>Ga0210400_10001874_pt1 | contig 20373 bp, 19 predicted proteins | sample IncBWH26MmetaG_FD_155456 | JGI IMG/M metagenome (GOLD analysis project Ga0210400, IMG submission 155456) | Forest soil microbial communities from Barre Woods Harvard Forest LTER site, Petersham, Massachusetts, United States - Inc-BW-H-26-M | ecosystem: Environmental > Terrestrial > Soil >...
ACGAGCCCATAATAGACGTTTTCGGTTGCGACCGTGCGCTCCCTGAGTTGTTGCGCGACGGTATGGAATCTGAGGATCGGGCCAGCGATCAGTTGCGGAAACATCAAGATGTACAGGGCGAGCCGCACGAATGAACGCTCGGCTTCCGCGTCGAGCCGGTAGACGTCGACCAGATACGAGATGGCATGGAACGTGAAGAACGAGATGCCAAGCGGCAGATGCGCGCTCATTCGCGACTCGACAGCGCCGTCAAGCAGGTTTGCCGCAAAAAATCCGGCATATTTAAAGTAGATCAGCGCGCCGAGATTGGCGGCAATTCCCAATGCCAGCGCGGCCTTGCGGCCGGTGCGGCCGAGCCAGACGCCGATCGCGATGCCGAACAGATAATTTGCGGTGACAGACGCTATGATAATCGATGTATACCAGCCCTCTCCGATAAAATAGAACAGCAGGCTGAATAACACGTAGGTGATGTTGCGCCAGGGCAGGAAGTTCTGAACCAACAGAAACGCCGGCAGGAATAGAAAAAGGAAATCGACGCTTGCGAAAACCACGGCACCTCGCCCGATGCTGAACCTACTGTCGAGAGCCTAGGTTATAATCAAGGTTAGCTGTGCCAAACCTGGAAGCGAGCTAGCGGACGGGCTGCATCTCGGCCGGTCTGGCGGCCTTCAGCGACTGCGACCATATGCCAATCCATTCGGCATCTCCTTCCTGCACAAGCATGATGATTCTATCCAATCGGCCGAGACGTCGGACCTGCCCGATCAGCTCCGCCATCCGCTCTTGACGCATATCGTTGGTCATCACCTGGACGAATTGGCGAAACACGGCGGCAAATGCCGGAGCGGTTACGAAGCCGTACGAGTCGGACACCATCAGGGCCGCTTCGTCGATCACCGGATTCCGATTTTTGAAGGCACGCGGCTTGAAAGGATAGGTGTTCGTCCCGGGTCGCGGGAAAAAATCAGCCGTCAGCGCTGTCAGTCTAACGTCCGTTTCGGCATCGGGAGCGACGGAGGATTGGATTGCGTCGTAAACCGGCACAAGCTTTTCGATCCCGGAGTTGCGCAGGATTTCCGCAGGCGCGGTTGTCTTCACCAAGGTTTCCTCGACCGGCGAATTGACTCCTAGCCGATGCAGATAAGTGTCGCGGAGAATCTTTTGGCTGAGCCCGACGGGATGCCAGTTGCCTTTCGGGAAGAACCCCTCATCGAGCCGCCGCTCCAACATTTCCAAAAGAGGGAAAACGAGGTTGATGGTCGAACCCTGTCCCAAGGCGAGCAACGGCGTGCGTCCCGCCGTCCGTTCGCGGCACAACGCCCGGTACTTCTCGGGTACCGAGCCGGGTAGAAAATCGCCGTACAGCGTAGCCGGCGTTGGCACGATCACGATGTCCACCGCTATGCCTTCCCGCTCTACGAAACCGGCCAGCGAAACGAGGGCATTCTGCAGCAGCGAACTCGTCTCCAGTGTATGGGCGCGTGCGCACGTAGCGTCAAAGATCCCGTTCACATTGGCATCGCTGGCGCCGTTCAGAAAAATGAAACCATCCCGGCCCACCGTCACATGCTTCTGCGGCGGCGTATCCAACACGTAGTACAGCACCTTCCTTTGTAAAATCGCAGCCTGTTGAATAGGGAAGGCACGATCAGACAGCCACGCTCTCAATTGAACGAAATAATTCACCGGATCGGCTAGAAAAAGGGTCTGGCTGGGCCACGGCCGCAACGCGCGGTTGTGAAACGCCTCCAGCACGTCTCGATCCTGAAACGGAATGCCGAGACAGGGCATCAGCAGCAGCAGCGCCAAGGCTGCCAGCAGCGTACGTGGCTGAGGCAGCGAGGCTTTCAAGGTTGGCCTTTTGGCTCAACCGGTTGCGACGCGGCCCGACACCTCGGCGATACCGGCGTCGGTTGCGCTTCGTTAAAGATTAGCGCCCCTTCGGTAATTCGGGCGTCGGCCTGGCCGGCTCGTCGAACAAAGCTGGGCAATCGATCACGCAAGCATTTGCGGGACGACCAGAAACAGATCGGTGTCGCCGGTTTCCTGTCCGGCGGCCGTCAACAGGGCATGCGCCTGGCCGCGGTGATGGGTCTGGTGATTGAAGAAATGGGTCACGAGGAGCCGCTTCGGGGCACGGATCTCGCGTTGCGCGGCGCCGCTGAACCACACCAGATCCTCCGCGAGCCACGCCTCGTCGACCTTTGCGGCCCAGCGCGAGATATCGGCATCGGCCTTGTCACGCGCCGCGCGGAGTTCACCAAAATCCTCGATGAAATGATCGCTTTGCTTGATTGGAGTCGAAGGCCGCGGCCAATTGTCGAAGCGGCTCATCCACTGGCTGTCGCCCCACAATATGTGCACGAGAGTGCCGTGGAGCGAGTCCCAGAAGGCGCCCCTCGGCGCCCGTCGCTCGGCATCGCTGAGACGCCCGGCCGCGGCGTAAAGCCGCTCGTTCATTTCGGCGTTGTAGGCCGCCATCGTGCGGACGAAGGGTGGGGTGATCATCGCCGTTTCTCCGGCTCGTTGTCTCCGATATCCGAAGTCCGCGGGGTACGCGTTTCCCGCGGCCGCTCATCCGCAGTGTGCTGTCGAAGGGGTGGTCCGTCCAGTCTCGCTTCGGATCGCGCGACGCTGATGTAGATTGTCGCCCAGGGCGCGGCTGCTCAGGGCTTGACCGGTTCGTGCGCCGCTCTGGCCAATTGGACGCGGAGCTTGCGACGGAGCGACTCGGGGTCGGTCAGCGGCCGGGTCGGGCAATTGGCGCACTCGGCATCGAGATCGCCGTCCAACAGGCTGCGGCGCAACTCGCGAATCCCTGGACCGTTGAGAATGTCGGTCAGCGTTGTGTCATCCGACAAAACCCCGATCGGACCATGCGGGCAGCAGGGTTTGACGGTCCGGTCGGCCGATACGTAGATCATGAACCATGGGTCGAGGCAGTCGCGGGTGGATTTGTCCGCTGTCGGCGGTGCCGCGTAGAATTTGAAGCTCATTGCAACCCTCGCGCCGCCAGTTCCTGCTGCATCGTCTCGGCGAGGCCTGCCGAGATCTCCAGGTAACCACCCGCCGCCTGTACCATTTCTCGGCCCTGCTCGACCATCCGGGCGAATCTCTGCAAATCGGCATCGGGCAACATCGTCACGTGGTTGACGTTTTCCGCACCGGCGACGTCGTCGTGCTTTGTCAGATTGGCGACGAAAAATTCTCTGATGCCGAGGGTCAGTCCAAATCGCAGGTAATCGACAAAATCGAAAGCGACCTTGTCGGTCATCACGCAGTTCCAGATGAATTTAGGCGGCTGCAAACCGAGCTCCGCGGCCTTCGCCCGCGTGTTGGTCATATTGATCAGGATATTGCCGAGGCTGACGTGCCGGCGGATGCGGCGCAATACCTCGGGGCGGTGGGTATCGATGCTGATAGAGATCGTCTTTATGCGGGCCATCGCCGCCAGCTCTTCCGGCGACAAGAGGCGGGCAAAGTTTGTGATGATCTGCAATTCTATGCCGGCGGCCGCCAGCTCGTTTACCCGATGATGCCAGCCCGGGACGATCGTCGTCTCGCCATGGGCATTGACGACGATGAACCCGATGTCCCGGGTTTTGAGAATTTGCACGGTCTCGTCGAGAAGCCCTGCCTCCATGTCCTGCCCGACATATTGGGGCTGGCTCACGGCGCAGTAGACGCAGCGAAGATTGCAACGGGACGTGATCTCGACAAAAGCGGACTTCGTGATCGGGCTAGCGTAGATATCGACGTTTTCTAGTACCTTGAAATATTCTGCCGCATTCCAGGCCAAAAATTCGGTTGCTTGACCTAGCGCCGTGCCGTTTTCGTGGCGCGCCTCGAAGCGTTTCTGCTCGAAATTCTGCGGATCGCCGGGGAGCGGGATGTCGAAGCCTACATATTGCGAACCGGTAATCGCCGCGTCGAGCTCCGGCCGGTATGTGTCTGCAATGACTGAACCATAAGGCGCGCCGTCATAGGAGCAGAATATGCGGGCAGGCGCGTCATCCACCGACCGAGCCCAGCCATGGATGAAGATCCCGTCATCTTTTAGCGTGATCCCGTCGATCCAGCCCGGAGGCTCGGTTGCGGGGCTGGCGGCCACCTCGCGTCTTCCGAGGCGCAAGGCAGCCCACGCCGACCCGATGGCAGATCTTGCAAGAGGAATGGCCCGCACCAAGCCGCGCGGAACGTCCGGTGTCAGAGCCGTCATTCTAGCGCTAACCTATTCTGCTGCCGAGAGCCGAAGAGGCTCGTCTCCCAGCCATTCCCGCCCGTGCCCAATTAAGCGGGAGTTTAAGGCGCAGTCAACAAAGGTGGCCGGGCCGGCCCCCGGCCAGCTGCGGTCGAGCAGCGTCGGCATCATCGGCAATTCGAGGAAAACCAGCCTTCCTCGCCAACAGCCGGTGGATGCTCGCGCCGCGAGAGACAGCATTTGCGCAGTTTTCTGCCTTTATGCAGCACTCACAACGCGCGTGCCCAACGGTCTCCGGATCGAATCGCCTGGTCAGCTGTCGGGCTACCCCGTCTTTGTTTCCCGAGACGCCGTGATCGTGAACAGAGCAGGTGTTTCCCGGGATGAATAGCTCAACACAGGGCCGGTATGAGTAGAAACGTGCACCGACGAAAATCCCATCACCCGCAGGAATTGGATGATGATGTCGGTACTGAACGACCACCAAGTGTCCCAGATCTGATTCTCGGGAGCCGGGATCAGCCAACAGACTGGCCTGCCTTCGAGGTCCGGATGATAGAAATCAGTGATGACCAGCGAATTTGCTCGCTTCGCGCACTGCTCGATAATCTGGAGCGGGCTGCGGCAGTGAAGCAGTACCAAACCCATGACCGCGATGTCGAAAGAGCCAATCGCATCTGGCAACCGATAGGCATCGGCGTAGAGTATTTTCGCCTTCGAGGCATGGGCTGCATGGGTAAGCCACCAGGAATTCTTCACTCGGGCCATGTGCTGACGGCGGGACTCGTACATAGGGTCCATCACCGAGGCTGGATACGGCACGAAGTCCCATTCCGCATCATCGGCGATCTCAACCGCGACGACGCTGGCGCCGCGTTTCTCCATCTCGATCGTCAGGAAACCTGAGGCTGGGCCGATTTCAAGAGCACGCTTGCCGGCAAACGGCAGCTGGCCAAGGTACTGGTCAACATAGCCGCGCAAGTCCCAGGTGCCCTGTACCAAGCCGTGCCCGGGAATGTCCATTGTATGGTAGAAATCGCAACTCTCCGGCCCATCGAAGCGACGCGGTGTTGCGAACAGCGTTTCCCGGTTCGTCGCCGTCAAACCTTCCCAAATTCTCGTCCAGGCGCCAAATCGAATGCGCGGCGGCTTACCGTGTGACTTTCCCGATTGGTTGCCCCGAAATTTTGATGCGCCGCCCGTCATTTCTAGCGGTACACGTCCACATCGTTGATGGGCGGCCGGCCGATCACGAGCACATCCTGGTGATCGTCCCAGCCACGTTCCGCGAAGCCCAGCACGCGAATCTGCTCATCCTCTTCCGCGAGTTTGACGATCCAATGCGGTCGCACCAGGGTGATGCCATAGCGTGCCTGCCGGTCGAATTTCGATCGAATCTCGTGATCGTAATCGACATAACCGAAGCCCGCATCCGCCACGGTCGCTTCAGCGATCGCAAACAGATGGTCGTCGAGGTATTTCCATTTGTGCTTCTGTACGTATTCGGCGTGGCGGCCGAGCAGCGTGACGATCGCAATGCCCTCCTCGGAGAGCGAGCGCGACAGCAGGCGAAGGGCGGGCCGGAACAGGTCTTCCGGCAGATGACTCAATAGCGAGCCGCAGAAGATCAGGTCGAACTGCACGCCGAAATCCAGCTCGTCAAAATTCTCCTTCGACATGATCCCCTCTGCGCCGAGCTCGCGGACGCAGAAATTGACGTGCTGTTCGTACAAATCGCAGGCAACAACGCGGGATTGCGGAAAGAACGCGCGCAGGTGCCGCGTCACCCGACCCGCGCCGCACGGAAAATCGAGGATGGTCCGCGGCACCTTGCGAAGCCCGCGAACCAGCTCGCCGACAATCAGGCGAATGGCGTCGGCGCCGATCTCATAATAATGTGCCTCCTCCTCTTTATCTGCGAACCGGTTTTGGAAGTCGTTGGGATCGAGTGTCAGATTGATGCCACGCTCAAGATAGGATTTATAGTAGCCAGAATAGTTAAATTGGGCGGCGAATAAACGGGCAAGATTGACGCTGCCGTGCATATATTATACTCCACTGACAATGATTTGTCCATCGAACGGGCTCAGTCGTTGATTGGCGGCTTGCCGATCACCAGCACATCCTGGTGGCTGTCCCAATCACGCTCCGTATAGCCCAACACCCGCGTCGCATAATCCTGTTCGGCGTGTCTGAGCGTCCAGTGCGGCAGGGACAGGCTGATCCCGTAGCGTGCCTGCTGGTCGAACTTTGCTCTATCGTCGCTTTGATAGTCGACGTAGCCGAACCCCGTCTGCGACGCTGCCGCCTCGGCAATGCGAAACAGCCGATCCGGAAGATACTTCCAGATGTTTTGTTGCAGGTATTTAGAGTAGCGGCCGTGCAGCGTGACGATCGCCAGCCCGTCCTCAGAAAGCGAGCGCTTCAGCAAGCGGAGCGCCGCCTGAAACAGGTCCTCGGGCAAATGCGTCAACAACGAGCCACAGAAAATCAAATCGAATTTTTGCCCAAAATCGACCTCATCAAAATTTTCTCTCGACATAATTCCTTCTGCGCCGAATTCGTCGACGCAGAACTTCACGTGGTAATCGTATAAATCACAGGCGAAGACTCGTGATTGGGAGAAGAACGGGACGAGATGGCGGGTCACCCGGCCGGACCCGCACGGAAAGTCGAGAATGGTCTGGGGCACGTCACGCAACCCCTCAATTAGGACCGAGACAATGATGCGTAGAGCATCCGCGCCGGCCTCGAAGTAGCTGTACCGCATCCAGGCTTGGTTCGTAGCGCTCGGATTCTCCTTGTCGTTTAGGTCCAGCTTTGCGCTTACGCCGTGAGCCAAATATGATTCGTAGCGCGCTAAATACTGTTCCTGTAGTGCAAACAAACGGTGAAGGTTGCTCTTGCCGCCCATCTGGTGCTCCGGCCGCAATCAGTAGCGAGGCGCTCTAGAACGCGGGAAAATCCGCCGGCAACGCATGCTGCAGCTACGATGAATTCGAGCTCTGGCCGGTCGGCCTGGGGGGCTTTACTACCCGGGGGTGACGTAGCGACATCTCCGCCATGACGGTGTCGTAGTTTTGCGTAGTATAGCTCCGCGACGAGCCATGCACTCGGTATTCGCATAGCAGCTCCGGGAGAAACACGCCGCGCAGCCCCCGTTCGGTAAACCGGCACCATAAATCGTAATCTTCCACCTGCCCGTCCTCGGCCAAGGCGGCATACCCGCCGACCGCCAGGAGTGCCTCGCGGCGGAGCATGGACATCGTGTCGATGTAGTTGCCCTCAGCCAGCCTGGAGGGATCCCATACATCGCCTCGCCCGATCCCTTCCTGCTCGCCAAACAGACACAGTTGCGAGTACGCGAAGGCAGCCCCCGAATAGCGCAAGCCTTCGAGCAGCCGCGACAACGCCGGCGGCCTGATTCGATTATCGGCATCCAACATGAAAAGAAAAGGCTCGCGGCTGTGCGCGATACCGGAGTTGCGCGACATCGAGGGGCCCTGGTTGCGGTGGTGCCGCACAACCCTCGCTTTGGCAAAGCGCGCCGAGTGGCGTTCGAGAAATGTGATCGCCCTCTGTTCGCCGTTATCGGCGGAACAGTCGTTGACGACAACAACACTGACCTGCGCGATATCCTGGCCCACAACCGAATCCAACGCTTCGGCGATCGTATGGGCGTAGTTGTAAAGCGGGATAATGACGGCCACCTCGGCGGCGGCATCGTGGCGGGTCTCGTAGACCACGCTGCCCAGCCTCTTCACGTCAAATGTCCGCATCGGTCCGGCCATACCGTTAAAGCCGCAACTGCGTCGCGAACGCCTCTAGCACCGGCGCCAGCGCGACGCGCATCGATCCGGCGCTGCGGGCCCGTTGGTAACCGGCGCGCCGGGTTTGGTCGAGCTTTTCTCGGCCCTCCTCCGTCTCCAAGAGCCAGCCGAGCAGTTCGCCGATATGGCGCAAGCTTGCTTCAAGGTAGTGCACATCCGTGTCGAAGATCGGGTTGAAAAGCCCCGGATCCGACACCACGCACGCACCCTGCCAGAACCCGCCCATCACCATACGCGGCCACTCGAAATAGCCGATCCAGTCCCGGTGAAGGTTCAGCACGATCTTGGCGCGTTGCGCGAGCGCCCAACTGAATTCGGCGGCGGCGCTGCTCGCTTGTGTGAACGGTACCGCCGGGTCGCGATAGACGCACCAGAGGCGGTGACGATCTGCGAGTTCCCGCAAGCGGGCCAGCGGCTTATCCCGCCGCGGAGCCCGACTGCCGACGAACAGAATATCGATTGGACGGTCGGCAAGCAGATCCCGTTCCAGCCAGTTGTATTGCTGTTCACCGAAGGCATAGCCTTTCACCAGCTCGATTCGTGAAATATCGAGAACGGGCGTGGTGTAGCGGGCCTCCGGCAAATGGCCGGGCATGAAATGAATCGCCCGGCAGCCGGCCCGCCGCAGGATCGCGGCGGAATGAAAGTTGATGTCGAGCACGAGCGGCGCTTCCAAAAGCAGCGGGAACGCCCGGCAGAACCACTGGGTCTGCACCTGCTCGACATTGTACAGTATCGAGTTGGCGGCGCTGGCATGAGGGACCCACTCCCGACCTTCGCCGAGCCAGAAAAATTCGTGCGGCGCAACAAACACGCGCAAATCGAACGGTTCGTTGGGATTTCCGGTCTCGTCGCGCTGGATCGTCTCGATTCCCTCGGCGCGCAAACCCCAGGCGAGCATGTCGGCGATTTCGCGCATGAAGAAATTGCCGAGCGAACTGCAATATACCCCGATCCGGATGCCCTTTTCGCGGAACAGTCTCGCCGTCGCCTGGTCGCCGGCGCCCGCCAACGCGTCTTCCGCCGCATTCCTGAAGCGATGTCGCTCCGCGTCAAGTTCTGGGTCTAGCTGCGCCAACAGGCGGGCGACAAGGGTTGGATCGGTAAAAGGACGCCGTTCCTTCAAGCCGTATGTCAAAAAATGCTGCCAGGGGTCGTCGCGCACATCAGGATTGAGCGACAAATAAATTTCCGGGTCGAACACCCCGCTCGAGCGCAACCGTTTCTCGAGGGTCGCCAACTTGCCAGCCGATTGAGCGCTCCCCGCGGTAGCCTTGCCAGCATCGCTGGGCGCCTCGCGGGATGAGTCGGCATCGGCTGCCACGGCTGGACCTGCCGCTGCGAGACGACCCGCTCGGCGGCGGTCGCGCAAAAACCGGATGCGCGCCGGAGTCAGATGCGGCGTCAGCGCCCAATATCCGGCTTTGGCGGCGCGCCGCAGAGCGAACCAGACTGGTCGGGGCACCCGGCTCGCCGCCTCGCGCAACCTGCGCGTCGCCCGCCAGGTCGTACTCTGCTCGATCACTTCCAGCTGCCAGAGCCGTTCGTGAAGCGTCGCGATGTCTCGTTCGAGCTGATCGCGCTGCTGTGCAAGCGCCACCTTCTGCGATTGCAGCGCGGCGACGCTGGCCTTGCGCTGCTCGGCAAGCACGTTTGCCTCGCGCAGCTTCGCGCCCGCTTCGGCCACTGCTCCTGCCAGCCGCTCCTGCTGGATGTTCCCGTTCCGCACCAGCCCTTCTGCCTCGGTCAGCGCCGCTTCGGTGCGGACATGCGCCGTCTCGGCATCGGCGAGCGCCGCTTGCGCGCCGGCATACGCCGCCTCCGCCTCGGCGCGGACCCGCTGCTCGCGTCCGAGCGCGTCGCGCAAATCGCGCTCGCGGGCCTCGGCACCCCAACGCTCGCCCAGCAGCGCGACCCGGCGGCGCAGCGCAGCGCCTTCCTCGGTGCGATTGAGGGCGCACAATTCGCCGATCGCCTCGGGCGGCTCCTTGCCGATGGCCAGCACGCCAAGGCCGTAGCTATGGTGAAACTCGAAATGCGGGTGCCGCTCGCGCAGCTCGTACCACAGCTGCCAGACGCCAAAATCCGCGTTGTGCACGTTGATGTCGTGCAGCAGCGCGACGCCACGGGACGATAATTTCGGCAGCCAGCTGACGAAATCGTGCCGCACGGCCTCATAAGTGTGCAGCCCGTCGAGATGCAGCAGGTCGACCGAGCCGTCCTCGATGCGTTCGAGCGCCTCGTCGAACGTAGCGCGCAGCAGCGTCGAGAAGCCGGCGTAGCGCTCGTCGTGGAAGGCTTTGAAAGCCTCGTATACCCCCTCGTCATAGAACGAGGCGTGGAGATCGCCCTTCCAGGTATCGACGGCAAAGCACCGTGTGTTCAGCTGACAGCGCGCGACAGCCTGGCAGAAGGCCGCGTATGAAACGCCGTTATGGGTGCCGAGTTCGACCAGAACCCGCGGCCGGGTTGCGCGCATGACCCATTGCGCAAACGGCACATGGCCCCACCACGCGCTCTGGGCTCCCAGTCGCTCCGGCACCCAAAACAGCGGATCGAGGTCGGGATGGCAGAGCTGCCGCAGCGAGGGCGAAAGTTCGAGCCGACGGGCGTCGTCGTCCATGCAAGGTCCAGTAGTCGCGCGGTGTGCCGAACGGGATACAGATGGAGTAATCGGGAGGATTGCCCGGGCCGCGTGTCCCGGTCAAGGCGGGCGTCGCTCGCCGGCCAGCATCTCCGGCACGGGTTTCCTGTCCTGAGCCTTTGCGCTCGTGCGCTTCTGGTTTGCCGGATGCTGCACGGTGCGTCAAAATCGCGTGATCGACGAATCCGCGGAGATGACTGGCCATGCCCGAGGGACAACGCGCCCGGCCGCAGCCGACGCCCGAGACGATGCATTTCTGGGAGGGGACGCGCGCCGGCGAACTGCGCCTGCAGCGCTGCGACTCCTGCGGCAAGACCTATTTCCCGCCGCGGCCGTTCTGCCCGGTCTGCGCGTCCCGCGAGGTCAGCGTGTTTCACGCCAGCGGCAAGGGGCGGCTCTACAGCTATGTGATCCACCACCGGCCGGTGCCGGGCTTCACGCCACCGTATGCTATCGCCGTCGTCGAGCTCGACGAGGGGCCGCGGATGATGAGCAACATCGTCGATTGCCCGCAGACCCCGGAGGCGCTCGTCCTCGACATGCCGCTCGAAGTTGCCTTCGAGAAGATCGACGACGAGATCACCCTGCCCTTGTTCCGACCGGCGAAAGGTTAGGGGCCATGAAACCGAAATCGATCGCCATTGTCGGCGCCGCCGAGACGACCGAGCTGGGGCGCATCCCGAACCTGTCGCAGATCGGGCTGCATGCCGACGCAGCGCTCAATGCGATAAAGGATGCTGGCCTTACACCCAAGGATATCGATGGGATCGCGACCGCCGGCGAGACGCCGGTCACGATCGCGCATTACCTCGGGATCACCCCTCGCTGGGTCGACGGCACCGCGGTCGGCGGCTGCTCCTTCATGATCCATGTCCGCCACGCCGCCGCGGCGCTCGAATCGGGGCTGTGCCGGACCGTGCTGATCACCCACGGCGAAAGCGGCCGCTCCGGGATCGCGCGCTCGCGCCCGGCGGTGTCGCCGGGCAGCCTCGCCGGCCAGTTTGAACTGCCCTACGGGCCGATGGGGCCGCCGACCCTCTTCACGATCCCGGTGCTGCGCTACATGAAGACCTACGGCATCACCGAGGAGCAGCTGGCGACGGTGGCGGTAGTGCAGCGCGAATGGGCGGCGAAGAACCCGCGCGCCACCTTCCATGACCCGATCACGGTCGAGGACGTGCTGAATTCGCGGATGATCGCCTACCCGTTCCGGCTGTTGATGTGCTGTCTGGTGACCGATGGCGGCGGCGCCCTGATCCTGACGACCGCCGACCGCACCAAGGATTTCCCGCAGAAGCCGGTCTATCTGCTCGGCACCGGCGAATCGGTCGAGACCCCGATGGTCAGCCAGATGGAGGATTTCACCTCGTCGAGGGCCTTCCGCGTCGCCGGCGCCAAGGCCTTTGAGGAGGCCGGCATCACCCACCGGGATGTCGACCATCTGATGATCTACGACGCTTTCGCGCATCTGCCGATCTACGGCCTCGAAGATCTCGGCTTCTGCAAGAAGGGCGAGGCGGCGGCGTTCATTGGGGAGCGCCACACCGCGCCCGGCGGCAAACTGCCGCTCAACACCAATGGCGGCGGCCTCAGCTACATGCATTCCGGCATGTACGGCATGTACGCGCTGCAGGAGAGCGTGCGGCAGATGCGCGGCGTCGCCCCGGCCCAGGTGCCCGGCGCGAAGCTGTCGGTGTGCCACGGCGTCGGAGGCATGTTCGCCGCCTCCGGCACGATCATCATGACGAACGAGGGGTAGTAGCTTGCCGCAGTGATCGGCGTCCGATGACCGATCGCCAGCAGCTTGAAAAGGCGGTGCGCCCGGTCGATGGCGCGATTGGAGAGCCTTGATGAGACGCCTCGCGGCATCGTTCGGCCTGTTGCTCGTCGCGCTGATCGCCTGCACACCAGAACCACCCGCCGCGGCTCCCGCACCGGCGCTGCAGCTGGCGGGCCCGGCGCCGCCTTGGCCGGCCTTTCTGCCGCGCTATGATCACGTCCTGATCGTGGTGGAGGAGAACAAGGATTTCGAGCAGGTCGTCGGCAACCCCGCTGCCCCCTACCTGAACCGGCTCGCGGCGGAAGGGGCGCTGCTGACCCGTATATTCGGCGAGGAGCACAACAGCGAGGGCAACTACTTCTGGCTGTTCTCGGGCGACAATCACGGCGTCGGCTTCAGCGACAAGGTCCCGGCCGTCAAGTTCACCGACGGGAACCTCGGCGCGGCATTGATCGCCAAGGGGCTGACGTTCAAAGGCTATTCCGAGTCCTTGCCAGCGATCGGCTCCGAGATCGACGAGACCCCGCCGGGCTGTCATTACCCCTGCCTCTACGGCCGCAAGCACGTGCCGTGGATCAGCTTCGCCAATGTCCCGAACGGCCCGACGCCGGACACCTCGTCGAATTTGCGCTTCGCCGACTTCCCGGCAGATTACGCCCGCCTGCCGACGGTCGCCTTCGTGATCCCCGACCAGGAGAACGACATGCACAACGGCAAGCCGCAGGACAGCGTCCCGGCGGGCGACCGGTGGCTGGCGCAAAACCTCAACCGCTATTACCAGTGGGCCAAGACCCATAACAGCCTGCTGATCATCACCTTCGACGAGAACGACAATTTTGCGGTCAATTACCGCGGCTTGACCGATCCGGCGGTCATCCAGGATGGCAGCCAGGCGCGCCGGGTGGCACAGAACCGCATCGCGACGATCCTCGCCGGCGCGCATGTCAAGCCGGGCTACCGCGAGGCCGCCCCGTTCACGCATGTCAATCTGCTGCGCACCTTGGAGGCGATGTACAGCCTGTCGCGATCGGGGGCGCAGCAGCCCTATGCGCTGCGCGCCGGCATCAGCGACGATGCGATCCTGACCAGCGTGTTCCAACCGGCAATAGGCCGATAGCGCCTTACGGCCGCGGTTGCCCGGCCGGCCACTCCGACAATTTGCGCCAGCTCAGCTGCAGCAGCCGCGTGCGGAGCAGGATGCCTTCCTCGTCGCGGATCTGCACGGTCAGGACATCGTCGGTCGACGAGCGCTTGCCGACGAGCGTCCCGGCGACGCCAAGATAGGCGGCGGTCGCGGCGTTGAGGCCCTGGGTTCCGAGATCGTCGACGGTGAACCCGACAGCGGCGAGGCGGGTCTGGTAGAAATCGCGCACTGCATCGGCCGAGCCGTGCACCGCAAGCTCGAGGAACCCAACCCCGCTCGGCGCCGCCTTCGAGATCACGCGGCTCGATTGCACGACCGAGGCGCCGGGAAACACCGGCACGAAATCGGGCGCGGGCAGGTTAGGGTTGAACGTAAACTGACTGATGCTGCCGTCTTGCTCGATTCCGGTGGCGCTCCACGGCCCCATGATCTGGTTCAGAAGCAGCGCCGCGTAGGGCGATCCGAACAGGACGGCAAGCAGAACGAGGGCGAACAGGAAGCGCCGCATGACCCGAGGGTAGGCAACAAGGATGAATAGACCCTTGCCGGCGCGCGGTGTGCCCTTTTGCATGGCTCGGCCCCGATCCATGCTGGGAAAGCGCGGCTTTGGCGGGGAAATTGCGTGGTAAGGTGCTGCCGAACCGGTCGCGCCGCGGCCGAGCCGGGCTTCGAGGAGAACAAGCGATGGCGTATGATTTGCTGATCAAGAACGGCCTGGTGGTCGACGGCTCGGGCATGCCGGCGTTCCGCGGCGACGTCGGGGTCAAGGACGGCAAGATCGCCGAGATCGGCAAACTGTCCGGCACGGCGACGAAAACGATCGACGCCGACGGCCATGCCGTCGCACCCGGCTTCATCGACAACCACTGCCATTATGACGCGCAGGTCACCTGGGACCCGCTCTGCACCTTCTCGCCCGAGCACGGCGCCACGACCGTGATCTTCGGCAATTGCTCGCTGTCATTGGCGCCGGTCAGGAAAGGCACCGAGGAGCGGCTCGCCGAATTCCTGTCCTACGTCGAAGCGATCCCGATGGAGGTGCTGAAGACCGTCGAGTTCGATTGGGAGACGATCCCGCAATACATGGAGCAGCTCGACAACCACCTCGGCATCAATGTCGGCAATTTGATCGGCCACTCGGCGGTGCGCCATTACGTGATGGGCGACGATTGCCAGAAGCCCGGCGCCACCGAGGCGCAGATCAAGGCGATGCAGGACGTCGTGCGCGACGGCATGGCGGCGGGCGCGCTCGGCCTGTCGGTGTCGCGCGAGAAGGGCCATTTCGACCCGCAGGGCGTGCACATCCCGGCATTGTGGGCCGACGAACAGGAGATCTTCGCGCTCGCCGACGTGCTGCGCGACATGGCGACCGGCACGATCCAGGCCGGCGGCGGCCAGTATGTCGAATTGAAAGACGGCATGATGCGGCGCCTCGCCGAGGCCAGCGGCCGCACCGTCGTCTACAATAGCCTGTCGCAAACGATGCGCCGTCCGAACGAGTGGAAGGAGCACATGGCGCGGATCGAGGAGACCGCGGCGATGGGCATCCGCGCCTATCCGATGTGCAGCCCGAACCGGGTCACGCAAGATTTCACGATGAAGAATACCCAGGTCTTCCGCGGCCTGCCGACCTGGCACCCGATCCTGTTGATGGCGGACGAAGAGAAATTGCGGCTCTATGCCGACCCGGAGATCCGCGCCAAGCTGCACGAGGAGGCGGTCGTCAACAAGCCGGACGGCGCGGTCGGCATCTCGAAGACCTGGTGGAACTACATCTGGGTCAACGAGCCCGCCCTCGAAAAGAACAAGTGGATGCAGTTCAAGTCGATCGGCCAGATCGCCGAGAAAGAAGGCAAGCGCGTCATCGACGCGTTCCTCGACCTGGTGGTCGAGGAGAAGCTCGAAACCCGCTTCCTGCAGGCCGAGAACAATATCGACGACGAGGCGCTGAAGAAGATCCTGACCCACCCCAACGCGGTGATCGGACTCGGCGACGGCGGCGCGCACGTCCAGTTCCACGGCGGCTATGGCTATCTGACCAAGCTGCTCGGCGAGTGGGTGCGCGAGAAGCAGGTCATGACCCTGGAGCAGGCGGTGCGCCGGCTGACCTTCGATTCAGCCTCGACCTTCGGTCTCTACGACCGCGGGTTGCTGCGGCCGGGTATGGCGGGGGACATCACAATCTTCGATCCCGCCACCGTCAAATGCGGCAAGGAGGAAGTCGTGCACGACTTCCCGGCCGGCGGCTGGCGCATCAAGGAGACCTCCGAGGGCGTCTCCCACACGATCGTCAACGGCCAAATCCTGCTCGAAGACAAGAAGCACACGGGCGCGCTCCCCGGCCGCGTGCTTCGCAACACCTGGTATCACGCGAACCACGCCTAGAGCGAAGTAGCCCCCACCCCTACCCTCCCCCGCTCGCGGGGGAGGGTGTCCGGGGGCGTCTCTCAACAAAACCTGAGCGAACCCCTTAGTAGCAAAACGGTGACGGGCCGAGATAGGCGCCGTACGGCGGAGTCGCGGCGCCGCCAATCGCCCCCGTCGCACCTCCGATCGCAGCGGCCAAACCAATTGGGCCACCCGCAACGGCGGCGATAGCAGCCCCAGTGCCGGCCCCCAGCATCCCCGTACTGACCGCCCGACACCCCGGCGTAGTCCCGCAACCCGCGAGGACCAGCGATGCGACAGTCAGGGCCAGGGATGCAACGCGTCGCATCATTTGATCACGCTCCCGCTTACGGCGAAATTCCACGCACTTTTGAAGCTTTTCTATCAGGCGAGAGGTTGTGAGAATTTTGCGCCCGCGCGAACCGGCGCCGCTCGGCTCACGCGAGTCGGCAGATCATCGCTCGTCGTATTGAAGGGTCGGAGTGGGGGCTTGGCGATAGAGCCGATTTTCGCCACTCTGATGCGAACGAAACCCTTATCCGGGGAGGTTGGCGTGCGCAGGGTCGGGCCCAACAGCTTTACCGAAATCTATTTCGCCGGCTGCAACCCGAGCTTTGTCGAGACCAGCGACGGCTATGTGATGATCGACTCGCCGCAGCAGCCGATCGATGCGGTGCGCTGGGGCGAGCAGCTCGAGGAAAAGGCGCCGATCCGCTACCTGATCAACACCGAGCCGCATGGCGATCACATCTCGGGCAACGCCTATTTTCCCAGGGTGCCGGTGGTGGGCCAGGTCAAGTTACAGGAATGCTTCGAGCGTTATCTCAACGCGTTCGGCACGATCGAGGAAAAGCGCGAACGGCTGAAGCAAACCGACCCCGACAGCGTCTTTCTCCTGGGACACCCGGACTACGCCGACCCGCACGGGCCGACCGTGACGTTCACCGACGGCCTGACGCTCAATGTCGGCAATCATACCTTCAACATTATCCACCACCCCGGCCACACGGCGCCGCAGACCTCGGTCTACGTGCCGGAAGAGGGCGTCGTCTTTACCGGCGACAATGTCTTCCACAAATGCCGTTCGTGGCTGCAGGAATGCGATCCCTGGGAATGGCTGGCGGCGCTCCGCAGCATCGACGCGCTCGATGTCGAGACGATCGTGCCCGGCCATGGCGAGCCCTGCGGCAAGGCCTATCTGAAGGAACAGGCGCAGATCGTCGAGAACTGGGTCGGCTTCATCGAGCGTTATGTCGAGCGCGGCATTGGCCCCGCGGAGATCCTGAAGGAACCGGTCCCAGTGACCCGGCAGGATCCCTACCCGATCGGCCAGCGGCTGTTCATGCATGACGAGCGCCTGACCGGGCTGATCGTCAACAACCTGCACAAGCGCATTCTCGAGAAGAAACAGGGTGCGGGAGTCGGCGCGGGGTAATGCGCGCCTAGGGTGCGGCGGGAATTGTCCTGCTGTCGCCTACGTTTCCTCCATAGATGCGCGCGCCGGGCCTGGCTGCGACCAGGAATGCGCGGCTTTTGATGGAGGAAGGTATGATGAATACCACTATCGGCAAGCAGGTCGGCCGCGGCTTGGCTCTCGCCAGCGCGGTGGCGCTCGCGGTAGCGTTCGGCGCGCCTCCCGCGCAGGCAGATTGGCACGGTCACGGCGGGATAAGCACTGGCGCGGCGGTCGGCATCGGGCTCGGCTCGTTCGCCCTCGGGACTGCGCTTGGGTCAGCGGCGGCCTACCCGTATTACGGCGGATATTACGGCGGCGGGTATGGCTATCCGTACGCCGGGTATGGGTATAGCGGCTATCCGTCCTATTCCTACGGCAGTTCGTACTACGCGCCCACCTACGGCAATTCATATTACGCACCGTATTCCCGGTCGTATTATGGATCGTCATACGCGCCTTATTACGGGTCCGGCTGGGGCTACTAAGCCAAACCGCACCGAGACTTAGCGACCGCGGGCGGGCGGCGACAGTCGCCCGCCCGCTTTTCGTGAACGCTGGGCAGATTCGCCGCATTCGGCCTACGCCGAGACCGGCTCGCTTGCCGGTTGTGGCAATAATGCGACGCTAGCGCCGTTTTCCTTTTCTAAACCAATCTCATGTTGTAAGGGATCAAAACTGGTTGGCTTGGGCATCCGTTAGTATCGGAGGACGGCAATGGTTATCGGCGAGAATGTCAAGCGGGTCGCGCGGGGGGCAGCTGTTACGGCCGCCGCAGTCATCGCGGTGTTGTTCCTCACGCAGAATCCCGCAAAGGCGGTCAGCGGCGGCGAGGCCGCGGCCATCGGCCTCGGCTCCTTCGCGCTCGGCAGCGCGCTGGGCGCCGGAGCGGCAAACCCCTATGGCGGCTATTACGGGGGCTATGCTTACCCCTATGGCGGCTATTACCCGGCGCCCGCGGCGCCGGCTTACTACCCGCCGCCGGCCCCCTATTACACGCCCCGGAGCTGCTGGGATTCGTACTACCGGCGCTATTACGCGTGCTGAGTCGGCAGGCTCGGAGCTAATCGCTTTCGGCCAAACGGGCGGCGTTAGCGCCGCCCGTTTGAGCTAGCGCCTACAGGTATTTCGCGGGCCGGATCATTGCCCGCCACATATGGGCGACCGGGCTGTTGTCGAAGCCGAGCCCTTCCTTCGGCTGGCGGAAGTTGCGGCCGATCACGTCGGTGAACTCCTCCAGCTCGACATGCACGTTCGGATCGAACGAGTAGATGTCGTGCACCGTGATCATGCGGCCCGACATGTACCATTTGTGGTCGCGCATCCGCTTGTAGTCTGCCTCGACATAATCGTCCGGCCGGTAGTCCTCGCCGAACGTCTTGACGTATGACGCCGGATACTCGTAGCCGACCGATTCGTCGGGATAGAAGCGCAGCACCTGATGCGCGCGGATCGCCCAGGTCACCTCCTCGTCGACATAGGGCTCGACCAGCTGCGCGCCCCAATAGCCGTGGTCGCCGCGGATCAAGCCCATCGTCGAGATGTCGTGCAGCAGGCAGGCGAGCACCATCTTTTCCGGCAGCCCGGCATTGACCGCGTGCCGCGCGCTTTGCAGGACGTGCGTCGCCGGGCCGAAGCGGTAGTGGAAGAAATCGAGCAGGGTCGGTTTCGCGGGCATCGCCGGCAGCCGCGGATCGTCGCCCATCAAGACCCGCGCCTTCGGGTTTTTCGCCATCAGCGCGCCGGCGTTCGGCGCCGGGCTCGTATCGGCTTCCGCCAAGCTGTAGAGCCGCGACTTGATGACGATGTAGTCGAGCTCGTCGCTCATCTGCTGTTCGAGCGCGTCGGCCCGTTGGCTCAGCGTCATCGTGTCGTTCATCGCGGATCCTCCCCGGATAAGGCGGTGCGGCGGCAAATGTAGCAGAATACCCAAAAGCACTGCAGCCCTCTGACGGCTCGCCCGCTGCAATGCGGAGTTGCATTAGGCGCGGCCGGGTACCGGGGCTATGATCGTGGGAAATTGCTGCTGTACTGGGAGGGCGCGATGATACGTAGGTTGAGCCCCTTGCTGGTCGCGTGCGCCACCTCGGCGTCGCTATGGCTGGTGTTCCCGTCGATTGGCGCGGAGCCGAAGGACAAGGACCCGACCGACTCCGCCGCGAAGAATTTCGCGATCGAACACGAAATTGGCCACCGCTTCCATATCGATCCGAACGACCTGCCCGCTCCGAAGACCGGGCCGATCGTCACCAACCGGGTGCTGATCATCCCGTTCGGCGAGCAGACGCTGAATGTCCCCGAGGGCTTTACCGCGACGCCGTTTGCGGTCGGCCTGGTCAATCCGCGCCGGCTGCTGGTGCTGCCCAATGGCGACGTACTGGTCGCCGAACAGAGCGCCGGCTACCTGACGCTGCTGCGCGACGATGGCGAGGGCCGAGCCAAGTGGATCGACCGCCATGTCGAGGACCTCAACAAACCTTACGGCCTCGCCTGGCGGGACAACGAACTCCTGGTCACCGACCAGGACGGCATCTGGCGGGTGCCGCATGTCGTCGGCGCGATGCGCGCCGGTCGCCCGGCGCCGGCGCAGAAGGTCGCCGATGTGCCGCCGGACCAGCGCAAGCCGGTAGACGGCGCATACGGCGCCCAGATGTTGACCAAGAAGGGCGTCTTCGGCATCGCGCAGGGCCATCAGAACCGCGGCCTCGCGATCGATCCGAAGACGGGCGCGCTGTTCGTCGGGGTCGGCTCATCCGGCAATCTCGGCGTCGAGCCGGAACCGAAGGCCACGATCCAGCGCTTCGACGCGGACGGCTCGAACCAGATGACCTTCGCCTCCGGCACGCGCAACGCGACGGCGCTGGCCTTTCACCCGACAACCGGCGAACTGTGGGCGCTGGTCCAGGAACGCGACGGGCTCGGCGACAATT
>Ga0210400_10001875_pt1 | contig 20362 bp, 12 predicted proteins | sample IncBWH26MmetaG_FD_155456 | JGI IMG/M metagenome (GOLD analysis project Ga0210400, IMG submission 155456) | Forest soil microbial communities from Barre Woods Harvard Forest LTER site, Petersham, Massachusetts, United States - Inc-BW-H-26-M | ecosystem: Environmental > Terrestrial > Soil >...
AACGAGGCAACAAAACTAAAGGCGAGAGGCTAGTCGGGCTTTAAGACTTGCCGTGCTGGCTCCGGAATTTCGTCGCGGCGTCGTGCCCCATGTAGCGGTCGAGGACCGCAGGTTCAGTTTTCCGCAGATCCACCACCACCAAGCCATCCAGCACATTGGAAAACTTCCGGTCTACATTGAAGCCCAGCAGTTTGCCGCCGATCTTTGCATATTGCCGCAGCAAGATAGGCAGCCCTTTGCCGTCAGTTTCTACGTCCGTGATTGGCTGCGAAAGATCCTCGATATCCCGCAAAGCGGCACACATCGCTCGGCAATCCCACGGCCGCAACCCTGCTGGACGAAATGGCCGCCGCGGCTCGATCATTCCCCGTTCGATCAGTCCCGCCAATTCGTCTTCCTGCATGCGAGCTTCGAAGAAGCGATAAATCATTTCGCGCGAGGCCTTGTTGTAATCGTTGCTGATACTCACAGCGCCAAACAACACCGGTGTTCCCGGGTGCGCCGCCAGCAGCCGCGCAATCCCCTTCCACAGCAAAAGAAGTGGAGCGTATTGGCGCTGGTACTCTGGTCTCACAAACGACCGGCCCAATTCCAGTGCTGGACCCAGCTTCTCGAAGACCCGCGCGTCATAGCGGAACAGCGTGCTGGTGTACAGTCCGTTCACTCCGCGTTCCGGAAGAATCTCTGCCGTATTGCCGGCGCGGTAAGCTCCGACCAGTTCTCGCTTTGCTTTGTGCCACAACAAAACATGCCAATAGTAGTCGTCGAAGCGGTCGAGATCCCGCCGTTTGCCCGTACCTTCACCGGCCCCGCGAAAGGTCACTTCCCGCAACCGGCCCAACTCTCGCAGCATTTGCGGCATCTCACTCGCTTTCGCCACATAGACCGCCAGATCGGCATTCTCCACCAGGCGGCGATCGCTGGCCAGACGAGCCAATTCTTCGGCCAGCACTTCGGCTGGCTCCGCGGTAGCGACAGGCTCCTGCACCTTCCCTGAAATTCTCGAACGCACGGCTACAGACCACGATTTTTCCGGCCGGCTCCGCCGCCCCAGCAGGTAAGTGCGCCAGCGCAGATATTCAACAGCCCTTCGATCATCTCCAATACCGGCCACGGATTCGGCCGGAATCTCGCTGCCCACGCGGACTTCCACCGCTCGTCCTCCTTGCTGAAGAAATTCCTGCAGCAGAAACGCGGTTCTCAGCCGGGGATGAACCTTCCCGAAAAGATGAAACCCTACGCTGTTGCGTCCGCAAAAATAAACAGGCAGAGCGGCCGCCCCCGTATGTCGAATCAGGCGCACTGCCGTGTCGTTCCAGACCGAATCGGCGATCTGTCCTTCAGCGATCTGCCAGTGCGAAACCTCGCCCGCGGGGAACACCGCAAGCATTCCGCCGCCCTGCAACCAGGCGAGCGCCTCTCGCACCGCCCGGAGATTCGCTTCAATACCGCTGCCGCGGACCGCGCGGTCGCTGACAAAGGGGTCGACGAATATGCAATGCCGCGCGAGTTCAGGCACGTCCCGCAGTAGAAAATTGGTCATCACCTTTACGTCTGGACGAACGCGCGTCAAGAGCACCGCTAGCACCGCTCCGTCCAGCATTCCAAACGGATGATTGGCCACCACCACCACCGGTCCCTTCGCCGGAATTCGCGCCGCGTCCGCAGCATCCACGCGTAACCCCACTCGCATCTCCGCCAGCAGATTCTCCAGCCCAAAGCCTTCGGGAGATCGCTGCACCCGGCGATAAAGTTCCCGCACCTTGTCGACGGGAATAAACTTCTCCGCCAGAGCGGGGAGACCGGAAAATCCCGCAACATCGGCCAATACCTCCGGCCGCGTTTCTTCCCCGTGCAATTGGTTGGATGGCATGTTAAAGGAATACCGCAGGCGCTTTGCGGCAGAGTGAAGAGGAAGTTAAAAGCTGATGAAATGTGGCCGCAGCAGAAACTCGAAAGTAAGCAGCCCGGTTGCGTCATCCCGAGCAAAGCGAGGGACCTTGGTGTTGCTTTGTAGAGCAAGTGACCCTATGCGCTCCTACGCCTCCAGCCGGAAGCGAGTCTCCGCCAGCGCATACAGCTTGCGCCACACGAGCCGATTAATCGTGACCACGGTGGCGGCCATCATCATGGTCGCGGCCAGCAGCAGATCAAAGTTTCCGCTGTCAGTGGCCTGGCTGATGGTCGCGCCCAGCCCCGTCGTCGTATAGATGTGTCCCTTGAAGTGAAAGTATTCGGCGACGATGCTGGCATTCCACGCCCCGCCGGATGCCGTCACCAGGCCGGTTACGAGATAGGGAAAAATTCCCGGCAGGATCAGCTTCTTCCAGCGCTCAATGCCCCGCAGCCGGAAAACAGAGCAGCATTCTTTCAAATCCGTCGGAATCGCAATCGCACCGGCGATCACGTTGAACAACACATACCACTGCGTACCCAGCAGCAGCACAACGATGGACGCCAGTCCCAGCCCACCGCCCAGCTTGATCAGTACCAGCAGAATCACCGGCAGCAGCGCAGTCGCGGGAACCGAAGCCGCAATCTGCGCCAGCGGTTGCGCAATGCGCGCCATCCGCGGATTGAAGCCGATCGCCACGCCCGCCGGAATCGTCCACAGCGCACCGATCAGCAAGGCAAGATTCACTCGCAGGAAAGTTGCACCCAGCCCCAGGGCTGCTTCATGCAATTCAGCCTTCTGCAGCCCGCTTAGAATAATCGCGACGCGCACCACGCCGTAGCCAATCCCAATCAGCGCCAGCAGAGCCACAGCGCGAATCAGCCATTCTCGCCACGGTGCCGCCGGTTCTTCCGTGCTCTCTTCTACATGCTTTCGCGCGAAATGCAGCAGCAGCCTCTCGCTCAGAGGCCGCAATGTCTTTTGCCGAATCCCGGCCAAGCCCGTTGAATGCTGTACCAGGTTGAGAACCCACGATCGTGGAGTATCGGTGCTCTCCACCTGCTCCACTTTGAACTTCTCCGCCCATGCGATGACCGGCCGCCAAATAAATTGATCCAGCAACACGATCACCGCGACCATGGTCGCGACGCCCCACAGAATCGAAGTTGTGTCCCCGGCGCTGGCAGCGGTCTGCAGGTACGATCCCAACCCGGGCAAGCGAAAGTCGCGCGGTCCCAGCACGAACATCTCGCAAACCATCAGCGCAAACCATCCTCCGGCCACCGACATCATCGAATTCCAGACCAATCCAATCGCAGAAAACGGCAACTCCATCTCCGTGAAGCGCTGCCACCAGCTAAAGCGGTAGATCGTCGCCGCCTCCCGCATATCTTTCGGAATGCTCTTCAACGAGGCGTAAAAGCTGAACGCCATGTTCCACACTTGCCCTGTGAAAATAAGCAGGATCGCGCCCAACTCCACCCCCAGTTGCCGTCCGGGAAAAAGCGCCACCATGGCCAGCATCACTCCGGGAAGAAAGCTGAGGACGGGAATCGACTGCAACACATCGAGCAGTGGAATCATGAAGCGCTCTGCGCGCGGGTTATAGGCCGCGACGTATCCGTATACCAACGTGAATCCCAGACTCAAAATGTATGCGATGGTGATGCGCAACAAAGAATATCCGGCATAGGCCGGCAGCGCCCACAGACTGGGAGAAATCTGCACCGAAGGCGTGAAGGGACCGAACCAGCCGCGACCCACCGTCACCACGCCATAAAACAGCGCGATCCCCGCCGCAAACATAATTACGTCCGGCAGGTGCGAGACTTCGAGGCTCGGCAGTTGCGACCACAAGCGGTATGCCGAGAATCCCCGCAGGCTGATGCTCTTCTTCATGCGCTTACTTTTTCCTCAACTGGAATCTCGATCAGACTTCTGGAGTGGGAGCTGAGTTCTGATTCTCAACCGGTGGCTCGATGGTTTCGCTCGGCGCAGCCTCAGTTTGTGTCAGCCTGCCGCTCTCGCGGTGGTAATCGAAAATCTCGGCATAGCGGCCCCAGTTCGTGGCGGTCTCGAACTGGCGCTGCACTTCAACTTCGGAGAAATGCTCGTCCAGAATATCGTGAAAAAACTCGTCGGAGATGGCGTGGTCCGACTTTCGTTTGAGGATACTGTCGATTTGCTTCAGGATCGTGACGTGCTCCAGCGCCGCCTGCCGAAACAGAACTTTGCGCCGTTGAATGTCCGCGTCGGCGAATTCCGCTCCCTGTTTTGAGAGTTGCACATCTCCCTCCTTTAACCAGGCGAAACCCAGCAACTGGCAAGCCTCCAGGATCGGCAACAGATCCTCAACATCCATCACTAGTTCTTCGCTGAGGCGAAAGAGATCTTCGCGCCCGCCGCGATCGTGAAGGATTTCAAGCAGGCCGGCAATTCCACCCACTCGCGCGTGCGGCAGAATCTGGTATTTGCTCGTCCGCACCGCGACTTGTCCCCTCTTCAGTCCCCCGGACGGGACCACGATCTCTCCCGTACTCTCTGGATCGGGCAGGGGATGTTCCACGTCGGGCTCAGTCATCACTTTGTAGATGTAATCCACTAACTCAACGAAACGCCCAGACTTTCGATCACGGGGATGCGAGAGGCGCACCCCAAAATCCGCCCGCACCCGGGCCGGATTTCTTCCCAGCACCACGATGCGGTCCGCCAGCATCACCGCCTCTTCAATGTTATGTGTGACGATAAAAATGGCGCTGGTTGGCATTTTCTTGTTGAGCCACAGCTCCAGCAATTCACCGCGCAGGTTTTCTGCGGTCAACACATCAAGCGCGGAAAATGGTTCGTCCATGAACAACACTTCCGGCTCGACCACCAAAGCCCGCGCGAATCCAACCCGCTGTTTCATCCCGCCGGAAAGCTCCTTGGGATATGCTGTCTCGAATCCGTCAAGGCCCACAGTATCCAAAGTGCGCAGTGCGCGTTTACGCCGCTCCACCGCGGCCACGCCTCGCGCCTCGAGCGGGGCTTCCACGTTTTCCAGCACGGTAAGCCAGGGGAAAAGCGCGAAGCTCTGGAAGACGATCGCCACGTTGGGCGCTTGACCGTCCAACGGCTTGCCGTGCCAGAACAGCGCTCCTGACGAGGGTTTCGAGAGTCCGCTCAGAATCCGCAGCAGAGTGGACTTCCCGCATCCCGACGCCCCCAACAACGCAATAATTTTCCCGGATTCGATCGAAAAGTCGGTAAGCCCCACCACTTGAATGCGCGTCCCATCCGGCTGCGGATAAGACTTCTCAATGGCTCGGGCCTCGATGATGGGTTCGTTTGGCAAGAAAGTCTCCGTAACTTCTATACACGATTCGAGGCATAGCGCAAAGCCTCGCAGGCCGTGTAATACTCTGTTAACAAACGGCCGCTAGCCGCTAGGAATTGAGTTGATCACTCAGGCAGCGAAGTTCTCGTCCGGCGGGACGGGAGTTGGCTGAGGCACCCGATCGGTCACTTCGGCGAGACGAGCAAGTTTCGCCGCCAATTCCGGAGTAAATTGCCCGGGCGCAAGCCGCCACTTCCAGTTTCCGCCGTCCAGGCTCGGAGTGTTCATGCGAGCATCGCTTCCCAGTCCCAGCACGTCTTGCATCGGGATGAGAGCAAGGTCGGCTACCGAACTTTGCGCCGCGCGGATGAACTCCCAGTGAATGCCGTCATCGCAGCGCCCCAGATAGGATTCCGCGTTGCGGCGTTCGTGGTCCGCGGCGCCGGATTGAAACCAGCCCACCGTCGTATCGTTGTCGTGCGTTCCCGTGTAGATCACTTTGCCGGAGGCGCGATGTGGCAAATACATGTGCGCGCCCTCATCGCCGAAACCAAACTGCAGCACCGCCATTCCCGGAATCTGCAAGCGCTCGCGTAGCGCATGCACTTCAGGCGTGATGTAACCCAGATCTTCCGCGAAAAACGGCAGGCCGCCCAAGGCCTCGCGCAACTTGTGAAACAAGTCATCCCGCGGACCATCCACCCACTGTCCGTTGATCGCCGTGGGATCCCTCGCGGGAATCTCCCAGAACTGGTCGAACCCTCGGAAATGGTCGAGCCGGATGTAATCCGAATTCCGCGTTGCCCACCGCAAGCGCTGAATCCACCACTCGTATCCCCGCTCCTTCATCACGTCCCAGCGGTACAGAGGATTGCCCCAGCGTTGTCCTGTCTTGCTGAAGAAGTCCGGAGGCACTCCCGATACCACTTCAGACTCAAGATTGTCGTTTAATCGAAAAAGATCGCGATGCATCCAAACGTCGGCGCTGTCGTAATTCACAAAAATCGCAACGTCTCCCACTATGCGAATCCTGCGCTCCGAGCAATACCGCCGCATGGCTTGCCACTGCTCGTAAAAAGCAAACTGCAAAACGCTACGGATCTTAAGATCGTCCGCCAGTTCGTTACGCGCCCGTTCCATCGCGCCAGCCTCACGACGCGCCAGTTCGGCCGGCCATTCATTCCAACTCGCCAGCTTATGCCGCGCCCGCAACGCGTCGAAAAGGACAAAATCATCCAGCCACCATGCATTCTCTGCGCAAAATCTTTCGAAGCGTTCGAGCGCACTGGCCGAAGCGGAGGCCGCAAAGCCCCGCCCAGCTTCAAAGAGAAGCGGCATTTTTCGGGCGAAAACGCGGTCGTAGGCAACCGGACCGGACTCGGGAGCAAGGTGGGAGATTCTTTCCCGATCGATCCAGCCGTGGCTGGCCAGCCGTTCCAAGCTGATCAGCAGTGGGTTTCCGGCAAACGCTGAGGTGGAAGAGTAAGGCGAGTTTCCGTAGCCCAGCGGACCCAGCGGCAGAACCTGCCACAGTCCCTGGCGCGCGGCGGCAAGAAAATCGACGAACGAATAAGCCGCCGGCCCCAAGTCACCGATGCCGCCGCGCGATGGCAGCGACGTTGGGTGTAACAAAATACCTGCGACACGCGGAAACGACATGCAACTCGATCGCTACCTCAGATTCCCGACTCGCTTCCCGTACGGGTCAGAGTCTTCAACTCTTCCTGATTGATTTTAATTTTCCCCGACTTTTCCATCTGATCGCGCAGGTTGGTCACGAACAATTGAAACAACTCCTGTTCTTTACTCTGCAGAAGCGTATCTCGAATCTGGTCGCGTTTGGCCACGAAGTCCGCCTCCGACGGAGCTTGCACATCGGTTACCGCAATTACCACTCCGTTGGCTCCGCTGTTAATCGGCCCGCCGATGTCGCCCGGCTTCATAGTAAATGCCGCCGCAGCTTGCCCCGTCATTGACCCAATATCCGGAACCTGCCCGTCGGGCGAGACGAAGTCGCTCGTCTTGACCGCGGCACCCAACTCCTTCGCCGCCTTCTTCAGATCATGTTCCGATTTCGCGCGGTCGGAAAGTTCCTGCGCCTTCTGCGACAACAAGATGCTCGAGCGTTCATTCTTGAATTCCTCTTCCACCCGCGTACGGATCTCTTCAAACGTCGGCGTCGACTGCGGCTTTACCGCCAGCAAGTCAAACACCGCGAAGCCCTGTGTGGTCGGCGCCACCTGCGTAGGAGACTTCTCCGCCGTCGTAAAAACCGCATCCATAAATTGCGGCGACGGCCCCAGTCCCGGCACCATGTCCCTGCGGCTAAAGAAATCAGAGGTTACAACCGGCAAGCCCTTGGCCGACGCGGCGCCCTCCAATCCCTGCGTTTTCGCCTGCTGCACCAAATCGTCTGCAAGCTTCTGCGCGACCTGCTGCGCCTTCTGCTGCTTGAGAATGGGCTCTATTTGATCCTTCACCTCGTCGAGCGTCTTCATGTGTGCGTCCTGCCGGTCGTCCACCCGGATGATGTGAAAGCCGTAACTGGTCTTCACCAGATCGCTGATCTGCCCCTTGGGCAGCGAGAATGCCGCCTTCTCAAACTCCGGAACGGTTTTTCCCTTTCCAATCCATCCCAAAGCTCCACTTTCCTTGGCGCTGCCCGGATCTTCGGAATATTTCTTAGCCAGGTCTTCGAACTTCGCACCAGCCTTGAGTTGCTTCAGCAAATCTGCGGCTCGCCCCTGCGCCTCGGCAACGCCTTTTTCATCCACCTTTCCGTCCGGCCCCGGAAGCGGGGTCTTGATCAGAATATGGCTGACCTTCGCCTGTTCCGGCACGCGATACTCATCGCGATGCTGGTTGTAGTAAGCCTGTAACTCGTCATGTGTCACCTGCACTCCACCGGCAATCTTCCCCAGGTCGATCATGACGTACTTGACCTTACGTTTCTCCGGGACTGAATTCGCGTAACTTTTCTGGTGGGTGTCGTAAAAAGCTTTTAGCTCTTCAGTCGTGGGATGCAAACCCTTCTTGATGTCGTCCTGCTTCAGCACCGCGTAATCAAACTTCACTTTCGTATTCTGCTTGTCGAACTCCTGCCGGATAGCCGCATCGCTCACCGACGCGCTCCCGGTGATCAGCGCTTGCAGTTTGCTGATCAGAATTCCCTTACCCACGGAATCCTCGAAAGTGACGGTGGTCAGGTTATGCTGCTGCAGCAGGGACTGATATTCGGCCTCACCGATGAAGGTTCCGCCTGGAAAGAATACTTCCGAGTACTGTCCATGTTGCAGTTCATCCTTGATTTCCTGCGGCGTGGCTTTCAGTCCGAGGTGTTCCGCCTCGGAAACCAAGGCCTGCCGGTCGACAAGTTGATCGGCTGCTCGTTGCGCAAAAAACGGCAACAGAATGGCGGCATTCGCCCCCAATTGTGCACCCTGCTGTTGCAGCATTCCGCGCGCCGTCTCGCGCACTTGCTCGGCGGTAATATCTTCTCCGTCCACCTTGGCCACTACGCCTTTGCCGGGTGTACCCAACGGGTCATTGATGCCCGGAACAAATGCAATCACCATCGCGGCGCAAATCAGCAGCAACAGGCCGCTAAGCACAATTTTCTTGACCGGTCCTTCAGTTTGCAGAAATCGGATCATCTTCTCGTCACTCCAGAGGTGTACAGCAGAATCAATTATTATAGACTAACTGCGCGGCGAACCGACGACCGCCGGCTTGCCTCCACGGTGTCTTCCTGAGCGGGGCGAAGCACCTGTGTACTTTGCCTGCTGCACCACTATCTCCGGCCCTGGCAAAACGACGACGCCATCGTAAATTCCTTGTTTCTTTTCGCCATCCGAAAATCGCCTATTGAAACGTATCAATAGACGTGTTATCCATCTATCTCCCGGAATCGCTGTCCTGGGAAATACTCTGCACGCACCTGGGTACCAGGTACTCGTCACCGTTTCAGGCCAGCAATGGCCGTACAAGGGGAGCAACATGACTTTCGGCAGACTCATAATCCGCCCGGCACAGCTGCTGGCCATCTCCATTCTCGCTTCGCACTTCCTCCTGGCCGCCAATCCCGCAGATTCCAAAACCGCGGCCCAAAAAGAGAAGTCCGCAGTCGAAACCGAAAAGCTTGTGCTCGGCGAAAATTGGGCCCTGCAGTCTTCCTCCAAAGTCGAAGCCCAGGGAGAAGCCATCTCCAGCGCCGCCTTCGTTCCTAAGGGATGGCACCATGCCACAGTTCCCACTACCGTGGTCTCCGCGCTCGTGGCCGACAAAACTCTCCCTGATCCGTTCTTCGCCACGAACCTGCGCCAATTCCCCGGCGTGACTTACCCCGTCGGAGGAAATTTCTCCAACATCCCCATGCAGACCGACAGTCCCTACGCGGTCTCCTGGTGGTATCGCAAGCAGTTTGCCGCTCCCGCCTCCTACGCCGGAAAAACTGCCTGGCTGAATTTCAAAGGCATCAACTACCGCGCCAACATCTTCCTCAACGGAAAACAGATTGCCAGCTCCGATCAAGTCGCCGGAGCCTGGCGTACCTATGAATTTAACGTCACCGACGCCGTCAAGCCGGGTCATGAAAACGTTCTCGCCGTCCAGGTCTTCGCCCCCACAGAAAGCGATCTCGCCATCACTTTCGTGGACTGGAATCCCGCGCCTCCTGACAAGAACATGGGACTATGGCGCGAGGTTTACCTCACCACGAGCGGCCCGGTCGCGCTCCGTTATCCCACCGTGGTACCCAAGCTGAATCTTCCTGCCAATGATTCGGCAGGCCTCACCGTGACCGCTCAACTGAAAAACGGCGCCAGCCATCCAGTCAAAGGCAAACTAAAAGGGCAAATTGAAAACGTAGCCTTCGAGCAGGATGTCGAACTCGCCGCCAACGAATCCAAAGACGTCACCTTCACTCCCGATCAGTTCTCTCAACTCGTCTTCTCCAACCCTCGCCTGTGGTGGCCCGCGCAAATGGGCAAGCCCAATCTTTACTCACTGGCAATGGAGTTCATCATCGACGGTGCAACCAGTGATCGTTCCCACACCGAGTTCGGCATACGCGAAGTAACTTCCGAACTAAACGCCACCGGGGGACGCGCCTTCCACGTCAACGGCAAGAACATCCTCATCCGCGGCGGCGGCTGGACGCCCGATATGATGCTTCGCGAAAACTCCCAGCGTCTGCACGACGAATTCCGCTATGTCCGCGATATGGGACTTAACACCGTCCGCCTCGAAGGCAAGCTCGAGACTCAGGAGTTTTTCGATATTGCCGATCATGACGGAATACTGGTCATGGCCGGATGGTGCTGCTGCGATTTTTGGGAACGCTGGCCGCGTTGGAAGCCGCAGGATTTTGAAATCGCCCAGCAATCCCTGCGCGATCAGATCTACCGCCTGCGCAGCCATCCCAGCATGGTTATGTGGCTCAACGGCAGCGACAATCCCCCGCCACCGGACGTCGAGCAGATGTATCTGGACATCGAAAAGCAACTCCTGTGGCCAAACCCGGTGGTCTCCTCGGCCACCGGCAAGCCCACAACGGTTACAGGAGACAGTGGCGTCAAAATGACCGGCCCCTACGAGTACGTCGCTCCGAGCTATTGGGAACAGGACACGCTGCAGGGCCAGCCCAATCGAAAACAGTGCAATCCCGGCGGCTGCGGCGGCGCCTACGGCTTCAATAGCGAAACCAGCATGGGACCTGCCGTCCCGCCCCTCGAAAGCATTCGCGCGATGGTTGGGAAAGACCATCTCTGGCCTATCGATGACACTTGGAACTATCACGCCGGCGGTGGAGAATTTAAAACCATCCAGGTCTTCATCGAAGCGCTCGCCAACCGCTACGGCAAATCGGACAGCGTGGAGGACTTCGCCAACAAGTCTCAACTACAAACCTACGAAGGCGTCCGTGCTATGTACGAAGCCTACAGCCGCAATAAATACCAAGCGACCGGCGTAATCCAGTGGATGCTTAACAACGCCTGGCCTTCCATGATCTGGCATCTCTACGATTACTACCTGCGCCCCGGTGGCGGCTACTTCGGCGCCAAGCGTGCCATGGAAGCTCTGCACCCGGTTTACGGTTACGACGATCGTTCCATCTGGGTGGTCAGCAGCCAGTATGAAGACGTCAAAGGTTTGAAGCTCACCACAAAAATCTACAACCTCGACATGACGGAAAGGTTCTCACACGAGGACTCCGTCGATGCTCCCGCCGACAGCACCGCGAAGGTTTCCACACTGCCTGACGTGGAAGGTCTGAGTTCCGTTTACTTCGTCGCCCTGCGGCTCACAGACTCCACCGGCAAACTCGTGGGCTCCAACTTCTACTGGCTCTCAACCAAACCCGAAACCCTGGATTGGGCGAAATCCAACTGGTGGATGACCCCAACCGACTCCTTCGCCGACTTCACCGCCCTGGCGCAACTTCCCAAGGTAAAGCTCAAAGTTACCAGCCACACCGAGCGCAGAGGAGAAGACTCAGTCACCCACGTCACGCTCGAAAATCCAAATAAGGCTCTGGCGTTTTTCGTAAGGCTGAAAGTCCGCAAGGGCGTCAAGGGCGAAGAGATCCTTCCCGTCATCTGGGAAGACAACTACGTTTCTCTCCTCCCTGGAGAGAAGCAAGAAGTCACTGCCACTTATCGCTCCAGCGAATTAGGGACCGACAAGGCAGTGGTAGAAGTCAACGGCTGGAACGTGGAGTGAGGGAATTGGGGGATTGGGGGATTCGAAAGACCTTCTCGAATTGCCCAATTGCAACTTGCTCAGTTACTCAATCTTCTCAGACATGTTGTGACACGGACAGAATATTTCCATCGGGATCTTTGAACCACGCCACCTTATCCCCAGTCGGCGCGGTCCATATCCCAAGATCGTCTTGTTCGAAAAATCCGAACCGCTCGAAGTGGACACCTTTCGCCTGCAGGCCCGCCGCTATTTTCCCGATTTCATTGACCTGCCATCCCAGAATGGTGAACGGCGCGGGCGTGAATGGCGGCGGGACTTTCGCCACGCGCACCATGATTCCATTCGCGTCAAGAACCATGGCGAATCCGTCATCTTTCACGAAACGCAGCCCCAACACGCCTTCATAAAAGGCTCTCGCTTTCTCAGCGTCCTTCGTTGGAACAAAAGCAACGATGTTGATTGAACCTAGCATTCACACCCGATTCGTTCTTACTCTTCCGGCGGCAACTCGAAGTCCACCAGGTTACCGCGAAAGCCCTTGGTCTTCCACGCGCCCACTGCAATTCCCACAGCCATCCAGATCGCCCCAAAAACCAGCGCCTTCGGACTCAAACTAATCCAGAGAAAGAAACAGATTACGAATCCCAGAACCGGCGGCAGCAGATTGCCAACCTTTTTTTCTGGTTCGTGCAAATAGTAGCGGACGAACGCGGCAGCATTCACACCCATAAAGGCAATCAGCGCGCCGAAGTTAAGCAGGTTCGCGCCAAGATCGTAGCCTGTGGTAGCTCCGGCAAGCGCTGGAAGCAGAAAAGCTCCAGCCAATGCCAGGCCGCCCACAAACAGAACATTATTCCGCGGAACCCTTCGTTTCGCATCGACAGCACCAAAGAACGACTTCGGCAAAGCGTTACTGCGACCCATGCCATAGAGCAGCCGCGCGGCGCCCAGTTGCGCGCCCATGCCCGAACCAAAGTTCGCCACCACCAGGGTGAACCCCACAATCGCGAACAGCGGGGCCCAGGCTCGCCCGGCCACGAAGGTAAAAGCCGTGTCCATGTTCGGATACGGTTCGGAGGCCGGCCAGATGAGTTGCGCCGCATACACCTGGAACGCCGACAGAATCCCAATCACCACGCAGACCAGGACCGTTGCCAGCAGGATGTTGCGGCGCGGATTCTCCGCTTCTTCCGAGAGCGTCGAGATGCCATCAAAACCAATGTAGGTGAGCACCGCCACGGAGGTCCCACCCAGCACCGCTTTCGTATTCCAACTAGCCGGATCATAAAAGGGGCGCGTAAAGAAGGCTGCACCATCGTGGGGGTGGCCAAAAATATACCGCGCCGCCGCTACAAAAAAGATCGCAATCACCACTCCCATTCCCGCGGCCAGCGCCGTATTCACCCGCGCCGAAGTTTTCACGCCTTGAACATTCAAAGCGGTAAACACCAGCGCAAAGAAAACTGCCCAGGCCCCATATGAGACGCCGGGAGCGAACACGTGCGCCTGCTGGCTGATCCAGATAATGCAGATCATCGGATTGAGCAGGTAATCCATGACCATGCTCCAGCCGGTGACGTAGCCCAGCGCCGGATTGATCTCCTGCCCCACATAAGTAAAAGCCGAACCCGCGCTAGGGTACGCCCGCGCCATCTTGCCATAACTGATCGCTGTGAACAGCATCGCAACCATGGCGATTAGAATCGTGGTCACCACGTGGCCATGGCCGCGATTGCTGAGCACGCCGAACACCGACATGGGCGCGACCGGCTGGATGACGATCACGCCGTAGAGGATCAAGTCCCAAAGCGTGAGGGTGCGCCGTAGGCGCGGTGCGGACGACACAGAGACAGCCGGGGTAGTTTCCATGAGTCCGCCTATTGGATTATGCGGAGGGCAGAACTGTCAATATTAAAACGATTTTATACACGACCTGGCGTTTCCACTTGGAACCACTGCCGTGCCGCCGAGGCGCGTTGTATTACTCTCTATCACAGCGTATTATCTCTTATTATGGAGAAACAGACGATCAGTTTCCGCCTGGAGTCCGACAAAGTGTCGGCTCTCGATGAGCTGGCCGATTCGCTCGACCGCGACCGCACTTACCTTCTCGCCGAGGCCGTGCAAACCTACCTGGACGCCCAGCAGTGGCAACTGGAGCAGATTCGGGCGGGCATCGCCGAAGCTGATGCTGGCCACGTAATTGACCATCGCAAGGTGAAAGCCATGGCCTCCCGCTGGCGACGCAGGCGATGAAGGCGGTTTGGACACGCAAGGCCTCCCTGCATTTACGGGCCGCCTACGATTATTGGGCCCGCGAAAGCTCTGAAGAGTCTGCCGATACCATGCTAAATCGCATTTTCTCCGCCGTCGAGCAGTTGGAACAGTTTCCGGAAGCGGGGCGTCCCGGCCGGGTTCCAGGAACTCGTGAACTCGTAATTGTTCCCACTCCCTTCCTCGTTGCTTATCGCATCCGCCGTGGCAAGATCGAAATAGTCTCCCTGTTGCATGGTGCTAGAAAGTGGCCGGAACGATTCTGAGGACTTCTGACCACATCATCCGATGTCTACTTCGCAGATCCATAATCGAACCAATACCCCCGCTGCTCGTTGCCTGACATGTGGCGCGTGTTGTATTCCAGAAGATAGTTCACATGCGCGTCGTCGAGTGGGAACGACTTCCCGGGTGCGTACGGATAGTCGCCCATTCTGAGGAATGGCAGCGGCGCCACAAAGTTGCCCTCGGCGGCGTAGAAGTCCATGTCCTTCTCATAGCCATTCGCCGCGAAGAAATAATCGCGCACCCAGCCGTTACGCAGTGCAGGCAACTTCGCCGGATCGAAGTCAAGGCGCACCTCATCACCGGATCCAAACACCACTAACTTGTCGTCAAGCGCCGTAAGCAGCGGCAACACGTCGCCGTAGCGCGTGTAGGTTCCCGCTGGGCGCGTGTAAGGCCCGGTCGCGCTCACCTTTTCATAGATGTATTGCACGTTCCCCGGCGGCGTGCCTTCGATCTTCAGCGGGAATCCGTGGGACGCCAAATCGGCGTGAACCAGCGGAACTGGCGTCAGGCGCGGACTTTGGATTTTGTCTTGATTTTGCGCTGTCCGGTTCACCAGGATGTTGTCCCAATAAATCTGCAGATTCGTGGTGATGCTTATCCTCTGCGTCCCCACTGGCAGCTTGCCGGTGAGGTCCGCAGTCATGGTGCGCGGGCCGCCGGCGGGGAATCCCATGTCATCGACCACGCGCACCCACTTGCCATCTGCGCCGAGCGCTTCGACATAAGGAGAAATCGCCAGCACGCCCGCCTGCGACGCGGCATACATGCTGTTCGCCGAAAAATATTCCACTTCGCCGTGCATCAGCAGCCACAGAGGGCCGCCACGGTAAGGCTCGCCCAGATCGAGCGTCAGGCTGTGCGGTTCGGCGAAGCCTTGAAACTGAGTCAACCTAAAATCGCCGAAGTAACGATGTGCCAGCAGATCGGGCCACACGTTGTGGCCATGCTCATCCCAAGCACCCACGGGCGGCCGCGCATCTTCGCTTTTGCTCACCACCACCTTGAATTCCGGATACGGCGGGTTCGACGCGAAATGCTCATTGGGATAAACCTCAACATCCGCCGGATGATCGACCGCCAGCAAACGCGCCTGATCGAGATAGACTGCCTCCTCGAGCGGTTCCATGAAACGGAAACTGAGCTTCCCATCCTTCTCGCGAATGGCGTTGTGATCGATCTTGATGTACTCAACCGGACGCGGAACATCGCGCTGGCCGGGCCCGACCCAATGTCCAACCACGCCCGCGCCCAGCATGTCGGCGACAAACTCATAGCGCTCGCCATTCCACACAAACAACGTGGGACAGGAACTGCCGCGGCGATCGATCTCGAGGAAATTCTGTTGCTTGTCACCGGCGACATTAATTTCATCTTGCAATACTCCGGTCGGCCACAACATACGAACGATGTCAGCCTCTTTCGCATCGCCGAGCCCGACCACGATGTCGGTGGAATTCTGTCCCAGGTATCCATTGGAGCCGGCAATCTCAAACTTCTGCCGGTTGCCTCCCGCGAACACTTCAACTTTTGTGCCAATGGCGCTCTTGTTGTCGTTCAGTCCCTTGAGCGACAGGCGCAGCCAGTGATTCTGATTGCCCCCTTCATTGCGCAGCAGCACCGCCGGCCCGTGATTCTGCGTGATCAGCAGATCGGTCGCGCCGTCGCCATCGTAGTCTCCGGTGATGATGGCACGCGGCTCTTTCAGTTGAATCTTGTCGAGACCAACGTCGGCGGTGACGTCTTTGAAACCGTCAGCACCGAGGTTGCGGAACAGCCGCACTTCACCCTTGCCCTCTTTAGTTTCGCCGACGGCGACCAGGTCGACCCAGCCGTCGTTGTCGTAGTCGATCGCGGCAACGCCGTAAGCACGAACCCAGTTTGTCTCGGGAAGGTCGACGCGATCGAAGGTCTTGCCATGATTGTTGCGCCAGAGAGTGAGAGCCTGCTCGCCTGACTGGGCACTCACCCAGTGGGTGCACGCTAAATCCATCCAACCGTCGTGGTCGAAATCAAGGACGGCGACTGCGACGGACCTATCCCACACATGGCCGCTCAAGGTCGGCAGCCTATGTGGGATAAACTTTCCCTCTCTCGGGTTTTGAAAAATGGCAGCAGAGCCATGCCACCCAGTCGCCACGATGTCGATCGCGCGATCATTGTTATAATCCGTTCCAATCGCTGCAGTGCTCGCGGCAGGAGAGGAGAGTCCAGTGCTTTCGGTTACATCCGTAAAGGTACCGTTTCCATTGTTGCGCCACATTCGGTTGCCGGGAAATCCGTCGTCGTGGAGTATGGCGTCAGCAGGCGGGGCGGGTGGTGCCTTTTCCGAATCACTGATTAGCGGAACCTCATTCTTTTCGGTGTCTACACGTCTTGATGGAGTGCTCTCCGCGGCGTATAGATCAAGATCGCCATCGTGGTCATAGTCGATGAAAGTTAGGCCGGCGTTGAACCCTTCGCGTGCCCCCCCTAGGACCATCGCCATCAGATGTTCCTGGATGCCAGATGCTTCCGTCACATCCTTGAACGTGCCGTTTTTCTCGTTGTGCAGCAACATAACTCGATCACTGAAACTTACTGCCAAGTCTGTTGCCCCGTCGTTGTCGTAGTCACCTGCAGTGCAGCCGTTGGCACGCAGCAACCGGTCGAGACCTGCCTTCTTAGTGACATCTTCATACTTCCCGCCGCCCAAGTTGTGATAAAGCCCGAGGCCGCCGTCTGGGCCGTTGTCGGCGACAAAGATGTCAGGGCGGCCATCACCGTCGTAATCCAGAAAGCACGCGCCGGGCGTTAACTGAATTGCCTGCAGGTATCTTCCCGGCTGCCTGGGTGCAACTTTGCCCATAATGCCCGCCTGCGCCGTCACATCCACAAACCGCACCTTAATCTGCGCTGGCGCCTTCAACACAGCCGACGCCGATTCCACTACGCGCGAGTACTGGCCCTGCTCACCATAGGCCAGACTCATAGGCGCGCCGATTTTGTTCTGCGTGATGTACTGGAATTTCTTCAGGTGCTCGCGGGCGTGGTCCACGTCAGTCGATTGCTGGTAAGCGCGCGATAATCCAAACTCGGCGGAGGCGTGCAGCGGATTGAGTTGCAGCGCGTGCTGAAAGGCTTCGATGGCTTGCGGGAATTGTTTTGCCTGCACGTAGGCCGAGCCCAGGAAATACCAGGTGTCGGCGTCGTTCGAGTCGATCTCGACGACGTGGTGAAAGGCATCAATCGCAGCCTGAGCGTCGCCTGTATTTTTGGCGAGCAAGCCCAAGTTGTACCAGGCATGCGGACTCTTCGGATCCTGCTTGAGCGCATCTTCGAGCGCAGCTTTCGCTTCGTCGATCTTCTGCAGGTTCAGGAAGGCAATGCCCTCATTCAGGCGCGCGATCGTCAGCTTCGGATCGAGTCCCGCGGCTTGCTGAAAAGCCTTGAGGCCCTTCTCGAAAAGCTGCTGGTTCATGTAGGCGGCGCCAAGATTGTTCAGGCGCGCGGCCTCAACTGGATTAGGCTTCGGAGTCTGGGGCCCGGTCGCGAACAGGCCAAATGCGGCCAGGAATATGCCGGCGAGAGCGACTGAAATTCGGGGAGTCATTTGATTGAGAACCCGGACCCGAAGGACGGAAAACGTTGAAGGCCTGCGCTCAATGTTACTTCGAGATCTCATTACGAATCGCAATTCCGTGTTTGCAAAAGAAATCAGTTAGCTTGTTACATTCCGCTCTGTCACCTATGGACTCGTGGCACAAAACGCCGTTTCCGTCGACGTATTCGTAACTCAAACACTGGAAGCCCCCACGTGGTCCGGTCCAGCGGACCACGTTTGTCGCGGTCTTCAAAGCTTTCAACTTCGCTTTCTCTTGCGCCTTACTCTTGGCCAGGAATTTTCGATCCCTAATCTCAAGTGATTGCCATAGAATGTCGAACGTCCCCACGTTAGCGAATTGAACCGCGACGAAGCGGTCGCTTGCCCTGCTCCAAAAACCACAGGGACTGACAGTCGCTCCCTCAATACCCTTCACCAACTGACGGTCGTATTGCGAAAGGTCGACCAACAATCTAACCCTAATTTGACGATCGGGCATGGAAACCTCTGGCAATACGTCGGATGTCTGGCACTTGGCAATAACCGATTGTACCGGTTTCCCGATTGTTGAGGTGTGCCCAGATGGCTGTCATGGGCTGCGCACCAGTCGCTGATCTGCGACCGCAAAACTTTGGTTCCAGATACAACTGGAAATCGTCGCACGGCCCCTGGTACGTACACATTCAGAATGCAATCCTCATTTCTTAGCCTGTACAGCGACTTTCGTGTAGGGCCGGCTCGCCACCACTCCTCTGCCTTCCTCGACCGTGACAGTTTGCCCGGCATTTACGTTCGTAAGTTTCTCCACCTGGCCACTGGGCCATTGAATTTCTACACTGTCCGCTTTCGTTTGTGCGCCCAAACCGAAAGTGAGCACCAGTTCACTTTGCGAAAGATAGCTTGAGCCGGAGCGCAGCATCTTCGATTGTTTGTCGCCACCCGAACTCAAATGCACGACGGCGCCAATGCCGTCACGATTCGATTTCGTTCCCACCAGTTTCACGCGCAAGCTGTGATTCGATCCACTCTCATTGTGGAATAAATAAGCCGGACCGGCATTCGTGGTGACTAGAACATCGAGGAAGCCATCGTTGTCGATATCGGCATAAGCCGCGCCCCGCGCCACTCTTGGCGCGGCGAATGCCTGTCCCATTAGCGCTGTAACTTCCTGAAACTTGCCGCCGCCAAGGTTACGAAACAGATGCGAAGGCTCGGCATAACTCACGCGCTTCTGCACGCGCTCGATCGCATCCTCGATGTGCCCGTCAGCGACGAAAATATCCGGCCAGCCATCGTTGTCGTAATCGAAAAAGAAACAACCGAATCCGAGTGTGACCAGCGTGGCGCGGCCCACTTCGGATTGCGGAGCTTCGTCCACAAACAATCCGTTGCCTTCGTTGTGATACAGCGAAACCATTTGATTGGCAAAGTTGCTGATAATCACGCTGGCATGGCCGCTGCGGTCGTAGTCAGCGGCGTCGGCGCCCATGCCGGCGCGGGCGACACCGTCCTCGCTAAACCCAATTCCAGCGGCCACGCCGCGCTCTTCGAAGGTTCCGTCTTTTTTATTCAGGTAGAGCTTGTTAGGCTGGGTGTCGTTGGCGATCAGAATATCGGGCCAGCCATCGGCATTGTAATCGAGGATGGTGATGCCCAAACTCTTTGAAGTGGGATCTCCGAGGCCAGCCTTCTGCGTGACATCTTCAAACTTGCCGCCGCCAAGATTGTGCCATAAGCGTAACGCTGTGCCTTTGTACGATTCCGGAGTGCAATACGATTTGTGAGCGCCGTCCAATGTGCAATATAGGTCACCCTGTTCGCTCCATTGCACATAGTTCGAGACCACCAAATCGAGCTTGCCGTCGCGGTCATAATCTACCCATGCGGCGCTGGTCGAGAACTCACTGGGCCCCGACATTCCAGCAAGCTTCGTCACTTCAGTGAACGTGCCGTTGCCGTTGTTGTGGAAGAGATGGCTTTGACCTAACGCAGTAATGAAGATATCGTCGAAGCCATCGTTGTCGTAGTCTCCGACGGCCGCTCCGAAACCGAACATGGGCACCGCCAACCCGGCTTTACGGGTTACATCGGTGAACGTTCCGTCGTGATCATTGTGGTATAGCTTTGGTGTGGTAGCGCCGCCATGAAGGTGTCCAGGCCAATCCGTCCCGTTGACCAGCAGGATATCGGGGTATCCGTCGTTATCGTAGTCGATATAGGCGCAGCCCGGACCCATGGTTTCCGGCAGCCACTTTTTTCCGAACGCGCCATTGTTGTGCGTGAAATGAATTCCGGCTTGCCCAGT
>Ga0210400_10001876_pt1 | contig 20355 bp, 31 predicted proteins | sample IncBWH26MmetaG_FD_155456 | JGI IMG/M metagenome (GOLD analysis project Ga0210400, IMG submission 155456) | Forest soil microbial communities from Barre Woods Harvard Forest LTER site, Petersham, Massachusetts, United States - Inc-BW-H-26-M | ecosystem: Environmental > Terrestrial > Soil >...
TAGCGGGTTTGGCGCGATAGGCGTCATGCTCTTCTTTGCTGAACACGACGACTGGATTGACAGGATCGGTGTTGTCAACGACGAGTGGATACTCTTTGCGTTCATAGCCGGGCACAGCCACGTAGCCCTTCTCGCTATCATGAACATGTGGCCCCGTGACAATCTGTTCATGCGCATCGAATGGAACCGGCTTGATTTCCACAGTTCCATCGAGATTTTGCACAACACTTCCGCCGTCCGGGCTCCACGTTCCCGGCCCAACTCCAGCAGGAACGCTTTGCTTCCAATCCATGCCTGGAGCGTCTTCGAGGAGACGCAGATTGACCAGCGTGCCACTCACAACGCGAACGATGACAGCCGGGCAGTCGGCTTTCTTCGTGTCTTCATACTTGTACACAACGATTTGACCGAGTTTGGGCTTCGCAATTGCACTCAGAGCGACTACCGGCTTCGCGGCCGGAATCGCCACTGCTTCTTCGGGTACAACGACCTTCGGTGCTGTTGCCATAATTTTCCTCCCTTTGAAGTGAAGCGAGGCCCGCTCGAAAGCAGGCCCCGGAAAGTGTGATTAGGTGAGTGACGAAGGAACCCACTTCGACAAGCTGGACGACCATGTAAACGTGAAGGTATGTCCCGCCGTGCCGGTTCCCGCTGTCATAATGTTTCCAGCCGCTGTCCACGTCCATGTGGATCCCGCGGCCGAAATCACCGTGAAGGAACAACCGCCGACGGCCGTAGCATTGCAGCCGACCGGTTGCGTCCAGTTCACGATTGCCGCTGAACCGCTCACGACAAATAGCGGACCGGTAGGCAAATTGGCGCCAGCCCCAGAAACCACCGAAGCAGTTTGCGCGGAGGAATCAATCGCCCAAGGATTCTGAAACCCCGGTACCCATGTGCCTGTGAGTGAGGAGCACAGCCACTGCGCCCCTGTCAGCACATTGACCCACGGAGTTGCGGGTGTATTGGCCGCAGTACAAGCACCGCCAAGCGGAGGGTCTTGGTTAAAGAACCCGTTTGGCATGGGGTTCCCGCCGTTGGCCGTGTTGTAAACCGGCGCGACAAGTACCATGTCTCCATTCGGATGCGGACTGGCCTGGGTGCCCAGGTATCCGCGCAATCCGCAAGTTATTTTGCTTGTGGTGTTGACGGTGAGTACCCCGAAGGCTTCACGGCCAACATAGAAGACGCTTACCGGAGTTCCAGGCAGCGTAGGTGCACTGATGCCTGTTACGGAGGCAAGCGTCATGCAGTTGTCGATTGTCGGTGAGGTTCCAGCATATAGTGCTGGTCCGTTCACCGACGAGGCGAGAGTGGTCATGGTAAGCGCGGTCTGAGCTTGCGAAATTCCACAGAAAGCCAAGACCGCAGCGAGGGTGAGAATTGCTTTTTTGATGTGTTGGATGTTCATGTTTTTCTCCTTAGCTCGCAATTCTGCAAGCCCCCTGCGGATATTTTGTGAGCCAGCCACCCAGGACATCGAGCCTCAACAGCAGCCGGTCTGTGTTGATGTCGGGCTGACCCCAAGTGCGGATCGCGAGGCCAAGTTCCTTGTCTGCCGCCATCTCCATGATGTGTTGGTTTTCGTACGTTTCAAGGTCCGCGCACGCAAACGTGAACGCTTCAGGGTGGAAAGCAAGCCCACGTACCGACTGCACAGCGGTTGCACCGTTGACGGTAATCGCTGCGCCGTTTGCCGGTGAAACATCAACAGTCTGATACGGACCAGCAAGGACAATGCCGTCGCCATCGACACAGCCAATCGGGATGGTTGCGTTACCGGCACCATCGGAAGTGACGTTTGCGGTCACAACAAATTGCCGCAAGTCCCCTGTCGATTGCCGAGTTAGTGGATTGATGCGATGCACGCCGGCGAAGGTGATGATGTCGCCGACGCGTAGCAGGTTTACGATGCTGTTCGACCAAGTGTTTGTGATGATTGAACTGCCGACTTGCCCAGCGCCATTCACGACTCCCGCCCCGCCCTGCGTCCCGGTTGTAAACACGGGAGCGTTTTGGGTCATGAACCATGAAAAGCCGAGGCCCTTGGCGACCAGGCCCTTGAAGTAATCTTCCTTGCCGCCTTCTCCTGGAGCGAGTGAGCGCATGAAGCCGATGCTGGCCGTTCCCGCAGCGTTCGCGATCAAGCCTTGCAGTGCCGGAAAGATAATGCGCTGCATTTTTGGGCTGATGTGCACGGTCAAATCATCTTCATCAATCGGAAAACCCTCATCCGCCAAGATCTGCAGGGCGTTTAGATACGTGTCCGCAGTGTTGGGGGTGGTTCCAGGCGTTCCGACTTCCGCTGGTACATCGACAAAACGCTGCATGCCGTCATAGTCGATGTCGTTGGCGATTTGCACGATGGCTGGCTTCGTGACGCGATTTGTAAAATCATCAAGCGACAAAGCCATATCCGAAGAAGTGAATCCGCGTGCTTGCTGGTACTGCTTGTTCAGGATTAACGGAACGGATCTTTCCATGTAGTCCTGAAGCTGAATGCCTTGCCCTGCGGTGCTGACGGCTCGGGCGGGTTTTCGAATATTCAGCAAATAGCCGATCTTCGCTCCTGCACGCCCAAACTTATCGTCATACTCTCTTGAAACCTTTTTCGTGAAGGAGATGGAGTTTTCGAGAACCATGAGGTTCTTGTAACTGATCTCCTGATTGGTCAGTAAAACGTTGGACATAGATTAGTCTCCTGTTTTATCTCCCCATGCGCTGCGCGGCCTTGAAGGCTTTGTAATTTCCTTTTTCTGCCGCTGCGCGAGATGTGAGAGGCGATGTGGTAGCCGCAGTCGATACCGGCCTTACCGGGGCAGGTACCTTGGGCTTTGGTTTGAGGTTTGCTCCACCGTTAGCATCGCTGGTTGATGGCGAGCCAGTCTTCAGCCTCGATGAGAGGCGACCAACTTCCATAACGGCAGAGAGTGGCGACATCTCCGCTAGCTTTCGCGCGTAATCAGGATGCTTGCCAAGGTAGTAAGCCACCTCAGCGCCGTTTTCCTGTTCTACGATTGCCAGCGTCACTGCTTGGTGCATGGGAATATCCTGGTTAACGACTTCTTCCCAGTCGTCGTGCTCTTCCTTGAATTCCTCGACCTGGGAGCGATAGTTGTTTTGAATTTCCGTGAGGCGCTCGCGTTCCGCGCGTTCGGCATTTTCGCGTTGCTCTTTCGTCGCGCGCGTCTTGTAGCCCCAATCAAGCAAAGCGTCTTCGTATTCCTGGTCGGTTTGGTAGTCCGCGCGTGCCGGGCGCGGGTTCTCATCTTTCTTTTCGGGTTTGGCCTTGCCTTCAAGAGCATCGAGACGCTGCTTCAGTTCGGCGTTTTCTTTTGCGAGCTTGTCAGTTGCGCGTTGAATCTTGCGCTGCGTGCGCGTGAGTTTTGGTTGGGGCTGTCGTCCCTGTTCATCTTCCTCGTCTTCGGACTCCTCGGCCTTTTTGGTAGCAGCCTTACCCTCTTGAGCTTCCTGCCATTCGGTGTGGGCGGCTTCAAATTCTTCCTCGGTGGCGAACGTATCGCGTTCGGGCTCGGCTGCCGGTTCCGGCTTGTCGATTTCGTAGCCGTTCTTTTCGAGCACATCCTGAATGTCTTTGTCTGTGGCCCCTATGCTTCCTGACTTCATTACGATTCCTGTTGGCATGTTTCCTCCGTTAAATTGGCTTCACCGGGGCGGTAGGCGCCGCCGGCGTGATGGGCTGTACCTTTGGTTCAACGCTTCCGGGAAGTTCTGGGGTCTGCGGCGCATCGCCTGCTTCGTCCTCAACGGTCATCGACTCATGCAGGAGTTGCATCCGGTGACTGATGGTGTCGAGTTCGGCTTGCATGGCTGCCTTGCCAGCCTCGGCATTCGATTTAATCAGCGCTTCGATCATTCCGGCCTGCGCCTGTATGTTCGCGACGCGCTCACGAGATTCCAGTTCAAGGCGCTTCGTGCGAATCGTGTCTGTCGCCCGCGCTAATTCCGCAACCATTTGGTTATGCTGTTGACCAAGTTGCTGGAGTTGCGCTTGCAGCGTGGCGAGCTGGTTCTGTGGGTCGGTATCGTCCTGATCGGCAAGCCCTGGAGGCAATGCTTTCTTCAATCGGTTAGCCAGCGCCTCTGATCCAGGCCAGTCCATGCTCTTAACCATCAAATCACCGATGATCATGAACAATTCAGGCTTGGCAGTAACAAGGCTCATCATCGCTTTCGCCGCTTCTTGTCGCGCGGTGCGATAGCTCGGGCCAGCCGATAGCGTTACGTCGTAGTTTCCTGTCCCAATGTCATAAATCTTGTCGAGTGCGGGAGGACTGAGTAGTTCTTGCGCTTCGGTCGGGTCGCTATGTACGGAGTTGAACAGCACGGCGTGCTTGACCGAATCATCGGGATTGATGATGCGCTGGACACGCGCGCTGGTGATCAAATGCGGGAAATCATCGAGTAGAATCTTTCCTTGCCAGCGAATGGCGCGATTTAGATTGTCGGAATAGTTGACTGTGCCCGTGTCAGAGGCTTGCTGACGCGACAGAACAGCGACGCCGGATTCAATCTGCGGACCTTGCTCACCGAGCCCAGGTTCATAAATGCCCAGGACCGACTTAAGATCGTAATCAGCCTGCTGCGCAAGGGCTGATAGCGCTTGAATCGGCGGCTCATGACCGGCTCGCGTCGGTGGAGGCAGTGGCCTACCTTCTCCGTCATATGCCTTGAAGTACAGAAACGGATAATTCTTGCGATTGGCCTGCCGATATTCTTCTTCGTGGTTGCCGAGAGAACCTTCTGGCACATATAGCGGGTCCTTGGGAGCGAGCGCAACCATCTCCGCCGCTGCCGTGATGTTATAGTTGTACATCCGCTGCGGGTCGATGGCATCGTGCACGATTCCAGCCTTGTAAATCTTCCCGTTCACATTCAGCTTCGTGCCATTCAGTTCAATGATGGGGATGTATTTCCCGGTCCACTCATAACGTTCGAGCACTTCCATCGCGTTGTGCTGCGCGCATTTCACGGTGCGCGCTAGGACTTCGCGTTCGTCTTCGACGTGATCGTCTTCTGTGAGGTCGCCTTCATATTTCGAGCTTCCATCACTCAGTAGACACAAATTTTTGCGTTCCAGTTCGAGCCACCAGTATTCAGCGATGCGGATACCGTCCTTGGTCACCCATCCGGGCGCATTGTTGCCGACACCGTTCAAGGAACTGAGTGTTGCAATCGTGGATCGCGGATACTTTTCCTTGTACTGATCCATGTGCATGTCTTCGATGCAGTGGCACCATAGCGGATCCGTGCCGTCTGCTGCGCGGATTGGCGACATGAACACCGAAAAGGGATTGTCGATGGGGGCTATCCTGGGCTCCTGGGCGAAGGAATCCCGCGAGCCTGGCTTATCACTCAAGTATTCGTGATTGATGCGCCAGTACGACCAGCCAATGCGCAGCATGAAATCATAGGCGCAGTCGTAAGTCGTGTCCGCAAAGCTCGCCACCTCGATATGCCGCAAGGCGCCTTGAAAGATTTGCGCTATTTCAGGGTCTGAACCTGAGCCAACCGGATCAACCAGCATGGCCGGTCTGTGTTGTCGTTCTTCCCCGGTGTACTGCCGCAAGAATGTCGGGATGCGGTTGACCGTAAGGACGGGGCGCCCTTCAATCTCGCGCTGGGACTTGATAGCGGGATTCCACTGCGTTTCCCCGATGGAGAAGCGCAAGGCGTCAAGCCCTCTCTCGCGGACTTCGGATTCCGTTTCCTCGGTGAGCGTGAAACGCTTGAGCGAAGTCTCGATCAGCTTGCGTTCATTCTCGGCCGAGGACTTCCGTTTGCTCTTGGATTTTTGTGCTGTTGCTGTGGGCATAAGAAAAAGGCCAGCGCAGAGGATTGCTCCTCGACACTGGCCTTCGGATGTTCCGATCAGCCTGAAGCGTATTAGCTAAACTTTACTTTGGTTGTTACTACTTCTGCCATCATGGGTTGGCCATTTTGGATTTCTAGCTTCTCAATCCGTCCGAAGCCGAGATTCTTGCAGAACTGTACGAACTCGATCCACTGGGACGAGATGGCGGGCTCGCGCCCTACAGGCTTTCTGCAATCAATTCGCTCGCTGGTCTCAAACTCGGACATTGGCATCCTGTTGACGCTGCTGAATTTGGAAGGCATTTACGCGAGAACCACCCGGCAATCTGCTTCTTGACACAGCGCAATCTCTTCGCCCCATCCCGCTTCGAGTGAACTCCAGTCATGCCAGCGCCCAATAATCACTTCATCGCCCACGCGCACCATCATTGGCTGACGATGGCCGGCAATGTATTCCCACTCGCCGCCAGTCGATTGCTGAATACCATTTTCGTCCGGGCACCAGAGAACGCCCGTCTTCCGCCATGCGCCATCGATCCATTTGCCCGGACCCGCTTTCAGGATCACGCCTCTACGCGATGATGTCTCCAGCGCTGCAATCTCTGGCCGCAGAATAAGCGAGTTGTTCCGTTCTCGGAACAGACGCACAAGGATGCGATCATTGCGTGGCGTCCATTCGGTCGTGAATTGCTGACAACCGGGAGTCGTATGCCAGCCGCCATCGCCGTGATGTGGGCTGACGTAGGTTTCACTGGGATTGTTGCGAGCTTTAATTTCTTGCTTTGTGAGGGGCATTGTTAGGTTTCCACCAAAGCGGATTGGTACTGCCACGGTAAATAAAGAATCTGATATCCGCGCATCTTATAGGTCGCGACCAGTACTCTAAGCGGGCCATTGCCTCTTCGTGAACCTCCTCCAGATTCAAGCCAACTCCGCGAGTGAAGATGTAGCCTTTTCGTGCTTGCGCTGCATGGTCCTGCCCTTGGAGGTTTCGCGACTACCCTTCATTGCCCCAATTTTGTTCATGATCTTGTACGGGATCTTGCTCTTCTCGCCGTACTGCTTTTTCAGCTTGGCTTCAAGGAAGGCTGGCATTACTCTTCCTCCGCTTCGCCGTCCGTCGCCTGCCCGTGCGGCAAGCCAGCGTGCCTCGCGATATGCCCGGCCGCCCGCGCGCCCTCCCCTTTACCGAATGTGTACGATTTCGGCTCGTGCGCATAGCCCTCATAGTGATGCGTCACAACGTGCCCGCCATCCATCGCGCGCTTGATTTCAAGGCGCGCTACAACTTTCGGGCCGCTCTTGTTCTTTTTTCCTTCGACTTCGACCACGCTGCTTGCCATTGTGTCTCACCTCATAAATAGAAATCTGTACAGCCAATACAGGCCCAGTTTGTGCGCCATCTTACGCCGCCTGTACTCTTCACGAAAATCTGTGGAATCTTTGATGAATGGAAAGCGCATCACGTCATCCACCCGCCGGCGCCACCATGCGTCGGCAAAGAGTGCGGCAGGCTCGCGCGCGATTCTTCTGGCTTTTGCAATTCCTTGATCGCTACAGCCAAGGTCCTGAAAGCGTCCGCATCGTGTGAAGCCCAATCGTGAAGCGGCTCGCGCTTGAACGCTCCCAAATGCTCGTCATGCTCATACCGATAGTGCCGCAAGCTCTGGATCCCATCCGCGCACTTCTCGCGATCAAACCAGCAGCGCCCAAAGATGGCGCGCGTGGCTGCAATTCCGTCGGCCATACTCAACCTCGGTGTGCAGCGCACCTTGTCCTTACCGAAAACCAGCTTCAATTGCTCCTCAATGCTGCGACCTGTTCCAAGTTCGTGCGCCTTGCCATCATGCGGCAGCCAGTGCGTGCCGTAAACGTAAGGGCGTTCCTGAAGCTGCTTCACGTAGTACTGCAGCGCCTGCAGCGATCCGCTCAAGTGATCGATGATACGAAACTCAAATGGCATCGACTGCGCGAACCAGATGCTCGTGTTATCACCGAAGCCCAGGTCCCAGAAGGTATGCACGGGCTGAATCGCATCATAGGGAACGCGCATGAGGCGGCCTTCTTTTTCAGCCGCTAGCAATTCCGCTCGATAGATCGCGCCTTCAACCGCCTGCTTGCACGTTCCACCGTAGACGTGATCGTAGGCTGCTCCGTCGCGCGCCCTCAAATCTTCCATTTCTCTCAGTAGCACATCTGGAATCCAGGGATTGTCGGCCCAGTTGATTCGCACAACGCAGGCATTCGATGGAGGATTGACCACGAAGCGTTGATAGGTCTCATCGCTTTCCAGTTCTGGATTGAATGAAATCCAAATCTCGCTCGATTCTTTACGGATCGTCGGTATCAGCACGTTCCAAGAATGCTTGCTGACCGTCTGCGCTTCCTCGACCCAAACGACGTCACACGCCTCGTAGGATTTGATGTTGCCGACGTTCTGTCGAATGCCAGCGAATATAAATTCCGTGCCATTCGTGCCGATAATGGTTGACTTGAGCACGGTGTAGCGACCCGACAGACCAAGTTCCATGATCTGATCGCTCAGCAGTTTGTGCACCGAGTCTTGAATCGACTTCTGCGTCTCGCGAGCACAGAGAATGCGCATCTGTTTTTGCACGCCCAGGATTAAGAGCGCTCTCGCAAAGCCCCATGACTTCGCACCACCCCGACCGCCGTAGGCGCATTTATATCTGTGCGGCTCGAACAGGAATTCCAGCTTTTCTGGAAACTGCGCCTCGATTTTATTTGCTGTTGGCTTTGACAAGTTTAACCGTGACTTCCAGTGGAGCGCCGTCGGCCCCGGTGAGCTCATGCGTTTCCTTCACCTTGCCGTATGCGCGATCTGCTAATTCCTTGAACACATAAGCGTTGCCCTTCAGTAGCGCAGCGCCCAAGGCTTTGTAAGCTGCCTCGTCGTTCTGTTCGAGGATCGCGCGTGCGATGATGCGAGCAAAATCAACTTTTGGTTTGCCGCCCGGATTGCCGGATTGCCCTTTGCGATAAGGCTTTAGATTGGCAATGGAGTTGGGGTGTTTACCGCGCAGTATTTTCTTTGAAGATTTCTCTGCAGTCAGTGGCTTTTGTCGCGCCTCTTTGGCTTCTTCGATAGATTCAGCCGTGCGCCTCACGCCTCACCGTACAGTTTCAGCCGGCATGCGCAAGCCTCTGGCGTCTCCATCAATTCCGAATGCCTCTTGCCATCATGCTCAAAAACAAATGAGCCGGGCAAGAATCGGCGCAGATTTGTGGGCACCAACATTTCAGCGAGCGGCCGCAGGTCCGCGAAAGAACGGAACGTATATTCGCGTCCAGTGAAGAGATAGTTTCGAGGAGTTGTTTGCTTGGCGAGTCCGGCCAGCAACAGTTCGTCACGCTCAGCCCGAGCAATGTGCTTTCTGCTGCCGTCAGGATAGGTTAACAGGTAATTTTTGGAGATAGGAATACTCGCAGGAACTGCGATACAGCGGTATGGCGAGCCTGCCGCTGACAGGAAAGCCAGTCGGACGCGATTATGTAGTGAGTCAATCGGCAATGCAAATGATTTTTATGAGAAGAGTTCTTGGGTGGTGCTAGCGCGGATCGTTTGATTGCTTTACCTGTGGCAACCCGTCTACTTGTGAGCATCTGCCTCGCGCTCCCACTGAAGAACCTGTGTGCAGGCTCTGCAGTAGCGTTGATATTGCGACATAGCGTGAGCGTCCCACGTTTCACCGCAATGTGGGCACGTACACCGAATCAAAAAGTTTCCGTCGCTTCGATATTCATAGGAAGGCTTATCGAGACTCATTCTCCCCTCCACCGATTCCCGTACGCACGGGCGTGAACTAAGCAACGGTCATTTTTGCGAATGATGAACTCTCGCCTTCAGGGACTCTCTACCAGGTCACGGTAAGAGCACCACGCCCGCTCGTGCGTAATGTCTAACACGAGATTTAGTTGAAGCCATTGGTTGTGTTTATAAGTATCAAACGTCATTTCTCTGTTCCTTTCTGCCGCTCCGCGACTCGCTCTAGGATGGCGGGTGGGGCGAGGGCGAGAATGCGGTCCTTTAGGCCTAGATTGCCCGGATGAGATGGTCTATCAGAGAAGTCGTGAGCTAATTCAGCCGCAGCTTTTATGGCATCTGCAAACCCGCGATCATATTCACTGTTTTGCATTTAACCTCGCCTGTCCCGCCTCTCTTTTCTTTTTCCGCCACCGCTGGCATCTGGCCCTACGGCATATCCGACAAATTCTTACCCGCTTTCCATATGAACCGATGGCTGTAGTATCGAATGGATGACCGTTCGCGCAGGTTTTCTTGCGGGCCAAATTTGCAATAGGAGACGTGCCACGCAGAATATTCACTGCCCCTGTGACTACTTCTAAATGGTTCGGATTAATGCAAGACCTGTTACGACAAAGGTGATCCGGCTCCAATCCTTTCGGTATTGCATACTTGAGAAGTTCATGTGCAAACGCGTGAGCTGGACGGTGACGCCGAGACCCTACGAAGAATCTTCCGTACCCTTTACATAGAGCACCCTTCCACAGCCAGCACGGTCCCAGTTCTGGGCGCAACGCTGGAATCGGCCCGTTAAAATCAACCTTGCTCCAAAAGCGGTAGTGCAAGTTTTCTAGCGCTGTCTTTTGACGGGGTGTCATTTAGACTCTCCCAAGGACATAATCTCGCTTCGATGGATATAACCCTCTTCGTCGCACTTGTCGCAAATTCGCCGCAGCGTCTCCTGCACGATGGCGGCGGAATGGTAGACAATAAGAGGCGTAACAAGTTCTACAATCAGTCGTTTAACTTCAGAAACAATCTGACTTTCAGGTGGATCGTAAATAGACAGCTCGTTAAGATACTCGCCCCATATTTTCTCAGCGCACTCCTCCGCCAGCTTCCTCTCGCTGGACTCGGGCGTCACGGGGTTGGTCACGACTTCCTCCGCACTTCTTCTTCCGCAAACATAAATAGTGCTTCCATGATCTCTTCGCGATATCTGGCGCGGCAATGAGGGGCGTGGCGAATCGTTTCCGCCTCAGCAGCAGTAGGGGTGCGGATTCTGCAGGTACAAGGAAGCACTTGCTCCGCTTTTTCACGGGCGCGGCTCAGGCGGTCGGGCGTCACTTGGTCATTTGCCATCTTCGGCTCCTGGTTGGCAAATGACCAAGTGACGCCCGACCGCCTGAGCCGCGAACCCGTCTACTCACAATAATTCTATAAGGTGACTCTGATAAAGGCTCTTTCGTCCCACGGCGTTTTTGAATGCCATCGCGTTGCGCCAGTCGTTTGCTCCGGTTTTCTGCCGACGAGCTGCAAAACTCCACGCCATCGAGTCCGCCGATTCCAAGAGCGCTCGGATTGTGCCGTTGGCGAGTGCCGTGGTTTTTAGACCGAAACCGTGTAATCGAAGATCTGGCCGTTCCGTCTTTATCGCAATCAGAACATCGAGAATCAGGCACGGGTTAGCGTTGCGCTTGCAGATGGAGCCAACCCCAACCCAGGCGCCTTTCGCCAGCCGAGCGCCGTACTGCCGCACGTGAGAAACGTAATCATCCGGCTCATATCCTTGGAGCACTGGCATGATGTAACAGCCCGTTTCACACCGTAACAGACCGTCATACCTCTCAATAGTTAGGCGCTGGTGGTCGGCCACCGTGAGTCCTGTTTTCGCCAGCATCATTGGCTCGCACATATAGTCCTGAGAGACTGCCGCTAGCAGGTTCCCATTGCCCTTCCATCGCTTGATCTGCTCGGCGTACTCTTCCACTGGATGCGGGTATCCTCCGTAAGTCTTGATAGTCGTAAACGCCTGGGAATCCATGATCCAATCGCGCACAGAGAATGGCCCTTTCCTTTTGCGCAAGCGCCCGACTGACACAAAAGCAGATTCGAAGTGCTTCGCGTCCGATGGTTGATGTAAGCCGATAAAGAATTTCATGGTTTTGAACTTTTTCAGGTGCCTCTAACAACTCCCCGTCACAGGAACGGGCTTGACTCACAACGACTGCTCATTTCCAGCGAAGCTGCCACTAAAGACTTTCACTTTCCGGCTCCTGTCTCGTGCGCTGGTGGGCCTGTGTGGGCGCGTTGTCAGTCATCGAATGCCTCCACAAAAACGGTTCCAAGCTCTCACGACCATCGCGAGCGGCCAGCTCACCGGACTCCGCAAGATCGCAATCTTCCGAATGTACTTCGGTACATTCCACGTTGCTTCGCTATTGGCATGGAAATAAATGAAGTCCCCCGGCTCGACGTGCCGCTGTCTCCCATGAGGATCCGTCAGAAATGCTTCGCCATCCACGAAGATCGCAAATTCTTCTTTAAAATATCGCCACTTGAACCTCGCTGCTTTGCACTGCCAGACGACAACCCAAGCGAGGTGGTCTTTCGACTTGTAGAGAACCCTGGAACGTGTTTCGCCGTCTCCGCTTTCAAGCCACTCGGCGGGTATCGTGGAGAGTTCCATTTGGTCGAGAACCTTGTTCATCGCCCCCTCACAGAATCGCCGTCACGTCCTCCAGCGAAAACGCCACGATGTAACTGCCGCCCGCCGCTATCAATCTGGAGCCAAACTCATCCTGTGCCGCAGACAGCTTCCCGCGTGGTCCCTTTACCTCGATGCCCACGATATTCCCATTCACCACAGCAAATATGTCCGGGCTGCCAACTACCCCAAACCGCATAAATCTAGCTTTGCCCTTGTAGATAGACCGCATGGCGCCCGTGTTGGAACGCCAGCAGAAAATCCCCTTGATCGTCAGATATTGCAGGATCTGGCTTTGCACTTCGTGCTCGCTGGGCTGCCGTTTCACTTGCCGGCTCCCGGCGCGTCTGGATATTTCTTTTTGAAGTCGTTCAGTTGCTTCTGCCGCCTGCGCTCAATCTCCGCATCCGGTCCTTTAGCCTTGCTCTCGGGCTGTATGGTTTTAGCCTTGGCAATCAGCGCTAGTTTCTTCCTCGCCTCGTCCCACGTCATCGGCTGGCTATCCTTTTCCGGCCAATGCTGCGGCCACGACATAACTTTCTGATCCGCGCTCGCAGGAACTATTTTCACTTTCTTGCGTCCGTGCTGATCCATCCAGATATGCAGATTGCTGTTCGCAGTGAACGATTCGTACCAATCTTTTACCGGAACGAAATCAGCTCCAATATCCGACGACGCGCTACCGTTGAACTCCTCTTCCGGCATTCGTTTTATGATGTCCGGTATGCGCGGCATGAAATCGCATTCGTGGAGGCATCTCGGAAAGGAAACCTCCAGCCGTTCCGGTTCGTAACCCCTCAAACCTTCAATGTAGATTTTTTGTTCCGCGTCCGTGAGGTCCGCCCGGAAGTGTACGTTCAGGAGCGTTACCCACTTGGCGATGATCTGTACCGATGCCGTACTCTTTGGCGATTCGGACGGCTGATTCCATTGCTCGATTGACTCTTTGTTCGCTTTTGGTTCCTGCATTTTTCGGTACCTCATCTTCCCAGCGGCGATATTTGAGAAACCGTTCCGGGTCGGGCACGAATTGCATGTCCTGCCACTGATCTGTCAACTTCCATCGCTCTATCCCGGCCAAAATGTCCGAAATCGTGAAATCCTTCAGCCTGTGCCACTCTTTTAAGGCCAAAATCTTTTTAACGCGCTTGGGATAAGCGTCCCAAAAAAGGTCGAAATATAAATTCCCCGTCCGTTTCATAAGCACCCCTCAGTGCCTTTGCTTATTTACTTCGTCATTCTGCTTTTTGAGCCACCTTTCAAGTTCTTCTTCTGTGATTCTGATCTTCATAAAACCCTTGATGAAGGCTGTTCGGGCGCAGGAAACCTTAACCGTCAGTTTCCTGCAAACAAACCCCCGAAGTTAGGCGTCCGTATGCTTGGGCACTCTTCCCACAAGTTCCGTTTGGCCGCTTACGCGGTTGGTCGGCTTTTTAACGATACGCTTGCGGACGCGCACAGAAATTTCTCTGTGTCATCGGACCAGTTTTCTTTACATCTCAACCGCAGAGCACTGTCGCAGGTGTTTGGCCTGCCGTGGTTGCTGTGGTTCTGGCCCGATAAGATGCAGCGTCTTTCCCGCATCGTGCTCCTCGCACTGCTTTTGACTTTTACTCAGTACGACCTCGCCTCTAGGTTCAAAGACGGGTCAACAAAACTACGTTTCAAACTCATTCCGACGCAGCTCCCATCCAAGCCCATGGCCTACTCGGGTGGCACCGAGAGAGGGAACCAAGTTCTGGCCGGGTTGCTCAACCCGTTTCCCCCACTTGCTTCGCCCGAGCGTCAGGCAGTGCCAACTCGTTTCCCACTCTTCCAAGCCGTTCTTTTTCTCAGCTCCTCAGCCCTGGCGGCCGCTGGACCTGTCCTCGATTCACGCCAGGCGGCTTGCGGGCTAATATGGTTCTCGCGCTTTAGAGCTTCCAGCCGTTCTCGCTCAGGAGCGGTCATAACTCTTTCAGGGAATATTGAATCGGCGGTGGAACGTACTGGCGAATACCGATTCCTAACTCAAATCTTGATTTCTTTGGTGCGCCGGCGTGCCATCCCTTTCGCATATTGTTTGGAGGCTTGCCTAATGGGCGAAATGCATACTGCATTAAGGCCTTAAGTGCTTGTGTTCTTTTTTCATCGGAAAGAAATGGCCAGATAGGCTTGAGAAAAGTAATGCATTTGTCCCATCCATACACACGCAGTTTCCAGATCGTCCTCGACGGACGCATCTTGCCTTCTTGCGGTTTGCCTATTCTCACAACCTCGTGAAATCTATTCAGGGTGCGCGGGTTGACCTGGCTGATAGAAACTTCAACGCTGTAATGGTCCCTATAAGCCCGATAGAAAGTGCATCCCTCGCCATCGAAAAAGCCAGCAGCCCAAGCTCTTTCTAAGTTTCGGCGATTGGGTTGTACTCGTTCGGTTTCATGTTGAATGTCCAAGAAATTGCCTCCTGCACATTGTTTATCTGTGGCGGAATTCTCAAAAAATACATGCGCCCCGTAGAAGGATCGGTCACCCGCACGGCCCGCAAAACTCGTTCAGGATCTCCGGGCAAATCGACAGAGAACAAAATTCCACGATCATGCTTGTGAATCTCTTTGGCTTTAGCATCCGCGATGAAGCGGTCCATGCCAACGCGCTCAATCATCACGCGACGGATTTCGGCGTTTTCCTCGGCCAAGATTTCTTTTGCGGTGATGGTTTCAGGTTGTTCGATGATTCGCTGCGGAACAATTACGCCGTGCCACGCCCAAATACCCCACTTGTCGCTGTAGCCACAGGCTTGGCCCTTGTCGGAATGTAGCCGTCCTTGCGCATCAACTTCGACAATTGTGTGTCGATCAGAAACAAACACAATCCCGTCGTACGGAAACCACCAATGCAGATTTCTTGATTGCTCAAGCCATAGATCGAGAAGCTTTTCATCTTCAGGCGAGTACTCGACTCCAATCTCGGATGCGAATTTATAGAACACTTCCCAGCAGCACCAATGCGCTCCCGCGAAGCGGTTGCCGAGCTGCGAGTCGAGCTGCGAGCGGAGCTGCGAGTAGAGCTGCGAGTAGAGCTGCGAGTCGAGCTGCGAGCCGAGCTGCGAGCGGAGCTGCGAGTAGAGCTGCGAGTAGAGCTGCGAGTAGAGCTGCGAGCGGAGCTGCGAGCGGAGCTGCGAGTAGAGCTGCGAGTAGAGCTGCGAGTAGAGCTGCGAGTCGAGCTGCGAGCCGAGCTGCGAGCGGAGCTGCGAGTAGAGCTGCGAGTAGAGCTGCGAGTAGAGCTGCGAGCGGAGCTGCGAGCGGAGCTGCGAGTAGAGCTGCGAGTAGAGCTGCGAGCCGAGCTGCGAGTCGAGCTGCGAGCCGAGCTGCGAGCCGAGCTGCGAGCCGAGCTGCGAGCGGAGCTGCGAGTAGAGCTGCGAGTCCTTAGCCAGACATTTCAAAGCCCCCCAAGCTAGTACGCAGATCATCGGCGAACTGAAATAAAAAATTGTCGGCTTCGGTTTTCCGATGCGGCCGTAGAATTCGCCAATAATTTTCTCAGCCGCAGATTTGTCGATAGGCTGGGTGCTGCGTCCAATTCCCAGCCACTCCTCGTAAACCTCGGCAAGCCGCAACTCTTGCCGAGGCGTCATCTTTGTTATTTTCTTTGACATTTAGACCTCAGTCCGCGACGTTCCGGATCGCCTCCGGGCTGTACTCGCGTTGACGGATTACTTCATAATCCCCGGTTGGCAGAAACAGAGTGTTGTGTTCTTCATGAATGATCGACACGCCACCTTCCGCCGTGACCGAGAGGTACATCTTGTCGCCTACTTCGAGCACTTCCCCGGCCTCAACGTCTGCCAGCCGGTGGATGTGCCCCGTTGCCTCGCCTTCGAGAATGTGACCGTTTATGCGCTTCTTGAAGTCACACTCCGGAATGGTGTCGATCTTTCGGAACAAAACGTCGCCCTGCCTCCAAGTTTTCATTTCTTCTCCTTTTTTGATTTCAGACTTTCACTGCCTGCTTGCCAAATTGAGGGAAGATCAAGTGCGCTTGTGACGCCTCTCGTGATGCCACCGCCTGTGCGCTGCAAGCGAGGCTGCATTTTTGAATGGCCCTGTCACGCCACCCCGCTCGCCGCAAATATCACAGACGAGCCGATGACCATTGCCGTTCGTTTCCACTCGCAGGAACTGCAACCCCATTTCGCCACCCCCCGGCGTCAAAAGAGTGAGAGTGTTGCCCTGCTGCAGCTTTTCTATCTCGGCCTGTTCAAGTACCACGATTTGTTTCATGCGTCTTATCCTCCAACTGGATTTGAACTTTTGCGGCTCAATAACTTTCCGTCGATGGCTCTAGATATTCCTGCTCGGGCTCCAGAGTCCCTTCGTACAATGCTTTCTGATCGGCCTCGTAGTCGTGCCCGTTCAAGCGCTTAATTCCCTCGATGTTGAAAAACTTATCGTTTTGCTTTATGAGAAAATCTGCAGGCTTGCCCTTGTTCGCAAGGATCAAATCCCACAGCGGTTTCATGGACTCTTTGCCTACATGCTCGAAGCACGACAGTTTTTTGCCTCCCCACATGACAGACAGAAACGACCCCTTCTTGCCCTTGATGATTTCGGCTGAGTCGATGATGGGATCAATAGACAGTGGCGGGATGACTGCCTTTGTCACGCCATTCGTGGGCGCATTGCCCATGAGAATAAAACCGACATCGTGCTTTTTGCAGAAGTCCTGAAAGTTGAAGGCGAGAGACGCTTTCATGCAGAATGCGCCGTTAACCGTCCTGATTTGGAAGAACGCGCGATCATCGGCAGTCATGTTCGAGCGCACCACGGCCAGACCGTTGCCGGAAAGGGCTACCAGGGTGTCTCCGACAGGTGTCAAGATGACGTTGTACTCGGTGTCCTGTTTTGACTTGGCCTCGTGCTCGGCTAGCTTGCGTTGTGCCACTTCCTGCGCAGCTTGCTTGCTACCCACACCAGAGGCAAGATTTGCGTCGTCATCCTCCCCGGCCACTCCCACTGCGGCTTGATAGGCGTACCTCCGAGCGTACGTGAATGCCGATCCGCACGACTGGGCATCGAAGCGGTTGCCATGCATGAGTGCCGGCAGCATGTAGGTGCTTTCAATGAATTGACCAGACTTGTGCGCCAGGATGGTTTCTATCCCCGCTTGCTGTTCCGCCACGCTAGATATGGGGAACTGAACGACGGCAAGGCCATTCTTTGACAGAGAGGGCTGCGTAGCGCGAATGACGGATGCCATGTCCGCATACTTCGATTTGTAGGCCGGATTGGAACTGTCTTTCAGGACAGGATCAAATTCGATCTGAGCTGCGGACAGTGCGGAAATTAGTTCGCCAATACTTTCAGAGCGCACCATGGAAATCCACCTTTCGTTTAAACTTATTCCTTTGGAACCGCAGCCATCAGCCCGCCGCAATCCGGCTCCGGGCAGCCGATGGCTCCATCTCCGTCAACGTCAGGCTCGCAATCGCCCAGGCGAAGCGTTTTCAGGCACATGCTGCAGACCATCTTCACGTCTTCGATTCTTGTGAGTTCGCCCATGTCGTCCTATCGAATCCAAAACAGCCTTCAACCGTTCGTGGTGACGCCTGGATCTTTCAATGTTTCGCTTGCGCTGAGCTTCGCCTCGCGGCGTTAACTTTCTGCTCTCGTCCTTCACGGCAAATCCCCGGTACAAACGTGCTTACTGTTGGCCCCAAGCCATCACGGCCAGCCATACCGCCGCGCCAAAAATCAACGCAAAAAACAAGGTGAGCCCAAGCGCCTTCCGCAATCGTCGCCTCTTGTCGAGTTTGTATTCCCGGCGCGCGTGTGCGTGCATCGCCTGCGCAATAAACAGGCGCTCCTGTTCTGCTTCACCGTTCCAGGATTCGCTTCTCATAACACTCGCTCCGCTTACGTGCTTTCATTCCCATTCCCCGCTTGCGCTTATTTGTCGCTTGCTGTTCCCTCGTGGCCCATCGGCAGTTACTCGGTTCGTAATTGCCGTCATTGTTTATTCTGTCGATTGAGAATTCAGAGATCTGCCCATGTCTGCCTTCCGGACGCGGCCCCATGTCCTCGTAGAAAGCTTCAAAACTCTTGGTCCATCGCTCACAAACTGAAATCCCGCGACCGCCGTAATCTTCGTAGCGGGAGTCATTTCTGTTGTGGCACCTGGCACGCATGGCTTGCCACGCTTTATACTCACTGGAATGAGTCATCCGATGCGTACTATGAGCTTCATTAGAAACTTCGCGTTGTAGACATCCACAACTTTTCGATAATCCACTACGCAAGCTGCATCCATTTATATTCTTATCTTTGCCGCAATCACATTTGCACAGCCAAGTAATTGTGTTGTGACGTGTTCTTCCAGATTCGCGAATGACAAGCAGTCGTCCAAACCTTTTCCCCGTAATATCAATTTTAGGCGACACTCTGCGGATCACCCTACAAGCTTCTCGTTGTAGGCATCCGCAACTTCTGGTGCGTCCTCGACGCAAGTTAGTTCCAATTATTTCCCTTTCGGTCCCGCAATCGCATCTGCATAGCCAATACCAACGCTCCGACTTGACTGTCAGTGGGCGAACGGCCAACAGCCGTCCAAATCTCTTGCCGGTAATGTCAATCCTCTGACACACCTTGCGGCTATTCATCGCACTCGCTCCGTTTCATCAAATGCGGCATCAATGCGGATCGCCAGTTTCATGGCCTTGTTCGGTGCGGGCTGGCCGTAGCCGTAAGGGTCGTCAACCACGTCCATTTGCCCATCCAGAAACTCGCGGCAGTCCTGCAGGATTTCCAGCAGCGTTTCCCGCTGATTGCGTAGTTCAAGAGTTGTCTTGATCAGCTTTTCCAGCGCTTGCGTTGTTTCGGTGAAAGTGTTCATTACGCCGCCTCCATCGCGTCTTCTCTGGCGATTTCGATACATGATTCATGGCCGTACTCCATGGGATCATCGTCGCTAAGCTCGGCCACTAGTTCACCCGCCCTTATTGCATTTCCGCAGTAGCTGCAAAACTCGCCGTTCTCGAAAGATGGCGCGCGGAAGAAAGGTTGCATTTAGAATCCTCCAATGATTTCCAGCGACTACGAAATTCTCTGGCGTGAGGGTGCTTTCTTTTGTAATAAGCGCGCGTCCTGTTCCTTACGCATGCCAGACACGCACGCCATCCGGTTTTAGGGTTAACCCAAAGGTTTTCACCGGATAATGGATGACCATGCATGCACGCAACTTTCCGTGCGTTCACAGCCGTTATGGAATTACCCCTCATGTTATTAGTTCTCGCGGTTACGGCTTCCAAGTGATCAGGGTTTACGCACAAACGATTGCTGCACAGGTGATCAAGCTGAAGATCCTTTGGAATAGGACCTTTATGCAATTCATAGCTGAAGCGATGGACACGCACCTTTCTCAATGCGATCTGGATGCTTCCGTATCCACTGACAAATTTATGGCCAGTCCAATTCCAGCAACCGGAGGTTTTCTCCACGTAGCGCCAAAATCGATATAGCGGAGTGCCTTTGCGTGACATTAAAATCCTCCAAACAAAAGCAGGGTCACGCAGATCAGCCCAATGCCAACCACGAGAAGGACAGTGCAGCGGTCATCGCGCCTGTACTCGTACTCGCGCTCGCGCTGGTTGTAGTGGTGCATGGCCTCGGCAATTAACTCGCGTTCACGTAGCTCGAATTCGGTCACGATCATGCTGTCCTCCTGTTTTTCCGTGATGAGCCGTGCTCTGCGGTGCGCGGCTGTGCTAGGAAATCTGTTTCACTTTTTTCCCTGGTGAGTGACTGTGAGTAACCGTGAGCATGAGTTGCGCGGCGTTCGTGGACCGCTTCCTCCGGGTCATGCTTCAATCCCACTGTCAGCAAATGAACGATCTGCGCCCCCGGAGTGCGGCGTCTCCGAGAGGCACGCGCCCTGATCTCGCTGCCCAGATTAAGCGGCAGCCATTTCTAGGAGTTGGCCGATCTTCTTCTCTACCTTGTAGCGGTTGAGTTCGCTTAGTTCTGCGCCATGCTCAACATACGACAAGGATGCTCGGCTGATTCCAAGAAAT
>Ga0210400_10001877_pt1 | contig 20352 bp, 15 predicted proteins | sample IncBWH26MmetaG_FD_155456 | JGI IMG/M metagenome (GOLD analysis project Ga0210400, IMG submission 155456) | Forest soil microbial communities from Barre Woods Harvard Forest LTER site, Petersham, Massachusetts, United States - Inc-BW-H-26-M | ecosystem: Environmental > Terrestrial > Soil >...
GAATCAGCCATGAACGCGGCTTTTTCCGGGTCCACGTCGGCTGCGAAAGAAGCGGGAAACTTCGCCTTGTCGAGGAACAAAAAGCCGTCTTGCGGCGGCAGTATCGGCGGTACGGGCGCGCCGGGCGGCGGGTCCTTAATAAGCGATCCCACCGACTCGCCCTTGTCTGGAGCGAAGGCAGCGATGTATACGAGGGCTGAAACCTTTGGATGGTTTCCAGCTTCAGTGATTACCGCTCCCCCGTAGGAATGGCCAACGAGAATTGAAGGTCCGTGCTGCGTTGCAAGAGTTCGCTTGGTAACTGCTACGTCGTCCTCCAACGATATCGTCGGATTCTGGACGATGCTGACGCTGTAGCCGTCTCGCTTCAGGATCTTGTAGACGCCCTCCCAGCCAGCGCCGTCCACAAAGCCACCATGGACTAGAACGATATTCTTCATGGCTAGATACCTCCTTCTTCCAATGATGCGGAATACATCGGCGGGACTCGCTTGGGACCGTGCAACGGGCCCTAAGCTTTTGGCCCGAATGGGTCGGAGTGTAACGAGGGATCGGTGAATCTGTCAACACAACGCCACAATCTTTACTTGGCCGTTCTCGGCAATAAAGACTTGAAGAGTCTCGCTTGTCCAAAAGCGCGAGCGGACTCGAGTGAAAAGTTGGTGGGCCCGCCAGGATTTGAACCTGGGACCAACGGATTATGAGTCCGCTGCTCTAACCGCTGAGCTACGGGCCCCCACGACGAGTAACCTTTTCATTCTATATTAGTTAATGGAAGTTGCGCGATTGATTCTGTGGGACCAAAAACCTTCAGTGTCATAAAAGTGTCATAGTTTTCAGTTCAAATCTGAGCAACTCCAATCAGAACCAATCAGTGCGTCACAGCCATCTAAAGCTGTACTCTTTGTCGTTATTGACATTTTAAGACAATTGGCTTAAATGGTCTGGGCAGGCCTATTTGGTCGTTCTCCGTAATAATTGAGCGGAATGATTGCATAAAAATGTGTGCCCCTTTCTATGTTTCGGCCATATTGCTGCAGCAGCCCGGCACCTGGGACTTGCAGAGCATGTGGGCCTCGATGAGTACCCTTCCCAGGGTTGTTGTCGGGATCCTCTTTGTTCTTTCCATCTACTCCTTCGGTGTGATGATTGACCGCGCCTTGATGTACAGCGCAGCACGCAAGCAGTCCCGCATTTTCGTCCAGCAGGTTGCCGGCGCCCTCAAGGACGGCAAGTTGGATGAAGCCATCGCTATCGCCGAGCGCAACAAGAAGAGCCACATCGCGAAAGTCGTGGCCACGGGCCTTTCGGAATTTCAGTCTGCTTCACAACAGGTTTCCGAGTCGGACGTGGTGGAGGCGGCCAAGCGCGGTCTGGAGCGCTCGGTAGCCATCGTTCACGCCGAAATGAAGCGCGGTCTTTCCGCTCTCGCCACCATTGGCTCGACCGCTCCCTTCGTCGGATTGTTCGGCACCGTGGTCGGCATTTTGAACGCCTTCAAGGGCATCGAGACGAGCAAAGCCACCGGTCTGTCCGCGGTGGCCGGCGGTATCGCCGAAGCGCTGGTGACCACAGCCCTCGGTCTTCTCGTTGCCGTGCCTGCGGTCTGGGCCTACAACTACTTCACTAACAGGGTTGAAGCCTTCGACGTGGAGATGGACAACTCGTCGATGGAGTTGATCAACTACTTCACTCTGCGTCAAAGGCACTTGGCCTGCGCGACAAGCTCAATTCTGCGGTGCTCTTCGTTTATTGATCATGACGAACCAGGGCGAGCTCAATTCGCGGTGCGCGGACTTCCGGGCGATCCCACAGTTCCTGAACCGCCTCCGGTGCCGCCCGCGCCACTACCCGAGTCTATAATCGCCCAGAGATATCTCGTGGCCAGAACCAGCGGAACGTTGCAGGTCGGTGTGCCGTTCCAGCTTATGGCGCGAATCAGTCCCGATGATCTGTTCTCCGCTAGCGGCCAAGGTAGTTCGGCTGTCTTCGGTGACGTGACAGGAAAACTGAAGCTCTCGATTTACGCGCCGGGCTTCAGTTTCGATGGCCTTATGCAGTGTGAAATTGATGTACCAGCAACAGGTAACTCATCATGGGCGCTCTTTGAACTTAAACCAAGAAGGGATGGTGTCCAGCAAATCGAAGTGCTTGCCTGGAAGAACTCTGTGCAGGTGGGGGGTGTCACAATCTCAGTCAGTGTGGGCTCCGCGCTACCTAGCGAGCAGACGGTCCAAAGCCCCATCGCCATGCGGCAGCCGGAGCAAGGGGAATACACGCTTGAAATCGCATTCGATAACTTCGTAAACAGATATCGATTCCAACTGCGCGGCGATACAGGCGACTTGCCGCCCATGTACGACGAAAAGGAAGGAAGAAAGGACGCCGCGTACTTAGCCGTTATTTCCAACTTAAATGCGCAAGCCCGTAACGTGAATTCGTTAACGGAATTTGCGCAAGGCGAGTGGCTGAAAGGGATGGGGGGCACTCTATACAAAAAGTTGATACCTGCTGATCTGAAGGTGGCCCTCTGGAATAATCGAGATAGCATCAAATATCTCAATATTCTGTCTGCAACTGAACCGATGCCTTGGGAGTTGCTTTTCATTTCGGACCCGGCGGGTACTGGCGCTGGCCGATTTATCGCCGATGCTACGACGGTGACTAGGTGGAGGTATGGCCCGCGGGCGCCCACACAATTCAGCACCAAAAACTCTTACTTTGTGCTGCCAAACGGTTCACCGACGAAGGCGCAAGATGAGGTGACCTATGCTCGCAAAAAGATCGGAACTGGCCAAACCGTCGGTGAAATGGATGACCTGCTGAAACTTCTTGCAGCTGGTCGATTCTCCTTGCTTCATTTCGCCTCCCACAACGTAGCTCCTCCGACAGGTACCGGAGGTTTATACATTCCGTTTGGTAGTTCGAAATTTGACATAACTTTTATGGGTGCTTGGTCGATCAATCAATTCAGTAATCAGCACCCGTTGGTGTTCATGAACTCCTGCACGTCAGGTGGTGCTGCGCCGCTATACGCGGAGATGGCAGGATGGGCTGATAGTTTTCTGGGTGCGGGGTGCGGAGCCTTCATAGGCTCTTTGTGGGAGATAAGAGACACTAGCGCTTTCGTATTTGCACAAAAGTTCTATGATGAGGTCAGTGGAGGTAAGAGCTTGGGTGAATCGATGCGCGCGGCAAGAAGCGCGCTTAAAACTTCTGATCCGACGTATTTGGCATACACTCTTTACGGAAATCCGCTTGCAAGATTCTCATGAGCACAAGACCCGTTCTCGTAGTCCATGGAATCGCAACTCATGTCAAAACTGAATTCGAGCAGCGCGTAACGACGCTTCAAAACACTATTAAACGCCAACTACCGAACGTGGAACTTATTCCAGTCTTCTGGGGCGACCTAGGGGGACATTCGGTAAATATTGACGACTGCCTCCCGCAACTTAGAGACGGAGAGTGGACTACCCGAGCCGAAGACCTTGTGTCGATCAGCAGTAGTGACCCAGAAGTGCGAGCTGAGCCGAAGCTCGGTAATGATGAACGTGCATCTATTATTACCGGCTGTGCAATGAACAGTGAACTCGTGCGAAGCGATCCGGACACTACTAAAATCGCGATCACCCAAGCATTAGCGCAGACCGACCACCTACAAAAGATCGACGATAAGGAAGTCCTCAAAGCCATTGGAGACATCATAAATGAAGCTCTAAGCGAGCAATTCGCACCTGTGGAGCGCGGTACGTTTGAGGTTCGCGGGGAGCCGTCGACATTCGAGACGAGAGGCTGGATCGGAAACAAAGCTAAAGGTGTTATCGCGGGGATTGACAAACTTGTGGGAAAGCTAATAGAAGACCGGCTCGGTGTTCTGAACCAGCGCCTCAGAGGTTCGCTAATGAACGGAGTTGCTGCGACTTTGGGCGACATCGTCGCTTACCATAGTAACAAGAAAGCAATTCAAGGCAGAATCTGGAAAGCTGTCAACGACGATGCGCGAGGCTACGGCACTGAAGCCAACCCTATTGGGCTTATCGCTCACAGCCTCGGCGGCGTGATCTCATTCGACGCGATGGTAGCTCCAGCAAGTGGCACAGCGCTGTATGTTAACTCGTTCGTGAGCTTTGGAAGTCAGGCGGCATTTTTCGAGATCATCGATCCCCGGAGGCCCGGTTGGACATACACTAATGGCCACCCAATAGAGTTACCTGTCACAATTAAGCAATGGTTCAACTTGTGGGACGTGGTAGACCTGCTGGCATTCACCGCAGGCACTGTCTTCAGGTTTAGAGATGGCAGTAAGCCCGAAGACATTCCGGTCGAGGATCCGCTTTCAGTGATGTTGGACGAAAAACTCTGGCTTCACTCAATTTATTGGGAAAGTCCACAGCTACTTGCCGTGCTCACCAAGGCCTTCGGTAGCTAGTCGAGCCACGCGTTCGCGCACTTTGTCGTAGCTCGCCCCTTACCTTCTGACAATCATCAAAGGTAAAATACTATTCAAGGCACGTGCTAAACTACTTCAATAAATATGAGCAGGGTCTATGAAGCTGGGTCGGAATGGCGGCGGTGGGATTTACACATTCACACGCCCGAGTCCGTCCTCAATAACGGTTTTGGATCAAACTGGGATGCCTACGTACAAAAGCTGTTCAGGATTTTAATAGAGAAGAATATCGCGGCTGTAGGCATTACAGACTACTTTACGATCGACGGGCACAAGAAGCTCTCAGAAGAGTATCTCGCGAACGACGCGAAACTCCAGGCGCTCTTTTCCACCGAAGAAATCGACAAGATCAAGAAGATTCTCGTCATACCCAATATCGAGTTCCGCTCGGATATCTTCGTCGGTTCAAACAGTATCAATTTCCACGTACTGTTCTCCGAAGATGTCTCTCCAAGAGATATCGAGGAAAAGTTCTTACATGAAATCGATTTTGTATATCAGGGCGATCCTAATAACGCAGACCGCAGGAGAAAGCTGAAGGTAGGAAATCTTGTGGAACTTGGAACACGACTCAAAGGTGAGCACGCCGCGTTCAAAGAATCACCGCTATTCGTGGGAATGCTAAATGCGGTCGTCGATGATAAGCAGGTTTCCGAAATCTTGGCACACAAGAAGGACATTTTCGGCGGCAAGTACTTGTTCGCTCTGATGGCCGACGAGGACCTTAGTGCGGTAAGTTGGAACTCGCGCGACCATCTCACACGGAAAACGCTCGTACAAAAATCGAACGTCCTGTTCTCCTCCAACAGCAAAACTCGTGACTGGGCATTGGGTAAGCCCCCTTACGTCGGCGGTCCTGCCAAATTCATCGCGGAGTTCATAACCCTGAAGCCGTGCGCACATGGCTCAGATGCTCATGAATATCAGTACATCGGCCATCCGTGTGCGAAAAGGGGCGATTCATCTCACAATTGCTCAACTGACCGCGTAAATTGCGACTTGCGGCTCTGCTGGATCAAAGCCGACCCGACCTTCGAGGGATTGAAGCAGGTGCTGTACGAACCGGAGGACCGAATAGCGATTCAATCCGCTGATCCGACACCACTCAAAAGTTTGCAGAGCATAGCCGAAATCGACATACAAGGGGCCACCCTTGACCCAGAACTGAGCTTCAAGGATACGAAGCTTCCTCTCAATCAAGCGCTCGTCGCCGTGACAGGCGGCAAGGGTAGCGGGAAGACGGCGCTCGTAGACCTCATCGCCAATATCTATGAAAACCGCGCCTTCTGTGACGATAAGAATTCGTTCGTGAAGCGAATCAGCACGGGAAACACAAATGTTTTGCATACCACGATCGGACTAAAGAATGCCCAACAGTTTACGAAGGAGGTGCAGGACCCCGTATTTGTCGAAGGGGTTTCGATAGTGTACGTCGCACAGGGCGAGCTCGAAAAGCATGTCGATGATCCGGCGCATTTGGAAACGTACATCAATAATTTGATATTCGAAAGCAACGAAGTGAAAGACAGCGCCTTACTGTTCGACTACCAAAACATCAGTGATGAATTGTCCAGCCTGGGCGACGATCTTCAGACTCGCAATAAATTAATTTTCGGACTCGAGAATGAGACGGACTGGCAGATCGAAGAAAAGCTGAAGTCGGACGGCAAAAAACTAGACGCCGAGCTTCAAGATACCGTCAAGAAGATTACGGAGCTGAGCAAAGGGTTGAGCACGGAGGAACGTGAAGCGGCCGAAGCCAAACAGAAACAACTTACGGATTTGCGCGACCGAAAAACACAATTGAATGAGCTCGGACTCACGATCAAGACCGCACTCAAATTCGCTGACGAAGATCGAATTGCGTTCAATCAGCAAGTGGAAAAGATAAATATACTTGCGGCGACTCTGAAGTTTCCTAATATCTTCAGGACAATTGAGTATCTCGATGCTGACATTTTGCGATCATTCATTGGCACCATCCGAAACGAACTTCGAAAGACCATAGGCGAGATCGAAAAGTTTCAGAAGGATTTGGAAGAAAAAGAGAAAGGCATCAAAGAGCACGCCAGGCTCCTGGATAAGAAAAAGGAACTCGAAAAAGCAATTCAAGAGATTCATGCCCGACTCAAGGGCATAACTGAGAAAAAGACGCAACTCGACGAGGCCCGTAAGATGAGAGAAGCGGTCTTCGCAGATGCCTTGAACAAAAGGGTCGAGCAAAGAAACAAGTACCTCGCCATCATTGCATCATTCTCCGCAAACAAGAACGACATTCTTAAAGATCTTGAATTCACGGCAGAATTGACGTTTGACCATAATCGGTTCGTCGAAACAATGTCTGAGCTGGTGGACCTTAGGAAAATAAGAATTGGTGGTTCGGATGCCAACGATTCGGACATCAAGTTTTTCATGGATGCAATGTCAGAATTGGTGGCCGACCCATCTTTTGATAAGACAAAAAGCGCCGCGAACCTCGGCGCGACCAAGCTGCTGGCCGCAATTGTGGGAAACCAAAAAAAGGCCGAAACAATCAGCCGCCTAACGATCTACGATTCGGTGTTTGCAGATTACCTAAACATTACGCCATCGGTGAAATACAAGAAGGTAAGGCTTTCGAAGCTATCCATCGGGCAGAAAGCGACGGTCCTGCTCAAGATTTATCTGGCACAAGGAGAGACCCCGATTGTGATTGATTCGCACGACGACCATCTCGACAATGAATTCATTATGGATGAATTAGTGAAAGCACTTCGTCAAGCGAAACAGCAGCGGCAAGTTATCATCGTATCCAACAACGGCAATGTGGTTGTGAACAGTGATGCTGAGCAGGTGATCATCGCTTGCCGCGATGACCAAGGGCAAATCTCTTACATGGCGGGAGCCCTTGAGAATCAAACACTCCGATCAAAACTTCTCGCCGTCCTGGAAGGAGGCGAGGAGGCGTTCAGTAAACGGCAGAAGAAATATCGTTTAAATCTCTAAATGAGAAAAAAAGAGACAAGCCGTAAGGCGGCTTGTCACATAGCAGATTCATTTCCCGTCGAATTAGTTTCGGCTTGAGTTAGCCAGCGGTATAGTGCAAACGTCTCGGACTTATCCAAGACCCACAATTGTTCGTCGAGTGACATAAGTGCTCCAGAAGGAATTGAGAGGGATTGGGTCAATTTTCTGCAGATTTCCTGCCGGTGAATTCTACCTTTTGTTCCGCAGACTTAACCACCTCCAATGCCTCTCCATTCGAAAGTGCTGACCCTCTGAGGGATTCTAATTTCTTCATTGCATCGATTCGATTCTGGTCCAACACTTGTGCGTAACGGGGAACAATTTGAGAAGAACTATGCCCTAACAAAGAGGCAATCGTGATTGGGGACACTCCAGCCGCAGTCATACGAGATGCAAAAGCGTGTCGCAGATAATAAATCGGGAAGAAGGGAATGCCTGCCTTCTTCAACGTACTCGCCCAAGCCTTCCGGCCACCCTGTAGCTTGTGTCGCTTATTCGAAAAACTCGGGAAGACCCATTCGGAGTGTTCCGGACCAATCAGATTGCGCCACCGCAACAGTTCAGATTTGCAAATCGCCGACATCGGGACACTTCGAATACCCGATTGTGTCTTGCTCCTCACGACTTGGAGCGTGTCATTCAAGAAATCAATGTCCTGCCACCGCAAGCCTAACATTTCGCCGGTGCGCATCCCGGACTCTACACCGAGCACCGTCAGAACCCGAATACGCGGCGGAGCGACCGCCAACAATTTCTCCTGTTCTTCCCAAGTTAGGATGTGCGGTTTTCGTCTTTCCTTGCTCTCATTCAGAAAAAACTTCCCCAAATCGAATGGACTCCGGCCAAGGTATCGCTCCCGTTCGGCTTGCTTAAGTAGCTGAGCCAAAAATCGAAGGTCTCTGTTAATACTTGCAGCTTTCAGCTTCTCGTCCCGCCGAGCACGTATGAATTCTTGTATCCGACCGCCGCTGATGTGGCTAAGCAGTGTCTCTTCATTGAAAAATGAAATCAGAGCTGCTCGGGAGCAGGCGTATCTACGGCACGTGTTAGCGTGCTGGACAGATTCGAGGTACTTTTCAGACCAAGGACCAAGTGCAACCGATTGCTTTTTCAGTAGTGAGAACCGGCCTTCTAGAATTTCGGCCTGACGGATTGCGAGAATCTTTTTCGCCACAACCTTGTTGTGAGTCTTGCAAGACTCCCAGTATTGATGCCCGTCAACGGTTAGGCATAGCCAATACATTCCGCTAGGACGCCGATAGATGGCCAAGCTAGTTCACCTCAAAAGCCCTAGAACTCATCGAAAGCCGCTGTATTAGAAAACCCCGTCATTTTGACCTCACAAAAGCCTGTAAAATCGCGTATTTTGAAGGCTAAATCAGGGCATTAGAAACTTATCCTTTGCTAAGCCTCCGCTCTCTTGCATGAATAGAATGCAGTCCATACCGAGACACCAAACTTGTGAGCGAGCCTTTTGAAACTCGTTCCATATCGTCTTCTCTCTCTTCTCATCCTCTGAATGTCCGCGGGGCTCAGTTCTTTAATTGGCGGTCTTCCAAGCCGCTGACCTCTTCTGCGTGCTTCCGCCAAACCCGCACGGGTGCGCTCAGCGATGAGGGATCGTTCGAACTGCGCTATCGCGCCGAAGATCTGATACGCCAGCTCGCCGCTCGGCAGAGATGTATCGATTGCTTCCATACAGGAAACAAAATCAATTCCTAGCCGTTTGAATTCGTCGAGACCAGTTACCAACTGCCTGAGACTTCTTGCGTATCTATCGAATCTCCAGACGAGAACGACATCGATTGTTCGTCTGCGGCAATCAGCAAGAAGCTCATCTAAGGCGGGGCGACTAGCTTTCACACCTGACATTTTGTCGGCGTATACCTTGTGGATTGTCCAACCGCGTCGAGTTGCGTAGTTTTTCAACTCCGTCTCCTGTGCGGCAGTATTTTGATCCCGTGTGCTCACCCGGACGTAAATGCCGGCTTTTTTTCGACTTTGATTTTTCATGGCTCCTCTCCACGGTCTATAAGTTGACCTATAGAAAGAATTTGCCCTGCACAACAAAAGGGCAACCTGAAAGTCACCGCGGCTAATTTGAGCGGTAAAGGTCGATGAAAGCGTTTGCGTTGATGCGTACCCGCCTGCCCCTGATCTTGACCGTGGAGGTTCTGACACCGCGAGTACTTGCAACGAGTAGCGTCTTACCGGACTTTGATTTGGCTGGCTTTCGCAGCTTGAGGGAGATTAGTATCCGACCGCCTTTGACTTCTACTTTCATTGTTTTCTCCTATCCAGAATTATTTAGATTTGCTTGCGCTGACTGACTGCTGGTGATTTGCTACCAACATTGGGGAATTCCTCAGCCTCCTGAGTTAAATGTTTAATCCATTCCAAAAGTGCGCGCCGATTGAAGCGAACGCAGCGAGAGGAAATTCGGACCACTGGAATGCGGTGTTGTGAAATAAGGTGATACAGGCTCCCTGGAGCAAGGCCTAGGAAGTGTGCTGCCTCCGAAATCGTCCAGAGGTGCTCATCTCCAGTGGTGTGCGATTCACTCATTTCTCCACCTCAGTGCAAAATTGGCATGATTCTCAGCTCCAACTCGATTTCGTTTTGTCAGAGTCATCAAAAACCTCATGAACTTTCTTTCTGCTTCCATATGAATGAGGTTCAAGCAGAATGAATCTCAATGTCGAAAATACCGAAAAGGGTCACCTTTCCTGCCTTCGCCTAGCCTCGAAATCTTTTCGTCTTTAGCCAGAGCATCAAGGAGTCTTTGCAGATGGGCTCTTTTCTTTCCGGTTCTGCCGGAAAGGTCCTCAAACGTGGCAGCGTTTTTCTCGGAGTTAGGAATGGCCGAAAGAACGTCAACAGCCTGTCGTTCCTTCGCCGCTTCACCTGGGGCCCCGATTGAGCGGTAACCTTCCTCAGTCAGCTCAACCAGCAACTCTTCTGGCGCATCGAAGCGAGATAAGGTTTGAATCAGGCGCACATTTCGCGGTTGGTTTCCTTCAGGTCGTCTGATTGAAAGAACGATATCGACTGCCCCAGCAAATGCTGAGCTTCCACGACCTGAATCTCCGACTGAGCCTCCAGACTTACGTTCATGTCGGACGATGACGATTGCGAGACCTTCAGCGGCCGCCAGTTGCAATGGCTTCAGAGCTTCCAGAGCACTTCCGGCAAGATTTTCCGCATCGCCAGGCAGTCCAGCAAACTGAGGCAAGGTGTCAACAACTAATAGCTTTGTTCTTCTGCGCTTACTTTCGGCTACAGCCGCACAGACTACCGAGGGCCAAGACATCCCAGCGGTATCAGTCCAAAATAAAACAGTAAAGTCCGGTCGCCCGAGTAGGCCAGCTCGTTCCATGGCTATGCGAAATGTGGTCAAGCCTTGTTCGGTGAGATAGATAACTTTTGATTGGGATGTGGGTTCGCCGAGAAAAGAGGAACCATCAAGTACCGCACATACCAGATGTGTCAAGAATGTTGTTTTTCCGGCTAGTTTGACCTTACCATCTACTTCTGTAATTGCACCGGCCGCCACCCAAGGAGAAGAAATCCACGGAACTTCGACTGCTGCTTCCTTGGCTATTTCCTTTCCAGTGCGGAACAACAACTTTCTTTCTGCTTCTTCTCTTTCATAAGAAGAAGCAGAAACAATATTTCGCGAACCTGGAGCATATTGACTGATGCTGCGGGCGATAGCGATGACTTCAGCATCTTGCAAGGGCGGATCACAGCGCCGACGATTATCTTCAAGCAAGGCAGCTTCTATTGCTTCATGCGTCATGCCCCGGCTACGCATCGCGCCGCCCAGAGATGCGAGCGTTGAATTACGCAATCCCTCCGGGATCGATTTTTCGGATTGCGTCCTCGTCGGCTTCTGTTCGCATACCAGTTCGAGCAGCCAGAGGGGAATAGCCGGTAGACCAATATCCGAAGGCTTCCGCCCATATTTCCACAGATACCTATTACCCGACAGATGGTCGCTGCCGGCTCCAACAACGTAACCTCCGTCACCGCGCAAATCGACGCCGGGCCTCAAGCCGATCTTGCTGTTGACAGTAAATCCAGGATGAGAGAAATACCGATGCTCTCCGCCGCTCCCGGTTCGGACGCACGGGCCAATCGGTAACCGTTGGTATTGCCGTTCGAGTTCTTTGAGTGATTCAATGCCTCTGTGCCGTAGGTCAATATCAAGTACGACGAGGCCGCCTGCCTTACCGGTCACGATGCCCAGGTTCGCAGTAGGCCACCTGTTCCACCAATCACGAATCTGGGCGGCATCGCGGGTTGCGTCTTTGAACCCATGAGCAGTCAACGGGTGTTTTCCGGCACGGTCACAGTCGGGATCAGCGCAAGCGCATTTCCCGTCTTGTACGCCGTGAAGGGGGAACACATACCAATCGCGGCGGACAGCTCGCAATGCAGATTTCAGTTTGCGATTTTTCATTGATTCGTCCGCACACATGTATATCTGCAAGAAACGATGCTTGGAATTACGGTTCCAATGAATTGTTGTTCGAAAGGCAGGGAAAGCGTTAAATGTAGTGATTCTGCGAGACTTAAATGACCCAAGAGATGAAGAATGGCGGGAGCGGAAAGGCTGATTGGAGGCCAAAGTACTTAGGAGATGGAATCCATGACGTGGCGCTTGCAACCGTTCCCGACCTTACGAAAGCGGATTTCCATGCTTCATTAAGACAGTACCTCCAAGAACGAGGCTGTTCGCTGAACATGAACGGGAGACTAATCGATAGGCTTTACCGGAACACGTACTTCTGCCGCCAGCAACTCGAAGCGCTAAAGAAAATGCGCAAAGTCGTTCAGGGTAAAGATTGGAGGAAACGAGAGGCCTTGCTTCGCTCTTTGCCCAAGAAAATAGACTCATTCGAATCAAAACTCGGTAAGTACAGAAATGCGGAGCTCCCACTCAGAGATGAGCTCGTCAAGTCAGTTACATCCCGAATCACAGCCTTCAACAAGTCTTTGAAACGTGACTTGTCTCTTGCAGCCAGACTGACTGCCAATGAAAAGAAACTGCTTTCAGGATATCTCAAGCCGAAACTCGAATCGCAATTCATGCTTGATATTGACAACATCGTTGCAAACCGCCTTCGTTCGCTGGGTGTAGAAGAGCGCCTCTTGATCGTGGCTGGCTGCATACATGCGGGGAAAATCATCCTGTCCACGAAAGACGAGGAAGACCTTCATGGCCTCATAAATATGAGAATTCACAGGGCGCGAAATTCATACAAACGAGAATCTGTGAAAAGGAAATAGGGCTCGCCGACGATTCAATCTGATTCTGGCTAGTCCTTTCTGGTTTTCCGTAGAATGTCTCGCGCTGAAATCTTGGCCAATCCCAACACGATTCCGGAATTCGTCATTACCGCGTCCGGCCACTTCTTCTCAGCAGCCTTTTTTAACAGCTGAAAGTCCACGGGACTCATCTTCACGTTGACCTGAACAGTCCTTTTCATGACCTCCTGTATCCGCGTTTTGCAGTTGCCAAGCAACGTTACTATTGGTACCGTTCGTACCCATGCCAGCGTTCCTGTCCGACTCCCAAGCTACTCGACTGCGAAAAGCCGTAAAGCGATACAAAGGGAAGGTAAAACTGCGCAAGCCTTGGACCAAGTGGACGGACGAGGAGTTGTTGAGAAAAGTGTTAGGTCAGGTGGTTGTGATTGGGAGAGCAGCGCCAGGAGAGCGACTGCAACACGACCGGAAAATCGCAAGCAAAGTGTCGGTCAGGAAACTAAGAGGTTTTCGGAATGGTGCAGCACTGCAGAGATATTTGCACAAACTATTTGCGAAACTGAAGGTCAGATACGTTGGAAACAATTGGAAGAAGGACTGGAAAGCGGAAGCGTCAGTTCGGAATTTCAGAACATTAATGGCAGCGGGTGGACCAAGCCAGTTCTTTCGGGACGTTGCAAGCCGTAAGAGTGAGGAAGAGAGGATAGAAGCCCTACAGAAAGCCTTGAAGCGGTATGGAAATAAGGGTGCCAGAGATACGCTAATCGAATTGAGATTGGCGGAGAACTGCATGGCTCTGGATACCCGGATATTCGGCGTGCTCAAGAAAGTGGGAGTGAAGGTCAGTCCGGATGATATTTATAAACAGGTTGAAAGGGAACTGAGGGAGAAGGTCGCAGAACCCTTGGGTATTCAGGCAGCTCTGCTTGACCGCATTTTGTTCAGGAAATACGACGAGATTCTCAAACAACTGTGAATCGTCACTGGAATCATGAGTTGTTTTTTTGCTTTGATATTATTTAGCCCTGGGTCTGCGTCCTGCCAGACTTCGTCGTGAAAGCATTGGAATCGTCTTTGTTCCAAAAGTGTTCTTTGAATTGCTACGTTCAACGAATAGGGGATGTTCGCTCAGCTCACTATTTTGTCTTATTCTCTGATTGCTTGTGCTGTTCTTGCCGGTACAGCTTCCAAGATTCGTCGATGATGTAGGCATGAATCGCATCAGCCTCTTTCACGGTGAGTGGCTTGATCTCGGGGTACGACAAAAGACCTCCAAAAGCAAGCATTCCCTGTTCTTTATGCGTTCCCGCCAGAACGATTGCATACCAGTCCTTATGCACATCGGGCGGCATGTAACGAAGGTCCGGAATCGCGCCGTTCACGGTCCAAGCGCCGCTTCCATCTAATCCCGGAGAATGACATCCTGCACACAGCCGTGATTCGTAGAGAGCTTTGCCCGCTTCAATTACCTCTTTGCCCGCTTTCTGCTGTGGAGGTCGCGGCACCGGCGGTATCTTCACACGCGGAAACGGAAAAGGCGTTTTTGCCTCGAGTTTGAACGCCAGCAATCGCGACGGCCCTCTCTTCGACTCGGCGGTGGTCATCATGCTAGCCGGGCCGAAGATTCTTGAGGCCGAACCCCATCCTACCGGCACAAGAACGTACTGTTCCCCTTTGATGGCGAAACTTACAGGCACGGAATCGATGGCGGAGGCGGTCTGGATAGACCATAATTTCTTGCCACTGTCGGCTGCGTAGGCCGCGAATTCGCCATTGCCTTGCCCTTGAAACACCAGATTCCCCGACGTAGACAGCACTCCACTGTTTACCGCTATGGGTTGCGGCACAGACCAGCGTTCCGACTGACTCACGGCATCCCATGCCACAAGTCTCCCGATGAACGGTAGCTGCCCAACCTCAGGCTTCTCAGCCCGTCGATCCGTTATCGGGATATAGGTGAGCCCGGTAGCTGGGCTATAGCTCATGGGCCACCAGTTGTGAACCGTCCAGCCGAATCTGCCGGCGTTCTCGATCGAATCCTCCTCGCCTTCTTCCGAACGTCCACTATTTGGTGTTTCAAAATTGATGTCGACAATAGACTTGGCGGACAAAAGCTTGCCTGTTTTGGCATCCAGCACATAAACCGTTCCGTTCTTCGGCACCGTCATGGCCACATGACGTTTTTCGCCGTTCAACGTAATGTCGGCGATTACAATATGCAGATTCTCCGTTTGATGATTCTCCGTACTTGTCTGAAAGTGCCAGACGTACTCTCCATTGTCCGGATTCACGGCAACGATGCAGCCCGCAAACAGTTTCTCGCCGCCCGAAGTTTCTCTCGTGGTCGAGCCCTCTCCTTTGTGGGCTCCGGCGGTGCTAAAAAGAAGAAGACCCGTCGCGGAATCGTACGTTATGGCGTCCCAAACGTTCCCCCCGCCATGCCACCACCACTCTTTCCCTTTCCAGGTCTTGGCGGCCATTTCAAGAGCAGGTGTCTCAAATCCCTTTGCGGGATCTCCTGGGACGGTCCAGAAACGCCACACTTCTTTGCCGCTCTCGGCATCAAAGGCGACGAGTGAGCCCCGTATCTGATCGTCCGAGCCGTTGTAGCCGATGAAAATCTTGCCTTTGGCCACGCGCGGCGCTCCAGTGCTCCCGGTTTGCGCCGGATCACAGATTTGCGAATCCCAGAGTTGCTTTCCCGAAGCGGCATCGATCGCTAGCAGACGGCAATCACCAGTGCTGACATAGACTTTGCCCTCCCAAACGGCCACGCCTCGATTCACTCGCACCGCATAGGAATTCTGCGTGCTTATTCCCATCTGCACTCTCGGACGAAACACCCAAAGTATTCGTCCCGAGCTGCCCTCTATGGCATATACGCGTGACTCTGGCGCGCTCAAATAGATCACCCCATCGACCACGATGGGTTCCGACGCCAGGCCCATCGGACTATCGATCTCCCTCCACCAAGCTAGCCCGAGTTCCTTTACATTCTTGTCATTGATCTGCTTCAGAGAGCTGAACTGTTGCTGATCGAAGCTTCCGCCTTTAACGAGCCAATTTCCACCCGTCGAGGCTTCTGAGAGAACCCTGGCTTCTGTTACATCCCCTGGCTTGCTCGGAGTATCCGCGGAAGAGTGATGAACAAATACCAGATCAACCAAAAGGCAAGCGGTAAACAGAATAAGAATTGCGCGTACTTTCAATTAGCCACCTATTTTCCTGAGCCAAAATCTACACCTTATGGGGCGTTCCTTGCACGCGCCTAAATTCAGAAGAGCAAAGCTCTATCCGAAAGCGAGCCCACAGCACTTCCACCAGACGACCTGAAGATCTGACGCCCGGCAGCAATCATGAAACGAGAACCTAACTAGAAAGATGCAAATTTACAAGATGAAAAGCCCTTCATAGGGGAAAGACCGTACGATACCTATACGAAGCCCGTACTATCGACGACTTGTGGCGTACAGAGGGGTCTAGACGGGATTTCTGCTGTTTTGGGGGCACTTAATTCTTAGGTTGCTTTGATGCTTGCTGTCATTTGCGGCAGAGGTAAACCAAGTGGCCCTTCAGGCGGGGAACTCGACCGTGTTTTTCCATCCTGGAACCGCCTTCGAACTGCAAATCTGTCTTGGGTTTGCAGGTTGCTACTGCCATGTCCCGACCCCACCTTTCCAAGGGTCTAAACCATTATCTTTTCAAGCTGTTAGCGGATAGCCAGGTGGAAATCACCGCGGCGTTAGGCAACTCTAGGTAAACTGCAGACTGCACACTTTCTAGCGTTCTGCCGTGTCGCTGAAATAGCTATTCTTTTGCGGACTCTCCAGATTGGCAAGGGTCGCTAATCCTTACTTTGCCTTGCGCTAGTCTTTGCGAAGGGTTGGGGTGGCAATTTGCTTAGGCGCGCCAGGCTTCGGGCACATGACTCCCTGCTCAATTCTGTTAAGCGTTGAGGCGACTAATTTTGTCGACCTCCGACCATAATCGCCAATGACGCGGTTAGCGAAAAAATGGAGGCTAGTACCCAACTTACCGGTAACCCGACTAACCGGGCACTTGGAATCAGTGTCTCTTAACGATACTTTGTTAAGCGCGGAATTTGACGAAGTCGAGCGCACAAAGAAGCCAATAGAAATGAAATATCCTAGCGAAAGGTAAAGGTCCTCTGCCGGTGGAATCGGTATTTGTTTTAAGCATGACCTATAATCCCTGTCGAACCATGGATGAAGCCTAGCTTGAAGGCTCTAGTTAACTCGGAAGCGCGCTCGGCTACTCAGTCCCAGGTTGCCAGCGGGAGGGTGTTCTCGGCGCTCGCTATCGTTGGTCTATTTGCTCACCTGGTCGTTGCCGTGATCGCTGGAAATCGCTTATCGACGCCTTTGAGCGGGGGCGGCGATGTCCAGCACTATGTCACCTTGGCGGCGAATCTTCGCAATGGGGATGGCTTTACTTACGCGCACGTTCCAACCGCCTTTCGTCCGCCTCTCTACCCACTGCTCTTGGCTGCTCTCATGTGGCTTTCACCAGGGCACTGGATAGCTCTGCTTCATGTCTTTCAATTTCTGGTGAGCATTGCTACCGCGGGAGTTTGTGCTCTGTTGGCCGCGCGGTGGTTCGGTCGAGGATCCGGCCCCATTGCTTTGGCAGTTGCGTTGTTGCTGCCGACGCAGATTTATTTCACTGGCGAAGTATTAACTGAATGCACGGCGTCCCTGCTGGGAATTCTGTTTCTTCTGTATTTGGATTGCGCTGTAAAAACCTCTAGGACGCGGGACTGGATTTTGGTAGGCGCCATCGCCGGTGCCGCCTCGCTTGAACGATTCAATGCTGCAGGACTTGTGCTCGTTATCGCCGCTGTAGCTTTGGGCTGGCCAGCAAATGGATTACGGCACCGGATTGCTAAGCAAAACTTGCGATCTCTGGCGTTATCGTGCGCATCGTGCGCTGTTGTGCTGTCTCCCTGGATCGCTCACACAGCCATCGCGTTCCACGGAAAAGCCTTGTATTCCACGCACACCGGGTTCGCTGCCGTGGAAGGAATATTGTCGCCAACCGGACGCGCACAAGAGGGTGAGACGACAAGAATCACGCAGATACTTGGATGGGGCAACTGGTCAGTCGAAACAAACACACCTGCCGTTCCCGAATTCCGCGACGAGGTTGCTCTCAACCATCAAGCTCTGAGCGTTGCTCAGGAACTTTGGCGAAACGTTGATTGGCATCTGATTCCGATAATCTCCGAAAAGATTGGCGCTTTCTGGCTTAGCACCGACCAGATACTCCACATCAGCATGGTCTCGTCGAGGAACCGCTCATTGCGAAGAGTCGGCGTCGGCGGATATTGGGCCGTTCTAGCGCTGGCAGTTGTAGGTTGGTTTCGACTATCCACGTCGCAACCAGGGATTGCGAGGGTCGTGCTCTTTTATGCGGTTTTGCTGACCGCCATTCACCTTCCGCTCACTATGAACACTCGCCTGCGTTCACCTTTATTCGATCCTCTGCTGGCATCACTGTCCGCAGGAGGCTTGCTTACGCTTGCGGTCCGGAGCAAGGCTGAAATTCACAAATCGGGTCCCACATGTCTCACATCGGTAGGGCCACATGAGTAGCAAACGAAGGATAACTTGCTCCACGAATCCTTTTCTCGCCGATAGCCTTATGCAATCGCTGCTACATTGCGGACATTCATATAGGACTTTGGCAAAAACAAGCTCCAAAACGCACCATCCTGTTTCGTTGCTCTTGAAACCGTACACCGAGTTTAATATCGTAACGGATTCTTGGAATGGTTGTTACCGACTTCCAACATCGGCCCTTTTCAAAGAAACCGCAACACGGTTCTCCAATTCTAACCGGTCATTCCCATTCAACTGAGCGAGAATGAGAATCTCGTTACCCGGACCATTGGAGCCGTTGTCTATCACACTGGTTTTTCAACATAGATGAAGCTCCAGTTGTATTTGTCTCCATAAATTTCGTGAGGTCACTAAGGCACAGTTGGCAATGATCTGCCTGCTAATATTGCGAATGCGAGCCCCACAAGCACGCCGAGAATAACCCCTAAAAAGATGATCCGAGCATTTGACCGAATCCACTGGGACCGAGTGCTGTGATGAAAGCGAACTTGGCGTGCGCCGCAGTCCGCGCATCGAAAGCGATGCAAAATGGGTATTGGAAGAAGAGTTGCCGCGAGGTTCTTCGACCGCAACCGCTCCAGTCGTGGGCTGTTGCACTTTTGGCAGGTTCGCATACGGGCCAAGGTGAAACTAGCGAGAGATCAGGAAATTATAACCGACACATGACAACTCTGGCTCATTGTTTCAAACTGGAAGGGAAGGCAAACTGGCCCCTATTCTCATTAAGAGATTTAGGAACTCGCATCAGGTTCGGGTTCTAGAATTCAATCCAGCGCCACCCGGCAACGAAGTTCCCGAAAAATGGCGGAAATTCTCACGGGAAATTAGATCGCGAAACCAACAGTGGCTTCGTCTCGCAGCACTAGACAATTGATGCGCCGAACTCTTGGCATTGTGGTCCGGGCGATTTTTAGTGGTTTTGTTCGAGAACCATAAGGTTACATGAGGAGGAGTATTGCCAAGCAAACTGCGGCGAGTAGCATTAATATGCCGACCACAAGAAATGCTTCGTCCCTGGAACGGTGCGAGTGGAGAGGGATCATCGACAGGTGAGTCTACTTAGCCGCAATCTGTTAATCGCATTGCCAATACATCTCAGAGATAAAGTAATTATATTCTGTTGTCAAGGCAAAGATGTAGTATGTTACCCACAATGAATACCCGGTAGTTGAAGGGGGGCCTATCTGGCTTCTGCCGGCACCCATTGTGCGAGGGTTGCGGTGAGTTGCGCCAACATGGAAAGACTAAAATTCAATGCTCGAATGGCCGATGCCGAGGCCGAAAAACAACACTCCGCCAGAAGATTATTTTTGGAATCCTACTCCCCAAGTGACGACATAGACGGTCATTTGTTGGCATTCATGGAAGAATCAGTCGTTGAAGCAGAAATGGAAAAAACGCGCACCCGCATGGCACTGGACCAGCACGTTCACAAGTGCCCTTTTTGCTCTCACGCGAGTTCAAATTGAGCTACCCCTGTTCGGACTTGCAACCATTCGCAAGCACACGACGTACTTCCGGTAGCCCAACTCCTGATAAACGCGGAAACCGGACAAGTGCCGTAGTTTCCGATTGTCCGGCTCCGCGTCTACTTCAAGGCACGATTTAGTCGGTTATTTACGATCCTTCCCGGCTCTTCCTTCATTTTTCGTAAGATGCCAACCGCCACACCAGGAGCATAGATAGGCGCTAAGTTCTTTTGGCGCATTGGTGGTTGCGATCTGGTGCGCTGCTGTCGCCAGCGCTTCACCTTCGCTTGCGTACTTCCGTTTTCCGCTAACCGGGCATTTTGATTCGTTGTCCACTACGAGATCATCTGTTAATACAAGCCAATCAGGCAAATGCCTGATTAACGCGGTGCATTCGATAGGTCGATGCAACACCATCTGATGTAAGTCTGCTCTCTAAAGGTGGTGTTGTATGAAGCCAGGAAAACGGTTTGGGCTTTCTGCGATCGAGAAGCGTGACATCTGGAGCCGATGG
>Ga0210400_10001878_pt1 | contig 20352 bp, 15 predicted proteins | sample IncBWH26MmetaG_FD_155456 | JGI IMG/M metagenome (GOLD analysis project Ga0210400, IMG submission 155456) | Forest soil microbial communities from Barre Woods Harvard Forest LTER site, Petersham, Massachusetts, United States - Inc-BW-H-26-M | ecosystem: Environmental > Terrestrial > Soil >...
TCCTCGCCACGGTCGTGACGCTGGGCTTCATGGGCGCTTCCTCCTTGAATCTACTGCTGGTCATCGGCGCCATCGCGGTCGGCGGCATTCTGGCCTGGGTCAGCGGCAAGCGCGTCGCCATGACCGACATGCCGCAAATGATCGCGCTCTACAATGGCATGGGCGGCGGCGCCGCGGCCGCGATCGCCGCCGTGCAGCTGTATCGCGGCAGCGAACAGGGCATCGTGCATCTGATCATTGCCGCCGTCGGCGGCTTCATCGGTTGTGTGTCGTTCAGCGGCAGCTTGATCGCGTTTGCGAAACTACAAGGCCTGATCACCAAATCGGTGCGCTTCAGCGGCCAGAAGTTCGTGAATCTGGCGATTCTACTGGCGACCGCCGCGCTCGGCTTCCTGGTGGTCGCCGGCGCGGACTCCGGACTGCCGCTTGCCGGCCTGCCCGCGGTGTCTTTGTTCTTTGCCTTTGCGTTGCTGCTGGGCATCGCCATGACCCTGCCGATCGGCGGCGCCGACATGCCGGTGGTCATTTCGCTGTACAACGCGCTGACCGGTCTTGCCGTCGGTTTCGAAGGCTTCGTGCTCGACAATGCCGCCATGATCATCGCCGGAACCGTGGTCGGTGCCGCCGGCACGCTGCTCACGCAGCTCATGGCCAAGGCCATGAACCGTTCTCTCGCCAATGTTCTATTCTCGAACTTCGGCGAAACCTCGTCCGCGGGCGGCCCCGGCGTCACTGGTTCTCAAAAGGCCATCGAAGCCTCGGACGCCGGCGTCATGATGGCGTACTCGCAGAAAATCATCATCGTCCCGGGTTACGGTCTGGCGGTGGCGCAAGCTCAGCACAAGGTTTGGGAATTGGCGCAGCTGCTGATCGATCATGGCGTCAAGGTGCGCTTTGCCATTCATCCGGTCGCCGGCCGAATGCCGGGTCATATGAACGTGCTGCTTGCGGAGGCCGGCGTGCCATACGACCTGATATCGGACCTGGACGAAATCAACGCCGAGTTCGAAACCGCCGACGTGGCATTGATCATCGGCGCCAATGACGTCGTCAATCCGGACGCGCGCGCGAATCGTTCGAGCCCGATATTCGGCATGCCGATCTTGAATGCGGACAAGGCGAAAAACGTCATCGTCGTCAAGCGCGGCCAGGGGCAGGGTTTTTCCGGCATCGACAATGCGCTGTTCGTGCTCGATCAAACACGCATGCTGTATGGCGACGCGCAGGCGGCCGTGAGTCAACTGATCCAAGCCGTCAAGGCCGCCGGCTGATCCCAACGACGGTGAGATTTCTGGTCTTTGCCATTCTGTGCGCGCTCGGCGCTGCCGAGGCGGCGGCCGCGGGCGAGTCGTCTCGGGTGCGCCAGCATGCCGAGAATGTGCGTATCGTGCGCGACAACTGGGGCATCGCGCACATCTACGGTAAATCCGACGCTGACACGGTGTTCGGCGCGGTCTACGCGCAAGCCGAGGACGACTTCGGCCGCATCGAACGGAACTACCTCACTGGCTTGGGGTGGTTGGCGCAAGCCGAGGGTGAGACGGCCATATTCAGCGATCTTCGTCGGCGATTGTTCGTCGACCCGCACCGTTTGCAGCAAGCGTTTCGCAACAGCCCACCCTGGCTCAAGACTCTGATGGTGGCTTGGTCGGACGGACTGAATTGCTTCCTGTCAAAACATCCTGGCGTCAAACCGCGGGTCATCCATCGTTTCGAACCTTGGATGGCGCTGTCTTTTACCGAGGGCAGCATCGGCGGCGATATCGAAAGCGTCGACGTCGACAAGCTGCGGGAGTTCTATGCGCCGGCGCAGCCCCGCGCCGAGATGGCGGCCGTGGCTGCGCAGCCGCCTCCCGGCGGGTCCAACGGTTTCGCGATTGCGCCCAGCCGCAGCGCATCGGGGCACGCCCTGCTCTGGATAAACCCGCATACCTCGTATTACTTCCGCTGCGAACTGCAAATGGTCAGCGAGCAGGGATTGAACGTTTACGGTGCCCTCACCTGGGGCCAATTTTTCGTCTATCAAGGATTCAACGCGCACAACGGTTGGATGCACACATCCTACGGTGGTGATGCCGTCGACGAATACGCCGAGGCAATCGTGAAGATGCCCGATGGACTTTATTATCGGTACGGCAGTGAACTTAGAAAATTGCAGGTCAGCCGAATCAGCATCTCGTTCAAGCAGGGCGGCGGCGTGGGAGTTCGGCAATTCACCGTGTATCACAGCCATCACGGTCCCATCGTGCGCGCGCAAAGCGGCGGCCCCTGGAATTCGCGTTGGATCGCCGTCAAGCTGCTCGAGGACCCGGTGCCGGCGCTGGCGCAGTCGTACCTGCGCACCAAGACGACGGACTATGCCTCATTCCGCAAAATTCAGGACATGCGGACCGACACTTCCAACAACACCGTCTACGCGGACGCCGACGGTACGATTGCCTACTTCCATGGAAATTTCATTCCCAAGCGCGACGTCAGGTTCGATTTCACCCACCCCGTCGACGGCAGCGATCCCGCGACTGAATGGCAGGGTCCGCATGCGCTCGATGAGACCATCACCCTGCTCAACCCGAGCAGCGGGTGGATACAGAACACCAACAACTGGCCGTTCTCGGCGGCCGGTTCCGCGAGTCCGCAACGCGCAGACTATCCAGCCTACATGTGGATCAGGGGCGAAAATCCACGCGGCATTCATGCCGTCGAGGTTCTGCAAAATATCCACGATGTCACCTTGGATGGCTTGATCGCCGCCGGCTACGACAGCCACCTGACCGCCTTCGAGGTGCTGCTGCCGAGTCTGCTGCAGGACTTTGACGACTTGCCGGCGCAGGATCCGCGGCGCGACGAGCTCGCGGAGCCGATCATGAGCTTGCGGACCTGGGATCGGCGCACCGCGGCCGATTCGGTGCCGACCGCCGTTGCGGTCTTTTGGGGCCGCGAGTTGATCGAGCGCAAGGGCGCACAAGCGAGCATAAACGGCCAACCAGTGTACGACTACCTGGCGGCTCACCTGACGCCGGCCGATCGCCTCGATGCCTTGGCGGCAGCCGTTGCAAAGCTGCAGCGCGACTTCGGCCGCTGGCAGATCCCCTGGGGCGAGATCAACCGGTTTCAGCGCCTGACGGACGACGTCGTACAGACCTTCGACGATGCCAAAGCCAGCCTGCCGGTGGGGTTTGCTTCATCCATGTGGGGCGCGCTGGCATCGTTCGAATCCGAATATCCGCGCCGCACGAAGAGAATTTATGGCGCGGTGGGCAACAGCTTCGTCGCCGCGGTGGATTTCGGCCCGGTGATTCGCGCCAAGGCCATCATGAGCGGCGGCGAAAGCGGCGACCCGGCGTCGCCTCACTTCACCGACCAGGCACTCATGTTCACCCAAGGTCGTTTCCGCGACGTGCTTTTCAGCCGTGAGGACGTGTTGGCGCATGCCGAGCGCAGTTATCGTCCCTGAGCCGGCCTGCCTTAGTGCGGATTGCGCCGCGGCGGCGGTGGATGCTGGCCCACGCTGCGGCGTTGCGCCGGGGTCATTTGCCGCCACTGGCGGCGCAATTCTTGGCGTCTCTCCGGCGGCATCTGCCGAAACCGATTGAACGATTCTCGTACCCGCTGCTGTTGTTCGGGGGGCAAGCTCTTGTACTGCTGCCAACGCTGCCGCATCTGTTGCTGCTGTTCCGGCGGCATGGCGCGCCACTGAGTGAATCGCTGTTGCGCGCCGGAACGCTGTTCCGGCGTCATCGATAACCAACGCTGACTGCCCCTTGCCAGCGCCTGTTGACGATCCGCCGGCAGGCTGTCCCATTTGTCTTGATAGGTGTGCAGCAATTGTTGCTGTTGCGGAGTCATCGAAGACCATGCCTTGGGCGTCGCGGGAGGCGCGGGGGCCGCGGCCGCGGGCGGCGGTGCAACGGGAGCTTGCGCGACGGCACTCGCCGCTGCCAGCAGCAAACTTGCACACACGAACCAGGCCCTGAGCATCACTTTCCTTCCTGGGGCGGCGTGGCGGGCGGATTTGCTCCGCGCGGCGGCACCCTCTTCAAGAACTCCCACCAAGCTGCATCACCCACATCATCGCTACCCAAGAACTCGATGAAATCATCATCGGGCGCGCCTTGTGAGGTCGGCTGGTGTGTCCCCGCCGACTGCGGCGGGGACGGCGCCGCCGGCGGGTCGGCATGAGCCACTGCGCATGCGGTAACGCCGGCGATCAGCCAATGCCGCGCCCAACTCAAGTCAACTCGAGGCTGCCGGTCCCGGATTCGCGACCTTCTCGGCCCAATCATAGAATTCAATATCGTCTTGCAACATGTCCATGGCGTCGCCCGAACTCTCGTCCGTGGACGCGACGAGTTCCAGATCTTCGAAATTCGACTGATCATTATTGGCTACTGTAGCGGCGTGCTGACCCATTGGCGATCCCAGCCAAAGGAAGGCGCCCAGCACCGCGGCGGCGGTCACACCGGCCGGCGCCAGCAGTCCGATTCGGGAAAACCACGACGGCCGCCGCGCGGCCGCTTCGAGCGCGGCGTTGCGTGCCTGCGTGAGCCGCGAGCGCAGCGCAAAGTCCAAACCGTCGACACTTTCGAGGAACAGCGCGCGGCTGCGTTCCTCGAAAGCGTCGCGGGGCTGCACCGAATCTTGCTCTTTCATCACCAGACCTCGCCCAGTTGTTCGCGCAGTGCATGCACCGCACGCGAGTAATGCGTCTTCACGCTGCCTTGCGAGCAGCCCATGGCGGTTGCCGTCTCCGCCACATCCAAACCTTCAAAGTTTCGCAGCATGAACGCCTCGCGCTGCCGTGCCGGCAAAGCGCGCAAGCTATCCTCGAGCTGCTGCATCGCCTGTCCCTGCATCAGCGTCTCCGGGATGGCCGGCGCCGCATCCGCGACGTTCTCGAGCGGATCCTGGGCTTCGTTGTCCGGATCCTCCTTAGCGCCCGGCAGCCAGGTCATGAAGCGCTTGCGCACCGAGCGCCGCCGCTGCAGATCACGTATGCCATTTTCCAGAATTCGATAGAACAACGGCCGCCACTCGCTGCTCGGGCGCGACGCGTAATTGCGCGTCAGCTTGAGCATCGCGTCTTGCACCGCATCTAAGGCATCGTCCGGATCACGCAGCGCCACCTGCGCCATGCGAAAGGCGCGCCGCTCGATCTCAGCCAAGAATTTCTCGAGTTCTCGCGTGTACTCCAGAACCGCTTCCTCAGGTGCTGGAGCGGGACCATCCCAGACCATCCAAGCTGCGTTCAGCGTATCAAAGCTGGACATGACTCGTCCTCTTGGCGTCGACGGACCGCCGCCGTTCCAGGTATAAACGCCTATCCGCCGCCGTGGTTGACGGCGCGACTGCGCAAGATCAGCGACTTACGCACATCGACTGTGACTTCCACTGCAATATTTGCAATCAAGACCTCGGCGTGGGATCTAGAGGGCGTCCTAACTCATTGAATTTGGACGTTTCATTTCGATTTGGGATACTTTTTGGCCATTTTGAATGGGACCCGAAACGGAACGGGCACTTAAGCTAGATGACCCCGGGTTCTCAACAGACTTATCCACACGTTTTGTGGACAAAAGGACCGATGATCTTTCAAATCGCGCTAGATACCCCATTGCACCGCGTGTTCGATTATCGGCCGCCCGCGCAGTGGCAGGGTTCACAAGCCCCAACGCTCGGGGTGCGGGTGCGGGTGCCGTTCGGCCGGCGCCAAATGATCGGCATCCTGGTGGGCCTCGCAGACGAGTCGACGGTCACTGCGGCGAAACTCAAGACGGCCCTCGCGATTTTGGACCAACAGCCGATATTCGATCCCATCACCTTCGAACTGCTGCGGTGGGCGGCAGAGTACTACCATCACCCGCTTGGGCTGGTGTTGGCCGCCGCGTTGCCCGTCAGCCTGCGTGCGGGGCAGCCGGCGCTGCAAAGCATCGAATGGTGGTGCACCAGCGCGGCGGGACAGCAGGAATTGTCGGCCCCGAGCGCGCGCCGCGCCCCGCAGCAGCGCGCCCTGCTGGCCTGGCTCGCCGGACGCGCGCGCGCCACCACCGAGGAGATCGCTCAGGCATTCAAACCCGCGCAACTGCGCGCGCTGGCTGCGCGCGGTTGGGTCACACAGGCCCTCGCCCCCGAGTCCGCCGTGCTCAGCTCGCGTCCCAGCGAAGTGGCGCTCACCAAGCACCAAGAGACTTGCGTCGCCGCCGTCATCGGCTCCTTGTCGAGCTACGCCGCACACCTGCTGTACGGCGTGACCGGCAGCGGCAAGACGGAGGTCTATTTGCGCGTCATCGCCGCCGCGATCGCGGCGGGGGGCCAGGCTCTGGTGCTGGTGCCTGAAATCGCGTTGACGCCGCAGCTGGTCGATCGATTTCGCAGCCGTTTCAGCTCCGGTGTGGTGGCGGTGCATTCAGGCTTGAGCGGTGCCGAACGCCGCGACGCCTGGCGCGCGGCGCACAGCGGTCAGGCACGGATCGTCATCGGAACGCGCTCCGCCGTGTTCACGTCCCTGCCCAGGCTCGCGCTCATCGTGGTCGACGAGGAACACGATGCCTCCTACAAGCAGCACGAGGGCTTTCACTATTCGGCGCGCGATCTCGCCGTGATAAGAGCGCGCGGGGCAGCGGTACCCATCATCCTGGGCTCTGCGACGCCATCCCTCGAAACCCTGGAAAACGCAGCGACGGGACGCTATCTCAAACACGTGCTGCCGCAGCGCCCGGGCAGCGCGCGGCCGCCGCGATTGACGCTCATCGACCTGCGCAAACACGCCGCGGAGCAAGGGTTGTCGACCCCGGCGATGCAGGCAATGGCGCAGCATCTGCAAGCCGGCGGCCAGCTCATCGTGTTCCTCAACCGCCGCGGCTACGCGCCCTGCCTGTATTGCAATGCCTGCGGCTGGGTCGCGCCATGCGCGCATTGCGATGCGCGCATGACCTTGCACCAGCGCGCACAGCAGCTGCGTTGCCACCACTGCGGTGCGCACGCTCCGATCCCGGTCAATTGCGCGAACTGCGCGCAGGCGCTGAACGCTCTGGGTCAAGGCACCGAACGGGTCGAGGAGACCATAGCGCGGCTATTTCCCGCCGCGCCTTTGGCACGCCTGGATCGGGACACGGCGACCGCGAGGGGGGCGGTGCAAGGCGTGCTCGACCGCGTGCACAGCGGCGAGGCGCGGATTCTGATCGGCACGCAAATGCTCACCAAGGGTCACCACTTTCCCGAGGTGAGTTTGGTGGTGGTCCTGGATGCCGATCAGGGCCTGTTCGCCAGCGATTTCCGCGCCACCGAGCGTCTTGCGCAGACGATTACGCAGGTTGCCGGCCGCGCGGGCCGCGGGCGCCTGGCCGGAGAGGTCTTGATTCAGACGCAGTTTCCCGAACACCCGCTGTTGAATCGACTCATCACGGACGGCTACGAGGGATTCGCGCTGAGCGCACTGGAGGAGCGCCGCGAGGCCGGTTGGCCGCCCTATTCACGGCTCGCCATGCTGCGCGCCGAAGCCAAAGACAGCCTGGGACTGGACGCATTTTTGCGCGCTGCGGTCGATTCCAGCCGGGGGCTGCAGGCGGCCGCCGTCAAAGTGCTCGGCCCGGCGAGCGCTTTGATAGCGCGGCGCGCCGATCACTTCCGCGCACACCTCTTGGTCGAGACCCACTCGCGCGCCGTCCTGCAGCGTTTTCTCTCGAATTGGCTGCCGCTGGTCGAACAGCTGCCCGGTCCTGCGGGGCTGCGCTGGTCGATCGACGTCGATCCGCTCGAAGTGGATTGAGAAGATTCCAGGCGCGCGCAGCGGTAAACTGCCGCGCCTTTGTACCCTTGAAACCCTGGATCCGCCTTGAAGACCTTGATTGAAAAATTGTTGACGCAGGCCCTGGCGGCGTTGCCGGAAGACTTGGTGCCGATCGCCGCTCGCGGTTCGAGTATCGAGGTCGAGACCACGCGCGACGCACAGCACGGTGATTTCGCGAGCAACCTGGCGATGCGCCTTGCCAAAGCGACGCGCCAGAATCCGCGCAACCTGGCGCAAGCCCTGGTGCGAACGCTGCCTGCCCACCCGGCCGTTGCCAAAGTGGAGATCGCCGGCGCCGGCTTCATCAATTTCTTCCTGGCGAACGATGCCTATCACGCAGAGCTCGGCAAGGTGCTGAGCGAGGGACGGCAGTACGGCCGCTCAGCTGTGGGCGGCGGCAGATCGGTGCAGGTGGAATTCGTGTCGGCCAATCCCACGGGGCCGCTGCACGTCGGCCACGGCCGGCACGCCGCCTTCGGCGCCACCGTCGCCAATCTGTTGGCAGCGGTGGGCTTCCGCGTCGAGCGCGAGTACTACATCAACGACGCGGGACGCCAGATGGAAATCCTGGCGGTCAGCACCTGGTTGCGCTATCTGGAACTGTGCGGCGAGCGTTTCACGTTTCCCGCCAATGGCTACCGCGGCGACTACATCGCCGCCATCGGCGAGCAGCTGTTCGCGCGCGACGGCACGGCGCTGCGGCATGGCGCCGCGGAGATCTTCCAGGGTTTGCCGCGGGATGAACCGCAGGGCGGCGACAAGGACGCGCACATCGATGCGCTCATCGCCCGCGCCCGGCTCCTCATTGGAGATCAAATGTTTCGCCGCGTGCTGGATCTGGCGCTCGGAGAAATTCTGGGCGACATCCGCGAGGACCTGCGCGAATTCGGCGTCACGTTCGATTGCTGGTTCTCCGAGCGTTCCTTGAGCGAGGACGGCTCGGTCGAGCGCGCCATCGATGCGCTCAAAAAGTCGGGTCACGCCTACGTAAAGGACGGCGCCCTGTGGTTCAAGAGCACGGACTACGGCGACGAGAAGGATCGCGTGATGGTGCGCGAAAACGGCGTCAAGACGTATTTTGCTTCGGACATTGCCTACGTCTTCAACAAGCTGGAACGCGGCTTCGATCATTTGCTGTACATCTGGGGTGCCGATCACCACGGTTACATCACCCGGCTGCGCGCCGGCTTGGAGGCGCTCGGCGGACCGGTCGACTCCTTCGAAGTGCGCCTGGTGCAATTCGTGTCGCTGTTCCGCGGTGGGGAAAAGGCGCAAATGTCGACCCGTTCGGGCGAGTTCGTCACGTTGCGCGACCTGCGCAAGGAAGTGGGCAACGACGCGGCACGCTTGTTCTACGTCATGCGCAGCAACGATCAGCATCTGGATTTCGACATGGAGCTGGCGACCTCCCGTTCGAATGACAACCCGGTGTATTACATTCAGTATGCGCACGCGCGCGTTGCGAGCGTCATGCGGCAACTGCAGGAGCGCGGGCTCGTCCACGACGCGGCGCATGGCGCGGCCTCCTTGGGCAAGCTGGTCGAACCCCAGGAGCTGCAGCTGACCAAGCGCATCGGCGCGTTCCCCGAGATCGTGCGGCAGTGCGCGGCGCAGCGCGCTCCGCATACCTTGGTGCACTACCTGCGCGACCTGGCAAACGACTTCCATACGAATTACAGCGCGCATCAGATCATCGTGGAGGATGCCGGCTTGCGCGACGCTCGCCTGGCGCTCGCGCTGGCCGCGCAAACCGTGATACGCAACGGTCTCGAATTGCTGGGCGTTTCCGCACCCGAAACGATGTAGCCATGGCGCGCGATTACAAAACCAAACGCGGCAAGCCCGCGGGCTTCTCCGGGTGGACGGGCGTCCTGTGCGGCTTGGCCGTCGGCCTCGGCATCGCTGGCATCGTGTACATCAAGGACCATCGTCCCGACGCGCTGCTGACCCGAACCGGCAAGGCGGAAAAACACCGGTCCCATAGTGAACTTCCCGACTCGGAGGCCACGGAATCGGGCGCCGAAGAGCCGGGCAAATCGTACGCTTTCTACGACATGCTGCCGAAATTCGAAATGGTGGTCCCGGAGAAGGACAAAGATGTTCGGCCGGACACGAAATCCGTCCCCGAGACTCGTCGCGGCACTTATGTGTTGCAGGCCGGCTCCTACAAGAACTTCGCCGACGCGGATCGCGTGCGTGCCAAGCTCGCACTGCAGGGCGTCGAATCCAAGGTGCAGAAAGTATCCGTGGACAACGATACCTGGCACCGCATCCGCATCGGTCCGATTTCCAAGCTGGACGAACTCAATCGCTTGCGGCAGATCCTGCGCAAGGCCGATGTCGACGTCTTGGTGATTCGCGTGGGAGATTGAGTGGCTTGAAGGACAGCGTCAAAGAGGGTCACTACGTCTGGCAACCCAGGTCCATCCAGTTCCGTTGATATTTGCCGCGGTACCCTGCATGCCAGCTGACTTATCGAGAGTGCCTAGGTAGACGGCATAATTGTCGTTAAAAGCGATTCGGACTGCCGTGCCAAGCTGTTCCCACCGGCCAGACGTAGATGACCCATCGTCGACCTTCCCGTCGGGTTGAAGTTTCAAGCGTTGTTCGGAAACATGACCGTTGATGTTATCGGTCACAATCCATTGCGTGCCAGCAAGCAGTGAAACTCCTATGGCGCTCGGCGCCGTATCGGAGACCGGCAGCAAAGGCGCCTTAAACTGCTCGGGCAATCCTGGGGGAGGGCCGACTGAGAACTTTACGGTAACCGTCTTTCGCGCCAACTCGATAATTTGATCGGCCGTCATGCCGTCGAGCTTCTTTATATCGAGCTTAACGATTCCATCGGCTGGTGTGTCCTTGACCGACTGCATTCCGGCAAAAGGCAAAGTCATGATCGCCGTGTTCAATTGCGCCAATTTTTTTGGCGCCAGCTCGTGCTTCATAAAATTTAGTGAGGTATTGAAAGTATCGTCAGTGCTTGCATCGATTCGCGTCTCCGCAACAACTTGAGCGCAAAACAATGTCGCCCACAATAGAAACAAGGGCCGCATCATAATTTCCTCCTTGGATGACGGTGAACCGAAGCATGCCGCAATCTAAAGGTATCTCATTCCGCGCAGCAGCGCTCAATCGAGCGGCAGCCGGCCACTTACGGTCCATAGTGCTCGCCCAATTTCCGAGGACATGCCAGACTGACCGCAAGACTTTAGGGGGCCTACCATGATCGTCACCGCACTGGTACTTGGGGCAGTCCTGCTGTCCATCCTCGGGCTCATTGCGTCGTTCATTACACGACGGCGGGTGCTCGCGCTCGACGAGAGTTCGATTGCTACTGCCGCGCAGCTCGACGCTGCGATGGCGATTCAAAGAGCGCTACGAATCGCGGACTTGCAGCGGCGCATGACCGATGGAAACTATTTGTCATATTCACTTCTGGGTTTGGCATTTCTCATGCAGATTGCCGCGCTTGCGGTAGACCATCTGGCGCATCCCTCGATTGCCGTCATAGGGATAGTGCCCGCGTTCTTCACCGTGTTGACGGCTCGCGCGTCGCGACGCCGATACGCGCAGCGTCTGCTAGACACGTATCTCCGAAGTGAGCCGTCGGCGCCACTGACCGGCTCAAGCCCCCACCCGTCGGGATAGGCAGCCACGAGGCAACTGCTGCCTTTTTCGTTGCCTCGTGGCTGCCTATCCCGTCTAATCCTCGCCTAATTGACGAAAATCGACGCCTAATGCCCGCAACTTGCGGTACAAATGGGTCCGCTCCATACCCACCCGCTTGGCCAGCTGACCGACCTTGCCGTTGCACAGGAGCAGTTGCTGCTGCAGGTAGGCACGTTCGAACTGTTCGCGCGCCTCGCGCAGCGGCAGCGCCAGCAAATCTTGCTTGACCAAGGGCTCGTCCAGCGCCGTCTTCACCGTCAATTCGCGCTCGATCTCTTCGAGCCGGATCTCTTCGCCCACCCCGAGAATCAGTACACGCTGCACCAGATTCTTGAGTTCGCCGATATTGCCGGGCCAGGGGTAATTTCGCAGCCGGTTCTGGGCGGCCACACTGAAGCGCCGCAACGGCAGGTGTTGGTCATCGACCAGACGGTCGACGTAGTAGCGCAGTAAATCGGGCACGTCCTCCGCATAATCGCGCAGCGGCGGCACGCGCAGGGTGATCACGTTCAACTGCGCCACCAGATCGCGCCGAAAGGGTTCAGGCGAAGCGTGCAACTCGTAAGTGTCCTGCGCCGAGCTGATCCAGCGCACATTGAGCGGCAGCCGTTGCCGGCCGCCCACCCGGGTGTAACCGTTCTGTTCGATGGTGCCGGCCAGCGCGCGCTGCGCTTCGCTGTTCAAGTCCTCGAGCCCGTTCAGGTACAAAGTGCCGCCGGCCGCCTGGTCGAACGCACCCAGTTCGATGCGGCCGTCTCGTTCGCTGCCGAACAGCGCCGCCGTCGGATCGGCACCCAAACTTGCCGCAACCACCATGAAAAATGGCTTCGACGCGCGTGCGCTCAGCGAATGCAGGTAGCGCGCGTAGGCCTCGCGGCCGGATCCCAGCTCTCCCAGCAGCAGCACCGGCGATGAACTGGAGGCGGCGTGCTGCACCTGTTCCCGCAGGCCTTGGGTGAGCTTGCTCTTGCCGATGGGTACGGCGAGCGTCGAGCCTTGGGCGCGTGCCGACAGCCGTTTGCGGCGCCCGGCATCGAGCGCCCGCTCCACCGTTCGCAGCAGTTTGGTCAGGGACAGCGGCTTCTCGACGAAATCGAACGCGCCGAGGCGCGTAGCCTCGACGGCGGTCTCGACCGTGCCGTGGCCGGACATCATCACCACCGGGCAGTCGTAGCCATCCGTCATCGACCATTCCCGCAACAAGGTGATGCCGTCGGTGTCGGGCATCCAGATATCCAGCAGCACGAGGTCGGGAACCTGCGTGGCGCGCGATGAGCGCGCTTGCGTCGCGTCCGCCGCGACCTCCACGTCATAACCCTCTTCCGAAAGAATCTCTTTGAGCAGTCCGCGGATATCCGCCTCGTCGTCCACCACCAGTATTCTCGAAGCGGTCATACACGTTCTCTCCTGTGTTCGCCCTTGCGCGGCTCGCGAACCCCTGGGGATCGCGCGCTGTCGCCCAACGGCAATAGAATTCGCACGCGGGCGCCGCCGCTGCGCCGATTATCCGCCTCAATGCGTCCGCCGTGTTCTTCTACGATCTTCTTGACGATCGCGAGCCCAAGGCCCGTGCCCTTGGGTTTGCTGGTGACATAAGGGTCGAATACCGTTCCGATCAAGTCCCGCTGGAACCCCGGTCCGTTGTCGGTCACCACGATCACCGCCGACGCTATGTGCTTGGGACCTTCCTCGGCCACATGAGTTTCGATCTCGATGCAGGCGCCGGCCCTCCCCTCCAGAGCCTCAAGCGAATTGGTCAGCAGATTGTTGAGGATCTGGCGGATCCGCATCCGGTCCGCCGAGATGGCCGGCAACTCGGGGGCAAGCAGCAACTTGAGTTCGGCGCTCGAATCCTGGACGCGGTAGAGATCGGCGACCTCCGTGATCAGTTGGTTGAGGTCAAACCGGGAAAAGTGCATGTCGGGAGCGCGCGCGTACTCGCTGAACGCGTTGACCATCTGTTTCATCGCATCCACTTGCGCGACGATGGTGGTGGTTGCGCGCTCGAGGATCTGGGCATCCTGTGCATTCATCTGCCCCAGGAACTTGCGCCGCATGCGTTCCGCGGACAGTTGAATCGGCGTGAGCGGGTTCTTGATTTCGTGCGCCAGACGGCGCGCCACTTCGCCCCATGCCGCGTCGCGCTGCGCCTGCAGCAGGGTCGTGATGTCGTCGAACACCAAGACCACGCCGGGCGCGCCGCCCAAGTCGTTGGGTAACGCCGTGCAGGCGCACATGAGCACGCGCTTGCCGGAGTCCGATGACAATTCGACCTGGCTGCGCCAATCCAGGTCTTCGGCACCCAAATGCGACTTGAGCGCCGCCAGAAACTGGGTGAACAACGTCGTGTCACTGATGGATTCATCGAAGCGTTTGCCGACGGCGGCCTCGAGATCGATCCCGAGGATGGCGCTTGCCGCTTGGTTCGCCGTGCGCACGGTCAAGTCCGCCTCCAGCGACACCACGCCTGTCGATAGGCGCGCCAAAATCACGGCAAGGCCGGCACGCTCGGCTTCCACCGCTTGTTGGCTGCGGCGCGTCTCCTCGCGCGCTCTCGCCAAGCGCTTGGTCATGTCGTTGAACGAGGTGACCAGGAAGCCGAGTTCATCGCGCGAGGGCAGCGGCAGCTTGGTGTCGTAATTGCCCTTCGCCACGGCGCGCGTGCCGGCGATCAAGTCCTGAACCGGCTGCACCAGCCGCTGCGCCGCGAAAAACGCCCCGTAGACCGCGGCGATCAGCGACATCAGCACGACGAAGGTCAGGATCAACACGAAGGTCGACTTGAGCGGGCGGCGCAACTGCACCAGATTGGCGTACTGGGTATACGAGCGCTGCACGGTATCGGCCAGCTGGCTCAACTGCTGCGGCACGGGATACAGAGCGATCAGTACTCTGGCGCCGCCGCTGCTGGCGTCGAGCGGCGCCGCCGCGCGGATCAGATAGCCGCCCACCGAGTCGGTATCGAGGCTGACGTAGGGCCGGCCACGCCGCAACTGCAGCATCATTTCATCGGTCGCGGGTACCGGCAGCGTGTCCATCGGACGATCCGAGCTGGTCGCGAGAATTTGCGCCTGTGCGCCCACGATGGTGAATTCGAGAGCGGTGCTGTCGCGCCGCTCGCGATCCAACGTGCCCACCAGTTCGATATCCGAACTCGCGGACAATGTGTGCGCGACCACCTGCGTGTGCTGCAGGAATTCCCGTACCCGGACTTCGAGAGCGGCATGCGAGAGTTCGCGCGTGTCCTTGAGGCCCTGACTCACCTCGAGTTCGAACCAGCTGTCGATGCCACGGTTGATGAATTGCAGGGAAAAGTAGTAGACGACCAGGATCGGCGCCACCGCCAACGCACTGAAAATCGCGACCGTGCGTCCTTTCAGCCGCGAGCCCGGAACGTGCCTGCGGTAGTCGCGCACCAGGCGCGTCAGCTTGCCCGCGAGCAGCACCAGCAAGGTCAGCAACCCCGAGATATTGATCAGCAGGATCCACGGCATCCAGCTCGCGAACCTGACCGAATTCTGGGCCGCCGAAGCCAGCAGATACAGTGCAACCAGCCACAGCACGACGCCGATGCAACCGAGCACCGTAGAGCCGTATTTGCGAATCAGGGCTGCAGCGTCCATGTGTACCAGTCGCTTTCGCGATGCCAGTCGTTGACCCAGAACATCACCACCCGCAAGCTGAAGGGCACCGAGCCATAGTCGAGCTTGGCGCGCACGCTGGCCTCATAACGGCGATCGGCGCTGATCAACGCTTTGTCCAATGCCGGCAGGCCGCGCACTTCCGAGAGGCGCTCGATGGCGGCATCGACGGTACTCAAGGATTCTTGTTGGCCGCTGTTGTCGTTGCGCAAGACGTAGCGGGCGCTGACCGCGTTGTACTGCAGATGGTAGCGCTGCGTCAGTTCGGCGACGCGCGAGTTCGGCAGCATCTGGCGCACACGTTCGATATCCAAATCGAGTTCTACCGTCAACGGCACGCCGTCGGCGAGTCCCCGCCGCACCGCGTCCCCGACCGGTAAATCCATGTGCACGTTCAAGTGATACACGCCGTCCTTGAGCTGCAAATCGGCGGAGCGGACTTCGAAGCGCCCCTCGAGCCCATCGGCCCAGAGCGGCGTCATCCAGGTCGTCGCCGCGATCACCGTGCAGCAAAGCCACCCGAACGGCAGTGGCAGCGTTCGGCGCAGGCGCAGCGGGGGTTTGGATCGCACGGCGTTCATCGTTTCGTCAGGGCAGCATAATAGAAGCCGTCGGCACCCGCCTCTCCGGGCAGAATCTGCCGCCCGAAGTCATCTGCCTCACCCAGATTCGGCCAGCCTTCCCAACCCTCGGCGGGGAGCACGGCCGCATCGGGGGTGCTGCGCAGAAAGGCCGCAAGGAGGTCGCGATTCTCGCTGCGTGTGACGGTGCAGGTGACGTACACCAGGCGCCCTCCGGGCGCGAGCAATTCCCAAGCCGAATTCAGCAAACGCAACTGCAATGCCGGTAATTTGTCGATATCCGACGGGGACTTACGCAGTCGGATGTCGGGATGACGGCGGATCACCCCGAGCGCGGAGCAGGGTGCGTCGAGCAAGATGCGGTCGAACGGCACACCGTCCCACCAGGCGGCGGGTGCACCCAGGTCGCCGCCAACCAGTTCGGCGCGCGACTCCCCGCGGCTTAAGTTCTCCGCGACTCGCGCGAGCCGCTGCGGATCGATGTCGAGCGCCACCAGCTTGCTCAATTCGGGTTCGCGTTCGGCGATGAGCGCGGTTTTTCCGCCGGGCGCGGCGCACGCGTCGAGCACCCGCTGACCTGCGGCCAAGCCCAAGGGAAATGCCACGCATTGCGCTCCCAAGTCCTGCACCGAAACCAGGCCCTGCGCAAATCCGGGCAGATCCCATACATCGCACGGAGAATCGAGCACCACCGCCGTGGGTACGCGCGCCTCAGCACGTGCGCCGATGCCGGCCTCGCGCAGCGTCTCGAGATATTCGGGAGCCGTCGTGCGCCGGCCATTGACCCGTAACCACATCGGCGCTTGCGCGTCCCCGGCAGCCAGCAATTGCGTCCACCGCACCGGCCAATCGGCGCGCAGGCGATCGGCGAGCCATACAGGCGCCGCATGACGGGTGGCCGGATTGCGCGCAATCTCCGCGTCCAAAGTCTGGCGCTCGCGCAAGTAACGGCGCAGCACCGCATTGATCAGTCCCGACGCGCGCGCCGCGTCGCCGGACTTGGCGGTCTGCACCGCCGCGTCGACCACGGCATATTGTGGCGTCCTCTCATCCTCGAGTTCGTAGAGCGCGACCGACAGCAATGCGCGAACCAAGAAATCCAGCGACCGCACGGGAGTCGAGAGCAGGCGGCCGAGGATGGCTTCATGCCGATAATAGCCGCGTACCGCGCCGTAGCCGAGTGAGCGCACCGAGGGCGCGAGTTGCGGACTGGCTGCGGCCAGAGCGCCCTTGAGTGCCGCATCCAGAGTCACGCCCTCGCGCAATATCCGCGCCACCGCATAGGCGGCCAGAGAACGTGCGTTGGCGACGGTGGCACTCATGCCGCCGCGAAACGCGTGCCGTCGAGCCGCTGCCCCTGGATGAATTCCCGCGCCGAGATCACTTTTCGGCCGGCCAGCTGCAAGCGAAGAATTCGCAGCACGCCGTCGCCGCACGCGACATCGATACCGTCGTGCGTTGCGGCGAGCACGGTGCCGGGCGGAGCTGCCGCCGCGGTGTCGGCGCGGACTTGCGCGTCCCATAGGCGCAATTGCGCGCCATTGAGCCGGGTCTCAGCGATCGGCCAGGGATTGAACGCGCGAATGCGGCGCCCCACCTGCACCGCACGCTCGCGCCAATCGATGAGCGCCTCGGCCTTGGTGATTTTCTCGGCGTAGGTGACGCCCGCGGACTGCTGCGGCAACTCAGCGAGACTGCCTGACTGAAGCCCAGCCAGGGTTTCGACGATGAGATCGGCGCCGAGCCGAGCCAGCCGCTCGAGCAGGCTGGCGGCGCTGTCGTCGGCGCGGATTTGCAGCCTGCGCGACGCAAGCAACGGACCGGTATCGAGGCCCTCATCCATGCGCATGATGGTGACACCGGTAGTTTCGTCGCCCGCCAGGATGGCGCGCTGAATCGGCGCCGCGCCGCGCCAACGCGGCAGCAGCGAGGCGTGGATGTTGATACAGCCGAGCTTAGGCTGGCGCAGCGCGGCCGGCGGCAGCAGTCGGCCGTAGGCGACGACGATCAGCGCATCCAGCTGCAAGCTCTCGAGTATCGCCAATGCCTCCGGCGCTTTGAAGCTCGGCGGCTGATACACGCAAAACCCATGCTCGAGAGCGAGCGCTTTGACCGGACTTGCATGCAGCGGCTGCCCGCGCCCGGCCGGGCGGTCCGGCTGGGTGAACACCGCGCAAATCCGATGTGCCTGCCGCAGCGCGTCGAGCGCCGCGACGGCAAACTCCGGCGTGCCGGCGAAACCCAGCCTCAGGGAAGGAATGACGATGCTCAAGGCTCAAAGAGCCGGCGGTGGAGCGCGGAGTGTCGCTACGATGGAGGTGGCCGAGCCGCGCGCCACACCGCCCGTGGAGCGCTGCTTGCGTTCCTTTTCGAGCCGCCGGCGAATCAGCTGGCGCTTGAGCTCCGATAAGTAATCGACGAATAGCTTGCCTTCAAGATGGTCCATCTCATGCTGGATGCAGATTGCGAGCAACCCATCCGCATCCATTTCAAAAGGCGTTCCATCGCGGCCGAGTGCACGCACGCGCACGAAGGTCGCGCGCGTCAGCTTGTCGTAGATTCCCGGCAGGGACAGACATCCCTCTTCGCCGGGGCCGGAGCCTTCGAGCTTCAGGAGCTCTGGGTTGAAGAGCACCAGCGGCCGGTCGCGCTCCTCGCTCGCGTCGAGCACGATCAATCGCACGTGCACGTCCACCTGCGTGGCAGCCAGACCGACGCCCTTGGCCGCATACATGGTCTCGAGCATGTTGTCGGCCAATTGACGCATTGCGTCATCGACCACCGTCACCGCTGCGGCCTTCTTCCGCAGCCTCGGATCGGGATACTCCAGAATTGCGAGCTTTGTCATGGGAGTTATGAGAGCAATATCGTGTTTTTGGCCGAGGAATGTTGCTAAAGTTCCGCCACTGCTTAACTTAATGCCCGTGTTGGCTGCGCATGCAGCGTTGGCAAAGGGCAAAAACGGGCGATACGTCCCAGTCTTTGGCGGCAGGTCGGCAGTATACCAGCCAGTCAGCGACATCAAGCTGCGGCAACGGAGCGAAACGAATGCAAGGCTATCAATTTATTGCCCTCACTTTGTCGGTGGCGGTACTCGCAGGATGTGAAACCGATCGACCCGTGACGGAGCCGGTAACGCTGGCGGCCCCGGAGAGCACGGTGCAAGGCACGGTGGTCGGCGATGATCGCACGGCCATGGAGGCGGCGATCGATAACGGCGCCTCGGCGTCAGCCCCCCCGCCTGCGACGGAGGCGCCGGCCGGCGGCGCCCAAATCAATCCCAACGCTCCGGACAGCTATGTGGTGAAGCGTGGCGATACCCTGTGGGGCATCGCCAAGGTCTTTTTGCGGGATCCGTGGTTTTGGCCGGAAATCTGGCAGGTCAACCCACAAATCCAGAATCCGCATTTGATCTATCCGGGCGACACCCTGCGGTTGGTCTATATCGAAGGCAAGCCGACCATTATGTTGCAACGCGGCGACGCCGCCCGGGTGCTGCCGCGAGTGCGCAGTCAGCCGCTCGAGGGTGCGATCACCACCATCCCCTATGAAACCGTGGCCGCCTTCATGTCGAAGCCTTCGGTGCTCGCCAAGGAGCAGATCGCAGCGGCGCCGTATGTGCTGGCCACCCGCGACATGCATGTCATCATGGCCGACGGCGATACTCTGTACGCGCGCGGCTTTACCAGTCCCGTCGAGCTCGGAACCCACTACAACGTGGTGCGCGTCGGCGACGCCCTGCGCGACCCGGACGACAACCGCATCGTGGGTTACGACGGGATCTTCACCGGCGCCGGGCATGTCACCCGCGGCGGCGACCCGGTGACGCTCATGATGACCGAATCGGCTCGTGAAACCGAGGCGGGCGATAAACTGTTCGCGGGCGGCATCGATGTGCCGCTCGACTTCATTCCGAGCGCGCCCAAGGTCAAGACCAGCGGCAGCATCATGGCGGTATCCAACGGCGTGACCGTCATCGGTCAGTACGAGGTTGTGGTGATCAATCGCGGTGCCGCCGACGGGCTCGCGCCGGGCAACGTGCTGGCGGTGTTCCAGTCGGGCGAGACGATCCACGATACCGCCAACAAAGGCTTCTTGAATACGATGACGCGGCTGCACGCTGAAAAGGTCCGGCTTCCCGACGAACGCTGCGGAACTTTCATGGTGTTCAAGACCTTCGACCACTTGAGCTACGGCTTGATCATGGAAGCCACGAACGTCATCCGCGTCGCCGATCGGGTGGAAAACCCCTAGTTTCCGCGGTGATTGGGCGCGTGCGGCGCAAATCTGCACATTGCCGTTAGGTAAGGGCGCACCGTCGCCGCGGCGCCGTGGCGATAATCGGCGCCATGTCAGCGGGCCAAGAGTCTTCGGCTTGGGTGACGCTCGCGCGTGCGCCGGCACTCGACGCGTGCGTACTCGCCCGAGCACTGCAGTTCTTCGAGGCACCGCAAGACATCATCACCGCGTCCGATGCCTCGCGGGCGCGAGCGGGCATGCCGCCGCCGGCGCGCCGCTTCCTGTCGGGCCCGGACGCCGCATTGAGGCCTGCCGAGAGGGCCTGGCTCGAAAATCCCCGCCACTCCGTGTTGCCGTTCACCGACCTGCGCTATCCCGCCATGCTGCATTCGGTGCCGCGCCGCCCGATCGCGCTGTTCGTCGCCGGTAACTCGCC
>Ga0210400_10001879_pt1 | contig 20341 bp, 18 predicted proteins | sample IncBWH26MmetaG_FD_155456 | JGI IMG/M metagenome (GOLD analysis project Ga0210400, IMG submission 155456) | Forest soil microbial communities from Barre Woods Harvard Forest LTER site, Petersham, Massachusetts, United States - Inc-BW-H-26-M | ecosystem: Environmental > Terrestrial > Soil >...
TAAGCACTCTGACCACCAATCCTCCCTTTCTAGTAACTGCTTTAATAACAATCGTTTATGGACAGTTTGCCGAAGAGGGAATTTAGGTTCACCACTGATCGGTAACAAATGGTTACATTTTTTCAAAAACCTCAACCAGATGTCATATGCGGTCCGAAATCGAGTCTGCTCTACTCTATTTGGCTTTTTCAAAATCGGGTCAGGTCGGCCATATGCGCGATTTGCCGTCTATTGTAGGCTGTCTTAATCAACTCATGACTTACTGCCAGTCTCTTCCAACTCTTCGAAAGTAAATGCAACCTGTTGAAAATAAAGGCGCAGCAATGAGCTGAGAGAGGCGCTCAAGCCACGGAATCGGATCGTTCCCCGTGCCCATAAACCCGGCCCTATATGGTCGGTGCCGTTTTGTACAACTTCTATCCATACATCGCAGGGACAGGTTTTTCCTGGGCTTCAAGATACTCTCTAACCTACTCATATAGAGTGGCTTGTACATCGTTGAGAGCCTGGCCTGGCAGTTGCTCTATCCAGGGTGGAACCTCCCGAGGCAGGGGGCTTAGGGAGAGCAGCGGGTGCGGCCTCCGGTTTGGAGCGTGCCCCAACAGAGGTGGGCCAGGATGTCCGAAATCATTACGACTGACAGGACCACAAAGGGAGTCCCGGGCAACGCGAAGGGCTTCTCTTTGGCCGAATTGCTTATAATTTTGACAATTGGCACGATCTTGACCATCGTGGCCGTTCCTTCCATCAATTCCGGAGTGCGGAACTATCGCATCAGTGGCGCTGTTTCGGCCGTGACCTGGGCCATTCACTCCACTCGCTACCAGGCATTGGAGGAAGGCTATCCCTTCCAGGTAGTGTTCAACAGTACGGCCAACAATTATCTGATTCAGAGTTCGCCCGCCAATAACGGGACGTATTCAAACGTGGATACGTCCGCAAATCCTTACGTACCGATTTCCAGCTGGCCGGTAACTTTGAGCGCGGATACAACGCTGAACTTTAAGCCCAATGGATTTGTGTCAGCGCCGGTTGGCGCGCTGAGCTTCACCATGACTTATCAAGGAGTTTGCCAAAAACTGTCGGTGACCAACTATGGAAACGTATCAATTTCGCCTAACTACCCCCAGCCCACTTGCCCGTAACAGGGGCCGTGCGCTGGGATTTACGCTCGCGGAGGTTCTGATCGCGATGTTCATCCTCACGGTCGGGCTCACAGCGATGGCGACTCTGGTGGCGCAGAGCCTGGGTGGCACGGACAGGGCGCGCTACTTGGGTTTGGCTACGACGCTGGTGTCTGAAAAACTGGAAGATGTGAACCGCTGGCCCAGCGCTGACCCGCACGTCAGTGCCGGCGGAAGCCTATCTGCCGATAGCTCATCGGGCTCGATCAACTATTACGATGATGTCGACCTTTCGAACACGAGCGGCTACGTCTCCGAAACAATTGCCAGCACCACCGCTGGGGTCACGACATACACGAATGTTATCCACAACGCGACTGGATACGTCGATACCAGTTCCGGTACGACTGCCCCCACAGGTTCAGGGATCATCGCCTTCCATCGCCGCTGGCTGATCGAAGCTGATCCCGTGGTCAACGGTATTACGTTAACGGGCAGCCGCCGAGTGACGGTTCTGGTGACGCTCACAAACCAGGCGGTCGAGCCTGCGGTTGCCTTCCAGATGAGTTTGGTGAGGCCATGAGGAATCCCATGCAGAGGACCGGATCATTTTTGAAGCGTCGAGGCAGAAGAACTGCCGGTTTCACTCTGGTCGAGCTATTGGTGGCGATGTTCATATTCGGGGTAATTTCCGCGGCGGCTTTTGGATTGATGTCACAGCACCAGCCGCTATTCAACCAACAGCAAAGCCAGGCGGCGCTGAACATCTCCATGAGGAATGCCGTCGCTCAAATGCAGATCGACATCGTCAACGGCGGAGCCGGTTATGTCAGCGCTATAAATACTCCCAACTGGCCTGTGGGAATAGTAATTACGAACCATGTCGTCGGATCGACACAGGACTGCCATTCGGGAACGACCTATGCTGCGAGTTGTTTTGATTCGTTCACTGTTATCACCGCCGATCCCGCCACATCGGTGGTGAATCCCCTGGCTGACTCGTCCGGTTCCTTGCCCGTGGTTGCCGGCAGTTGCACGCTGACCCCGGCATCAACAAATACGTCGAACGATCACGATACCTACGTTCTGCCTCCCGCCAAGGGAGCATTTCATCAATATGATCAAGTACTGTTCGTAAAAAGCGACGGTTCAAAATATACGACGGTGAAGCTTACCGGCGTCGCGTCGGTAACGGTTAGCGGCCAGTCATATGTAAAGCTGAGCCACAGCGTCCTAACTATCGCGGGCGGGACTAACGCCAGCAGTGACGATCAGACCGGCATGTCCGTTAACTCATCCGATCAGACCGCAGACCAATTCTGTGCGACGGATTATGTTATTCGCCTGCTACCCGTCCAATATTGTGTGGACGTCACCACCGATTCGACCAACCCGACCCTCAAGCGCCTGGTGATCGTCAACAATTCGTCGACCACGCCGCTGCCATGCTCTGGCGGAGTGACGCTCGCAAACCAGATTATCGGGTTCAAGGTCGGCGCGGCGCTCGCCAGTGGCACCACGGACGTGGCAACCTACAACTTCAATGCCTCCACTTTCGGCAGCGGCGCCGGATACGACTATACACAGGTGCGTTCGGTCATGATTTCGCTCGTCGGACGAAGTCCCCCAGTGGAGGATCCGACATACGTTTTCCGGAATTCCTTTGACGGAGGCCCCTATCAGATCCAGGGAGTTTCCGTCGTAGTTAATCCACGAAACATGAGTATGTGAGCATAATACATTGAGGACAATCATGATACCCAACAACTGTCGCAAAAATCACCGGGACAATTCCCGCGGCATCGCGCTAATTACCGCGCTCCTACTGTTGAGTCTATTCACGGTGATGACGCTTGCGATGGTAATCGCAACCTCTTCCGACTTGCTGATCGACGGTTACTATCGCAACGCTCGCGGGTCTTTTTATGCGTCCGATTCGGGGCTGAACGCCGCCAGGCAAAATCTCCAGAACCAGATCTTCAATACCTTGCCGGCTGGCTGGTTACCTTCCAGCGGCGTGCCAACTCTGACCGCTACACCTAGCGCGATGATAACCAATCTTACGAATACCTCAACCGGATTCGGAGCCAACCAATCGTTTCTCGATACTGGGTCGCACCCGTCCGCATCTTCGTGGCCAGGGAAATTTAAAGTTGACTCGACCCCGGCGAATACTTTCATGACGGGCGGGCAGACGGCGACGACGTGCACTCCGACGCCCAGTTGCTACACTCCGGGCAGCGCGATCGTTGGGAACCTCTATACCTATACATACCCCTATCAACTTACGGTCATCGGACAATCGCGGGCCAACGAACAGAACACGGTGGTGGAGAACGGAAATTTCGTCTTTGCTATCAAAATCAATCCCAGCACCTCCACCAACACCAGTTTTGCGGCCTATGGCACCTTACTTGACCAATACTCGATCTGCAACAGCGGCTCATTCGTGGCTGGAACGATGTCCGGCCAGTTCTTCTCGAATGACTCATGGAATTTTGGAGACACCGGCCAAGTGGGTTCGACTAAGTATATTTTTACCGGCGCCGTCGGTGCTAACAATACCAAGGTCGGATATATTCACACCAACAGCGGGGGGGGCACCACTTGTGACCAGTCGACCGCGACTTCGGACACGAACGGCTCAACGACCAATCCGACGTTTTCTGGCGGCCTACACCTAGGGCAGCCCAAGATTCCACTGCCAACGGACACCTTTAGCCAGGCGCGCGCAATTCTTGACGGTAAAGGAGGGCCAAACAACCTGGTGGGAACGGTGTGCGGCACTCCCCCTTGCGCGGTGACGGGGGATGAAATGCATGCGTACAATATGACAACTATCACGGGCTCGCTTTGGCCGCCCTCAGCGTCGACGCAACCTACCACCGGCGTTTATCTTCCATACACCAATACGGTGTCCGCCACCTGTCCAACGACTCCATGTTTTACCGGAGGAGGTATCTACGTTCAGGGAAATGCGGATCAAGTCAAGCTTACCGCAGCAACCAGTTCCGTAGCATCCGGGAGCCATCCTGAGCAGGTGTTCATGATCAAACAGGGAAGCACCACGACCACCGTTACAGTGGACTTGACCCTCCAACAGACGTCAATCAGTGACAACTCTGGCCACTCAGTAGGACCCATATATGGCGTTCCTTCCAACCTGACCGGGGCTACCCCGACTGAAGCTGCCATGGTTTACGTCAATGGCAATATCTGCAGCGACTGCTCAGCCAACAGCACGTCGACCACGGGCCTCTCGGGGCCCAGTTCAGGCGCAGCCATTCAGGACGGCTCGGCTGTCACCGTCACTTCAACCGGTACCATCTCGATAACGGGAAATATCACCTACACGAGGGAGCCGGTCACAATGAACACTGCGGACACCCTGGTCACCTCCCCGAGCACGCCGACCAATGTCCTGGGAATCTTCACCAACGGCGGGGACATTCAACTCTTGCCTTCGAGCAGCGGGAATAACATGGAAATTGATGCATCGATCGCCGCGATTTCTAACGGCGGGTCGTACGGGCTAGATGCTTTAGGGAATTCGATCAATACGCTGACGATTGTGGGCGGCCGTATTGCCAACAAGGCTAAACCAGGAAATCTTAGCGCGCGAAATATCTGGTTCGACCAACGCTACGCGACTGGGTTCTCTCCACCGTGGTTTCCCACGACGACTGTGAGCACAGTCACCACTAACACTGCCCTACCGCAACCAGTTGTTCCAAACCGGGTCTCGTGGCTTAATACGACTGCCCAATAATCTCGCACGTCTCAGTCCTGAAGTGCGAACCCGGCTCAAAAAAGCGCCGGGTTCTTTTTTTGTGGCGCGACGCAGTGGGTCTCAGCAAGCGCTTGTTGTGGCACATGCCCGAACTGCATCCCATCTTTCGTCGCCACGGGAAGCATCCTATGGGGCCGCTAAGGTCCCGACCGGGTGTGCGCGGAAAAAGGCACGGTGGAAGGCGGCACCGTGCATGCAAACTGTGCCGCCAGCCGGGATCGGTTGCGGAGTTCCGGCAAAGTCCCGTCGGGCCGTAAATCACGTCGCCCAGCGTTACGGGACCGTCGAGCGGCTCAGCATAGATCTGATACCGAAATTGCGCTCTTTGAGTTGTCTGCGGCGCTGATGGCCTGCACGGTGACCGAACCGGATGCAGGCAGATCAACCGGCGAGGTGTAGACACCGCTGGGGCTGATGGTTCCGACCAACGCGTTGCCGCCGGAGATTCCGTTCACACTCCAGTACAACGCTGTGTTTGTCGTACTGGTGATGGTCGCTACAAAAGTTTGTTGTGTGCCGAGCGAGGAGGGGGCGGTGGCGAAGCCGGGCCAGCGACCCCGCCACAGCCCAGGAAGAGACACGACAAAAAAAATCGCGGGACGCCAACGAATGGAAACGTTCGCCAAACTGCGGCGCCCGGCACATGCTGTGTCTCGTTCCATAAGCCAACGGATTGCACCCGCTCCGCCAACCCGGAGCATTCACAGAAATGCGTGCTGCACGGATGACCCGACTCGGCTTTGAGGAGCAAAGCTCGGCCAATAAGTCCGCACCAAAGGCAAGTTACTTGGGTTGAAGTTTCGCGACTTGCGTAGAAACCGAGCAGACGCAAACTCGCCTGGAAACGCGTGAAGCGTCGAGTTTGATTTCAAATCGGGAAGAATAGGCCGTTTAACTGTTTCAGATTGGGGCAGCGAGCGTTTCGATGCTGGGCTGACTTCCGGAAGACCCGTCGCGCGAGATCAGCAGTTGACACATCCTCAAATGGTTTGAATAATTCATCCATGCCCCGTCCAGAAGCTGTCCGCCGGGTAAAGAGCTACTCCGCAACAACCGGCCATGTTTACCAATATTATTTTTATGAGGTACAGAAGACGCGCCGCGGTTCTGTCCCAGGGACGGAGTACGTTTACATGGTTTCAGAGGATCGCAAGCACGTATTCCCGGTGCGCATATTCGTTCGACAGGATGCGTTTCAGGAATGGTCCAAGGGTACGGGACAGAAACTCACCGGCACGGAAGAATACGCTGTCGCCAAAATGCGCTTGTTTCGGGCATTCGATGAAATCGATGACCTGGCCGCCAAGAAGCCTGAACTAACCGTCGACAGCTCGAATCTCGAAACATTGCTATCGCAGCTGGACATCTGAAAATCCTGTGGAGCCCTCTTGCATTGGAAAGCCTCAATCCAGTCAGCGCTATTCTATTTACGGAAAACTTCGGTGAGTGCAGCCGCCAGTTCCGGTTGCGCAAACCTATAGCCGGCCTGCTCGAGCCTAGAAGGCTTCAGCCTCTGGCTTACCAGCAGCAGCGCGTTGGCCATTTCCCCCAAGGCCAGTCGCAACGCAAACGCGGGTGCGGGAAACAGGGCTGGTCTGTGCAATGTCTTTGCTAGGATGCGCGTGAAATCGGCGTTCTGAACTGGATTCGGAACCACAGCATTCGTTGCGCCCGTTAGTCCCGAAGTCGAGAGCGCGAAGCGGATTATGTCAACGGCTTCCGGAAGCGTTAGCCATGATATCCACTGCCGGCCAGACCCGAGCTGGCCTCCCGCACCCAGTTTGAACGGGAGGGCCATGCGCGGCAGCGCGCCTCCGTGTGTTGCCAGGATGATTCCGAACCGTAGCATCACGACGCGCGCGCCGAATTCGGCCCCGCGCGCACTCTCGGCTTCCCATTCGCGGCAGAGCGCGGAAAGAAAATCGTTGCCTGGAGCGCTGGTCTCCGTGAGCGTTTCATCCCCACGATCACCGTAATAGCCGCTTGCGGAGGACGCCACTATTACGCGCGGGGGTTGGTTCAACTTGGAAAGCGCTCCGATCAAATGCCGGGTGGCTTCGATGCGGCTCGTCCGCAACAAATTCTTACGCGCCGCATTCCATCGGCCATCCGCGATGGATGCGCCAGCCAGATGGACCAAGGCATCCGCACCCTCGGCCCCCACGGCGTCGAACTGACCGCCAACAGGATCCCACAGGACAGTTTGTTTTCCGGCCCTGGCCGCATCCCGTCGACCGGAATCGGGTCGCACGAGCGGCAAAATCGTGTGGCCCTCGCGTTCGAGCGCGTCGATCAGTGACGTTCCCAGAAATCCGGTTGAGCCCGAAACCAGGATGCGCATAGATTGAACCTCCGTGGCTTGTTTCCAAGCTACGGCTACGCTCCGCCGGGGTCAATCTAATTTCAAGAACGAACTCGCTGTCCTTTCAGGCGCTTCAGGGGATTCAAACATTCGGAATTCTTCGTATCCGAGTTCAATTTCAGCGTCTTCACGGTCTTGTTGTGCCACAAGCTGCGTGCTGGTGCGACGGTGGAAGTTTCGCTCTTCCGCGGATAGAATAGAGTCATGCGAGTGCGGGTTCTTTTCTTTGGCCGGTTAAAAGATATCGTTGGCAGATCGGAGGAGAACGCCGAAGTCTCCGAAGGCGCCCGGGTTGAGGATTTGTTTGCGCGCTATGGCCGCAGTTTTCCCGAACTTGCGCAATTCCGGTCTTCGGTGGTCGCGTCCGTAAATCAGGAATTCGCAGAATGGCGCGCCCCACTTTCCTCCGGGGACGAGATCGCATTTCTTCCGCCCGTTAGTGGAGGGGCTGTTTCGGCTGGCACCGCAGTGGGGGAGAATCTTTGTGCGCTGATCCGAAAACCGATCGAGACAGCGGAGATCATTGCTCAACTGAAGGCGCCGCCCGACGGAGCGGTCGTCGTGTTCGAGGGCATCGTGCGCAACCACTCCGGAAGCCGGGCAACTCTATATCTTGAATATGAAGCATACGAGACGATGGCTCTTGCCAAAATGCGCGAAATCGGCGAGCGGATGCGCGAACAATTCTCGATTCGGCGTTTCGCAATCATCCACCGGCTCGGACACCTCGAAATCGGCGAAACTTCGGTACTCATCGTCGTCAGCTCGGCGCATCGCGCCGCTGCGTTCGACGCCTGCCGCTTTGGCATCGATACCCTTAAGAAGACCGTGCCGATCTGGAAAAAGGAATTTTTCCGCGACGGCGCGGTATGGGCCGAAGGAGAAATCCCTTCCGCATAAGCAATCCTTTTCGCCCCGATAGGAATCTATCTCTGTGCAAATGATTCCTCAACCCCACCACCCTAGAGGCTCAGGGTGAGCGCGCCGGACCGGCATATCCCGGTGGTACTCCGGCTGGCCCTCTTCTGCGTAATGGTCGCGGCTGTTTTGCTTATTGCGGCCACGACTCAAGTGCGCGTCGACGCGCATCAGGGCGCTGATCCGGACCCGCGCGGACGCATTCGGTCCGAGGTCAGCCTGGTCGGTACCCTCGCCAGCGTGCTGGACAAAGACGGCCGCCCTGCGCTCGACCTCGCACCGGATCAATTCGAAGTTTACGAGGAGGGCGTCAGGCAAAAGATAGAGATCTTCGAGGCCGAAACGCAGCAACCTCTGGACCTCACTCTGATGATCGATTCCAGCCTGAGTGAAGTGAAAGACCTCGAATTCGAGACCGACGCTGCGGCGCGCTTCATTCAGAAACTTGTGCGTCCAGGAGACCGTCTGGCGCTCTATGAATTTGCCGACGCAGTAACCCAACTTGCGCCTTTTTCCTCGAACGTACCCACGCTGCAGGCCGCGCTCAAACACATCATTCCGGGTGATGGGACGGCGCTTTACGACGCCGTGTACCTAGGCGCACAGGCGCTGGCGGGCAATCCCTCAGGCCGCCGCCGTGTGATTGTGCTCGTCACCGATGCAGGAGAAACGACCAGCCGCGCTGACTTTGAGACTGCACGGCGGGCCGCCCTTCGCGCCGACGCTCTCCTTTACACCATCGTCGTGCGCGTCGTGAAAAACGAGGGAGGCCGCAACACGGCCGGAGAGCATGCGCTCGAGACCATTGCGGATTCGACCGGAGGCGCGACTTATTTCCCGAACACGGCCGGCGAACTCAGCGAGATGTTTGATCGCATTGACCGCGAACTCCGCACGCAGTACCGCCTGGGCTACTATCCCAATCCGCGTCCACCCGACGGTACCTTCCGTGCGCTCGAAGTGCGCGTCAAATGCGAATGCAAGGTGCGCAGCCGGAAAGCCTACTACTCCGGCGGCCATCTTGACTGATCGCTTCTGTCCTACGCGGCAAACTTCTGGCATGATTTATAGCTGGGCGCTGGCCTCCGCTTAGGGCCCACCGGAAAAAGCCCACAGGAGCGGCATGAATCCATTTCTCGAAGTTGCTATCGACGCGGCCCGCGAGGCGGGCGGCATTCTAATGACTGAATTTGAGCGCCCGGTGAAGATCAGTTACAAAGGCGAAGTCGACCTCGTTACTCAGGCCGACCGTCGGTCCGAACTGGCCATCGTAACGCGCCTGCGCACCCATTTCCCGAAGCACGCGATTGTTGCTGAGGAGGGCGGCGGCTCCGAAAGGGATTCGCCGTTCCGCTGGCACGTGGATCCCCTCGACGGCACCACGAATTTCGCGCATGGATACCCGTGTTTCGCCGTTTCGATCGGCCTCGAGGAGTCGGGAGAATTGATTGCCGGTGTCATCTATCAACCAGTGAGCGGGGAACTATTCACGGCCGTCAAAGGCGAGGGCGCGTATCTGAATCAGAAGAAAATCCACGTCTCTGTAATCGAAAAGCTCGCGACAAGCCTGCTCGTCACCGGTTTTCCGAGCGTGAAGCGCGCACAGAATCCAAACATTCATTACTACTGGGACTTCACGTTGCGTTCGCACGGCGTGCGGCGTGACGGATCGGCGGCCATGGACCTGGCATCCGTTGCCTGCGGCCGATTCGAAGGGTTTTGGGAATTCGGGCTGCATTCCTGGGATACTGCGGCGGGCGTTCTGCTTGTTCGCGAAGCTGGTGGCACCGTGACTCGCTTCGACGGCCAACCATACCGACTCGGTGATCGAGAACTTCTTGCGTCGAATGGGCTCGTCCATTCCGAAATGATGCACATTGCAGCAGACATCGCGGAACGCTCGGCGACAGGTGCCTCGCTCTGATTTTGAAAAGAAGAATAGGGCCAGGTTTTATCCCGAAATCCTATATAACATTTTGCACAATAGCCGGTAAAACGTTGCGTTGACTCGGTTTCCGGGCGGTGTTAGTCTCGCCAAGGTTGAGGTTGTTCCACTGAGGGATGATGGGCAATAGTTTCACTTTTCCGGTGCCTGGAAGCGGGAGTGTGGGCGAAAGACTCGCCCGCTGGATGAGCCGTTGGCGGCGCGGCGGAATCGAAAATTACGCGGCCCGTGAAACGACTTTTCAGGACGCGCGCTGGTCGTCGGGTGAACGATTTGCTGTGAGCGAAGAGCGCATCTGGCTGGATGCTCTCCCTGAAGCATTCAGCGGCATGCGTGTGGTGCAAATTTCGGACATTCATCACGGGTTGTTCCTGCCGGAGAAATGGCTCGCCCAAGCCGTACAACAAGCGAATCGCCTCCGCCCGGATATCGTCGTCCTGACCGGAGACTTCGTCACCTACTCGCGGGCGAATATCGAACCTGCCGCGGAAATCCTAGGCCGGCTTCGCGCCCGCTACGGAATCCTCGCCGTCTTGGGAAACCACGATTTCCGCGTGGGTGCCGATGCCGTAACCACGGCGTTGCGGCGGCGGCGCATAGAAGTCCTGCGGAATCAGCATATTACACTACAATTCGGCGGCGCCTCCCTGTATGTTGCTGGCGTCGATGATTATGGCTATGGCGCCGATGTGCGGCGCGCGGTGCGCGGCATTCCTCGCAGTGCCGCGACGGTTTTGCTGGCACATAATCCGCGCATTATCTCGCTCGCATCCCGGCATGGAGTGAGCCTGGTTCTCTCCGGGCACACTCACGGCGGGCAGGTGAACCTGCCGCTTCTCGGAACGGTTTATGGGCGCTCCCCGGAGAGTCTGCGGTACAAGATTGGCTGGGACCGTCTCGGGGAGACGCAAATTTATGTCAGCCGGGGAATTGGCACGATTGTATTGCCATGGCGCCTTCGATGCCCGGCAGAGATTACTCACCTCGAACTGCTGCCCGGCACGTCCGAGAGATCCAACTAAGTGGCCGGGGACGGGTGCGGGCTGAACGTTTGCGCTGAGCCCTTCGAGCGAAGCGTGAAGCCTGCCGCAAATTGATGCCAGCCCTGCTTGGAGCCCGTCGGAAACTGATTCCCCAATAGAATGCGCATCGTTGATCTCATCCGTCGCAAGCGGGACTCTGGCGAACTTACGCGCGAAGAAATCGACGAACTGATCGCTGCATATACCCGTGGCGACATTCCCGACTATCAAATATCGGCGTGGCTGATGGCCGTCGTGCTTCGCGGTATGAGCCGCCCGGAGATTGCCGCGTTGACCGAAGCAATGCTTCACTCGGGCCGTGTACTGGACTTTTCCGATTTGCTGGGTCGAAAAGTAGACAAGCATTCGACAGGTGGCGTGGGTGACAAGACATCACTCGTGATCGCTCCCATTGTTGCGGCCGGCGGCCTGAAAGTGCCGATGATCAGCGGACGCGGCCTAGGACACAGCGGAGGCACACTCGATAAGCTCGAATCCATTCCCGGTTTCGACGTCAATCTCTCTTTGGGTGATTTCCGGCGCGTGCTGGAGACCTGCGGCTGCGCCCTGATCGGGCAGACCGCTGAAATTGCGCCCGCGGATAAGAAGATTTACGCCCTGCGAGACGTCACCGGCACCGTCGAAAGTCCGGCGCTGATCTGCGCGTCCATCATGAGCAAGAAACTGGCGGAGGGGATCGATGCGCTGGTGCTCGATGTGAAGACCGGGTCCGGCGCGTTCATGAAAAAAATCGAGGACGCGGCGAATCTGGCCGAGCTACTCGTCGAGACCGGCAAGCGCATGGGCAAGAACGTTGTCGCACTCATAACCGACATGAACCAGCCGCTTGGACGCAAGGCCGGCAACGCCCTGGAGGTGGCCGAGTCGATCGAAGTGTTAAGCGACGCAGGCCCTGGCGACCTGCGCGAGTTGTGCCTGGAACTGGCGGCGTGGATGTTCTTCCTGGGTGAGCGAGTAAAGACCGTGGAAGAAGGGAAAAAACTCTCTGCGGACCTGATTGTATCCGGGCATGCACGGGAAAAATTCCGGGAAATCGTCGGGTTGCAAGGCGGAGACGTGGGAGTGATTGACGATCCCGCGCGACTCGCGCACGCTCGTCAGACTGTAGACGTTACCAGCCCGGCCGACGGATTCATCGCCAGCACGCACTGCGAACAGTTGGGCCTGGCATGCGTGGTGCTGGGCGGAGGCCGCGAACAGAAGGAAGACACGATCGACCCGGCCGTGGGTCTCGAATTTCACAAACGTATCGGGGACGCCGTGAATCGCGGCGAGCCGCTCTGTACGCTGCATTACAACGCAGTCACGCGCCTCGACGAAGCGCGGCGCCTCGTCGAGACCGCCTACCGGATCGAGCCGGAAAAGCCGAAGACGATCCCCCCGCTCATACACCGTGTGATCGGCGCTTAGAATCGTCGCGATTCAAATTCCACATCCCGCGTTATTCCGCGGCGTGCTAATGTGACGGTCATTTCCCCGGCTATGCCGGGGTCGAGGCGCGGCGGATGGCGCGATTTACAGGCTTGCTGGGATTGATCACCATGCTGGCGTTGGCATATCTGTTTTCGACGAATCGCCGCGCCATCAGGCTGAAAACAGTCGCGTGGGGACTGGCACTGCAAATTGCGTTCGCGTTTCTGGTGTTCTATTGGACATTTGGCCAGCAGCTTTTTTTTCGCGCAGGCAACGCCGTCAATCGGCTCCTGGCTTACGCATTCGTCGGCTCGGAATTTGTCTTTGGAGAACTCGGCAAGCAGCATTCGTCGATCGGTTTTATCTTCGCGTTTCAGGTTCTTCCCACGATTATATTCATCGCTTCGCTGTTTGCCTTGTTGTACTACCTCGGAGTGATGCAAGTCATTATTCGCGGCGCAGCCTGGGTGATGCAGCGTGTCATGGGTGCGAGTGGCGCCGAATCTCTGAACGTCGCGGCCAGTATTTTCATGGGACAGACGGAGGCTCCGCTGACGATCCGCCCGTTCCTTCCGGATCTGACGCAGTCCGAGCTGATGACGATCATGACCAGCGGCATGGCGCACGTTTCCGGCGGAATCATGGCGGCCTATATCGCGTTCGGCGTGGAAGCGCGGCATCTCCTCACGGCGGTGATTATGACCGCGCCCGGGACGATAATGATGGCGAAAATGTTGGTTCCGGAAACCGAGAAGCCGAAAACCATGGGTACCGTGCACATGGAAAATGTAGAGCGCGATTCAAATTTTCTCGCGGCAATTGCCCGCGGGACGGGCGAAGGCCTGGGGATGGCAATCAATGTCGGGGCCATGCTGATTGCATTTCTGGCGTTGATCGCGCTGACCAACGGCCTCATGGGTGGGCTTCACAACTGGCTGGGCGGCCACGGCGTGCCGTGGTTTCCGACAAGCTTGCAGCAGATTTTCGGCTGGGCCTTCGCGCCTGTCGCCTGGATCATCGGGGTGCCTTGGCGTGATTGCGTGCAAATCGGAAACCTGCTGGGCACGCGCATGGTTCTCAACGAACTGGTGGCGTTTTCATTCCTCGGACCGATGAAAGGAACTCTCGATCCGCGTTCGTTCACGATTGCGACCTTTGCGCTGTGTGGCTTCGCGAACTTCAGTTCGATTGGCATGCAGATCGGCGGGATCGGCGCGCTCGCGCCAAATCAGAAATCGCAGCTCGCGAAATTCGGAATCCGCGCGATGCTCGCGGGAACCATGGCGAACTTGATGTCAGCTTCCATTGTGGGGATGTTCCTGAAATGAGTAAATCCGGGGCAGCCACGGCGAAACCGAGCCAGGATTTTGTGCGTGCCGAGCGCGCCGCAAAGTTCATACTCGCAAAAGCAAAGCTGCGTCCGCGCATCGGCCTGGTGCTTGGGAGTGGCCTAGGCGCGTTTGCGAATGAACTAGCGGGCGCTACGCGCATCGACTACAAAAAAATTCCGCACTTTCCACAATCCACAGCGATCGGGCATGCGGGACGCATGGTCATTGGCAAGGTGGGAGACGTGCCAGTGGCGGCCATGCAAGGCCGCGTGCATTTCTACGAGGGCTACACCCAACGCGAAGTGATTTTTCCGATGCGTGTGATGGCCCGGATGGGAATTCGTGCGGTACTGATCACCAACGCCGCGGGCGGAATCAACCTCGAATTCAAGCAAGGATGTCTGGTCGTTCTGCGCGACCACATCAATCTCCAGGGGACGAACCCCTTGATAGGCCCGAACGAGGAGCGCTTCGGCGTGCGTTTTCCAGACCTGACGCAGGTATACTGGAAATCTTATCAGGACGCGGCGCTGCAGGAAGGGAGGCGGCTCGGCGTCGAAATGTCCCAGGGCGTATATGCGGCGCTGACCGGTCCCAGTTACGAAACCCCCGCCGAAATTCGATATTTGCGCGTGATTGGCGCGGACCTGGTCGGCATGTCGACCGTGCCCGAAGTGATTGCCGCGGCACATATGCGAATGCGCGTGCTGGGAATTTCCTGCGTGACGAACATGGCTGCGGGAATACTCGATCAGCCGATCACCACCGAAGAAGTACTCGAAACCGGTGAGCGCGTGAAGGCGGATTTCGTGGCGGTTTTGCGCGCCGTAATTCCCCGCATGAACCAGGACCTGCCATGAGCGATCACGATGCGCTGATTGCGGCGGCGCGGACTGCGCGGGAGCACGCACACGCGCCGTATTCAAATTTCCGTGTGGGCGCCGCGGTGCGCGCAAAATCCGGGCGAATTTTCACTGGCTGCAATGTGGAGAACTCCACCTATGGCCTTACGCTGTGCGCAGAGCGTGTCGCGATTTTCAAGGCTATCTCGGAAGGCGAGCGCGGATTCGACGCCGTCGCTGTCGTGACGGACACTGATTCGCTCACACCGCCGTGCGGAGCTTGCCGCCAGATCATCTGGGAATTTTGCGGCGACGCTGAAGTCGTCCTCGCGAATTTGAAAGGGAAAGTTGAGCAGTACCGGATGTCGACGCTTTTCCCGAAGCCATTCGATCAATCTTTTTTATAGCGTTTGATAGCGAATGAAGACCCCGTGGATTCACACTCCGTCAGCTGGATCGGCGCTCATCGGAGCGTCGGCGCTGAAGGCGGGTCGCGGAGGTGCGGAGGGTGTCGGGGATGTTCTTGTTGGTTGTCAGGAGCTTGAGGTCCTGAGGAGTGATGCTAGGAAGCAGGTGAAGCGAAATCTCGAGCGGCGTTTTGGGATTATTGACGAGAGCTCGAGTGACGGTGTAATTCTTCCGGAACTTGCGATTGGATGCAATCAAGCGCAGCGTTTCGTCGCTCAGGCTGGTCATGGCGGCGAAGCCCTCGACTTCGCGGCCTGTGAGTTGAGGGGATTGGAGTACCGCGCGTTGAACGACCCTGCAAGAGTCGCGAATGAGCAGGCCGCGTGCTTCGCGGGTTCCTTTCATCGCCATCTGCACGCGTTCGACGACGCGCAATTGTGAAATCTTCTGTAGGAGTGTTTGGCGCTTGGCTTCGTCAGGCTCGGCAATTTCCGCGGCTTCCGAGAATGCTTCGATGCCCGCAGGCTCCTCGCGCTGCAGCTCTAGCAGCTGGTCGCGTTGTTCGGGGGACACGACCGAGGACTCGACCAGCGCCGCGACCAGTGGCGGAGATGTGCTCAACCGGTCGAGATCCTCGAACAATTCCTGAACGGCAGTAACCGACAGATAACGGACAACGGGCCTGAGGACTTCGATTGGGCACGTTGGATTCTTCGCCAGCGCGTCTGCCACGCCGGGCCGGCGGGAAAATTCCGCGGCGCAGTAAGCGAACATCTCGGGAGCCGCGTCGGTGCGGGCGAGCGCCGCGATCACATTGGCGAGCGGTTGCGTCAGCAGGACCCCTGCGGCATTTTCACGAACAATTTGATCCGAGTCAGCGGCGAGAATTGTGAGGATTTCGATGCGGTCTTCGGGCGCGAACGAAGCGGCGCTGGCACAAATAGCGACCTTGCGCTCCTGAGTCGCGCGGCCTGAACGGATCTGTTCGCGCACGCCGTCGCTAATTGCCGCCCCCTGCAGTCCCTTTTAAGGACTCGCGTGTAAGCGTGGTCGTGCCTTCCTGGCCTGGCGGGCCAATGGGGGCCAGAGTCTTTCCGTTTAGTTCGAGCAGCAGTGCTCCTATATCCCCAGCAGAGACTTGAAACTTATCTCTCGCTGTGAAGACGCGGCCCTCGCCCGCTTTCATAGTTCCTTGGAAGACGCGGTGAGCATCGGCTTTCACAATGACACGCGTTGTCTTGTCCACTTCCACCTTGAGTTCAAATGGCACGGCGGCAGTCGGAGGCACGGGATCGGTTGCGGACGCGGAATCCGCGCTGCGGGGCAATGCCGACGGGTCTGGCGGAGAATTTGGCGCGGGTTCGGCGGAATAGGGAACAGGCTCGGTCGCCGAAGGCAACAGAGGCAGCTCCGGAGATGGCGTAGCGCTCGGAAAGGCAACTTGCATGGTGTGCTGAGAGGCACGCCAAGCAAAAATGCGCCGCACGCCGAACCATGCTCCCATGGCCAGCGCAAGCGCGACCACTGCAACCAGGACCCAGGCGAGCGGTGACTGATCTCGCGTTACTGTTGGCGGGCTGCCCGTCCAAACCGGAACACCGGGACGATCTCCCACGGCCGAGGCATATTCCGCTACGATGTTTTCCTCATCGAGTCCCAGATAACGTGCCACGGCGCGCACGAAACCGCGGTTGAAGACGCCGCCGGGCAACTGATCCCACTGTTCATTCTCGATCGCCTGTAAAAAACGCGTGGCGATGCGCGTCGCGGCGGTGATCTCATCGAGCGTCACGCCGCGCATCTCTCGTTCGCGTTTCAGATTCTCGCCAAAAGTACCCATGGTCATTTTTTCATCTGCACGCCGGTCCCAGCGAATATAGGCGGGCGCTGCAGGAGTGTCAATCTCGACGCAAACGTGCCCGGAGTTCCCGTTAACGCGGACCTCACTTATCGGAAACAGAATCGCAACTCGGCGTTGCGCAGCCAGAAAAGAGTTGACTATAATCAAAACGCCCTTATGCCCTCCGAGAAGCGGCGGGCGGCCCGCATGGCGAATCTGGACCAAAGGCGTCAAGTGACCAAGACTGAAAATTTCAGCGGTGTCGAGCGGCGTCGAAGCAGTGCGGCACGGGGAGAGCAGCGAGAAGCGGGCGAAATCGCGGTTTTCCACGAACTCGGCAAGGCACTTACCTCCTCCCTCCAACTCGATCAGGTTCTGCGCACAATTATGGAAAAAATCGATGAGTTCCTGCGTCCAGATACTTGGTCGCTCTTGCTCGTCGATGAAATTAAACAGGAGCTGTATTTCGAGCTCGCGGTAGGGAAGGGCGCGCAGGCGCTGAAGGATGTGCGAATCAAGATGGGGCAGGGGATTGCCGGTTGGGTGGCGCAGAACGATGAAGCCGTCATCGTGCCTGACGTGAGTCAGGACACGCGCTTTTTTGCCAAGGTGGATGAGAAAACAAAGATGGAGACGCGATCGATCGTGGCCGTGCCCGTGCGCTACCGCGACCATTGCTTGGGCGTCATCGAGTTGATCAACTGTGTCGGATCAGAAGGCTTTCAGGAGCGCGACTTGGCGCTGCTCGAGGCTCTGGCGGATTTTGCTGCGATCGCCCTTGAAAATGCGCGGCACGTCAAGCGCATCCACGAGCTGACCATCACCGACGACTGCACCAGTCTCTATAATGCGCGGCACATGGACTTCATCCTCGAAACGGAAATTTACCGTTCGCAGCGTTACGGGTACGAATTCTCCCTGGTGTTCATCGATCTCGACCACTTCAAGAGCGTTAACGACACGCATGGCCATTTGATTGGGTCGAAACTGCTTGCCGAAGTCGGGCAGATGGTGAAGGACGCTTGCCGCCGGATTGATTTCGCGTTCCGCTACGGTGGCGATGAGTTCGTGATTGTGCTGCCTCAGGCATCGAAAGAAAATGCGTATGTGGTCGCGAGGCGGCTGCATCGGATGATCGGCGAAACATCGTGGTTGAAATCCGAAGGGCTGGACATTCACTTCACCGCCAGCATCGGTGTCGCCTCGTATCCGTCGGACGCGAAAACGAAAGTCGAGCTGCTGCATCTGGCGGATGAAGCGATGTACCAAGTGAAGAATACGACCCGCAACGGTGTTGCCGCCGCGAAAGTCGGCGCCTTGCCTCGCGTTTAACTTGACGCACTCTTGATTTCCACAGAAATACGCAGGCGATCCTCCGCATTACCTTGATTCACTCCGTATGCCATGCTAGTCTCAGCGCTTCCGGCGACGTGTGCGCAGGTTCTTTTGATGACGCACCGTGATGATCCGAGTCGAGGAGCCTATGTCCAACGAAGCGCTGGGGATGATAGAGACCAAAGGTCTGGTGGGCTCAATTGAGGCTGCCGATGCTATGGTCAAGGCCGCCAACGTCATCCTTATCGGCAAGGAATACATCGGCTCGGGCTACGTCACCGTTATGGTGCGCGGCGATGTGGGCGCGGTAAAGGCCGCGACAGATGCTGGAGCAGCCGCTGCGCGCCGCGTGGGCGAACTTGTTTCCGTGCACGTTATTCCGCGGCCCCATGAACACGTGGAAAAGATTTTGCCGGGTGGCGGCGCCCCACCGGGAGCAAAGAAGTAGAATCGGAATGATTAGTTGTAGCCCGCCTCTTCGGGTCTTTTTCCGGAGATACGTAGGGAGACCTCGCCGCTAAAGAGGCGAGCTACAAAATCCCCGGGCGAACGGGCACATCGGCACTTCTAAGGTAAAGCGCTTTGAGCCTGCGCGACCGCGATCTCATCTCCATTCAGGAAGCCCGTGAACTGGTGGCCCGCGCCGCCGTTGCCCAGAAACAATTCTCTGCATTTTCTCAAGAACAAGTTGACGTCGTAGTGGAAGCCTGCGCGAAAGCCGCCGCCGACAACGCCGAAGTGCTGGCTCGCACCGCGGTGCAAGAGACCGGCTACGGAAACGTTCCCGATAAAATCATCAAGAATACTCTGGCCGCGATACAAGTGCCGCGCGCCATTCGCGGCATGCGCACCGTTGGAATTCTGCGCGAGGATCGAGAAAAAGGCATCGTCGAGGTGGCTTCGCCCGTGGGCGTCGTCGCCGCTGTGATTCCTTGCACCAACCCCACATCGACTGCAATTTACAAGACGCTGATTTCTATCAAGGCGCAAAACGCGATTGTGTTGAGCCCGCATCCCTCGGCGATTAAATGTATTTGCCTGGTGGCGACGCTGCTTGACCGCGCCGCACTCACAGCAGGCGCTCCCGAGGGCCTGATCAACTGCATGCAGCACACCTCGCTCGAAGGCACCCGCGAACTGATGCGGCAGCACGCAGTCGGCGTGATTCTGGCGACGGGCGGAACGGGGCTCGTCCGCGCCGCGTATGGCTCGGGAAAGCCGGCCTATGGTGTCGGACCTGGTAATGTGCCTGCATTCATCGAGCGCACCGCGGACGTGCGCAAAGCCGTTGCCGACATTATTGCGGGGAAAACTTTCGACTACGGAACGATTTGTTCTTCCGAACAGGCGATCGTTGCGGAGGAGCCGGTACACGAACTGGCCCTCGAGGAATGCCGCCATCAGGGCGCCTACTTTCTTTCGCCGGACGAAGCGGAAAAAGTTGGGCGCCTCTTGATTCTGCCGGGAACGCACACGCCAAATACGAAAGTCGTGGGCCGTCCCGCGACGATGATTGCGGAAATGGCTGGTATCAAGGTGCCGCCAGCAACGCGCGTACTGATCGCGCGCCTCGAACCGGAACAAGTGGGGCGCGAATTTCCGCTTTCGGCGGAAAAGCTTTCGCCCATACTGGCATTCTATGCAGCGCCGAATCTTGCCGCAGGCATCGCGCTCTGCCGCAGGTTGCTCGAATTCGGCGGCCTCGGGCACACGTGCTCGATTCATTCGCAGAATCGCGCGGCGATTATCGAGTTCGGATCGGCGATGCCCGCGTTTCGCGTGGTCGTGAACAGCGCTTCGGTGCACGGCTCCATCGGCTATTCGACAAACCTTTTTCCGGCAATGACGCTCGGCTGCGGCGCCCCTGGCGGCAATATCACTTCGGATAACATTGGCCCTCAGCACCTGATGAATATTAAGCGGATCGCATGGGAATCGCGTAGGATCGAGCACCGCACGATCCCAGCGAATCAACGAATGGCAGGAACAG
>Ga0210400_10001881_pt1 | contig 20334 bp, 15 predicted proteins | sample IncBWH26MmetaG_FD_155456 | JGI IMG/M metagenome (GOLD analysis project Ga0210400, IMG submission 155456) | Forest soil microbial communities from Barre Woods Harvard Forest LTER site, Petersham, Massachusetts, United States - Inc-BW-H-26-M | ecosystem: Environmental > Terrestrial > Soil >...
GAGATAAGGCAGGCTGACCGGGGGGAGGCGCAGTTCCTCGCTGTTGACGAAGAGAGCTGTGCCCCCCACGGGAAAACCCGAATCGGGATCGCGGGGTCCTGCCTGATTTAACCCAAAACCGCGGTGGGAGTTGCCGCCACCAGCGAAAAAGACTTCGGGCAGTGGGATAACGGTTTCATTTGGACAGGTCGTCACCAATTTGATGACCTGACAGGCTCCCGGCGGCAGGACCCGGGTACCGCGATAGACCTGCTCAAACCCGAGCGTGGTGGAGCGTGCAAACACAAACTTGCGGTTCGGGTGCCCGAAGGCATAGTAGGTGGAATACTGAGCCAGCGCGCGAGCGAAATCGGCCTGAGAACCGAAGTAAGTGGATGCGGCGAAACCGTCGAGCGTGAAGTACTGACCTTTTGTACTTTCGAGAGGGTTGTCGCGTTGGTCGCGAATGAAGGTAAAGCCAGGACCGCCGACGCGGGCAGGAAGTGAAAACAAACTAAGTTCAGCGGGTGAAAACGTTTTAACGAGATTACTGGCTTCGACCCGGCGGTAGTCGAAGCGATAGGTGATGGAGCTGGAGTGATTGGCTTGCTGCTTGCCGATTTGCTGGCGTAGATCGATCTTGCCTTCCAGTCGTCGCGAAGTAAAAGTGGCGACGTCGAGACTGTTGTCGTAAAAAATGGTGTAGAAGAGTTTGAAGCGATCATTGTTGAAGAGTTTGGGGATTTCGTAACTGATGAGGCCGCGCTGTTGGAGACGCCCGACGTGGGACTGAAACGTCAATGTCTGGTTACGGCCCCCGACGTTAAGGCGGGTGATATCGAATCCGACGCGGGGACTTACTCCAGTTGAGCCCGAAGAACTAGCCCCGGAGGGCAGGCCGGTTTCGAATTCCAGGCCGATGCCGTAGGTGAAGGTGTAGCGTTTGGCTTCCTCCACCTGGACCAGCACATTTTTCTGGGGGTCGGAGCCCTCCGGATTCTGCACGGCGGTGTCGACCTGGCTGAAGATACCGAGGTCATACAGCTTGCTTTGCGTATCAAGGAGGTCCTGCAGGCTAAGTGGCTCGCCGGCGGTCACCTGAATCTCGCGCTGCACCACGTAATCGCGGGTGTGATCGAGCCCAGCGACCATGACCTGGTTGACGAAGAACTGATCCCCCTCCTGGATGGTGTAGGTGACGTCTTCGCGGTCGGGCTGGGTTGGGGAGGGTTTGGTGGTGATTTCCAGAGTGGCATGGGAGAACCCGTGATTGAAGTAGTAGTTGAGGATGTACTCGCGGTCATCGGCCAGGTTCTGTTCGGAGTAGGGCTGGCCGTCGATAGTCTTGAGGTCGGTGAACGTCTTGGGGTCAATCTTCTGGTTGCCCAATATCTGTACTGTCCCGTTAAGAGTCTGCCGGCCTTCTTCAATCTGAATGTGAACCGCAAGGTGGTTGTCGGCGTGGTGGTAGTTGTCGTCAACCTTGGTTTGGATCTTGGCCTCGCGGAATCCGTTGGAGACATATAAGGCCTGGAGATTGGCGACGTCGTTCTTGAGCAGGACTCCGCTGTAGCGTCCGTGGGAAAACTTGCCGGCGGGTTGAATCTGGAGGCGCAGACGAAGCATTTGCCTGGAGAAATACTTGTTCCCGGCGATATCGATGAGTTCGAGCTTGTGCAAGGGGCCGGGATCGATACGGTAGATGACGCGGAGACTGTCGGGCCCGCTTTCCTTTTGAAACTCGACGCTGGCATCGAAGTGGCCGCGACTCTGGAGATAGTCGAGGATGTTGCGCTTGCCCTCATTCAGAAGGTCGTCGTCCAGGGCATTTTCTTCGTAGATCGGTACTTCTTTTTTCAAGACGCCGCGGCCGATGTGGAAACCTTGAGTGTAGATGACGACAACGGGTCCAGGCTCGATCAGGTAGGTGTAGTCGACGGCATTGGATTCGGGATGATATTTCTGCTCGGCAATGGAAACCTGAGCGATGACGCGCTGCTGCTTCTGAAACTTCTTGCGCAGGTGCTGAAGAGAATTGGTAACCCGGGCCGCAGTAACCCGATCGCCGGAGTGCATTCTGGCGATGTCCTGAACCTGACTCTGGGAAAACACGGAGTGGCCGGTGACTTTCACTTCCCCGACGTGGGCAGGCTCCCCGGGGGTGATGTGAAACAGGATATTGACCTGCTGCGTGACCGCATTGGAAGCGCTCTCGGCGGTGACGCGGGCGCGGTAATAACCGTTCTCCTGCATGAGCTGGCGGATGTTCTGCAGGGCGCGGTCGAGCTTGTCAAGGGTATGAAGTTCGCCGAACTGAAATTTGGAAGCGTTGACGATCTGGTTATAGTTGGGGTGGCTGGGGGCGCCTTCTACTTCCACGGCGCCGACAAAGAAGTTGAGCGAAGTGGTAAACGTGAGCAGCACGCCCGGGCCGGAGGGAATGACTTCGGCTTGGATGTCGGCAAAGCGTCCGGTGGCGAACAGGACGCGGATACTTTCGCGGACCTGGTCGCGGTCGAGCGGCTGGCCGGATTTCTGCGGCAGCATTTGAAGCAGGTGGTCGCGGTCCGGCACGCCGGGCAGTTCGATGGATTGGACGGTGCGTCCGGCATAAGCAGACATGGATGCGAGAGCCGAAGTGGCTTGGGAGGTTTGCGGTTGTTGGAGTGAGGGCACAGGGTCGGATGCGGACGACCCGGCACGGGCGGCCGGACCGAGCGAAACCATGATCAAGATGACGAATGACGCGTACCGTCTCAGCAAATAGTGTCCTTGGGCTCGTTGTCTACATTCGATGAAGCGCGGAAGGCCGGTGTTGTCTTCATCCTGGCAGCTTGATGCAGTCCAGACACTTATAATAAAGGTTTTGCGGGTGAAAACTGGTGACCTCCTTGAGGCAGGGCCCGGAGAAAGAGAAGTTCGAGGAACGGTACTCGCGGCAGATTCTGTTTCGCGGAATCGGAGCGGAGGGCCAGCGGCGGCTGGCGGCCGCGCGGGTTGCGATCGTCGGCTGCGGAGCGACCGGGTCTGCGCTGGCGTCATTGCTGGGGCGCGCGGGCGTGGGAACCCTGCGCATTATCGATCGCGATTATGTGGAGGCGAGCAATCTGCAGCGGCAATCGCTGTTCGAAGAACGGGATGCGACCGAGTCCTTGCCCAAAGCGATTGCCGCGGCGCGGAAGATTGCAGCCTTCAATTCGGAGATTGTCGTGGAGCCGCGAGTCGAGGATGTGGTCCCGGGAAATGTTAATGTATTACTTGATGGGATGGACGTAATCCTCGATGGAACCGACAACTTCGAGACTCGATATCTGGTGAATGATTACGCGGTGAAGAGTTCTCTACCGTGGATTTATGCGGCGGCGGTGGGCAGTTATGGGGTGACGTTGAACGTCGTGCCGGAAGAAACAGCGTGCCTGGCGTGTCTTTTTCCGAATCCGCCGCGGGGAATGGTGGAGACTTGCGAAACCTCGGGAATATTGAACACCGCAGTAAACCTGGTGGCATCGATCGCAGCTATGGAGGCAGTAAAACTGCTGATCGGTGGTACGGCCGCGAAGCAGTTGCGCAAGACGCTGTGGTCGTACGATGTGTGGACGAACGAGCACGCGGAAATTGCGGCGGCGAATCCGCGGGCGGGCTGCCGGGCGTGTGGGGAGCGGGATTTTGTGCATCTGGCGGGCGAGGGGCGTCCGCATGTTACGATGTGCGGGCGAAACTCAGTGCAAATTCATGAGCGCGCCCGGCCGATTGATTTTTGCGAGATGCAGCGGCGGCTTGAGGCGCACGGCGCAGTGCGTCATAACGAATTCGTGCTGAAGTTCTGGCGCGAACCCTATGAGATGACGCTCTTCCCCGACGGGCGCGCGATTATCAAGGGGACAACCGACACCGGAGTTGCGCGCAGTCTGTATGCGCGATACGTGGGAAGCTGAGCGCTTACCCCTGAGCCGATTGGATCTAGCAAGAGAAATATGCCCGGAAAGTCACTCGCTGGCAAGACTGCGCTCATTACGGGAGGCGCGGGTGGTATTGGCCGCGCCACAGCACTGCTCTTTGCCCGAGAGGGTGCGGGCGTGTGCATCGTTGACTTGCACGAGGAAGCGGGGCAGGAGATCGCACGCGAAATCTCTGCCGCCGGAGGCCACGCCATCTTTGAGCGTGCCGACGTGACCCGTTCCACCGACTGCCGGCGCGTGCTCGAACGCACCGTCCACGAATTCGGTGGCATTCACGTACTCTTCAACAATGCGGGAATCATTCGCCGGGCCTCGGTGGTTGAGATCAGTGAGGCAGACTGGGACGCGGTGATGGCGGTCAATGTAAAATCCGTCTTCCTTGTGTATCGCGAAGTCATACCGATTATGGCTAAGGCGGGAGGCGGCTCGATCATCAACACGGCGTCAGGGTGGGGCCTGGCGGGAGGGCCGCGCGCCGCCGCATACTGCGCCTCCAAAGGCGCCGTCGTGCTGCTAACCAAAGCCATGGCCATTGACCACGGGCGACAGAACATTCGCGTAAACTGCATCTGCCCCGGCGACACAGATACTGCGATGCTGCGCGGCGAGGCACGACAATTGGGCGAAGCGGAAGACCGATTTCTCTCGGACTCGGCCCGGCGTCCCCTGGGTCGCGTTGGCAGGCCGGAAGAGGTCGCGCAGGCCGCGCTTTATCTCGCCGGTGATGACGCATCGTTTGTGACCGGGTCGGCTTTAGTGGTCGACGGCGGAGGTCTGGCGGGATCGGGTTAAGAACATGCGCTTGAAAGATAGAGTCGCCCTGATCACGGGCGGCACCTCCGGCATCGGCGAAGCGACGGCGGTCCTCTTCGCCAAAGAAGGCGCCAGGGTCACGATCACGGGCCGCGACGAAAAACGCGGCCATGCCGTTGCCGAGAGAATCATGAACGACGGTGGCAAGGCTATTTTCATCCGTAGCGACGTGCGCCGGGCAGAGGATTGCCGCCAGGCTGTCGATGAGACGCTGCGTGCCTTCGACGATCTCGATATACTTTTCAACAACGCCGGCGTTTTCTTTCCGCACACCACTCTCGACTGCACCGAGGAAGAGTGGGACCTACAGATGGAAGTCAATCTCAAGGGAACTTTTCTGATGTCAAAGGCGGCTTTGCCCCGCATGATCAAGCTGGGGCGTGGAGTGATCATTAATAACAGTTCCGGATGGGGGATTGCGGGCGGGGATGCGGCAGTTGCCTATTGCGCGTCCAAAGGCGGCGTGGTGCTGCTGACCAAGGCGATGGCCATCGACCACGGACCACAGGGCATCCGCGTGAACTGCATCTGCCCCGGCGACGTCGACACTCCCATGCTTCCTGAAGATGCGCGGATGCGTGGTTTGAAGTGGGAGGATTATCTGGCGGGATGCGCCAACCGTCCTCTAGGAAGGATCGGCACAACTGACGAGATCGCGAAGGCCGCATTGTTTCTGGCCTCCGATGATTCTTCCTTCATGACCGGCGCAGCACTGGTGGTGGACGGTGGCGGGCTTGCGGACTGAAAGCTGCACCGCGAATCGCATTCAGATATAAATTCAATTTACATGACGCAAGCCAACCAGACGAGAAACCGCACCCGTTCCCAGGAGTGGTTTGAACGCGCACAGCAATCGCTGGTCGAAGGCGTGAATTCGCCCTCGCGTGGCGCAGCCGTCTATACCGCAGGCCCGATTGTGCTGGAACGGGGCCACGGGTCGCGAGTATGGGATGCGGATGGCAATGAATATATTGACTTCATGATGTCGTTCGGCGCCCTGATCCAGGGGCACGCCCATCCAACTCTGGTTAAGACAGTTTCCGAGGCGATGGCGCAAGGCTCCCACTTCGCAGCTGCGACTTCGGCGGAAGTGGACGCAGCCGAATGTTTTCGCCGCATGGTGCCATCGGCCGAGGTGGTGCGCTTCACCAACACTGGTAGCGAAGCGACTATGCTCGCTCTGCGCCTTGCCCGTGCTCATACCGGCCGGCATAAATTCCTGAAATTCGAAGGACACTATCACGGGTGGTACGATCCCTTTCTCCTGAACGCGCACAGCCATCCCCCGGAGCAGTTGGGTCCGGTCCAGAACCCCGCGCGCATCCCCGACTCCGAAGGCATCCCACCGTCTACCTTCGACGACGTCGTGCTGGCGCCGTGGAACGATGTGGCCGCACTTGAACGTGTGCTCAGCCAGCACGGACACGAACTGGCCGCGGTCATCACCGAACCGATCATGGCCAATATGGGTTGCATCCTTCCTCGAGATGGATACCTCCAGCGCCTGCGCCAGCTCACACGAGACTGTGGCGCACTGCTGATTCTCGATGAAGTGGTCACCGGCTTCCGCTACGCAGGCGGCGGGTGCCAGGAATATTATGGCGTCCAGCCCGATCTCAGCACCTTCGGCAAGGCTCTGGGAGCGGGGTTTCCAGTCGGAGCCGTGGCGGGGCCGCGTTCGATTCTTGAGCGCATGCGTTGGAGCGAAAAGATGGTTCTGCACTATGGCACCTTTAACGGACATCGCTTGACCATGAAAGTGGTTGCGGCCAACCTGGATCTGCTCGCCGCCGAGGGTAGTTATCGCAAGCTTCACGCCGTTGGCAATGACGCCATTGCGGGCCTCCGGGAAGTTTTTCGCCGCCGCCAGGTTAAAGCCATCGTGCAAGGTTTCGGTCCGATGTTCCAGATTTACTTCACCGAACGCGACGCCATCCACGATTATCGCGACTACTGCACGTACGTGGATACGAAGCTCTATTCGCGCTTCGTGTATCGGCTGCTCGAGCGTGGAATCTATATGACGCCTTCCAACGGCCTGCACTGGATAATCTCAACGGCGCACACGGATTCCGATGTGCAAAAGCTCGTGGAAGCCGCCGACCAGGCCTGCTCAGGACTATCGTGAAGACCACCGTCTTTCTCGGGGGCGGACGTATCACGAGCGCGCTCGTGGCAGGATTGCGGCTTGCGGGGTACGGCCAGCCTATCATCGTGCATGACCGGCATTCCAGGAAACTGCAACAGCTCAAGCAGCAGTACGGCGTAATCGTCGAACCAGATCTGCATCATGCCGTGGAATCGGCTCACCTCTTGATTATCGCGGTGCGGCCCGATTCCGTTCGCGGCTTGCTGGAAGAAATCGGAAAGCACCACATCCGTCATCGGTTGACCGCGGTGAGTCTGGCAGCCGGTGTTCCTCTCTCCTGGCTACGGGCCTCACTGGGGCCTCGAGCGCGCTGGGCGCGAGCCATGCCCAGCCCTGTGTGCCGCAGCGGACGAGGGCTAACGGCGCTGACCTTTGGCTGGGGCTTTTCCGTCGCCGAGCGCACAAAGGTTAGGGATCTGTTTGCTCTGGTCGGCCCGGTCCTGGAAATCCCAGAGAGCCGGTTCGACGCGCTCACCGTGACTTTTTCAAGCAGTCACGGATATCACGCGCTGGCGGCCCTGGTCGCCGCAGCCGAAGCCGTTGGACTCGACCGCAAGACCGCGCGCGTGGCCGCTGCTCATGCGCTGGCGGACGGGATTGCGGCCTGGCGAGAAGGCAATTTACCCTTGGACCAGTTATTGCAAGAGGCGGCTACGCCCGGCGGCACCGCGGCCGCTGTGATGGCGTCCCTTGACGACGCTGGATATCAGCGGATAGTAGCGCAGGGACTGCGTGCCGGAATCAAGCAGGCCCGGAAGAACGCCAGACTATGACCAGACCACGTCCGGAATCCGTCAATGTGAACAGTCGAATCTGAAAAAATATTAACCGACATTTGTCCGTCTTTTCTTGAACAGCGGCGCCGACGTTTGCTATAAAGAACGCCTTCTACCCAAGGAGGCTCCTCCGTGACCACTCGTCGCCGGTTGTCCGCCTTATCTGTTACGACGTTCGCCTATCGCACGCTGCTTGTCGCAGCCCTGACTCTCGCTGGTTTGTCGCAACTTGCGGTCGCCCAGCAAACGCTGGGCTCCTTGAACGGCACGGTGACTGATAGCAGCGGTGCCATTGTCCAGGGTGCGACCATCAAAGCCCACAACGTGGGCACGAATCTCGAAGTCACTGCCACCAGCAAGCCCGACGGGGCTTTCAGCATCGCCGACCTGCCCATCGGCACCTATGCGGTCACGTTCACTAAAGATGGCTTCCAGACCGCGGTCTACCCCCAGATCCCCGTGCAGGGCAGTCGCACTTCCACGGTGAACGCGAAGCTCAATCCGGGCAAGGTTTCGTCCACGGTCACGGTGGAGGCGACGCCGCTCCTGAATGAGACGGACACGACCAATGGTTACACCATGGGCGCACAACAGATCGAGTCCGTTCCGCTCGGTACGGGAAGCTTCACCCAGCTTGCCATTCAGGCACCAGGTGTCAGCGCGGACTTCCTGTCAGGTTCGGGCTCGAACGAAGGCTTGGGCAATCAGGGAATCGTGGCCAACGGCCAGCGGGATACCAGCAATCTGTTCACTTTTAATGGAGTGAACGCGAACAATTTATTCAACGGAAATTCAACCAGTAACATTTCCGACAGCCGGTTCACGTTGAACACGGGAGAGATTTTCGGAGTGGGCGGCCAGGTTCAAACCAATAGTTCAGTGTTCGACGCGATCGGCCAAGCCTTGCCTACGCCTCCCATCGAAACCATTGAGGAGGTTCACGTCTCTACCTCAATGTACGACGCCTCGATGGGATCGGCCAGCGGCGCTCATATCGAGACCACGACAAAGTCGGGGACCAACCTTTTGCACGGCCAAGTCTACGAATACTACCAAAGCAATTCCTTTGACGCGCAACCTACCTTTCTCACGCCCAATCCGTTTTTCCACGGCGCTCCGCCGCTGCATCGCAATGTGTTTGGGGGCACCCTCGGCGGACCAATCAAGAAAGACAAGATGTTCTTCTTCGCCTCCTACCAGGGCCAGCGAATCAGTGACGCTCTCAGTGGTGCGTTCAACGGCGTGCCTACGCTTCCGGGCTTGACGGATACGAATCGCACCGATAAGGCTAGCATTGCCAACCTTGTGAACGCTGCAGACGGCTGCCCTGGATGCATCGCCGCCGATCAGATAGATTCGGTGGCGCTGGCAATTTTCCAGGCCAAGACGCCGAGCGGACAGTTCATCATTCCATCAGAGACTCCGAACACCCAAGAAAGCGGCACGCAGCCGTTTAATGCCTTTGTCAAAGGCCCTTCAAGTCAGTTCAACGCCAACCAACTCAATGGGAATATCGATTACAATTTTGGTCCAAAGGACCGTCTAGCCGGCAAGTATTACTACCAAAGCGACCCTACGAGCATTCCTTTTGCGGTCAGCCAGGTGCTCGGATTCCCGCAAACCTTGCATGCGGCTAGCCAGTTGTTTTCCCTGGATAACACGACCGTTCTTACTCCGAATGCCACATGGGAGAATCGGTATGGCTTTATTCGCGAGGTGGCCAACGCTACGACCGCGCAAGCCTTGAAGCCCAGCGATGTGGGCCTCAATCTTCTGGGCAGCACGTTCTTTCCCGGCATCACCATCGGAAACGCCGATGTTGGAGCGACCCTTTGTTGCAATCTCGGAACGATCCCGCCGTTCTCAGGAAACCAGATGAGTATCGGACCATCCACCAATTTTGCTAACGCAGGAATTTTTCAAAACGAGCACGAAGGCTCATCGACGTTCCACTGGGTTCACGGCCGCCACTCGTGGTCGTTCGGCGGCATCTTCGACTACGTGCAACTCAATGTCGAGAATCGTGAAAACCAGGTGGCCAGCCTCGCCTTTAACACTATGGACGATTTCGTCACCGGTACGCTAAACCAGGACCACAGCGGCGGCCTGTTCCTGAATGGCGAAACCAACCGTCATTTCCGCTCGCGATCGGCGGGGCTTTTCGCTCAGGACAACATCAAGGTTCGATCGAACCTCACGGTGGACCTGGGTGTGCGTTGGGATTGGGACGGCCCGCTTATCGAGAAGAATGGCCTGCTTACGAACTTCTACCCATCCGATTACCTGTACACCGGGACTTGCAACTCCCCCACAGCGGCAGCCAACTGCGATACCTTCGGAACCCTTGCCAACAGCGAGCCCGGAATCGGTCTGGTCGTGGCTGGAAATAATAAGGCGTTCGGATTCAAAGGTGTCAGCAATTCCACACTCACCGGCCGGCAGTGGATGTTTGCTCCGCGCATTGGTGTCGCCTGGAGCCCGTCGCACCTCAAGAACGTCGTGGTGCGGGCCGGCTTCGGAATTTATGCCGACCGCGGCGAATACTTTACCGAGCTTTCCGCCAGCGCTGGGTTGGGCATCAGCGGCCCGTTTAGCGTCACCACACAGGAGCCCTTCACTGTTCCCGTGAATGCGTCTTGCGTTGGTGCGGGCTGTCTTACCCTCGGCCCCTTTGGGACAACTCCTCTGCCACCGCCTCCGAGCGACCTAAGCCAGGTATCGACCCTTATCTTCAGTCAGAAACAATTGAGCGGCTGCGCCGAGCCGGTCACCCCTTCCTGTACGCCAGACCCTACCGTTACACCGGCATCCGATTTCCTGTTCGGGGGGTACGATCCCAAGAACAAGCTGCCATATTCGGAAAATTGGAGTCTCGACTTCCAATGGCAACCGAAAAACAACCTGGTGCTGACCCTCGCCTATATCGGAAATCACGGCGTGCACCAGCCGATACCGATTCCGTTTAACCAGCCTGGTGTTGCCACCCCGTCCAACCCCATTAACGGGCAGACTTACAGCTATGGTTTCCAAGCCGCCGATTTTTCGTCACCCGGCTGTGGATTCTTTGATCCCAATCCCCCGTGCCCGCTGCTTACGGAGCAAGTGCAAACCACAATTGGAGCGTTTTCGGGCTCCGACGGGAACACGGCTCTGCGAACCCCCTACACCGGTTTCAATCCGAACGCGGACTACTGGAGAGCCGAAGGCATCTCCACCTACAACGCCTTGCAACTCCAAGCGACCAAGAAAATGTCCCACGGATTCCAGCTGAATGCGTCCTACACCTACTCGCATTCTCTTGACGAAGGCAGTGGACTGGGCTCGGGCCTGTTCTTCAACGGCAACGATCCCCTTAAGCCCAGGACCGCTTACGCCTCTTCCGATTTCGACCGCACGCATGTGCTCACGATCAGCTACGTCTATCAGATTCCGACTCGCCCCTTCGCATCGCATATCGCCGATAAGGTTGTGAATGGATGGGGAATTCAGGGCGTCACCGTGGCCCAGAGCGGCCAGCCTTTCAGTGTGATCGACTTCTCGGGCACAGCGGCCAGCATTTTCTTCAGTGCCGACGACTTCATCACCAACCCCATTCTTCCCCTTGCTACAGGCATTTCGCCCAAGCAGGCGACGCAGGGTGGAAAAGACAATTACTTCGCGTCCGGATTGCTAGCGGGTGTCAGAGTTCCGTACATCAACCCGAATAGCTTCTCCATCCCGTTCCTTCAGCCCGGCGACCCCCAGACGGGAATCCCACCTTGCGGCCTCACCACCGTAGGAACCACCGTGTGCGACACGCAAGAGACTGGTTACGGCAGCAATGGCCGCGATATCTTCCGCGCTCCCTTCCAGACGCGCTTTGATGTTTCAGTTTTCAAGAACATCAGGTTTGGAGATCGCTTCGCCCTTAAATTCCAGGCTGATGCGTTCAACATTTTCAATCATCCGAATTTCGACGCCCCCAACGGGAACTTTGAGTTGAATGCGTGCTTCAACCCATATCCTTGTTTTCCTGACACAACCAAGATATTGGACGGAGCCAGCGGCCATTTCAATCCGAAGAATTTTGGCGTGATTCGGCAGACGGTCGGGAGCAACCGCTTCCTGCAGTTGGCCATGCACTTGAACTTCTGAGCGAGACTCTGGGACATTGGGAAAAAGAAGCATGGCTCATTTCAAACGAGGGCTGATCAGTTGGCTACTGATCACCCTCGTTCTCTTTCAAGCCCAAGCAGCGTTTGCCTGGGGCAACGAGGGGCACGCTTATGTGAACCGCGTTGCTGCCCAGAAGATTCCTGCGGACATGCCGAAGTTTCTGCGGCGGGCCGTGGTTGACATTGCTTACCTGGGCCCGGAGCCAGATCGCTGGCGCAATCCCGCGGAGTTTGCCCTCAAGAACGCGCAGGAACCGGATCACTTCATCGACCTCGAACGCGTCTCCTGGCTCGATCCGCTGCCGCGCGGGCGCTATGAGTTTTACCGGAAGCTTTACGAAAAGCGCGCTGCCACCACTGACCATCCGGACGATTACCTTCCTGAACACGTGGGACTGCAGCCTTACATCACGATGGAAATCTATGGCCGGTTAAAGGCATCCTTCCGGGAGTACAGGCAAATGAAGGCTTCGCATCAGCCGACCGCAGCGGTTGAGCAAGCAATCATTTTCTATGCGGGATGGATGGGCCACTACGTCGCCGACGGGTCGCAGCCGCTGCACACCACCATCCAGTACAACGGCTGGGTGGGACCGAATCCGAACGGCTACACCACGCAGCATGACATTCACGCGCAGTTCGAGACTGCCTATGTTGCCGCTAACATTGCGGCGAAGGACTTTGCAGGATTCGTGCACGCTCCCGAGCGCGTGGAGGATCCCTTCGCGGGCTACGTCGCATATTTGAAAGAATCCAACGGCCTGATGGAAAAAGTCTACGCGCTGGAAAAAGCTGGAGGGTTTCACGAGAAGGGCTCTCCGGAAGCGTTTGAGTTTACGACCCATCGGCTCGCGGCCGGCTCGCAGATGCTGTTGAACCTGTGGTACACGGCCTGGCTGGAGAGCGCCGTCACTCCGGTTCCAGCGGTGCGATCGGCTCAGGCTCCCGCCAAGAAGTAGCCCAGCCCTCAATTATCATCGGCCATAAACCAACACATGGAACGTGCCCTGAAGTGGTGTCCGTCGCGGGTTCGGGTGCTCGGCAGTTGGCGCCGGGGCCGGACCGAAATCCGCTGTGTCCACAAAGAGGTTGTGCGTCTTGGTATCGAGGCCCATCGTCTTCGCCCCGAACTCAGTCTTGACGGTCTCGACCTCGCTGAACATGTCAGGCGAGTCTTCGTGGAAGACGTGAATCATCCCGTCACGGGTCGAGGCAAACACCAGGCCGGTTGCCGGATCATAGGCGCAGGCGTCCACGCCCGCCGAGATGGCAAACGATTGGATGACCTTGCCGTTGTCGGCATCCATCACTACGAGCTTCTGCGGCTCGCGGCCGGCGCTGAACAGCCGCCGGTGTTGCTGGTCGATTGCCAGAGCGGTGGGCCCTCCGGCCGGAGCCACAGGCCAGCGTGATTTGATCGCGAGCGTGCTCGAATCAATGGCGACTACCTCGCTCTTATCCTCAATATTCACATAAACGGTTCCCTTGCCGTCGGCCACAGCGAACTCCGGACCTCCGCCCAGGTCGATGGTCTTCACTACCGTCCCACTCTTGGCATCGATCACGGTGGAGCTGTGGGGATCTCCATTCATCGCAAAGACGCGCTTGGACGCCGGATCGTAAACAATAGAGTCGGCGTCCTGGTCGGCCTTCACGTCGCCGGTCACTTTCAGCGTCTTGAGATCGAAAATGACCACTTTGCCTGCACCCCCGTCGCTGATGAACCCGCGACCAAACTCTTCCGCCACCGCGACGCCATGGTCCTGTTTCAAGCCGGTGATGTTGCCGACAAGGGTGCCGTTATCGGCGTCGATCACCGTTATCTCCGTGCCGTGCGATAAATAGACGCGGCGCGCGGAAGAGTCGACGGTAATGTAGTCAAAATATTCGCGAGTGCTTCCCTCAGCGGCGCCGAACGGGTACTTCTTGAGCAGGTGGTAGCCTCCCATCGCCGCCATCGCGAACGCAAAAGTGCCGAGCAGGAGGAGAGATCCGAGAACTGCCCTACGTCTGAGATTGGATGATTTCACGCGACACCTCTTTTGGTTGAGAAGGCACAAGCCACAGAGAAGCAGCTCGATGATCGTTTGACTACTGATCGGTTGACCAACGGTCTGAATTATAACTTCCCGCTGCCGGGACGCAACCAGTGAACAAGAAACGAACCGGGGAAGCGTGGACGCACCTGGACGCAATTCAGAAGTCTGGCTGCCCCCCAGGGATTCGAACCCCGATAGCCTGCTCCAGAGGCAGGTGTCCTAGCCGTTGAACGAGGGGGCAACGTTTCCATTATCCAACGAGACACGGAGCCGGTCAATCCTGGTGGCGGCAAATCCTTTATGGTCAGCTGACCGGTTCGCGTTAGACTCTGTTAAGCCGTTGTTGCCGCGGGGAGTTCGTATGGTCACTATTTTTGAGAATGTTTCTGCAGTCTCGACCGAATACACGGAAATTGCGCGCCGTCCGCTGGAAGCAGACCAGTGCGCCCTTATCGTGGTGGATATTCAGGAAAAACTTCTGCCGCCCATCTTTCAGAAGGAACAACTGGTGCGGAACGCGAAGCTGTTGATCCGCGCCGCAGGTCTGCTCAAGATTCCTGCGATCGTGAGCACGCAATACGCGAAGGGGCTGGGCAAGACTGTGCCCGAGATCGCTTCCCTGCTGCCGGAAACCGAGGCCATCGATAAAGACCGGTTCTCCTGTTTCGGCAGTGACTCTTTTTGTACGCTGCTGAAGCGCCTGCCGGGCAATCGCAATACCCTGCTGCTCTGCGGCATGGAGAGCCACATCTGCGTGGCGCAGACGGCGTTGGCGGCGCTGCGTGAGGGCTATCTCGCGCATGTCGCTTCGGATGCCGTCAGCTCACGAACGGAATGGAACTGGAAGATTGGTCTGGAAAGAATGCGTGCGGCGGGCGCGGTGATTTCCTCCACCGAGATGATGATCTATGAGCTGATGCGCGCCTCATCGTCGCCGGCGTTCAAGGAGTTGCTGCCGCACCTGAAGGGCTAGGCGTCCGCCGCAACATTCTCAGCCTCGGCGCCGGGTTCTTTCTTCTTCACCCGCACGACCGTGATCTTGGCGAAGCCCTCTTCAAACGCGGGTGGCTTCAGCTTGGCCGCCATCCGGCGCATCACGTCTTCAGGTACAACGCGGTCGCGACGCTGGTGACGTTCGAGGCAGACCTCGAGCGGCACATCGAAGAAAACCGCGTGCACTTCGTACTGGTAATCCTTGGCCAGCTTGATCCAGTGCTGGCGCTCCTGCGGCGTGAGGTTGGTGGCGTCGACGTAATTCGTAGGACGCTTGGCGATGAGCCTGGCTTTGAGCATGGATCGCAGGTTCGAAAACACAAGGTCCTGAAAGCGCTGCTCGCGCACATCGTCAAAGAGCAACGAGCGCACCATGTCGCTCGAGAGCGGCACTACGTTGTGGCGTTTGAACCACGAACTCTTGCCGGAACCCGGCAGGCCGATCGCCAGCACCACCACGCCTTTCGGCGGACGCTGCGGCGCGGCAGGAGCCGGTCGAGGCTTCGGCGCGACCCCGGCTAGTGGCGGAGCCGGTGCTTGCGCCTCTGTCTCGCCAGCGTCCGCAAACTCTTCCTCGGCCGGTTCTCCCGGCACGACCGGAATGGATCCTTTCACGGCGGCGGGGGCAAAAGCTTGAGCGACTGCCTGCTCGCGACCGCGGCCACCTCGCCCGCGCCCACCGCGACGACGCCGGCCGCGGCCAGTTGATCCAGAACCGCTGTGGGCGGGCTGAGGAGTCACGGGTTGTTCTTCGGACGGCTGTTCCTGGGACTGCGGTTCCTGGGGAGCGGAACGTGGCCTGCGAACTGGTCGAGGCTCCGCCACCGACGGGGGCGGAGCCGAAGCTTCAGATTCCATGTTCGGGGCGTGAGGGGCCGGGCTTGGCGGCTGCTCGGCGTCAAAATAGGCCGGCTGCAAGGGCGGAGGAACTGGCTGGTCGGAGGCCTCTGCGGGCGTCTTCTTGCGGCGCGTCAAACGGTCGCGCATCCATTTACGCATGCAAGGCTTTTAACACAGAAGAGAGGGTGGGAGCAATCGTCTAAGCCTCCGGACGAACCACACGCGACAGCCAAGTTCCGATGCGGGCCGCTACAATATCAACATGTCGGAACCAATCCCCTCAGCGATCCGTGGCCAAAAGTACATCTCTCTCGCCACATTCCGCAAGACCGCCGCAAAAGTTGCCACGCCCGTCTGGTTCGGCGAGGATGGCGACAAGCTTTACGTCATGACGATCAGCACAATGGGCAAAGTGAAGCGCATTCGCAACAATCCGCTGGTGGAAGTGGCTCCCTGCACGATGCGCGGAAAGCTGACCGGTGACAAGCTCTTTGCCCACGCACGCATCCTCCCGCCCGAGGAACATGCCCACGCGCGGCAGACCGTCAACCGGAAATACCTGTTGGCCCGGTTATCAGCGCCATTCAGCAAAGCAGATACGTTCCTGGAGATAAGCTTCCCGTAATCATGGCTTCTAGGACCAGAAGCACACAGATTGCGTGAGGGGACGCGGAGCTTTCTAAATCCGGGGGCGATCATTTACGTCCGTTCCCCCGTCCTGCTAACATCATCTGTCTGTTATCCCGGCTCAGAACGATTTCTGATGTCGCATTCATAAGAACGAAGAACGGAGAAACTATGGCAATCAAAGTTGGCATTAACGGCTTCGGACGCATTGGCCGCAACGTTCTGCGGTCTTCGCTCAACGACCCGAATCTGGAATTCGTAGCGGTCAACGATCTCACGGATCCGAAAACCCTCGCGCACCTGCTGAAATACGATTCCATCCTCGGCAACCTGCCAAATAAGATCGCCGCCGGCGCGGACAACATTACGATCGATAACAAGACCATCAGGGTGTTCAAGGAACGGGATCCGGGCGCCCTGCCCTGGGATTCTGTGGGCGCGCAGGTGGTGATCGAATCCACTGGACATTTCACCGATGCGAATGACGCCAAGAAGCATATGCGCGGCTCTGTAAAGAAGGTGATCATCTCAGCTCCGGCGAAGAATGAGGACATAACGCTGGTGCTGGGCGTGAATCACGAGAAATACGATGCCGCCAAGCATCACATTATCTCGAACGCATCCTGTACCACGAACTGCCTGGCGCCAATCGCCAAGGTGATCAATGACATATTCAAGATTGTCAGCGGGACGATGACCACGATCCACTCCTACACCAACGATCAGGTTATCCTCGACTTCCCGCACAAAGACCTGCGACGGGCGCGGGCGGCGGCGATCAACATGATTCCGACCTCCACCGGTGCGGCTAAAGCTCTCAAGCTGGTGATTCCTGATCTTGCGGGAAAGCTTGATGGTTTCGCCATGCGAGTGCCTACGCCGAACGTCTCGGTGGTCGACCTGGTGGCTTGGGTTGAAAAGAAGACCACCAAGGAAGAAGTGAATGCAGCTCTGAAGAAAGCGTCCGAGAGCGGACCGCTGAAGGGTTATCTTGGCTTCGAGGAGAATGAACTGGTTTCGTCGGACTTTAAGGGCGATTCGCGCTCTTCGATCGTCGATGCACTCATGACCCTGGTGGTGGCCGGCAATTGCGTCAAGGTAATCTCCTGGTATGACAATGAGTGGGGATACTCCTGCCGGGTGCGGGATCTGATTCATTACATCGCCGGGAAGGGTCTGTAGGTCTTTAGCGCAGAGTTTGTAGCGCCGGCATCCCTTCGGCTCGCTCAGGGCAGGCTTTGCTGGCTGTCCTCGACCAGGTCAAAGGAACCGTGACGCTACCTTTATACCGCCTCTAATTAAGGACGAACCAGCCAATGTCCAAGCTGTCCATCCGTGATCTCCCTCTCAACGGCAACCGTATCTTCATGCGCGTTGACTTCAATGTTCCTCTGGAAGACGGACGCGTGATGGACGATACGCGCATCCGCGAAACCCTGCCCTCCATTGAGTACGCCTTGCGGCACGGCGCAAGACTCATTCTCGCCTCGCATCTGGGACGGCCCAAGGGCAAGCCCAATCTCAAGATGAGTCTGAAGCCCGTGGCCGAGCGGCTGCGCATGGTGCTCGACAAAGAGCTGGCCCGCGGCGAGAACGTGGGCTTCTGCCCCGACTGTGTAGGGCCGGAGGCGGAGGAAGTGGCCACTCAACTGGAAAAAGGTCAGACCCTGCTGCTGGAGAATCTCCGTTTTCACGCCGAGGAAGAGGCGAACGACGAGAAGTTCGCCAAGCAATTGGGAAGTCTGGCGGACTTCTACGTCAATGATGCCTTCGGCACGGCGCATCGGGCGCACGCATCCACCGTGGGCATTACGAAGTTCGTCGCAAAATCGGCGGCCGGTCTGCTCATGGAAAAGGAACTGAAGTATCTGGGCAAGGCGCTGGAGCATCCTGAGCCGCCGTTTGTGGCGATCCTGGGCGGAGCAAAGGTTGGCGACAAGATCGGCGTGATTCGGAACCTAATGAACAAGGTCGACTCGCTCATCATCGGCGGCGGAATGGCCTATACGTTCCTGAATGCTCAGGGACACGAAATCGGCAAGTCTCTGCTTGAGGCCGACAAAGTGGACCTGGCGCGGCAACTGCTGGAGGAAGCGAAGCAACGAAAAGTGAAGTTCCTGTTGCCCATCGATCACGTGGTGGCTCTGAGGCCTGAGACCAACGCGGTGGTGCAGCAGATCGGCGAAGGCCAGCCCATTCCGGCCGACCGCATGGCGCTCGACATTGGGCCCAAGACGATCGAACTGTTCTCGGAGGAGATTTCGCGAGCCCGCACCATCGTGTGGAACGGGCCTATGGGCGTGTTCGAAGTCCCGGGATTTTCGCGGGGGACTTTCAAGATTGCTCATGCCGTGGCCGAAAACGTGGGCGCTATCTCGATCGTGGGGGGCGGCGATACGGTTGCAGCGGCGCACGGCGCCGAAGTCGCGGATAAAATCACGCACATTTCCACTGGCGGCGGGGCCTCGCTGGAGTTCCTCGAGGGGAAGAAGCTGCCCGGGGTCGAAGCGCTCACGGACAAGAAGTGACCGATCTGGATAAAGGCGTGCAAGATTTCACAATCCGCATCGTGCTGGACCACGGAAAGACCATCGAGTTCCAGGGCCCGGCCGACATCACCAGCGAGACGACTGACGCGATCGTGAATGCGGCGAACTCGTCCCTTCTGGGCGGCGGTGGAGTGGATGGCGCAATTCACGAAGCCGGCGGACCCGCGATACTCGCTGAGTGCAGGCAAATTGTGAGCAAGATCGGAAGCCTGCCTGCGGGAAAGGCAGTCATCACTAGCGGAGGACGCCTCACGGCGAAACACGTGATCCATACCGTTGGCCCGTTCTATCGCGGCGGTCAACAGGGAGAATCGGGAAAGCTGGCAAGCTGTCATCGCGAATCCATCGGGCTGGCCGATGAGCATGCTCTAAGATCGCTGTCATTCCCCGCCATTTCAACGGGCGTGTACGGATATCCGGTTTCGGACGCGGCGCCGGTCGCGATTGCTTCCGCGCTCGAGGCTCTCGTCGCGGCGAAGCATGTGAAGAAGGTTCGATTCATCCTCTACGACTTCGCAACTTTGACGGCATATACGCAAGCCGCCGAAGAACTGAGTCCTCCAGACACCACTTCTCCCATCCGAATCGAAAAGGCTTCCTCATGAGAACCAAGCTGATCGCCGCCAACTGGAAAATGCACAAGACTCCGGACGAAACTCGCGACTTCTTGCGCGATTTTCTGCCTCTGGTCGCGGATCACAGCCGCGACCAGATCGTGGTGTGTCCGCCCTACACCAGCGTAGCTCCCGCAATTGAAGCGGCACGAGGTTCCAGCGTCGCGATGGGAGTGCAGAACGTGCACTGGAAGGCGGAGGGCGCTTATACCGGTGAGATTTCGGCCGCGATGCTGCTTTGCCTGGGCGTGACCCACGTGATCGTTGGGCACTCGGAGCGGCGGCAGTATTTTGGCGAGACTGACGACACGGTGAACCTGCGGCTGAAGACCGCGCTGGAAGCCGGTCTCACGCCGATCTGTTGCGTGGGCGAAGTATTGGAGGAACGCGAAGCGGGGTTGACCGACGACGTGCTGCGGCGGCAGTGTGTCCGAGCCTTCCATGCCATCTCTGCCAAGAAGGCCGCGAAGCTGGTGGTGGCTTACGAGCCGGTGTGGGCCATCGGCACGGGGAAGAACGCCACGCCGGAACTTGCCAGCCAGGCCCACGCCGTCATACGGCAAGAAGCTGTCGAGGTGTTTGGGGAGGAATTCGCGGCCAAGCTTCGCATCCTCTACGGTGGGTCGGTGAAGCCGGAGAACGCCGCGGTGCTGATGGCGCAGGAGGAGATCGATGGGGCGTTGGTGGGCGGGGCGTCACTGGATCCGAAGTCGTTTGCGGCGATTGTGAAGTACTGAGCGCTCTCGTGCGCTTGCCCGAAGGGCGCTAAGAAGAGCCGCAAAGCGCGCCAAGGAAGAACCGGCTCGACCGGCAGGCGAGGCCGCTGGCAACTCGGGCGGGCT
>Ga0210400_10001882_pt1 | contig 20326 bp, 23 predicted proteins | sample IncBWH26MmetaG_FD_155456 | JGI IMG/M metagenome (GOLD analysis project Ga0210400, IMG submission 155456) | Forest soil microbial communities from Barre Woods Harvard Forest LTER site, Petersham, Massachusetts, United States - Inc-BW-H-26-M | ecosystem: Environmental > Terrestrial > Soil >...
TCGCACCGGGAACGGTGGTGAAGTGTGGAGATCTGGTTCATCGTGTGGGCGGCGGGGTTCGTGGGGCTGTTGGCGTATTGGGAGCACCGGATGCGGTACGTTCGGATGCGGCAGACGCGACGAGCGATCCATCAGCAGCGGATGCGCCGGAGACTCTGGCAGCGGGTGCGTCGGCCCCCGAGGACGATCTCGGATTTTGATCGGAGGATCTGATGGTCTGCGACAAGTGCGGCGAGGAACGCGACGATGCGATCGCCCGCACCGAGATTCACGATAAGACACTGGTCCGCACCACCCCCGATGGGACATCGTTCCCGGTCACGAATCCGGTACTCTGCACACGGTGTTGCGCGTCGTCTCCGGGTCGGGAGTGGATGCGCGCGTCCGCCGGGTTGGAGCTGTGATACCCTCGCCCCCATCCCATGAAGCCCGACACCTGCGGGACGTGCGCCGCGCGGCCGGTCACCCGGATTCCCGTCGTCGGGAACGACTGGCGGTGTGCGGCGTGCGCGTCGCAGTACTGGACCCGCGTCGTCGAGGTCGGGGCGGCGTTGTCGACGATCGCCAAAGCGATCGACCCGCCCGTCTTTGTCGATTGGTGGACGCCGAAACCGGACAAGCCGCTGCGTCGCTGTGTGCGCTGCCCGACCGGAGTGGTCGATCAACACGTGACCCCGTACGGAACCCTGTGTCGGATCTGTCTAGGGCTCGGACGCAGTCACACGCGAAAACGGGTGCTCGCCGCCCAGTCTGGAGGATCGCATGACCCGTTGGCTCCTACCACTCGTCGTTCTCAGTCTCTTCGCCGCGACGCCGGCGACCTACTTCCCCGAGACGATCGATTCGTTATGGGGCTCTAAACATCCCCACGTCGTCGTCGGAGGTGTCGTCGCGACGGTCGCCGGGAAGGCGGATTCGTCGGTGGAGTTCATGCTCGGGGACGAGCACGGCCACTTCGTCAACTGCGTCGTGCCCGCAGGGCAGCATCTCCAACCGCGCGTCGGTGTCGAGGTGCTGGTCTACGGCACGCGCAAGGTGTACTCCGTGTCGGATCGCGGGCAGGGCGTCCGGGAAATCAACCCCGTCGAGAAGATCGAACCCGTGGAGTGAGCGTATACTGTCGCATTGGAGGTCAGCATGGCACTGCATCTGCGGAAGACGGACGACGGCTTCGAACTGGTTCAGAGCGACAGCGGTCCCTATTCCAACAGCGAGCCGACCGTCACGCCGGTGTACACCTTGACGGCGGAAGACGTTCAGAATATCAAAGCGGATCTGGCGGCCCTCGAGTTTGCGCCGCCGGCAGCGACTGCAGTGTCTCCATCGACAACCGAGCCCGTGCCGGTGCCTGCCCAGATGGGCACGCCGTCGGCCGAACCTGCGAAAACGGAGTAGGTCATGCCCGACACGAACTTGCCCGCGTCAGGAACGTTCCAAGCGCCTCCTGCCGATGCGCCGATGGAGCGGACTCAGCCCTTGACGGCGGATGCCGGAACGATCGTCGACGTCCATGGCGTCGCGCATCGGCCGATCGACAAGGCGCGGATGAACGAGCGCGAGCTCCAGCCGTTGACGTACGGGCGAGCACCCGGTGAGGCCCCCTCGAACGTCGAAATCACCGACGTGAAAACGCCAGGCGAGGCCAAGGCTCCTGAACCCGTCAAAGCCGCCGCGCACCAGCCGGTCGTCCAGCAGCGGCCGGTCGATCCGACGCGTCCGGCGATGTCCGCCGACGAGGATCCGGTGACGGCGCGGCCGGCGCGTGGGATTCCCGGGACGGCGTTCTCGCCCTACCGGACGAAACCGGCCCTCGCCGTCGAAGGCGGCTTCGGATCCGCCGAGCAGGAGTACTTCCCGCTCACCGGTGAAGAACTGAAGCAGTGCGTCGGGCTGTTGCTCGAAGAACTCGTCGAGCAGATCGGAAACGACCTGCGGTTCACGTTAGCGACGACCTATCCCCGCTTCAACGTGAAAGTCAAGTTGATCGTTGAGGCTGAGACCGAAGAACAGGTCCGCATCGAAAAGATCGATGCCCGTGAAGTCGTGCCGCTCGAGGTCGCGCAGCAGCACTGCGACTCGGTCGTGTTCGTCGTCAGTCGGAGTCGCCGAGAATTCGACGCGCACAACGAGGTGGAGACGCCGGTCGATGCGCTGCGGCAGGAGTTGGAGATTCCGGGGATGCGGAAGCAGACCGTCCCAGGGCCATTCGGGCCGATGGCGATCGATCTGCCGACGGGGTTCTGATCATGAATCGACGAGGATTTTTCTCGCGACTATCAGCCGGTTTGGCTGTTGGTGTAATCGCACCAGAGGTCATCGCTAAAGCCGAATCCGTCGCCCCGCCACTACCGCCACCGTCAATCGAATCCACGCTATCGTGGAACCATGTGGAGTATCACGGATTTGAACCGATCCAAGGCGGGTCTGATATTGCGGTGCGCGTACTGGCACGTCGCACGGACGGAGAATGGTTTTACGCGCGAGGTCGTATTCAGCGTCGTCCAACATGGTCGATCGAAGAACTGATCTCTGATTTCAATCGGGCGCTGGAAGATATCACAAATGAACTCGCCAAATTTCGTTTGCAACCAGTTGAGCACGACGACGATGGCCGTTCACGACTTGGAAAGAGAAAGCCGCGCTGATGCCGTCCCATCCTGATCGTGTGAGACGCAACTATTCCGATCATTCGCCCGATCCGACTCCACGAGAGCGAGACCGCCGAACTGCAGTGGACCCTCCGCGACGGGACGGTGTACGTCGAACGGAAGACGATCCAGCCGAGTGCGACGCGCATTGTTCGGATGGCCCCGTCTGATTTCCATGCGGGAGAACAATAGGTGTGGCTGACAACCCTGTACCGCCGCGTGGTCTCGCGGATCAGTTCGTCCAGATTCTTCACCGGCTTGACGCCCTCGATGGAGCGGATCGCGACGGCGCTGGAGGATCGGAACGCGCTGCTACAGCAACAACTCCAGGCGCAGGGGATCCGTCCGAGTCCAGCGACCCGCCTCCCGTCGTCCTACCGTTTGCGACGACGCACGGAAGCGGACATCACGATCGTCGATCGCGAGACGTTGCTGAACGAGCAGATCAAGCGGGAACAGCAGGCCTTGCACCCCGACGAGACGAAATACGGCTCTTCGAACGGAACCGCAAACAACTTCAGCGCAAAGCCAGACGCTTCGGTGTCGGGATCGATGCCTACGACACCGCGACGCCCCTAGCCGACGCGATCCGATTGGTCGGCAAAGAATCCTTTCTCCAGTTTGTCCTCTTGGCCTCCATCAACGGCGACGAGAGCGCGCGGGCGTGGCTGCGATCGTACGAAGTCGCTTCCGCACTTGGGAAACTTGCGCCCGATCGGATTTGCATTCTGTCCGGTGTGCGTCCCGATGATCTTTTAGCGGCGGTCGTCAAGGCGGGTGTGACGCTCGGCGCGCGCACGTCGCAGATGGTCTATGCGGCGCTGAAACCGAAGATCGTCAAGAAGATGGCTCAGTCGGCGCTGCGGATCAGCGGGAAGCATGCGGAGATTGCGCAGAAGGATCGGCTGGCGATCTTACAGCACGACGGCTTCCTCCCGACGCCGGCGCGGATGGTCATCAACAACAACAATACGGCGAATGCGGAGTCGAAAGCGGCGGCGGCGGCGGCGGCGAACTCGGAACCGTCCGTCCCGTCCTTCCTCGACGACATCGATAGTACGCAGGCCGCCCGCGAATCCGTCCAACGTACGTTGCTCGCTGTCCCGGCGAGAGAGGGGACGCTTGTGACCGAGTAGATGTACTCCAAACTAGTGACCGCGCAAGCGGTCGAGGCTGCCAGTCGATCCCAAGGGTGGGATCTTGTCTACTATTCCGCCGCACAAATCGACGCCGCGATCGCGCACTTCGACGATCTGCTGGACCCGGACACGGGTCGCCTGACCCGTCAACTCACCGACGACGAAAGTCGCTTCATTCAAAACAACCGAAAGCTCTGCGCGCTCGACTTCACGTACTGGGCAGAGCACTTTGCGCACATCGTCGATTGGGAGAAGCGCAAGGTCTATTTCATTCCCAACGTCGCGCAGCGGATCGTCATCGACATCTGGGCCGAGCACGAAGAACGCGCGCTGGCGATCATGTTGATGTCGTTGAAGGCCCGCCAATTGGGAATCACAACCGTCAACCAGATGGCCGTCACGCACCGGTTTCAGTTCTGGCGAAACACGAATGCAATCGTCGCCTCGGCGGATCCAAAAAAGACCGTCGAGATGGGGCAGATGATCAAGTTCTGCCTGGACAACCAACCGTGGTGGTTGCTGCCGTCGTCGCCGACAGACAAACAAGAAAAAAACATGATCGTAGAGTTCTCTGCGATCAACACACGGTTATCTATTCAGGCCGGCAACCAGTTTCACGGTGTGGCTCGTGGATCCACACCGAACTGCGGCCAATTATCAGAGGTCAGTAGCTGGGATAACGCAGAGGAAGACATCGACGCGTCGTTCATTCGCGCGATCCACGAAACTCCGGATGTCTTCGTGTCGCTGGAGTCGACGGCCCTCGGTCGAGACAACTGGTGGGCGGATTCGTGGGAAATCGTGAAGACGGAATGGCCGCGTGGCCGCTCGCGGTTGCGGGGGATCTTCCTGCCGTGGTTTGTCGGGACAGACATTTACCCGACGTCGACCGACTTGCGCGCTCGACCGGTTCCGTCGGATTGGATCCCGACCGATCGGACGATCTCGCACGCGGAGCGGGCACGGCAGTACGTGCTTTCGAACCCCGCGCTGTTCAAGCATCTCGCGAAGGGCAATAGAGACTGGCAGATGTCGCGCGAGCAGATGTGGTTCTACGAGATCGAGCGCGACATGTCAGTCCGGAAGAAAACACTCAACAAGTTTTTGAGCGAGATGCCGGCCGACGACTTGGAAGCGTTTCAGAACACCGGGATCAGCGTGATCGATCAGGACGTGATCCTGTCGTATCGAGAGAAGGTGCGCGAACCGCTGGGTGTGTACGCGATCGTCGGAGACGGGATCCATCGAACGCTCATTCCGTCGCGCACGCAGTGGTGGACCGGACCTGATGCGCCGCCGGCGATCACGATCCACGTCGCGAGCGTGTGTCGATCCCGAGAGACGTACCAGTTTATCCCGCTGAAGTTTGACGGCTACTCGGCCTACGACCCCATGTTCAAGTTGTTCATTTGGGAGATGCCCGAGGAAGGGGAAACGTACGGGATCGGGGTGGATACATCGGACGGCATCGGGCAGGACTGGTCCGTGTTGGAAGTCTTGCGACTCGGGAACGGCTATCGCAATCACGGCCAATGCGCTGAGTTTGCCAGCCCCTATATCAAGGCCGATCAGTTGTGGCCGATGACGCTCGCGTTGTCGTGCTTCTATTCGGTCTGGAACGAGACGGCGCAGCGACGGACCCAATGTCGCGTGGCGGTCGAGTGTCGGGGGAACGGCGAGATCGTGCAGTCAAATCTCCAAGCGCGCGGATGGGTGAATTTCCATCCGTGGAAAAAATACGACCTCAAGAAACCGATCGCCGATTCGAAGGTCCATCACGTCGGCGTGTTCACGAACGTGTGGTTCCGGTCGATGATGATGGACAAGTTGTTAACGGTGATCGACGAAGAGGCGCTGGATATCGGATCGCCGTGGTTCGTCAATGAGCTCGCGAACCTCGAACGGGATCCCGACGAAGTATCCGCACGGGCAGCGTACAACACGCACGACGATCGCGTGCTGGGGTTAGGGTTCGTCTTGTTTTCGCTCGACCCACCTGGGAAGTTCCAGCGCACGCGCACGTATCGCAACACGACGCCGCAGTATCTGCCTGACGCCGTCGACCCCACTACCGGTAGTGGTAGAATCTCGGCTGCGAACTCCAGTGGGTATGCGGTGTGGCGACCGGACGGGCAGGCACTGGATGGGCCTCGGGACTACGCGCATCCGGTGGAGCGGTCATATGGCGGACAGACGCAACTAGGACCACGACGCGGGCCAACGATTTACACACCGTAAAGGGTAGATATATCCCGATTTACCAGCAACATTGTTCGCCCTGCGATCACGTCTTCGAAGAGTACCGGCCGATGGCCCGGTACGCGGAGAACACGCCCTGCGACAACTGCGGCGGACCGACGACGCAGATCCATCTCCCGAGCGGCGTGACGATCACGTCCGATCCGGTCGTGGTCTTCAAAGCGCCGGACGGATCGTATCGGTTTCCAGGCGATCCCAACGGGTTGTCGGCGAAGACGTACGAAAAAGTGGGCTACACGCGAGTTGAACTCCGTGGGTGGGCTGAGGTCCGTCGCTTCGAGCGGGACGTGAACACGAAGGAAGCCTCCGAGATCGCGCGCAAGGTCGAAAAGCGGCTCGAGATGCGCGAGATTGGCGAGAAGATGCGTCGCTCTGAGGTTATTCACGGGTTGCGGAACGGGTTTCAGATCCCAGAGACCGACGAGAAGGGTCGGCGGACCGGTCGGATGAAGACCGTAAAGTTGTCGGCCTTCGGGCGGGATCTGATGCACTCCGCGATGCAGCGGAACGACGGGAAGCCGCGGCCGAAAGAATATTCGCCTGGATTTTTTGTCGATGCTTTCGCCAACGATCGCAGTAATCGGGATGAAGCGCGTCGTCCTGATGGTAAACGGTTTCGCGACTGATGGCTTACGAACTCGCGCGCCACGGATCCACCGACGACATCCTCCTCGGGAGTCTCCTGGAGATGTTGTCCGAGTCCGAATCGTGGCTCAGCGCGCAGAGTCCGTCGATCGAATGGGATGGCGTCGCGGAACTGTTGCGCGCCGCCAATCCCAAGAACGACGTCAAGGGGATGTCGAATACGGGGTATGACCTCGTCGCGCGCAACGCGCGGGACATCGTCGCGTCGCTGTCCAACTTCCGCCACGAACTCGAATTCAAGCCCCGCTTCAACAAGACGCTCTACAACCAAGCGCATGTCCTGACGAAGCTCGATCGGAACTGGTACACCGAAACCGACGCGCACGACGACTACCGGGCGAATCTTCAGAACGCCGTCGCGTGGGGCACTGGATATCTGTACGAGACGTGGAACAATCGGTTTCACGGCACGCACGGGGACATCGACCTGCAAGCCTACGGACCCTCGGACGTGACGTTCGTGCAGCTGCCGCGGGATCACGACATCCAAAAAGCCTACATGGTCATCATTCGCGAAGAGGTTCCGATCAACCTCGCGAAGATGACCTACGAGAACATCGCCGACAATTTGACGCCTGACCGTGACGCGCCCGGATGGATCGCGAAAGGGCTCCGGAAGGTCCAGCAGTTGATGGGTGGCTCGCCGGCACTTCGCGTCGGTGGACGCGATCGGCAAAAGCAAACCTCGTTTCCGACCGTGGATATTTTCCACGCGTACACGCTCGACCGGGCCATCAACCTCACGTCCGGTGAAGTGACGATGGGCACGCGCGGGACCAACTGGTCCTACAAAGTGCCGGCGCTCGGGTCGCCGATGCCGCTGGGGGTGATAAACGAATCGACCGGTGCGGAGATGACGCGCCCTGCGGAAGCGGCCGATTGTCGGTTGTTCCCGCTTCGGCGCTATACGATCTTCACGCGGACCGCAGTCGCGTATGACGGGTCGTCGCCGTGGTGGCACGGGCAGGTGCCGTTGGCGCGTGTCCGGTTCAATGATTGGGCGTGGGAAGCTCTTGGCCGCTCGTTGCTCGCCGAGCCGCGCACGATGCAGGACGGGATCGTGCGGTTGATGCGCTACATCGAAGATGCGTGCGCGTCGCGACTGGATCCGGCCCTCCTGTACGACGACCAACTCGTGTCGGAAGGCTTTGCGAAGAATTTCAATCCGCGTCTGGCCGGATCGCGTGCGGCGGTCAACCTCCAGGCGGGCGATGTGATGAAGGTGCCGCTAGGGGCTGACTACTACAACATCCCCACCGGGACGTTCGAATGGGTGAAGCAGCAAGAGGATCGGCTGAACAAGCAGATGGGGACGCCGGACCTGATTGCGATTGCGAAGGCGAAACAGGTCCCCTCGTCGGATGCGCAGGAAAAGTTACTGGAGATGGCTGGCCCGCTCGTGCAGGACATGATGCGGCAGGTCGAAGTCCCGCAGCGGCAACTGGCCGAGTGGCGGAAGGCGTACTACTTCCAGTTCTACACGCGGGGCAGGATTCTCATCACGACGGGGCTTGGCGCCGACGACGAAGAGTCAGATTTCGAATACACGCCGGACAAGATCGTGCCGCAGATCGACGGGGAGACGTTGACGCTGCGACAGGAGCGCACGAAGCGTTACATCTCCGAGTTCCGAGCCTCGTTGACGGAGTCGGGGATCAACGAGATGCACCGGATGACCGCTCGGCTCTCGATTCTCCAGTTACGGAAGGCGATTCCGATCGACGCGTGGACGGTCGCCGACTACTGGCGCGTGTCGAACTACGGTCCCAAACCGGACGGGACGCACAACGTGATGGAGCGGTTCATCGCCGAGCAGCATATGAATCGGGAGTTAGCCGAGGAGATGGGCGGCGGACAAATGGGAGGCGGTGCTGGTCGGCCTCACTCGAATCAGCGCCCTCCTAAAATTCAACAGAAAGACGGAGGTTCACGGAGCACGGTGCGGACATCCTGAGGATCCCATGATCAATTTGGACACGACCATTCGTCGTCATCTCCGAATCGATGAAGTCGCCAAGGCGTGCAACGTGTCGCGTCGTCTCGTCTACTACTGGATCAAGCACGAGATCGTCTCGTCGGTCGTGTTGTGTGGGACACGTCAGATTCCGATCGACGATGTGCGACGGCAAATTCAGAACCCCGATCGGCGTCGCAAGCCGGTAGTTGCACAGTTTTCGCCCAGCCAGCAACGCTCCGCGTAGGTTTTACCTTTACTCCACTTTTTCACTCAGTCTACCGTCCGAACTGTGCCGCAACGGATCCACTTCAGGATCTGATCGGTCAGGGAGGACACCATGAACACGGTCGATGTTCGCGAGCGGCGCAAGGGCCGCAAGGGCGGACGCAAAAAGCATCGGTAACCCGCTCGCCGAAATGAGCAGCACGGGGTTCTAGTGAGCACTGTGGGGTTGTAGGTCCGTGCTGGTCCCCTCGGCGATAGGGTGCGATGGCGGGCGGGGCGGCGATGGGGTGTCGTCGCCCACGCTCGGTTCACGGGTCTCCAATTTTTTCACGAGGTTTCCAGATGGCGCGTCGACGTGGCAAGCAACGTCACGGACCGGTGCAATCGCGAGGCATGGGGCGCGGCCATTCCAAAGCGCGCGCCGGCAATGCGATGCATGGACAAAAAGGGAATCCGATTGTCAGTCCGTTCGCTCCGGCGTTCAGTCGCGGCAAACGCGGCCGGAAACGTGGCCGTGGCAAGCGTGGGCGGTAGGGGATGCCGCCGCCTGTCGGAGGAATGGCTGGGGCTGGTCCCACCGGGATGGATCAGAACGCGGCGGGCGGGTCGCCAGCGAGCGGGCAAGACGGCGCGCGGCAGGCGCTCGAGCAAGTGATGGGCGAGCTCCGCGAGCTCGGCCAACGTTTCGAAGCACTGGCTGGGAAGGTGCCGAGCCTCCAACCCGAGGTGCAGAAGATGCGGCAGATCCTGAAGCAGATGGTCGTGAAGGCGGCGCAGCAAGCGCCCCAACAGACCGCGAGCTCACAGGGCTTGCCAATGGGCGGTGGGTGAGGTTGATGCCGAAGCAAGACATCAATCTTCCTGTTGAAGGATCTCGAACAGCATACTTACGACGTGAAGTTCGAGAAACGAGACAAGTCGAAGCGGATGTGAGACGACGAGCGGCGCGTGGTGATAGAAGTTCTCAGCGGTGGGTAAAGTCTAACGATCGCAACAAAGCCAAGTGGCGACGCCGTTCACGCGGTAAGTCTCGATAATGGGCGGTGGGTAGTCGGTAGGTAGCACCACGATTCACGATCCGGACCCGTCTCCGATCAGGGACGGAAGGATTGGGAGTCACGAAGCCCCGGACCCTCTCACGAGGAAGGGTGCAGAGGACACGAATCATGGCGATCGACACGCTGAAGTGGTTGAAAGAGGATCTGGGGTTCACGGAGGACGAGGCCAAGGCCCTCCTCCCGCAGTTCGAGACGCGCGCCGAAAAACTCGAAAAAGGGTTTCTCCGGCAGTCCGACTACAGCAAGCACATGAACGACCTCAAGAAGACTCAGGACACCCTCGCAGCGGCCGAAGCGAAGCTGAATGCCGACATGGCCGAGTGGGCGGAAATGACCGCGGCGGAGAAAGCCGAAGCTGGCGATCTCAAGACGAAGATCGATGCCGCCGAAGCCAAAATCTTTTCGCTGACTCAGAAGGCGACGCGCCTCGCGGAAGATGCGGGCGTGGATCCGAAGACGATTCTCGGTGACGAAGTCATTCCACCGAAGAAAGAGCCGTCACCCACCGCGTTCGATCCGGGTCCGCTTCAGCAGCAGATCGGCGGGATCGCCGAGTACATGTTGACCCTCAACGCAGAACTGCCGGCGATTGCCGAGGAGCATTTCCAGTTGACGGGCGAACGGCTCGACACCCGGAAGTTCATCGGGGACATCAAGGCGGCGATCGCGACAGGAAAGGCGAAGCCGGCGGATCTGGATCCGGTGAAGCGGTGGGAGTCGACCTACGACATCCCCGCGAAACGTCAGGCCAAGGCCGTCGAGAAGCACGACGCCGAAATCAAGGCGGCCGAAGAGCGCGGGCGACTCGCGGCGGCGTCGGAGATGGCGCTCCCGAACAACGGGATGCGTCCCGGCACGCACTCGCCGGTCTTCAAGACGTCGAATGTGGCGCAAGGAAGCAAATTACAACGGCCCCAACCGAGCGATCGGTTGAGCGGAGCTATCAACGCACTACGGAACGGCACGTATCGACAGGGTGGACCTGGGAAAGCCGCGTAGTCGGCTGTTCGAAAAAGGACGCATATGTTTCGCACAGGTATTCGTAGTATCGCCTCGGGTGTTCCGAACATCCTGTACGAAACACCGCACGGTGTTCACCAAGCGGACCCGATCGTGGACGAGATCAACTCCACCACGATGTTCGAGGTGTTTCCGAAAAGTATTGAAGACAATTTTTTCCTCGCCGTCCCCGAGCTCGCCTACTTCCGCGATCACTGTTTGGTGCCCTTCGGAGGCGGATCGTTCATGCAGGCGATCTTTCGCTACGCGCCGATGATCGGCGGATTCTACGCGCCTGGTGCGAGTTTCAACATCACGAAGCGGCAGACCCTGACGGCGCTGCAGTTCGATCCCCGGTATCTCTACGTCAGCATCCCCGAATATCTCGAACAGTTGTCGGTGCAGAACAAGGGACCGGAAGCGGTCGCCTCGATTCTCGACGCCGACATGCAGAACGGGATCGACACGGCGAATGCGCTTGTCGCGGTGAACATGGCGCTGAACGGCCAGCGCGCAGGGCGCACGCAGGCGATCAACGGGTGGGTGGAAGCGATCTCGGACGGCATCACGCCGTCGTGGGACGGTAACACCTACACGACCTACGGCGGACAGACCCGCAACGGTGCGATCGGCGCGGCGTTGAATTCGATTCCCGTGTTCTGCGGGACGTCCACTGGCGCTGGCGGTGTTGTGCAGTACTCCACGCTCGAAGAGGGGTATCAGGACGCCTGCATCGGGAAGAAGGAACCGAATCTCGCGGTCGGGAACAAAGCGGTCATCGCGTACATCAAGGAAAAGCTCGTTGTCCAGCAACGGTTCCAGCAAGAGCGGGATCCGGTCTGGGGCGTTATGGGCTTCCGGTTGAACAACGCGATGGTGCTGAAGTCGGATTACTTCCCCTCCAGCAAGTACGGCTCGTCGGATCCGGTACTCGGATCGTGGTCGACCGGGACGTTCTCCTCGCCTGGGACGATTGCGAACGGAGGAACTGCAGCGAACGCGTCGAACCTGCCGACGAGCGGCACGACGGTCACGGTGGGCGAGGTGTTCAATCTCTACAACACCTTCGACTGGCTGTTCCGGGTGAGCGATTCGGAGCAGTTCGGCTTCGGGTTCTCTGGGTTTGTCCCGTCGCAGTACAACACCCGCGTGGTAGGCCAAATAAAAGCAATGATTCAATTAGAGAATCTTTCTCCACGAACTCAGAAAACCTTCTATGGCATAGCTGGGTGATCGCTTAGAATTACAAACTATGCGATACATCATGCAGACCATAGGGCGAGGACAAGCTGGCGTTTATCGCGTTGTTAGCGAGTTGATACTTCGCAACCACGCGCCGTACTTCCCGTCCGTAGATAGCGGTGTCGATCTTATTGTCGATGGAACGTTGCGGCTTCAGGTGAAGACAACGCTTCGAGCTTCGCGACACTGGCGATGGCCGGAAGGCACGTTCATTTTTTCGCTGAAGAAGGCGCAGACGATTCAAAAACAGAAGTATGTGCCGTGCCAGTCGAGAAAGTTCAGAGAGTTTTGCGATTTTCTGGTGCTCTGGGCTGTTGAACCGAGTCGATTCTGGATCGTTCCTGCTGTTGTCTGTGATGGTCGACACAATGTGACTATCAATGACCGTCACCAGTGGAAATTGTGCGACATTGATCAAGCGAAGGCACTTCGAGCACAGGGTCTCAGTTACCGAGCTATTGCCGAACAGATTGGCGCTGACGAGTGGACGGTGAAGCGACGCCTCAACGGTAGCTTCGCTGAACCGAAGCGTCGCTATTCGGATCTGATGCAGTATGAAAACCGCTGGGATCTGATTACCGGCGCGCTGGCGACCCTGACGGAAGCGAACACGATCGTCGATCGACCTCGAGCCGTGGTGAACGACGCGGAATTTTTGAAGTCCTAGAGGACCATCATGTATAACGACGCAGTCGTTCGCCTCACCTCCGGATCGATCAACAAAGTCAACGACGCGGTCGTCGGCAGCGGGGGCACGAATATCGGCCCGCAGATCGGCGCGGCCGTGGGCCAGCTTGGATCGGGCTGGTATCTGGACGATTCGCAGCTGCTGTTCGACTCGACGATGGGCACGGTGTTCGGCGGGCATTTCCGCTACGTGCGCCTCCGTGTCGGTGCGGCGGCGGTGGTCGTCGGCCAGATCGTCTTCTGGGACACGATAGCGAACGCCGCCGACAACCTGTTCCAGGTCACGGAACTCGAATCCGGATCCGCCGACACGGCGATGCGCGCCGCAGGCATCGTGCTGAATTCTGGCTGGACGGCTGGGAACTACTCGGTCATTCAGGACCTCGGCCCGACCAAGGTGAAGTTCCGTGCGACGTTGACGGCCGCAGGCGCTGCAGGGTCGCGCGTCTTCGCGGCGGCGGCGGGCGGCGCGGACCTCGGGTTCGCGGACGTGATCGATTCGGCCAACCCGGCGCTGTTCAGCGACGTGTCGAAGATGATGGGCCGGTATCTCGGCGTGGCGGACGAGACGCCGACCAACGGCGGTTTGAAGACCGTCATGGTTGCAATGCACAACGTTCGCGGGTAGGGAGAGATGACCACCATGAAGAATCGGTTGCTGAATCTGCTTGTTCTGGTCGCTCTCATTGCGGGACTGGTGGGTGCGCGCCTCGCCATGCACGAGAAAATCGTGCAGGCGCAGGGCTACTCGGGGGCGCTCCCGAACGTGCTGACGCCGGCCTCCGGTCTGGTCGTCACGTACACGGCGGGGACCGTCGTCTCAGGTGGCTTACAGCAGGCGATCACCGGATCCACCGTGACGGTGTCGAATACGCAGACCGACTGTTCGGCTCCAGGTTACGCCTCGTGCAACTTCGTGTTCTGGGCGGTCGGCGGCGGCACGGCACTCTCGACGTCGACGACGGCGGCGACGGCCTTCGCGCCTGGCAACGTGGTCGTGGCGTTCGTGACGGCGACGGGTGGCAACGTGTCGGCGGTGACGCCCGCTTCGTGGTCGCCGTGGACGGCCTCCGTGGGGAATCAGCCCGGGGGCACGTCGAATACGGCCGGGGCATACTGGGTATCACCTGGGAATTGTTGGTACTCGGTTGCGACTGGCACGCTGACTACGCCGACGTTCGGTGCGGCACCCGGTGCGACGGCGCTCGGCCTCAACGTGGTTGGTGCGTCGAACGTGCCGGTCATGCAGGTGTCGACGACCAACGCGGCGGTCATTTCCACGAACACGATTTCGTGCGTCATCAATCCACCGTCAACGGTCGGCATCACCGGCCGGGGCGTGAATTTGACGGATGCCGTGGTCGTCTACGGGATCCAGCAGGCGGGTGGTGTCAACGCGACGCAAGTCTCGGTCGCCGCGTCTGGCACGTTCAACGGCACGATCGTGTTCGACAAGGTGGCGTTTCCGACACCTGGAGCGGCTGAGACACCGTCCACGGTGACGCCGGTGCGTGCGGATGCTGGGACGCTAGCCTTTGCCCCGACGGCGGCGGCGTTCAACTCGCTGGTGACGACGGCTGGCGCGTTCTTCACGCAGAAGTTCACGCCGGCGACCTCGTTCGCCCTGAACACGGATCTGACGATCTATCACATCAATTTCGCAGTGTTGTGCAACACGACCCAGGCGACGACGATCAACGTCGCGGGCGTGCTGGTCCACTACACGTCGTAGGAGTTTCCGCATGGCGCTGCTGGACGGCTATCCCTCATCGTTTGGATTCTCGATGCTGTCTGTTTTTTCGCATCCCGGTCCAGCGAGTTATACGCAGGTGACGGTGACGCCCGGCACGGTGCCAGCGGTCGGCGGCGATGTGGTGCAGGCGATCGAGGCGGGCCTGAAGTATTTCGATCAAGTCTTGTTCGCGATGTCCGACGATGCGATGTGGCGCGTCGAACCATTTCCGCTCATCGCGACGGCGCGCATCGGATCCCCCGGCAAGACGTACGGGTTGAAGTGGATCGCCCTCAAGACGGCGGCGTTTGGCGGGCAGGCGCAGACGGCGGGTCAGGAAGCGGTGGCAGCGACGAATCTTTCGACGGTGACGGTGCGGTTGACCGCGCTCGGTCCCAAAGCCTAGACACCGGAGCGGCCTCCGGTCGGAGGAAGCGACCCCGTGTCCTACGGCGATCTGAGTTCGGAACTGACAGGGCGCTTGCCCGGATTGTCCGGATTTTTGGCGGACGATTTTATTTCGCGGGCTTATCGCAAGATCCGAGACGCCCGTCTCTGGTCCTTCCTGATTCAAGACGACGCGGTGATTTGTCCCGGCGTAGTGACCGCTGGGACGATGAACATCACCCAATACAACAATCAGGCGACGGCGAATGCGACGGCGTCGGCGGCGTTGATTGCGCTGAACACGGTCCAGACTCCGTTGACGATCCTGCAGATTCGGTTCGGGACGAGTCCGGGCGGGCAGATTTACAACATCACGGCCGCTGACGTGACGACGAATCCGGCGGCGGTGCTGCTGACGCTCGATCGCGCGATCCAGGATGCGACCTCCGCCACGGCGACGTATCAAATCTACCGAGCCTACGTGGCCGCTCCGCAGGCGGATTTCCTGAAGTGGATTTCGGTCGTCGACATCGCGAACAACTGGACGTTGCATCTCGATCAAACGAGCTCGCAGTTCGATCGGTGGGATCCGCAACGCGCGTCACTCGGGCAGGCGTATTACCTCGGGTACTACAAGCCCTCGACGGACGCGAACACGCAGTTGTCCCCGATCGCACCGGTCCCGATGTACGAGCTCTGGCCGGGTCCGACGCAGGGGCAGACGTTCTACGTGCGGTATCGACGGCGAGGGGTGAACTTTTCGCAACCCTTGGATCAGCAGCCGGATGTCATTCCCGACGAGTTGATCATGGAGATGGCGCTCTGCACGTACGCGTATCCGTTCGCGATGGCAAACATCGGGTCGTTTCCGAAGATGGCGAAGGTGAATTGGGCGCAACTGATTCAGTTGTCCCGGCAAAACGTCTACGGCGATCGGCGGACGGGGCAGGTTGGGATGTTGCGGACGGCGCAGGTGCAGGACGACAATGCTGCGCTACAATCAGTTCTCAATAAAGGCAGAGGGCTTAGGGATGCGCCCTCATTTCCCTATCCGATCGATGCGGCTTTTTTACAGCAACATTTGGTGCCATTTTGAAAATGAACTGGGACTACATTGCTGGATTTTTTGACGGCGAAGGGTCGTTGTCCACGATGAATTTTACGTGGAGAAACACTCTAGCCAATACGGTCGTCTGTATTACGCAGACAGGTCAAGAGGGATGGGTAGTGCTTAACGTAATGATGGTGTTTCTGAGGGAACACGGCATTGTGTCGTACATAAGCACTCAAAAACGTCGCGCGAACTATCGACAGATGCATCATTTGAAAATATGCGCAAGGCCTAGCGTCAGATTGTTCTTGGATCAAATGGTATCCAGAGTGTCTGTTAAAAAGGTCGTTGTTCAAGACACACTGCGATTCATTAAAGTATTTCCATCAATCAAGGGAGCTACGACTGCGAATCGTAATCGTGAACGTGGGAAGTACGGCGCTGTCAATTTGGATGTTGAGGTCGTGAAACAAGATCGAGCTAGTGGCATGAAATACGTCGCAATCGCTCGAAAGCACGGAGTTGATTACTATACCATCAAGAAATATCTCGATCCTGAGTATCGACACAGGTACGATGCGTACCGAAAGAAGTGGCGCGAGAATCAGGCTGCAAAGTTGAAGGCCGCTCGTCAAGACGTCGCGTAGGAGGTAGATCATGGCGAGCGCAACCGATACCGGCGTCGTCTATCATGCACAGGCGGTCGGCGGACCCGCCGCCATCGTGTCGTACGCGGCGTTCCGCAAGTTGCTCGGGTCGCAAGTCGAGGATGTGGACGATGTCCTCGCGGCGTTGGTGCCCGATGCGGGGATGATTCACACGGGGCTGTATACGCTCTGGGTGACCTTTGCGAATGCGGCGTTCGTGCCGCCGCCAAGAACGACGGTGGGCGCTCCGGTTGGCGTTGCGGCAATTGTGACGCACGGGGTTGTCCCTGTTGGGGTGACAACGGTCAGTGTCCGCGGGAAGAAGCGATAACGGAATCAGGAGGCAGATCATGGCGAAAGGACAAGGCAAGACGCGCAACGTGCAGACCCAGATGGGGGGCGCGTTCACGACCCGCACGGTGCCGATGCGCGTTGGCGATCGGAAGGACTACGAAGTCGTGACCGAGATCGATCTAGGGCAGAAGAAAGCGCCGACCCCGACCCAGACCGCCGGCACATCGACGCGTCCGGATCGCGCTGGAACGAAGCCGTTCAAGTACGGGAAGACGAGTACGTAGGTCAATGCCGGACTACAAAGACGAACCTGGTCCATCAGGGTTGTCTCCACGAGAACGACACGAACGTGGAAATGACCGAACCGGGTCATGGTACCCGTTACGTGAGACACGAGATAACGCTCGTGTTGAAAACGCGAATGCACGTACCGCTTACCATATGGATAGAGACATCGAATTACCAAAGAAGCGACAGCCGACCCGTTCAAAGGGTCGGAAGCGATCACGAGGAAAGGCAAGAAGGTAGATGCGCTTCGACCGTGCACACGTGATGCCCTTCGCGATTGGGGCGTTGGGGGCGCTGGTTGTCCTCGCCCTGATTGCGTTGGGGTTCGGGATGCGGATCGTCTGGGTCCGGTCCTACAACGGTCAAGCCGCGTACGAGTATTTGCAGAAAGTGATCGAACAGCAGCAGGCCGCCCAGAAACTCCCACAATCGCCCACTCCGAAGTAGACGCGCCCGATGGCCGCGATTTTCCCCTACGCGATCATCCTCACCGACCCCGTTCTCTGCGCCTCGTTGCAGGCGCAGTTTCCGAACGGGATCGCCGGAGCCCCAGCGACTCTCGCGGTCACATACAGCGCCCCTATTGGCGGATCGACTCCTGGTGGTGCACTCACCCTGCCGGCGACGTTGCTCCTGCCGCCGTATTCGATCATTCCCGGGGTGTCCTCGGCGGTCGCTGGGGGCACACTGAGCAACGGGTGGGTCGATCAGTTCGGCGTGACGCATCCTCCAGGCGATTGGGTGTGGAACGGCAATTTCCTGCTCGGGAATAACGGGGTCTACAACGGGGGACCGACCCCACTGCCTCAAAATCTCTTTCAGGTCAAGGTCGGGTCGTACGTCGGAACTGGCGTCGCGGGGTTGTCGATCAACGTCGGATTCGATCTCTCCGGTGCGAATGCCTCGGTGTGGACGAAGCCACTCGGCGGGGGTGGTGGGCAGGGCGAGTGGCGGACGACGGCGATGGTCGGTGGGTCGCTGCCGAACGCGGGGCAGTCACTCGACGCGGACGGCATCACCGCGCTGACGGCAAACGGCTTTACGCTCGGTACGAACATCAAGTGCAACCAAATTAGTGTGTCCTACGGCTACGTGGCGATGGCCGATCCGGCGGGAACGCACATGCGGGTGGGCACCTACGTGGGTGCGGGCGATGTGCCGAATGTGCAGGTGACCGCCCAACAAGGGTCGCAATTTTTAACGGGCGTCGGATTCGATCCCTTATGGAAGGGTCGCATCATCGACTTCGTCACGCGTCAGTACCTTATTCAGTCGGCATCGGCGACGTCGATCAAACTCAGTACGGCGTGGATTGACGGGAGTATCACGACATTCGGGACGGTCAAGGCGTCTGGCCGTACGATCAACGTCGGCATCGTGCCGACGCACGTCTGGCAAGACGGCTGGGGATCGGGTGGTGTCTACAAGTCGACCGACATCACAGATCCGAATTCGATTGTCTTGAATTTAGAGACGGTCAACCCGTTGACAGCATCGATCACCGGGTTGGATTCGACGCTCCTCGGGTTCAAGCTCGGCACCGATTTACAGGTGCAGACCGCCGGCAAAAACTATTACTGGCTGGCCCTTAATGCCGACGCGTCGATGCTCGCGAAAGCGATCCAGAGTGGGAGTTATATCGGGACCGCTGGGAGCATCGTCACGTCCGGTCTGCCGTTTCAACCTGGCTGGGTGACGACCCAAGGGAACAAGAACAACTTTCAGCAGGGGTTATGGCGGGTCCTCGGGCTCCAAGGCGGGACTGATTGCACCGGATGGGGACCGGACGCAGGCGGGTTGAACGCGGTCGACTACCCCACCAACGGCATCGTCAGCATGGCCGTGGACGGGTTCACGGAGGGGCCGATTCGCGGTGTCGGCCTGACGACGTTCTGGTTCGCGTTCCCAGCAAGCGCGACGGTCTTACCGCCGCCGAACTCTGGTCCCCTGACAGGGACGTGCGCGATCGGGAACGGGACGGTCGGACAGTTTTACACCGGACTGATCACGGTGAGTGGCGGTACGGCGCCGTACACGTTCGCGCTGTCGTTCGGATCGTTGCCGCCAGGTCTAACCCTCAATCTGCTGACCGGGGCGATCACCGGCATCCCCACCACGGTGGGAACCTATCCGTACACCATCGCGCTGAACGACAACACAGCGGCGGCGGTGACGTACCTGTCGTGCAGCCTCACGATCGCCGCCGCGGTGACGCCGGGGCCGCCGAATCCTCCGACCGTCGTGACGCCGCAACCCACGCCGCCCGTGGGGCCGTTTCCAAGTCCTCCAGAGCCGCCCTATTGCGTGCCGTTCTCGACGGCGGTTGCCGCAGTGTCGCAGCGGTTGTCTGACCCGAACAACGTGCATTGGACATCGATCGAGATTCAGCGGTATCTGGTCGAAGCCTTGCGGGTCTACAACGCGTACACGTTGCGCTACCGGAACCAGGGGGCGTTCACGACGACGAACACCTTCGCGTTCTACGACCTGCCAACGATGTTGCCGTGGCTCCGCGGGTACAACGTGCTCGATCAGGATCTGGTGACCGACATCGAGTATCACCTGATGGAGCCTCCGACGCCGACCGCGTGGAGCGGGTCGCTGATGTTCACGTTGAACGAAATCGTGACGGCGTTGCAGACCCGCCGCGATCAGTTCGTCCGGGAAGTCGGGTCGCCCCTGACCTACATCGTGATGACCAACGTCGTGCCGGATGCGACGGGTCGTATCACCTTGCCGGCGAACGTGTTGAACGTGCGGCGGGCCGCCTGGATCATGGCGAACGGGACGGTAGTGCCGTTGACACTCGAGGACGAGTGGGCGCTGACGCACTACCTGCCGTCGTGGGTCGCCAACTTCACGGCGCTGCAGCCGACTGACCCGACGACGCTCTGGCCGGACGGCTACGCCATCTCAGCGACCCCGCCCTTGGTCATCCAGTTGGCCCCTGCGCCGCTTGTGGCGGGCTCCTTGGCGCTCCTGTGCACGACGGTCGGAGCGGCCTTAAATCCAGCGGCAGGGGTCTTGGTGGGCATTCCTGACGATTGGGCGTGGGTCGTCAAGTGGGG
>Ga0210400_10001883_pt1 | contig 20322 bp, 20 predicted proteins | sample IncBWH26MmetaG_FD_155456 | JGI IMG/M metagenome (GOLD analysis project Ga0210400, IMG submission 155456) | Forest soil microbial communities from Barre Woods Harvard Forest LTER site, Petersham, Massachusetts, United States - Inc-BW-H-26-M | ecosystem: Environmental > Terrestrial > Soil >...
CACGAAGACTTGGAATCAATCCTGCAAATGCACCGGATATTACAAGTAGTATTACTGAAAAAGTTGCCATTTGAAAATCCACATCCGGGTTTTTGAAAAAGTCGCTGTCTATACCAACGGATTTAATCGCTTCAATCACTCCTACCCCTAAAACAAGCCCGGTATATCCGGCCACACCTGTAATAAAAATACTTTCAAGCATAATTTGTCCAACAATAGAACCCGGTGTTGCTCCCAGTGCTTTACGAATTCCGATTTCTCGTGTACGTTCTTTTACAATAATCATCATAATATTACTTACACCAACAATTCCGGCAAAAAGTGTGAAAATACCAATGATACTTACAAATATTTTTATTCCGTCGAGCATGCCCATAATCTTGGCATACTCGGCGTTACCATTATAAACTCCAAGCGCGTTCATATCATTCGGATCAAAATTATGGCGGCGTGCCAACATTTGTCGTATTTGTGCGGTCATTTCTTCCGTGCGTTTAAGAGGAGTAACGCCTGTACTTACCCACATCAGGTTTATAAAATTTTTTCCGTTCCAGGCTCTTTGCGCTGTTGAGAGTGGAATATAAATACGATTATTATCGTTATTTCCCTTATCATCAAAAACACCTACTACCATATATTTGGTATTTTCTACATCAATGTGCTTTCCAAGTGCGTCTTCTCCGTGTTTAAAAAGTGCTTCTTCAACGGGTTTTCCAATAGCACAGACTTTCGCATAAGTCTTAACATCCGTTTCATTAATGAATCTGCCTTTAACTAATTTTGCTTTTTCAAGATTTCGATGATCGGGCATTACGGGGCGCACAGTAAAACCCGCGTGTTCTTTTTTATACGACAAAGGCTTACTCCCCCAACCGTTGTATACAGCAGTTGCATTATCAATTTCATCAAAGCTGGCACGCACCAATTTATAATCCTCAGTTGTAAGTTGGATTTGCCGGTTAGGTTTTAATCCTTTCCATGCAAGGCTTGTAATTCCGCCATCAATCCATATACTGTTTACAGCATCTGCACCAAATTGACTTTGCGCCCCATTTTTTAATCCGTTACCCGCACCGGAAAGAATTACCAGAATAAAAATTCCCCATGCCACACTAAATGCTGTGAGAAAAGTGCGTAATTTATTTTTGCGTATCGTTTCAAAAATTTCCTGCCAGCTATCTTTTTCAAATAAGATCATGGGGTAATTATTGCTTCTTTTTGTTCACTAACTATAATACCGTCATGTAAACGGATAATCCTATCCGTCATTTTACTTATATCATTTTCATGCGTAACGATAACTACAGTAATACCTTGCTTATTTATGTCTTTAAAAAGGTCAACTACCTCTAAAGAAGTTTGCGAATCCAGAGCACCGGTAGGTTCATCAGCAAAAATTACTTTTGGTTTTGCAATCAATGCGCGGGCAATGGCCACGCGTTGTTTTTGTCCGCCGCTTAATTCGCTTGGCAAATGATGCGCCCAATCCAATAATCCAACTTTATCTAAATATTCATGGGCAAGTTTATTCCTTTCCTTGCGAGAAATTTTTTGGTAGTATAAAGGCAGCGCGACATTCTCCGCGGCATTTTTAAACGAAAGTAAATTGAAAGACTGAAACACAAATCCCAAAAATTTATTACGCAGTTGCGCCGATTGCGTTTGCGTTAAATTTTTCATCAGTATTCCGTTCAGGTGATATTCGCCCGAATTGTAATTATCCAAAAGCCCCAGCACATTTAATAAAGTAGATTTTCCGGAACCCGAAGACCCCATGATAGAAACAAACTCGCCCGGTTTTATGTGCATGTTTATGCCTTTAAGTACAGGAAATTCATTTTTTCCAATGTGGTATGCTTTGCGTATATTATTCAGTTTAATCACAATCTGTTATTCCTTCAAAAATACGAAGAATAAAATCTATAAACGTAGTCCGGGCAACTAAAAGTATATGTTTATCACTCTTATTTTTATTCTTTCACCCCTTTTGGGTGAGTTTTTTTTATGAGTATCTTTGATTTTATGCTGCCAAAAAATTTAATCATCTTTTTAATTCTTTTTATAGACATAAACACCGGGTACTCCCAAAATTTTCTAAGGAAAATAAAAAGCTTCGGCAGTAACCCGGGTAACCTCAATATGTATTTACACAAGCCCGTGTCAACGGCTGATTCGGTAAAACTAAGAGCAGTTAAACCTTTGGTGGTGGCCTTGCATGGCTGCAATCAAAATGCTGAAAGCATTGCGTTACAATCGGGATGGAATAAACTTGCAGATGGTTTTGATTTTTACGTAATATATCCCGAACAGAAAAGAATTAACAACCTTTCTGATTGTTTTAACTGGTTTAACGAAAAAGACATTACAAAAAACAGTGGCGAGAGCGGTTCAATAAAACAAATGATTCAGTTTATGCGCGACTCATTTTTAATTGACACCGCGCAGATATTTGTCTACGGGCTTTCAGCAGGCGCCGCCATGACAACCGTGCTAATGGCAAACTATCCGGGTACTTTTAATACAGGTGCTGTTTTAGCGGGCGGCCCTTATAAAATGGCCACAAATCCTTTTACAGCACTTTCGGTAATGGCTGGTTCTAAAAATAAATCTTCAGCAGAATGGGGCAAATTGGTGAAAGATGAAAATCCCGCTTACAAAAATAATTATCCGAAGCTCGTGGTGATACACGGCAAAAGCGATAAAGTGGTTAATCCTGAAAATTCATTGCAATTAATAAAACAATGGGCAAATGTTTTGCATACGGATACGGTGCCTGCACAAACCTTAAATTCATTTGCAAATAATCAAGATATCACAAAATACATTTACATGAATGACAAAAAGCAGGAAGAAATTTTTTATTACGAAGTAAAAAATCTGGGTCACGCCCTGATGGTTGACCCGGGCGAACCCATAACGCAAGGAGGAAAAACAGGTCTGTTTGCGGTTGACAAAAACTTCTTCAGTACGTATTGGATTGCGAAAGATTTCGGGTTGATACGTTAACCACAGATTAATTTTTAGAGCATGGTTTATCGGAAATAATTTCACTTCATAAACAATTTTTTCATTTGTGAAATCCGTGGCTTTAACTTTTTACAAATTCCCCGTCGCAGCCAAGTAGGCAAACACAAAAGGAGTAGCAAATAATAAACTGTCAAATCTGTCTAATACACCGCCGTGGCCCGGCATAATGTTGCCACTGTCTTTTACTCCGGCAATGCGTTTAAGCATTGACTCCACTAAATCACCGAGCGTACCAAACACTGCTACAATAATTGAAACAGCTATCCAGTGAGGCAAAGTTAATTGCGGGAAAATTTTTACCATTAAAAAAGAAAATCCTACACAAAGTAAAACTCCGCCAATAGTCCCTTCCCAGGTTTTACCGGGAGAGACACGTTCGTACATTTTATGTTTACCAAAAAAACTTCCCGCCAAATAAGCACCTGTATCATTTATCCAGATAAAAAAGATCATTCCTAAAACTTTTTCGGGATGAAAAGAGCCTTCTGCGATTGTATATTCTTTATAAGCCCCACTAAACAAAATTAATAATACACAGGGCACAGTAACATACAAAAACGACAGCACAACAGTAGGAAAATTAAAAACAGAATTTTTCGTTTTAAATAGCTCAACCAACATATAAAGCGGTCCCGCTAAAACAAGCAGTATCAAAAAAGATTTCCCCTCTTCCAGGTCAGATTCTTTGAGAAAGAAAACAGTGGCCATTGAAAGTGTATGCAAAATATAACCCAAAAAACCAACCGGCTTCTTATCAACTTTGTTGGCCAGTTTATAAAACTCATATAAGCCTATAAACCCAACCACAGAAAAGAAGGCGATGAAACTTATGGGATGAAACCATACACAGCCAAGTAACAAAACAACAAAAACCGCTGCTGAGACGGTTCTTGTTAAAAATGTTTTCGAGTTAAGTGCCACAGGTTTCGCGGATTTACGCTGATTAAATTATTTAATACATTAATTCACAGGCTTATTTTCATCCACGCTAATCTGTGGCTCATGTTTTTCTTCTTCTTTATCAAAAGGGCGTTTGCCAAAAATGGTTTCCAAATCATCGCGGAAAATAACTTCCTTCTCCAATAATTTATCGGCAAGTTGTGTAAGTTTTTGCTTATTGTCCATCAGAATTTCTTTTGCGCGCTGGTAAGCTTTATCAGTCATTTTTTTCACTTCCTCATCAATTGTTTTGGCCGTGCTCTCGCTGTAGGGCTTGCCAAACATATCCTGTTGTCCGCTGGAATCATAATAACTTACATTTCCTATTTTATCGTTCAAACCAAAATACACAATAGAGGCATAAGCTTGTTTTGTAACTTTTTCCAAATCGCTGAGAGCGCCTGTGCTTACTTTTCCAAACATTACTTCTTCGGCAGCACGCCCGCCTAATGCTGCGCACATCTCGTCAAAAATTTGTTCGGATGTATTCAGTTGCCTTTCTTCCGGTAAATACCAGGCAGCGCCTAAAGAACGGCCGCGTGGCACAATAGTAACTTTTACCAGCGGAGAAGCATGTTCTACCATCCAGCTGACAGTTGCATGCCCCGCTTCGTGAAAAGCAATCGTACGTTTTTCGTGCGGAGTGATAATTTTATTTTTCTTTTCCAATCCGCCAATGATACGGTCAACCGCGTCAAGGAAATCCTGTTTTTCCACAGCTTTTTTGTTGTTACGCGCAGCTATCAGAGCGGCTTCATTACAAATGTTTGCAATATCCGCTCCGCTGAAACCGGGAGTTTGCTTTGCCAAAAACTCAATGTCCACTTCATTATGAAGTTTCAAAGGTTTTAAATGCACTTTAAAAATTTCTTTTCGTTCAATCAAATCGGGCAGGTCAACAAATATTTGTCGGTCAAAACGCCCGGCGCGCATTAATGCCTTATCTAAAATATCGGCGCGGTTGGTTGCAGCTAAAATAATTACACCGCTGTTGGTTCCGAAACCATCCATCTCGGTTAATAATTGATTGAGCGTATTTTCTCTTTCATCATTTGCACCGAAGGATGCATTCTTTCCGCGTGCTCTTCCAATCGCGTCAATTTCGTCAATGAAAATAATGCAGGGCGCTTTTTCTTTTGCCTGGCGGAATAAGTCACGCACACGCGAAGCACCAACACCCACAAACATCTCTACAAAGTCTGAACCTGATAAAGAGAAAAACGGAACTTTCGCTTCGCCTGCAACCGCTTTTGCCAATAAAGTTTTACCTGTACCGGGAGGACCAACCAATAAAGCTCCCTTCGGAATTTTAGCACCGAGGTCCGTATATTTTTTCGGTTGCTTTAAAAAATCAACAATTTCTTTAATCTCAACTTTCGCACCTTCTAAACCGGCCACATCACTGAAAGTAATATTTACATTAGTGTCTTTATCAAACAAAACTGCTTTACTGCGGCCGATGTTAAAAATTTGTCCGCCGCCGCCTGCACCACCGCCCATGCGGCGCATAATAATCATCCAGATAACAACCATAAACAGCAAGCCCCAAATCCAACTGAGGTATTCGCTCCAGTCTGTCCGGTCTTCGCGCACAGGCCTTACTCTTTTACTGTCGGCTATGTTAGCTTTGCTTTGTTCGTTATCAATTTGTGTCAAAAAATAATTTACATCCGTAATCGCCAACAAATAATGCGGGCCGGGATACGCTTTAGGATTCGGAAAATCTGCTTTGTTATTGTGATAATACCTGAAAAGTTTAAGACTATCGGAATTTATAGTAACCTCGGCCACTTTCCCGTTTACAATTACAATTCCGGTAACGTCACCTTTAGAGAGCATGGTATAAAAATCGTTTTCGGTGGTTTTACGCGCGTGGCCGCTTAAGCCTATATTATCGTAATAGGTTATCAGGATAAGAATAACGATGATGATGGCGTAAATCCAGTAAAAATTAAAACCACCACCACCCTTGGGTGAAGGGCCGCCTTTACGGAAACGCTCACGCATTTTATCAAACTGGTCTTTTAACTCGTCGTTTTTTTGTTGCTCGCTCGAGGAATTATTCTGAGAGTTTGGTTTGGCATTTTCGGCAGATTTATTTTCGGGATTCTCACTCATTGCATGGAAATTAATTAATTTTTTGAACTTCGGCATCGGCCCACAGGCCCTCTAAATTATAAAACTCGCGCACCGGGCGCTGAAACACATGGACTACAATATTTATATAATCCAATAAAATCCATTCGGCATTCTGCCATCCCTCGGTATGATACGGGCGTTCCTGTAATTTCTTTTTCACTTCATCTTCTACCGAAGCGGCAATTGATTCAACGTGCGTGCTTGAATCGGCATCGGCCACCACAAAATAATCGAATGAACGGTTAGAGATGCCGGTAAGGTTTATTACGCTGATGTTTTTCGCTTTTCTTTCTTCAAGCCCTTCTACAATTGCTTTCAGTAATTCCGGGTAATCTGTTATTACTTTTTTAACCGGTGCTTTTGCAAAAGGCGCAATTGTTTTTTTAACGATTTTCTTCTTCGTTTTTTTAGGGGCAGCTTTTTTGGCTACAGTTTTTTTGGCCGTTACTTTTTTTACTACTGTTTTTTTAACCGCAGTTTTCTTAGCCTGTTTTTTTGAGGCTTTGGTTTTTGCGGTTTTAACACCGGCTTTTGACTTTTGACTTTTGACTTTTGATTTTAAAGTCGCAGGCTTTTTAGCGGCTTTTTTAGGGGCTTTCTTGCTCATATAGTTTCTTAGCGGAAATGCTTATTTTACAGGTATTTTAATATTATTACAAAGATAGGATTATTTTTACCATCGGTATGAATACACTCTTTACAGGAAGGCATATAATTGAGTTAGATGAAATACCTTCTACCAATACTTATGCCATGGGACTTTTAAAGCAGGGCAACCTGACAGAAGGTACCTTAATAAAAGCAATTTATCAAACCGAAGGGCGCGGACAATACGGCAATAACTGGCAGGCCGAAAAAGGAAAAAACCTTACCTTTTCATTGGTAATGCAACCTTTGTTCCTGGCTGCCGAAAAGCAGTTCTACCTCAGCAAAATTACCTCTTTAGCAGTTTTGGGCATGCTGACAGAGTTTTTACCCATGAGCCAGTATGACATAACGATTAAATGGCCGAATGATGTATTGGTAAACGGACAAAAAATTGCCGGAATTCTGATTGAAAATATCCTACCAGCCTCATCAGGAGGGAACAGGCTGCAAAATTCCATTATCGGGGTTGGTATTAATATAAACCAGGCAGATTTTAATCTCACAAAAAGAGCAGCGACATCGCTTGGTATTATACTCAAAAAAGAACTTGATTTAACCCCTGTGTTGGAACGTTTTTGCAAGCATTTTGAAGCGCTTTACCTCAGCCTTAAACAAAATCGTTTGGAGCAGATAAACAAACAGTACTTACCTAATTTGTATCAATATAATTTGCCGGCCAATTACCATGCCGAGGGAAAAAATTTCGGGGCAAAAATAATTGCTGTTGAAGAAAACGGCCTTTTGGTTTTGGAAACAGAAGAAGGCGAACATTTCTCTTTTAATTTTAAAGAAGTAGAATTTTTATAAAATAAAAAATCCCGGATACAACCGGGATTTTACATTTTTATATTTGGAATTAATTGGTACCGCCGCCTTTTTGCATTTTCATCATTTCGCCGTAACTTTTCTCGGTATATCCTTCAGTTGAGGCAATAAACTTTGAATCGGGCATTGGAGAAGTAGAAACACTGGTAGCGCTCATTTGCATTTTAAATTGTCCCTGGTTCATAGAGAACTCAAGCGGTGCGCCTTTTAAGCCTTTAAAACCGCCCATTTTACCACTGTTGCCTGAACCCTGAATTTTATCCGTGTACCAAACATCGATTTTTTGTACTTCGCCTTTTTCGTTTTTAGTTTCTATGATGGCTTTTTTACATTCGTAACCTGCGATAGTTTTTTTCTCTTCGGTATAAGTAATTTTCGGGTCCGGATTTTTTTTGCTTTCCTTTTCCATTTCGGCTTTCGTCATTTTATAAAAATACTTCTGGCCCATGGCATCTACCAGAGTAGTGGCAGTGTTTTCATCGCTGATAGTGGTATTGCTGCTGAAAGCGCTGGTAAACTCGGTACGCGATTTTTTATCCTTAAAATACACTTTCAATTCACTGCCTTTCATCATTCCGGCAGCCTCAGGAGGTAATCCTTCAAAATTTACACTGTAAGTAATAGAGCCCTCTTTAACCTGGGCCTGTGTAGCCAGCATGCCTGCAACTGCAATGATGCTTAAAAAAAGTTTTTTCATTTGGTTTGTTTTTTGGTTTAAAAATTTACGGAAGTGAAATTACAACATATGTGCCAAACTATAAAAAAATTTTAGCGAATGCTCTGAAGGACTGCAAAAGGGCCTATTATTGGATGGATTTAAAGTAGTCGTCCATCTCCTTTTTAGAAATAACTTTGTAGTAAGCAGGCAGTTCAAAGGATTCGTTGGGAATTTCCTCCTTTTTAACGCTTTTGGCGGTAAACTCCATTTCTATACCGAATTTCTGAAGCCGGTATTGCATTAACATACCTTTTATAGAACTGTACGGGGTAGAGAAATTAGGTGTGGTAACATTTAATTCTTCTGTATAAAAAACATCAAATTTTATACTGGGGTCATCGGCCATAGTCGCGATGACTTTTTTACATTTATAACCTGCTATTTCTTTGGTTTCTTTGGTTTCTTCAAAATTGATTTTATAGGCATCACTTTCTGCTTTCAGGGCTTTTTCATCATCAATGCAAGCTTGTTTTACATCAAACATACGTACCAGGGTGGTCAATGTTTTTTTTTGCGGGTCTGTAATAAAGGAAGTATTAAACACACCCATCACACTCATCTCTGCGGCAAACAAGTCTTTCCTGAATTTTACTGCCATACTGCCGGGCATTAAACCGGCCATCGGGTGGTTTTCATTCACCACTTTTGCATCATACTCGATCACACCTTCGTCAATATATTTAGGGTTAGTATATTGGCAGGAAGCGGCAATAAAGCCCGGTAAAATATATAAAAGTAAAATCCTTTTCACAGGTTTTGATTACAAAAGCCGCAAGTTAGTATTTTTTACCAAATGCCGTTAAATTATTGGATTAATAACCCAGAATCTTCAGCATACTCTTAAAGCTTTGTTCCTTGGCAAACAGGCGTGTGGTCAGCTCGCCATTTTCATCGTGGTCAATTAAAATATGTTTTGGCGCAGGTATCAAACAATGTTGCGTTCCGCCATATCCCGCCAACGATTCCTGGTATGCGCCTGTATGGAAAAAACCGATGTACAAAGGTTGTTTATCCTCTTTGCCGATTTTAGGTAAAAACACCTGGTTAGTGTGTGCTTCACTATTATAGTAATCCATACTGTCGCAGGTTAATCCGCCCAAGTTTACAGGTTCATAAGGTTTATCCCAATGATTTATAGCCAGTAAAATAAAGTGTTGTTTAATCCCCCAGGTATCGGGCAAAGTGGTTATAAAAGAACTATCTATCATACTCCAGGTTTCTCTGTCGTTTTGCTTTTTCTGATCAATGATAGAATACAAAGTTGCACCACTTTCAGCTACTGTAAAACTTCCGAACTCGGTATAAATATGCGGGTCGGCTATTTCGTGCTTGGTACAAAAACTTTTTATCTGCTCCACAATTTCTTCAATCATGTATTCGTAATCGTAGTCAAATCCCAACGAGGTACGGATTGGCATTCCGCCACCAATGTTTAATGAATCGAGTGTAGGACAAACTTTCTTCAGCTCTAAATAAATCTTCAAACATTTGTTTAATTCCGTCCAATAATAAATTGTGTCTTTAATTCCCGTATTGATAAAAAAGTGCAGCAGTTTTAATTCGAACTTCGGGTTTGCTTTTATTTTTTCATGATAAAAATCAATGATATCCGTATGTCGGATTCCCAAACGCGAAGTATAAAAAGCAAAAGAGGGTTCTTCTTCAGTAGCAATGCGAATGCCTAATTTCATTTTGGGCACTTTAACGTGTTTTATGTAATATTCAATTTCCGCTTTGTGGTCAAGCACCGGCATTACGTTAAAACCTTCGTTTGCCAACTCGGCGATATTCTGCTGGTACAATGGGCGCTTATACCCGTTACAGATTATATGCGTATCTTTGGCCAATGCCTTTTTCTTAAATTGTTCTTTGATAATTGGTATATCAAAAGCCGATGAGGTCTCTAAATGCACGTCATTTTTGAGCACTTCATCCAATACAAAAGAAAAATGTGAGCTTTTGGTGCAATAACAGTAGTAATACTTGCCTTTATAGTCGGTTTTGGCCATCGCCACATTAAACAAGCGCTTGGCCTTCTGGATTTGTTGGCCTATTTTAGGTAAGTATGTGATTTTAAGCGGAGTACCGTATTGTTTAATGATTTCCATTAAAGGTATATTATTAAAAAACAATTCGTTATCAACTGTTTTAAAACCTTCCTGCGGAAAGTTAAAGGTTTGGTTGATGAGGTCGGAGTAGTTGGTTTCCTTCATTTTTACTAATCTAAGCGAGTTACATTGCCCAATTGGATGCAAAAGTAAGTGAAATACATTAAATAAAGCCACTGATTCCGCAGATTTTCGCAGATAACAGCATTTTTGCGAAATTTCTCCTTAAATCTTTGGTAGTTATAAATAAAAAATACCAGTGTTAATCCGCGCAATCTGCGGCAAAAAATTTGGAAGTATATGATAAAGCCCATTAAAATCATTGAAGTTAAATCAGAAATAGGAGCCGGTACCCGCGGAAGCAGCCTTGGGGTAGACGCTATTAAAATTGCAGCCCTCGATTTTGGAAGCAATTACTTTAAAAAATTCAAATCGGTTGAGATTAAAACAGAAAACCATCTTCTTTTAGAGCCCGTTGTAAACGATTACGCAAAACGTATTAAAGGTATTTTTGCTTTAAACGAACGCATTGCCAACGAAATACAAAAAACGCTTACTAAAGACAGCGCCATTCCTATGGTCCTGGCCGGCGATCACAGTTCGGCCGTAGGAACCGTATCGGGGATTAAAATGGCCTATCCTGATAAGAAGATTGGCGTAATCTGGATTGATGCCCATGCCGACCTCCACTCACCTTACACCACTCCATCCGGTAACATGCACGGCATGCCGATCGCCTGTTTGCTTAATGAAGATAACCCCGACAGGGCACAGAATAAACCCGATGATGAAACGGTTGAATTCTGGGAAAAACTGAAGAACCTCGGAGGTATTTCACCTAAAATAAATTACAACGATCTCGTGTACATTGCCCTGCGCGACTTTGAACCACAAGAAGATTATTTAATAAAGAAAAATAAAGTCCGCATTTTTAATTTGCCCGAAATCAGGAAGAAAGCCGTTGAGCGTATTGCTATTGAGGCGTTGAATTACCTCGATCATTGCGATTATATCTATGTAAGCTTTGATGTAGACAGCATGGATAGCCGTATCAGTAGCGGAACCGGCACACCTGCACCTAATGGAATCACTGAAAAAGAAGCGGGCAACCTTATTTATTACATCATGCGCAGCAAAAAAATTGTTTGCTTTGAAATGGTAGAGATCAATCCTACGCTTGATAAAGAAAACCTGATGGCCGAGAACGCTTTTGAAATTTTACAGAAAGCAACTAACCAACTGAGCCACGATTTTTAATTGGGCGTGCCCCTTCATTAAAATTTCTCAACTATTTTAAATTATGGCAGGGTCGGGCTTTACGTTGCAAGTCCTCCCCCGCCTCTGTTAAATTATGCTTTAAACTAAATTTCGGTTCGGCGCGGTCCAGGCTTTCCACTGCAATCCCTCACGCTAAATTCAAAATTAATTCCTTAAATTAGATTGTGATTTTTAAACGGATAAATTTTTTGTTTGCGGGTCTTCTACTTTGCCTTGGTATTCAGGCTCAGATAAGTCTTAAAATTGATATTGCTGTTTTAAGTTTGGATGATAATACACCAATTGACAGCTGTCCCGTTATAATGAAGACGGACAAGGGTGAAATTTTTCAGTTTAAAACAGATCAGTATGGCTTTTTACATTACATAAACAATAATGCTTCATTTACTAAAGCTGAATTTTATACTCAAACCAATAAAGATGTAATCAATATCAAACATAAGTATGGGTTTCTCGCTTCTGATGAAAGATTAAAAATTGATTTGTCAGAAAAAAAGGAACCTGTAAAATTGTCCTATATTTTTTATTTAAATCCGGTTATCGTATGTTGGTCTTTTCCTGGTTTAAGATTTAAAATTAACTCGAGCGCTTATGATACTACTTATGAAGATTTCAAGTACGGAATTGCAAGAGATTCCGCATCATGTTATCCGGAAAATACTGTTTTATGGATTGTAAAAATGCTTAAAGAGAATCCTGAGATTATTATAGAATTGTCCGCCCATTCAAGTTCAAATGAAAAATTTCAGGACGAACTTTCAATATTAAGAGCGGAAAAAGTAAGACTTGATTTTATTCGTTACGGAATTAATGAAAAGCGATTAATTGCCAAAGGTTATGGAATAAAAAAACTAAAAATTTCGGACGCACAAATAAAAAAAGCAAAAACAAAAGAGGAAAAAGAAGCTCTTCAATCGATAAACCGTCGTTGTGTTTTTAAAATTATTAGTTGGAACTTTGAAGAAAAACCCAAAACAAATTAATTGCAAATTATTTAAACAACCAGTTTTTAAAGAGTTTTTGCAAGAGCGGAATTAAAACAAACACCATTAAGGGAACTAATACCACTGTTACACATAAAGTTCGTAAAGGAATTGAATCAATAAGCATCAGGTATTTACCCCCGAAAAGAAATACACTTGTTATACTCGGATAAATGGCAATCCAGATAATAACAGCCATTTTCCATTTTTTTGGTGGTTTCATAAAATTAATTTGCACAAAGGTAAGATTTAATCATATTTAAATCCGGTTATCCTTTTTAATGCTGTAAATAAAATTGAGCTTTTTTGCTTCGCTGTAATATTCCATTTCTATTTCCCCGATTTTTTTTGCGCCTATATTGCCAATCGCTTTTTGCGAACGTATATTGTTTGCGCCGATGTGAAAAAGCACCGCATCAACAAACTTAAAAGCATGAGTAAGCATTAAATTTTTTAAAGCTTTGTTAAAGCCTTTTCCCCAATGGCTGCGGGCAATAAAAGTATAACCAATTACAATCGCATTTTCTTTCTCGTTAAAATCATAATAATAACGACTGCAACCAATCACTTCTCCGTTTGTATTATCAAGAACCAAAAAAGCTCCGCCGCTTTCCATCGCTCCTTTAAAAAAGTTTTCAAAAACATCTCGCTTGTAGCGGTCTTTATTCGGATGTTGCTCCCAAAGTAATGGGTCGGATGCGATTTTATACAAGGTCTCAAAATCATTTTCCTGTAAGGGTTGTATTTTTATCAACTCATTGCTGAGTGTGGGTTGTAGTTCAAATTTCATTTTTGTTTTTCAAATCTAATTTTTGTTTTTCGCTCTCTTTCCCCACAAATAAAGATTTGCGCCAATGCGGAATCCGTAATAATTGTGATCGTACGTAAAAGGAATATTTCCCGTCACCGTTGCCAATACTTCTTTTCCATGAAGTTGCCGGTAATAAAAACCCATATTTAAATCAAACACCCCTACTATGCATCCCAGTAAAATTCCTTCCGAATAACTGGTCTCGTTCTGCGATACAATATTCGTTTTGTAACCTTCTTCATAATCAAAAAACCAATAGCCGTAACGAAAAAAAGTTCCTGTATAAAATGATAACTCATGTTTTGCACGCCATTTCTGAAAACCAAAATAATACCGGTAATTAACAAAAACAGCTTTATCATTCCTACCCGAAGCATAACCGGGGACATATGTTTTCTGAATAGAATCATATATTTCACCGGAACTACCCATGGCAAGCAAATACAGGTCTACGCCAATTGAATGATGTTTACAAAAACCGTATTCGTATCCTAAAAAAAGATTAATTCCTCCTCCATCGCCGAAAACAAAAGGCAATATTTTTCCCTTTAAAGCCCGTGTATTGTAACCGCCCTTGGGATTATGTGGAGTCTCATAGTTTTGTGCCGAAGCATATTGGCTTAAAATAAGTAAGAAGTATACAAGTCTTTTGTTCAGCATCAAACAAAGTTAAATACAAGTTTACTGCTTTTTGCCTAAATTATCTTATTTTTGCATCCCATATGGCAAAATTTCATTCTCTTAAAGTAAACGATGTGCGACGCGAAACAGCCGATGCCGTTTCGGTAGCATTTGAAGTGCCCGCAATATTGTGGCCCGAATATCAATACAAACCCGGGCAATATCTTACCCTTAAGCTAAATGTTAAAGGGGAAGAAATACGCCGTTCCTACAGTCTTTGTACAAGCCCTTTTGCCGAAAAAGAATTGCGCATTGCCATTAAAGAAGTAAAAGACGGAAAAGGATCTATCCTTATTAACCGCAATTTAAAAGTTGGCGATACCGTTGAAGTGATGACACCTATGGGGAATTTTCACACTCCGCTTTCGGGCTCGGCAAAAAAACATTATGTGTTATTTGCGGGTGGTAGCGGCATCACACCCATGATGAGTATTTTAAAAAGTGTTTTGTACGTGGAAAAACAAAGCAGCGTTACTCTTGTTTACGCCAACCGCAATGAAGACAGCACTATTTTTAAACCGGAAATAGAAAAAATTGCAACTGACAATAAAGAAAAAGTAAGTATTGTTTTTGTTTACGATGCGCCTAAAAATTCTGTAGCTGATTTGCACAAGGGCTTGATGACGAAAGAAAAAGTTATTTCAATTGCCGAAAATCATAAACTTATCGGTGCCGACGAATATTTTATTTGCGGCCCAGGCCCGATGATGGAAAATGTGAAGCAGGCATTGGAGCAAATAAAAGTGGCTAAAGAAAAAATTCACATAGAATATTTTACGGCAGTAATTGAGGCGGTTGATAAGGCCATAGGCGATGGAAAAAACGTGAAAAGTAAAGTTACTGTTTTGCAATACGGCGTAGAAACCAATTTTGATCTGGAAACCGAAGGCTCAACTATTTTAGAGGCAGCAATTGAGGCCGGGGTTGATGCCCCGTTTAGCTGCAAAGGTGCCGTGTGCTGTACTTGTCGTGCAAAAGTGCTTGAAGGAGAAGTCAGAATGGATGCCAATTTTGCATTAACAGATGCTGAAGTTGAACAAGGTTTTGTTTTAACCTGTCAGAGTCACCCGCTTACTGAGAAAGTAGTGGTGGACTACGACGCGATTTAATATTTTCCCCTAACCCTTCTCTGTGCTCTTTGCGTCTCTGCGTGAAATAAAAAATGAACCTGCGCGAAATCATACTCCAAGAACATTCTAAAAAACAATGCCAAAAAATTGTGGCTTGGGTGGATGACGATAAAAAGCGTTTTGCCGAATTAATTTATTTAATGCTGAACGACGAATATCGCGTAGCGCAGCGTGCAGCTTATCCGGTTAGTTATTGTGTGCGCAAACATCCGGAATTAATAAAACCCTGGTTCGGTAAAATGGTAAAAAAAATGAGTGATAAAAAAGCGCATGATGCGGTCAGAAGGAACGCACTGCGAATTTTAGAAGATGTGAATATACCCGAAAAATATTGCGGTGAGTTATTTGAAATCAGCAACCAATATTTGCATAATTTAAAAGAACCTATTGCCGTGCGCGCGTTTTCCATCAGTGTAATGTGCAATATCGCTAAAAAATTCCCGGAACTGAAAACCGAAGTAAAATTAAACGCCGAAAGCCTTTTGCAATGCGGAATTCCTGCACTGGAAGCAAGGGGGAGAAATGTTTTGAAAGAACTCTCTAAATAAAAACGGAGGCCCTTTTGAGAACCTCCGTTTACCAAACCAATTTTAATTTAAAGAACGCAGGGACAAGAGCTGCTTCTTAAAATTTCAGGCATTTTATTTTACAACTTTTAAGGTGCTTGTTTTCTTTCCGTCGCTGCCTGTCATGTTAATAAAGTAAACTCCGTGACCAATACCATTGGTATTAATTTTAAACTCATTATCTCCTTTAACAACATCAACACTTTCTTTAATAACCTGGTTACCCATCATGTCATACATCACATAAGTTAATTTTTTGTTTTCGTATGAAGTAAAACTAATGGTCAGGTCTTCATTGAAAGGATTCGGGTATACTTTAAGTAATGTCATGGTATTTGTGTTTGCTTTAATTCCGCTTGCGTGATTGATTACATTTACATGAACCATATTTGCGGTAGTGCTGTAAGCCATTCTATACACTGAATCATTCTGACAAGTAGTTGAAGAATCGCCGCACAAAGCATAAACCGTTACACAGATATTATACCAGCCTGCATTTGTGTAAGTATGTGAAGGATATAAACCTGCGGTTGAACTTCCGTCGCCCCAATGCCAAACCGCACTTGAAACCTGAGAAGAATAATTTGGATTAATATTCCAAATACCAGAACCCACATTTAGAGAATCGGGATGAATAGAAAAGCTAACTGTTGGAAGACAAGGTTGGTTAACCGTATTAGTAATAGCTACTGTATTGGAAGTAGTGGCGGAGCAACTGTTATTAAGCGAGTCGTGTACCGTTAATGTAACATTGTAATTTCCGTTATAAGGATAGGTATAAACCGGGTTTTTCGCAGTAGAGTAATTTCCGTTGCCAAAATCCCAGGAATAGTTCAGGTTAGAACTGTTACCGGTATACAGACTTGTAAAACTTACCAAGCCACTTGCGCCGGTTGTGTAAGTAAAAGCTGCCGTACACGCAGGTGCAGTAAGCGTTGTTGTAACCGCTACACTTGCCGTGTAAGTACTTGAGCAAAATCCCAAATTATCCGAAACACGCAGCTGAACTACATAATTTCCATTATACGGATATGAAGTAACAGGTGATGTGGCTGAAGAAGAAACGTTGTTACCAAAATTCCAATAGTAATTCATCCCCGAAATAACATTGGTAGAGGCGTCTGTAAATGATACCTGGCCGTTAGAGCCAACTGTATAAGTAAAAACCGCCTGCACATTACAATTTATAGTATTAGAAATTACAATTGTATTAGTTATTATACTATTACAGCCATTTATAGCCGAATCAATTTGCAAAGTAACATGGTAAGTACCATTATAAGGGAACGTATGGCTTGGCGAATGAACCTGCGAATAGGTGTTATCACCAAAATTCCAATAATACACCGTTCCGCCCGTTGTTCCGGTAGAAGCGTCGGTAAAGTTTACTTGCCCTGCAGTACCTACGGTATAAGTAAAGCCCGCGTTGCATTGCGCCATAGAAATTGTGCTCAATCCTAAGCAGAGCATCACCGCGCTAATTATTTTTGTGGTCGTTTTCATTTTTTTGGTTTTTTAATTTGTTGGTACAAAGATGCGGTATAATTGGCCGGCACTAAAATTAGTATTATCAATTTCTTACCTGTTCAATAAAATAATAATATATCTAAATATTGGATATCAACTATTTAAATATGAATTAACTTACCTGAATAAGGTCTTATTTTTTGAACTTTTCCAACAGCCAATCATTATAATTAATGATTTCGGCCTCATCTTTTTGAGCAGAAGCTGTTTGGCGCGTAAATTGTTTAATGGCCAGTTGTACTTTTTTATCGGTTTTTACCGAAGCGGTATTTATTAAAAGAAGAATTATTTCAATCAGTTTTTTCTCGCGGGAAAATTCTTCCGACTGCAAACTGTGCTTAAAATCTTTCTTTAATTGCTTCACGCGTTGCTCAATATAATCCGAATCCTTCAATTCATACCGCACAATTAATTCTGTAATAGAAATTTTAAAACGGAAAGCCTCGTCCAGTTTTTTATAACTGTCGATCATATACAATTTTACTATGCTTTTTAAAGAAAATTTGAAATCCTTAATACCGAAATACGAAACCGCCAGATTCAAATATACAAAACCAATATACACCGGGTGGTCTTTAATGGCTTTTTGTTCTTTGGCTTCGTCTAAAATTTCAATCGCTTTCTCTACATGACTTTTTGCGTAATTATTTACGAGGATATTATAATAAAAGAATAAGTACTTATCGTAAAGAGAGTTTGAAAATTCTTTCATTGCACCATGTAAATGAACAGCGTATTTTAATGACTCATCAAGCTTACTATTCTTAAACAGGGCATTGCAGATGTAGGTAAGCATTTGCAATTTGGTGTCGTGGTTGCCTTTAGTAAATAATTTTTCTTTCTCAAACTCGGTGTAGGTCTTCAATAAATATTTTTCAAGCGCTTTGAAATTATGTTGTTGTAATAAAATACGGCTTAATGAATCATAAATTTTAAAACGTAACAGCGGGCTATTCTTTACTTCCGGGCTGTTGGCATAGGTATTAACCGTTTTACTTAACAATTCGTTAATGCGTTCATTTCCCTTACCAAAATTCTGACCCGATTTTACCTGGTAAATTACCACAGCAAGTACATCATCAATTTCCTGCAAACGATTTAATTTTTGCCGGTTCTCTTTTCGTTTTTGAATATAATCTTCCGGGTTTATATCCAATACTTCATGCGATAATTTGATATACTCATTATACAACATATCCAACAGATGAAAAGCTTCAATAGCGTTTGCTTTTTTCTCGGCCTTAGCCATGTAATATAAAGAAAGGCCGCGCTTATTTTTGGAGATAAAAAGCTTAGCAAGCAGGTAATTATTTAAAATATGATTTATATCAGTAGCGTGATAATGGAGTAATGAAAGACTGATACCGATATCTTCTGCCAGGCGGTTTTTTAACCGATAGAAAGAGTTTTTATCCTTTCCGTGATATAACTTTTTAAAAACCTTTTCCTCATCGTAACCCGGGTACGATTTTTTGATGTAATCAAACAAAATAATATCCTTCCGTTCGACAGCCGCGTTGGTGCGGTTGGCGAACAACTTAAAATTGCGGGCTTCCTCTTTGTTTAAGAGACTGATGAGTTCAGGCAATACGTTCATTACATTAATTTGAACGCGTAAGATAAGGAGTTTTTTCCTTTCGCCAATAACTATTTATACCTTAATTTTATCTCATTAAAATAAGGTTATGAAAAAAGTGTTGGTGTTAGTTGTAGGTATGCTGTTAAGTAGCATCAACCTATTAATCGGGCAAAGCAGCCTGGGGATTGATTCGGTAAATTATAGTGCGCCTTCTACCGCCAACTATAACTCCTCTTACAAGTTTGTCGTTAAAATTAAAAACCATGGCCCGCAGGTTTTTACAGGTATTGTTGACGTCATGTATGCCGTTGACTCTACTACAAATAATTCTGCTCCGTTAGATACCACAAATTCGCACTTAACATCATCTTTAAGCATAGCAGTGGGTGCTGAAAAAGGCGACAGTATTTTAATGTCGGTGGTACCTTCAATTTTCAGAACCGGTATAAATACTGTAGTTATCTGGCCACGAACCAATTCATCAATAGTCACACACGATTCGCTTAAAATACATGTGTTGGTATTGGGCTATGCGGGAATAAAAAATTATTCAGAAACCATTCCGATATTATTTCCCAATCCCGTGCAAAATCACTTATTTATTGCAAACAAGGATCCGTATTTTATTATTGAACAGGTAAGAGTTTTTGATGCAACAGGGCAACTGGTCTGTTCCGAAAAATTTAAGGGAAGTATTGATGCAAGCAAGCTTTCAAGCGGGGTATATATCTTAGAGTTCTCTGACAAAGACGGAAAAACACACCGCAATAAAATTATAAAGGAATAGTTTTTCTTTTGTGCAATTTTTAAAGGCAGCTAACGTTTGTAAGCTTCCTAATCACAAACAAAATGAAAAACACTACAAAAAACTTTCTGGCTGTTATTTTAACAATTGCTTTTTCCTATACTCTAATCGCACAAACCAATGTAAGTGGTGGCATTTACACCAATACAACTTGGTCATTGACAGGAAGCCCGTATATAGTAACATCCAACGTGGTTGTGTTTCCGGGTTTTGTACTTACAATTCAACCCGGTGTTGTGGTTAAATTTGACGCCGGTACTCAACTTGAAATAAGGCAAGCCGCATTAGTTGCTTTGGGAACAAATGCAGACTCTATTACGTTTACCAGCAATGCCTCTCTCTCCGCCGGTAGCTGGAACAATATTGATTTGAACGGCGGAACAATGACTTCAAAATTCAACTTTTGTAATTTCAGGTACGCCACACAGGGAATTGCCGATAACCGAAACGGTTCGGGTGATACTGTATGTCTTCAAAGTAATATGGACTTATTGTTAGATAGTGTTTCTTGTTAATTCAAATGTAAGTTAAAATTTTTATTTCGCATTAATTTAATTT
>Ga0210400_10001884_pt1 | contig 20313 bp, 17 predicted proteins | sample IncBWH26MmetaG_FD_155456 | JGI IMG/M metagenome (GOLD analysis project Ga0210400, IMG submission 155456) | Forest soil microbial communities from Barre Woods Harvard Forest LTER site, Petersham, Massachusetts, United States - Inc-BW-H-26-M | ecosystem: Environmental > Terrestrial > Soil >...
CACCGACGTGCCGGTCTCCTGGCCCTCGGCGACCACGAAGTGCTCCTGGATGACGCGCGTGCCCAGGGGATGGAAGCCGATCGACAGGGCGTAGCTGAGCGCCAGATAGGCGAGCGCCCTGGGCCCCCAGAAATCCAGGACGCCGATGCCGGCGGCGATCTGGATCGCGGTGTTGGCGATCATCCAGCCGGTCCAGAACGGCTCGCGGCCGCGAAACTTGGCGGTTCGAAGCCCCTGAAACACCGGGAACGCGGCCAGCCAGAGCGCCTTGCGCCAGGCGCTGTCGCCCACCCAGCGCGCCTCGGCCTGCGTGGGGATGCCGACGTCCATCTCGTAGTCGCCCATCGCGGCGTGGTGCCACCCGTGATAGTGGAAGAAGGCCATCGCCGAAGGGGTCACCAGGCCGAGATTGGCGACCAGGGCGATGGCTCGATTGGCCTTTGGGCCGCGGAAGATCAGGCCGTGCTGGGCCTCGTGGATCATCGCCGTGAGGTTCGCGGCCAGGAGGGCGCCGGGGCAGACGACCGCCGCCGCGACGATCCAGAGGCTCACCGCGCTCAGCGCCGCCGCCAGGGTCAGGTGCGCGGCGACCAGGAGGACGACCAGGATCGCCGAGGACCGCGCGGGGCCGAAGAGCTGGCGGATTTCCGGATGGGCGAGAAGGATCCGGCGACGGCGTGAACGCTCGGCCTGCGCTCCCGCGCTGACCCGGAAGGCGCCCAGCGCCATGGGGGTGCAAGGAAGCGTCGGAGCGCCCGGCATCGTCAGGCCAACCCCGCGCGCGGGCCACGGATGGTTCGCAGACCCCCGAAGACCAGCAGGGCGGCAAGCGAGCCTGTCGAGCCGGCGACCGCGGCGATCCGCCACCCCGCGGCGCCCGCGTCCTGGGCGGAGATCGCCAGCAGCAGCACGCTGCTCACGACCCAAAGGCCGGTGATCGCCGCCAGCCACCGACGATGCTCCCGTACGCGGACGGGATGAACGAAGAGAACCGGCAGGAAGGTCAGGGCCGCGCACAGGCAGACGACCGCAAATCCCACCGCCTGAGGCGCCCGGCAGGCGAAGAGGTAGAAGGCGACCAGGTTCCAGAGCGCCGGGAAACCTCTGAAGTAGTTGTCCTCGGTCTTCAGGTCGCTGCGGGCGTAGTGATAGAGCGACGAGACCAGGATCAGGATCGTCGCCGCCAGGGCGAGCGGGGCGGGCACCAGCCCGGCGCGATAGATGAACAGCGCCGGCACGAAGACGAAGGTCAGGTAGTCGACGACGAGATCGAGCGTGGCCCCGGAAATCGTCGGGGTGACGCGGTCGACCCGCGACCAGCGCGCCAGCGGACCGTCGATCCCATCGATCATCAGGGCGACCGTCAGCCAGGCGAGCGCCGCGCCCCAGGCTCCCTTCTCCACGGCGAGCAAGGCCAGGAACGCCAGGACGGCGCCGCTGGCGGTCAGCCCGTGAACCAGCCACGCCCGGACAAGCCCGGCCAGGCTCGAAGGCGGCGGTGGAGGCGGGTTCATGATCGGACTCCGGGGCGCGGCTCCAGGGCCAGGACTCTCGTGGGGAGTATTTTCCAGCGTTGCTACTATAGGATGATCATGTTTTCCTAAGCGGACGGGCGCAGACCCGCAAGTGCCGCGGGGGCGTCATCGATGATTGGATCAGGCTTGGCGTCGCCGCCCCGCCGCGAGGAATTCCTGCCCTTCTCCCGTCCCATGATCGAGGACGATGAGATCGCCGAGGTCACCGCCTGCCTCCGGTCGGGCTGGCTGGCCTCAGGCCCCCGCGTGGCGCAGTTCGAGCAGATGTTCCGCGAGCGGCTGGCTGCGCCCCACGCCATCGCCGTCAGCTCCGCCACCGCAGGCCTTCATCTCGCCCTGCACGCTCTCGGAGTCGGGCGCGGCGACGAAGTCATCGTGCCTTCCCTCACCTGGGTTTCGACGGCGAACGTGGTCGAGCTCCTCGGCGCCCGCGCGGTGCTGGCCGACGTCGACCCCGATACCCTGCAACTCGACCCGGCCGAGGTCCGCCGGCGTCTGAGCCCGCGCACCAAGGCGGTGATCCCGGTCCATTTCGCGGGCGCGCCCGTCGACCTGGAGGGTGTCCGCCAGGCGGTCCGCGGGCGTCCCGTGGCGATTGTCGAGGACGCCGCCCATGCCCTGGGCGCCGCCTTCGCCGGCCATGAGATCGGATCCGACAGCGCCGTGGCGGTCTTCAGCTTCCACCCGACCAAGAACATCACGACCGGCGAGGGCGGCATGGTGATCTGCGCGGACGACGCCCTGGCGGCGCGGATCCGGCTGCTCCGGTTCCACGGCGTCGCCAAGGACGCCTGGACACGGCATGGCCGCGGGGCCGCGCCCAGCTACGAGGTCGTCGAGCCCGGCTACAAGTACAACATGATGGACATCCAGGCCGCCCTCGGCCTGCGGCAGCTTCCCAAGCTGGACCGCTTCAACGCCGAACGGCGCAGGCTGGCGGGCCGCTACGACGAACTGCTGGCCGGGGTTGCGCAGGTGGCCGCCATCGGCCGGCCCACCTACCCCTGCGAGCATGCCTGGCACCTCTATGTGGTCAGGCTCGACCTCGCCGCCCTGCGCGTCGATCGGGACGAAGTGATAGCCGCCCTGGCTCGAGAGAACATCGGCGTGGGCCTGCACTTTGCGGCGCTGCACCAGCAGGCCCACTACCGCCGGCGCCGCGGCGACGGCCCGCCCCTGCCCAACGCCACCGCCGCCGCGGCCGAGATCCTGTCACTACCCCTCTATCCCGGCTTGGCGGACCAGGATCAGCGCGACGTCGTCCAGGCGCTCATCCGGGTGCTGGACGCCAACCGGATCGATCCGGCGTCGCCGGCCGAAAACCGGCGGCATGCGGAGGTCGCGCGGTGAAGGTCCTGATCCTGGGCGTCAACGGCTTCATCGGCAGCGCGCTCACGCGCCGGATCCTCAGCGACACCACCTGGTCCGTCTGCGGGGTCGACCTCCACGACTTCCGGCTGGCGACGGCCTTGGACCACCCGCGGATGAGGTTCCTGAAGGCCGATCTGACGCAGGATCGCGGGCTGATCGACAGCCTGATCCCCGCCTGCGACGTCGTGCTTCCGCTGGCCGCCTACGCCCTGCCGGCGAGCTACATCAAGGACCCCCTCGGCACCTTCGAGCTCGATTTCGAGGAAAACCTGCGGATCGTGCGGCGGGTCGCCGAGGCCGGGGCCCGGCTCATCTTCCCCTCGACATCCGAGGTTTACGGGATGTGCGAGGACAGCCTGTTCGACGAGGACACCAGCCGGCTGGTGCTGGGCCCGATCGCCAAGGAGCGATGGATCTACGCCTGCTCGAAGCAGCTCCTCGACCGCGTGATCTGGGCCATGGGCGCCCAGGGCCTCAACTTCACCCTCTTCAGGCCCTTCAACTGGTTCGGGCCCAGCCTGGACGACATCCGCCAGTCGGCCCCGGGCAGCGCACGGGTCACGACCCAGTTCCTCGGGCACCTCCTGCGCGGGGAGCCTATTCCGCTGGTCAACGGCGGCGCGCAGCAGCGTTCATTCACCTATGTCGACGACGGCATCGACGGGCTGATGCGCATCCTGCAGAATCCGGACGGCCTCGCCGACCGCGCCATCTTCAACCTCGGCAACCCCGACAACTGCGTCTCGATCCGCGAGATGGCCACCATCATGATCGAGGAGCTGTCCGCGTTCCCGGGGTTCTCCGGCCTGTCGGGAGACGCGGTGATGCACGAGCTCGCCGGATCGGCCTACTACGGCGCGGCCTACGACGACGCGGTCCACCGCAGGCCCAGCATCGAGAACGCCCTGCGGCTGGGGTGGTCGCCCAAGGTGCCCCTGCGCCAGGGGCTGCGCCTGGTGATCGCCGACGCGCTCGCCTCGGGCCGGTGGCGGCCCAAGGATGACGCGCCGCCCACCGCCGATGCCCTGAAGGCCTACGCCTGAGCCCCTCCATGGCCGGCGCTCCCACCTGCATCAGCTGGGCCACGGAAAACTACGCCCACCTTGCCCGGGGCCTGCGCGAGGACTGCGCGCGCCTGGGCTACCGGCACCATCTCTACGAGGTCGACGCCCACTACCTCTCGCTGATGAAGGCCTGGTGCAACCACCCGCACATCATACGCCGGGGCGTCCTCGAGTTCGGCCATATCCTGTTCCTGGATGTCGAGTGCCGCCTGCTCAAGCCCCTGCCGCCATCCTGGCGCGCGCCATTGGTCTCCATGCGCCACCCCGCCCAGAAATTCTGGATCCGGTACAACTCCGGCACGGTGATGGCCGACGAGAGCTGCCTTCCCTGGATCGACACCTGGATCGCGATCATCGAGGATTGGGGCCTGGGCGACCTGGAGCCCGACGACTTCGTCCGCTGGCCGGGCGACCTGTGCGACGAGCTGGCCCTGTCCGCGGCCCTGGCCGCGCACGGCGTGACGGTGACGACGCCGGACCTCGAATATGTCGACCGCGACTATCCCGCCGAGCTGGCGCGAGGGCTCTGGGCCAATCCCGGCACCATAGTCCAACACCCGACCCAGCATCACTGGCCGAAGGAAGCCGACGCCATCGAGTGCAAGAAGCTCTTCTGGCAGAACTTCCCCGGGGACCCGCGATCGGCGGACGCGCTGTTCTCCGAACCCTCGGGGATCGTCGAGCGCGACGGCTGGACCTTCGACACCGCGGCGCTCACCTATGCGCCGAGCGAATATTGGCCCGCCGATCCCAGACCCTGGACCTCCGAGCCCGTCACCTTGACCTCCGCGCAGCGCTAGAGACCTTCCCACCCAGGTTGGATCAACCTGGGTGGGAAGGTCTCCAGGTGAGTATAGGCGACGCCCCTGTCTTTTCCCGGCTGACTTGAATTCAAGCCAGCCCGTCGCCTTGCAAGGATGTTAGGCTCGCGACGGGGCCGATGAGAGGCGTCCAGCCCATCTGATGGCGCCGGTCTGAGCCGGCGCAAACCAGAAGGAACCCTCTCTCATGCGTAACCTGATTGCCCCCGCGGCCCTCGCCGCCGGCCTGATGCTGGGGTCGGCCGCCCTCGCCGCCCCGCCGCAACCCGCGACCGCGGACGCCGGCATGGCGACGTCGGCGGCGCCCGTCGTGCAACGCGAAATCGTCGGGCGCACCTCGATCGGCGCGCCGATCGAGGAGATGACCGTGTCGCGGCCGATAAGCTACGCCGGCCTGAACCTGGCCAACCCGGCGGACGTCAAGGCCATCGATCGGCAGATCCAGACCGTGGCGCAGAAGGATTGCGCGGAGCTGCGCGCTCAAACCGACGACTTCATGAACCCGACCCTCGACGGCGGCCATTGCGTCAGGTCCGCCGCGAGCGAGGCAAGGTCGTCCCTCGGCGCCGCGATCTCTGGCGCCAAGGCTCTGCAATAGCTTCAACGGACGTCCGGCGGCGAAGGTCGCCGGGTTGGATCAGGGATCGAACCCGGTGATGACGGGACCGGAGAGTCCGAGGTTGGCGTCCGCAACTTGCGAGGCGGTCCCGTCGACGTGTCGAGGGCCCCTGTCGCAGATGCGGGCGCCGCCTCCGCCCTGCCCGTCATGGGCGCAAGCGCGAACCAGCCCTCGGCCCGGACTTGTCGCGCGCCGTAAAAGCGGCAAGGCTGTCGGCGAGGCGCCGCCTTCCGGGTCGATGAAGCCCTCTTGGTCGAAAGGCCTGCAGGATGGAAGAGGGTCATGGATATTGAGACGCTGCGGCGCGAAGCCCAGGCTCCGGTCACTGCGACGCGGGCGCAGCTCGACGATGCGGCGCACGATCTCGCGGCCGCCTTCGTCGACGATCCCCTCTTCAACTGGTTCATGCGCGGGGACGCCGGCCGGCACGCCGCGCGCGAGCGGTTCTTCAAGGTCATCCTGAGGGAAGTCGCCTTCCCGGACGGGCGCATCCAGCGGCCGGCCAGCGGTGCGGCCGCCGCGGTCTGGATCGATTCCGAGAACCTCGGGCCGCAGCCGGTCCACCGCGAGCTGCGCGGCCTGCCGATGCTGCTGAACGCCACCGGCCTGTCGCGGTTCGGACGGCTGCTGACCCTGCGCAAGGCCATGGACGGCCACCACCCGATGGAGCGCCCGCACGACTACCTGTGGTTCCTGGGCGTGAGGCCCGACGCGCAGGGGCACGGCCTGGGCTCGCGGCTGCTGGCCGCCCAGACCGCCCAGCTCGACGCCCGCGGACGCGCCAGCTTCCTGGAGACCGCCACGCCGCGCAACGTGCCGCTCTACCAAAGGCACGGCTACGAGATCGTCTCCGAGTACCGGCCCGCGCCCGACGCGCCGGTCTGCTGGTCCATGTGGCGCGAGCCGGCGCGGGCGTCGTGATCGCCTGCTACACGGACCGCACCTCGCTGCAGCCCGGCGAGGGGTTCTCGCTCCACGCCTCCACCGACGCCGGCCCCTGCCGTCTCGAGGTGGCCCGGATCGGGGCGGCGCGCGAGACGGTGCTGGTTCGCGAGGGCATCGCCGTCGGCGCCCATCCCACGCCGAACGACGCCGACCGGAACGGCTGCGGCTGGCCTGCCGCGGCGCAGGTCGAGATCGGGGCGGACTGGCGCAGCGGCTACTACGACCTGGCGCTGACCAACGCCGCCGGCGAGACGGCGCGCCACTTCGTCTGCGTGAAGGCGGCGCCGGCGAACCGCCGTCGCATGGTGCTCGTCCTGACCACCAACACCCTGCACGCCTACAACTACTGGGGCGGGGCCAGCGCCTATTGCGACGTCGAGGCCTTGATGTCGCGCCGGGCGGGCCTGGCCGAGGCCATGGCCGGGGCGATCGGCGTGCTCTCCACCCAGCGGCCCTTCCCGCCCCTGCTGCTGGCGGCGCCGCAGGACATGCCGCGGCTGGTCAACCTGGAGAAGCGCGGCTTCGAGCAGCGGCCCTGGGCCGGCGCCGATCCGGCCTGGTCGCGCGCCCACGGCCAGTCGCCCTACGACGGCTCCGCCGGCTATCTGAACAAATGGGAGCACGTCTTCGTCTGCTGGGCCGAGACCGCGGGCTACGACTTCGACTACCTCACCGACTACGACCTCGACGCCGATCCCGAGGCGCTCGCGCCCTACGACGTGGCCCTGCTGGTCGGCCACAGCGAGTACTGGTCGGGGCCCCAGCGCGACCGGATCGAGGCCTGGGTCGACGGGGGCGGCCGGCTGGCGATCTTTTCCGGCAACACCGCCTTCTGGAAGGTGCGCTGGGAGGACGCGGGCCGCACCCTGGTCTGCCACAAATGGAAGGGCGAGACGGCGGAAGAGGTCGATGCGGCCGACGCCACCCACCTGTGGTCGCATCCGATGTTCGCGCGGCCGGAAGCGGCGATCACCGGCCTCAGCTTCATCTTCGGGGGCTATCACCGACTCGGACTGTGCGCGGCGCGCGGCGCGGGCGGCTATACGGTCTACCGGCCGGACCATTGGGCGCTGGCCGGCGCCGACCTCTATTGGGGCGACGTGTTCGGCGATCAGGTCCCCCTGCTGGGCTACGAGAACGACGGCTGCCCGATCGCCTTCGGCGACGACGGCCTGCCCGCGCCGCGGCCCGGCCTTGGCGTGCCGGCCGGCCTGGAGATCGCAGCCATGGCGCCGGCGGCTTTCGCGGAGTCGCCCAGCCCCTATCGCCCCCTGATCCCGCCGGAACAGCTCGATGTGGTCGCCCAGATCGCGTTCGGCGATGACGGCCCGCAGGCCCAGGCCCGGGTCCTGCGCGGCCACGCGGTGATGGCCAGCTTCCGACGCGGCAAGGGCGAGGTGTTCAACGCCGGGACCACCGAATGGGCGCACGGCCTGGGCGCCGGCGACCCGTTCGTCGAGCGCATCACCCGCAACGTGCTCGAGCGGTTTCAGACGGCCGCGACCTAGACCCTGTCCGTCTGCGGGTCCAAATGGGGGCGATCCATGCGATGCTGGGGGCGCCAGATCATCGTGCAGCGGTCGGAGCCTCCCGCGCCGGCCGAGGTTGGAAACCATGTCGGACCGATCTTTGTCGCTCGGCGCGGCGCTGGAGCCGCCGATGGAACAGCCGCCCCGCGCGCGGCTGCGCGATCTGGCGTCGGTCAGCGCCGTCCTCAACACCGACCTCGCGGCCACGCTCCTCGACCGCTTCGGCCGCCAGGCCGCGACCGCCGCCATCCGCGCCGTCCTGGACGAGGCGCGGCAGGCCGTGCGGGCCGGTGCGCCTTCGGCCCCGACCGCCGAAGACCTGACCCTGGCGGCGCTGGCCCGGCTGGAGGCGCAGGCGCGCTCGGACCTGCGGCCGCTGTTCAACCTCACGGGCACGGTGCTGCACACCAACCTGGGCCGCGCCGTGCTGGCCGAGGCGGCGATCGAGGCCGCGGTGGCGGCCATGCGCGAGCCGATGGCCCTGGAATATGACCTAAGGTCCGGCCGCCGCGGCGAGCGTGACGACCATGTGCGCGGACTGCTCTGCGACCTGACCGGCGCGGAGGACGCCACCGTGGTCAACAACAACGCCGGCGCCGTGCTGCTCGCTCTCGCCACCCTGGCCGGCGGCCGCGAGGCCATCGTCTCGCGCGGCGAGCTGATCGAGATCGGCGGCGCATTCCGCATGCCGGACATCATGCAGCGGGCCGGCGCGCGGCTGGTGGAAATCGGCACCACCAACCGCACCCACGCCAAGGACTACCGCGCCGCCGTGACTCCCGAGACCGGGGTGATCCTGAAGGTCCATACCTCCAACTACCGGATCCAGGGCTTCACCGCCGAGGTCGGCGCCGCGGAGCTGGCGGTGATCGCCGCCGACGCCGGGGTGCCGCTGATGCACGACCTGGGCTCCGGAACGCTGGCAGACCTCTCGCGCTACGGGCTGCAGCGCGAGCCCACCGTGCGCGAGGCGGTGGCGCATGGGGCCGGGATCGTGACCTTCTCCGGCGACAAGCTGTTGGGCGGGCCACAGGCGGGCTTCATCGTCGGCGACAAGGCCCTGGTCGCCGCGATCAACCGCAACCCGATGAAACGGGCCCTTCGGGTGGACAAGATCCGGCTGGCGGCGATCGCCGCGACGCTGCGGCTCTACGGCGACCCCGACCGGCTGGCCGAGCGCCTGCCCACCTTGCGCCTGCTGGCCCGGCCCAAGGCCGAGATCGCCGCCCAGGCGCGGCGGCTGGCGCCGGCCGTGGCCCAGGCGGTCGGCGCGGCCTTCACCGTGGTCCCCTGCGACTGCCGCAGCCAGATCGGCTCCGGCGCCCTGCCGCTGGACACCCTGGCCAGCGCCGGGCTCGTCATAAGGTCGGATCGGGGCGCGCGCGCGCTGGAGGCCCTGGCGGCGGCGCTGCGCGGCCTCGACTGGCCGGTGATCGGGCGGATCGAGGACGGCGGGCTGGTGCTCGATCTGCGCTGCCTCACCGATGAAGCGGCGTTCCTCGCGTCCCTCTCGGGCCTGGACAGCGATGCCCTGGCGTGAGCGCCCGGCGGCGCGGCGCCCTGCGGGGCCGGCGCCATGATCGTCGGCACGGCGGGTCACGTCGATCATGGCAAGACCGCCCTCGTGAAGGCGCTGACCGGCGTGGACGGCGACCGGCTCAAGGAGGAGAAGGCCCGCGGCGTCACCATCGACCTGGGCTTCGCCTACCTGCCGACCGCCGGCGGCCAGGTGCTCGGCTTCGTCGACGTGCCGGGGCACGAGCGCTTCGTGCGCACCATGCTGGCCGGCGCCACGGGCATCGACTTCGCCCTGCTGGTGGTCGCCGCTGACGAGGGCGTCAAGCCGCAGACCCTGGAGCATCTGGCGATCGTCGACCTGCTTGGCGTCGGACAGGGGCTGGTGGTCCTGAGCAAGGCCGATCTGGCGACGCCCGAACGGCTCGCCGAGGTGTCCGCCCAGCTCCGGCCGGCCATCGCCGGAACCGTGCTGGCGGCGAACGACGCCCTGCCGGTGTCCGCGGTGACCGGCCAGGGGCTCGAGGCTTTGCGCGGCCACCTGACCGCAGCCGCCGCGGCCCTGGCGCAGCGCTCGGCCGAGACCCGGTTTCGCCTGGCCGTGGACCGCGCCTTCACCCTGCAAGGCGTGGGCGTCGTGGTCACCGGCACGGTGCTGTCGGGCGCGGTGCATGTCGGCGATCAGTTGCTGGTCAGCCCGTCCGGCCTGCCGGTGCGGGTGCGTTCGCTGCACGCGCAGAACCGGCCGGCTGAGACCGGGCGGGCCGGCGACCGTTGCGCGCTCAACCTGACCGGCCCGGGGGTGTCGAAAGAGGCGGTGGGCCGGGGCGACATCGTGCTCGATCCCGCCCTGCATGCGCCGGCCGACCGGATCGACGCGCGGCTGCGCGTCCTGGGCGGCGAGGCCAAACCCATCGGCCAGTGGTTCCCGGTCCGGCTGCATCACGCCGCCACCGAGGTCGGCGCCCGCATCGTCCCCCTGGGTGACGCGCCCCTTGAGCCCGGCCAGGAAGGCGACGTCCAACTCGTGCTCGAGCGGCCCATCGCCGCGGCGTTGCAGGACCGCTTCGTGCTGCGCGACGTCTCGGCCCGGCGCACGATCGGCGGCGGCCGCTTCATCGACCTGCGCGGCCCGGCCCGGCGGCGGCGCACGCCCGAGCGGCGCCGGCAGCTCGCCGCCCTCGCCCTGCCCGAGCCCGCCGCCGCCTTCGCGGCCCTGCTGGACGCCCCGCCGTTCGCCTGGGACCTGGCGGCCTTCGCCCGCGACCATGCCCTGTCGGCGGCCCAGGCCGAGCGGCTGGCCGCGCAATCGGGGGTGGTCCAGTTGCAGGCCGGCGCCGCCGGCGTCGCCATTTCGCCGGAGCGCTGGCGCGGCTTCGCGGGCGACCTGGCCAGCCAGCTCGGCGCCTATCACGCCGAGAACCCCGACCTGCAGGGCCTGGGCCGGGAAAAGCTGCGCCTGCAACTGCAGCCGCGGCTGACCCCGCCGGTGTTCGTCGCCGCCCTCCAGCGGCTAGCCGGGGCCGGCGAGGTGGTCCTGGACGGCGCCTTCGTGCGCCTAGCCGGCCACACGGTGCGGCTGGCGCCGGCGGACGAGGCGGCCTGGGCCCTGGTCGCGCCGCGCCTGGGCGGGGCGGAGCGGTTCCGGCCGCCGCGGGTGCGCGACCTCGCCGAGACGACCGGCCGCCCGGAGCGCGACATCCGCCGGCTGCTCAAGCTCGCGGGACGACTGGGTTGGGCGGACGAGATCGCGCAGGATCACTTCTTCCTGCGCCCGACCGTGCGGGAGATGGTCGCGATCGGCGTGGAGGAGGCCGGCCGGGCGCAGGGCGGCGCCTTCACCGCCGCGCAATTCCGCGACCGCGTCGACAACGGCCGCAAGGTCGCCATCCAGATTCTCGAGTTCTTCGACCGGCACGGCGTCACCCTGCGCAAGGGCGATCTGCGCCGAATGAACCCGCATCGGCTGGACCTCTTCGGCCCGGTCGTGGTTTCATCGGTCGATGCGGATGGAGGAGAGTCGTCCCTGGTGGGGCGTTCGGACTTCAAATCCGAGTGGGGCAGCGAGCCTGTCCCAGGTGGGTTCGACTCCCATTCTCTTCCGCCATCCCCGCCCCGGAGCAGATCCTGATGGTTGCGGATTACGCGACGGATTTCACGAGTGGCTTGGTCGAGACCTTCACCCGGGTCGGCCCCTTCACCTCTCTGATCGTGTTGGTGGAGATCGGCGAGACGACGGTCGGGCTGTTGCGTTCGTCCTATCTGCACATCATCGGCGACGAGACCCGCTGGCCTGAGATCCTCGAGATGTTCGCGGGCGCCGGCGCGGCCTGGGATGGGGCGGCCTTCTACCAGGCCGATCGCGCCGGACTGGTGCGCGATCCGGTGGCGCGCCACCGTCTGCAATCGCTTCTGCGCCACCTCGAGGGCGACCGCTCCCTGTTGAAGCATGCGGACTTCTTCGACCGGCGTGGGCTGCGGCTGAAAATCGAGGAAATTGCACCGTCATGAACGGTTCGGAATTCGCTTGAAACCAACCGATGATTCGGCGAGTTATGCGGTCGGACCGGGTGTTTTTGAATCGATCTCCGACGTGGATCGTGTCTTTAATGACGCGTTGACGTTAGGTCGGTTCGCAGGAGCGCGTGGCCCGCCCATGACAATGGCTCTCAGTCGACGGGGCTTCATCAAGCTTACCGGGGCCGGTCTGGCCGCGTCGAGCTTGGGCGCCCTCGGCTTCGCCGCCGCGGGCCCGGCGCTGGCCGACTCCGTGCGGCCCTTCAAGCTCACCCACGCCACCGAGACGCGGAACACCTGCACCTACTGTTCCGTCGCCTGCGGCATCCTGATCTATAGCCTTGGCGACAAGGCCATCAACGCCACCTCCAACATCATCCACATCGAGGGCGATCCCGACCACCCGGTGAACCGCGGCACGCTCTGCCCGAAGGGCGCGGCCCTGCTCGACATCGTGCATGCGCCCACCCGCCTGAAGGTCCCCAAATACCGCGCCGCGGGCTCCAGCGAGTTCAAGGAGGTCTCCTGGGACTTCGCGCTGGACCGCATCGCCACCCTGATGAAGAAGGATCGCGACGCGAACTTCCTCGCCAAGAACGCCGCCGGGACCACGGTCAATCGCTGGGTCAGCACAGGCATGCTGGCGGCGTCGGCCTCGTCCAGCGAAACCTCCTACCTGACCTGGAAGGTCGCCCGTTCGTTCGGGATGCTGGTCTTCGACAATCAGGCGCGCGTTTGACACGGACCGACGGTGGCCAGTCTGGCTCCAACATTCGGTCGAGGGGCAATGACCAACACATGGCAGGATATCAAGAACGCCAATGTGGTGGTGGTCATGGGCGGCAACGCCGCTGAGGCCCATCCGTGCGGCTTCAAGTGGGTCGTCCACGCCAAGATCGAGAACCACGCCAAGCTGGTCGTGGTCGATCCGCGCTTCACGCGCACCGCCTCGGTGGCCGACGTCTACGCCCCGATCCGGCCCGGAACCGACATCGCCTTCCTGAATGGCGTGATCCGCTACCTGCTCGAGAAAGACCTCATCCAGCACGACTATGTGCGGGCCTATACCAACGCCAGCCTGATCGTGAAGGACGGCTTCGGCTTCGAGGACGGGCTGTTCACCGGCTACAAGGAAGACACCCACAGCTACGACAAGACGAGCTGGGACTACGAGCTCGACGGCCAGGGCTACGCCAAGGTCGACGACAGCTGGCAGGATCCGCGCTGCGTGATCAACCTGCTGAAGAAGCACGTCGATCGCTACACGCCGGAGATGGTCTCGCGCATCTGCGGCACGCCCCAGGACAAGTTCCTGGAAATCTGCGGGCTGTTCGCCAGCACCTCGGCGCCCGACAAGGCGATGACCAGCCTGTTCGCCCTGGGCTGGACCCAGCATTCGGTCGGCGCCCAGAACGTCCGCGCCATGGCGATGGTCCAGTTGCTGCTGGGCAACATCGGGGTGGCCGGCGGCGGGATGAACGCGCTCCGCGGCCATTCCAACATCCAGGGCCTGACCGACGTCGGCCTGCTGTCGACCTCGATGCCGGGCTACCTCCTGCTGCCGAAGGAGACCGAACCTACCTACGCGCAATATATGTCGACGCGGCAGTACAAGCCGCTGCGCCCCGGACAGACCAGCTATTGGCAGAACTACGGGAAGTTCTTCGTCAGCTTCCAGAAGTCGATCTACGGCGCGGCCGCCACCGACGGCAACGATTGGGCCTATGACTGGCTGCCCAAGTACGATGGCGGCGGCTACGACATCATCCGCGCCTTCGAGATGATGAACAACGGCCAGATGAACGGCTACATCTGCCAGGGCTTCAACCCGATGCAGGCCTTCCCGGACCGGGGCAAGATCCGCAAGGGCCTGGGCAAGCTGAAATATCTGGTGGTGATGGACCCGCTGGACACCGAGACCTCCCGGTTCTGGGAGAACCACGGCCCGCAGAACCCGTCGGATCCGTCCAAGATCCAGACTGAGGTCTTCCAGTTGCCGACCACCTGCTTCGCGGAAGAGGACGGCTCCCTGGTCAATTCGTCCCGCTGGATGCAGTGGCACTGGAAGGCGGCCAACCCGCCGGGCGAGGCGCAGACCGACATCTGGATCATGGCCGGCATCTTCCACCGCATGCGGGAGATGTACCGCAAGGAAGGCGGCGCCTTCCCCGATCCGATCCTCAACCTCACCTGGAACTACACCGATCCCGTCGATCCAGGTCCGGAGGAGCTGGCCAAGGAGATGAACGGCCGGGCCCTGGCGGACATCACGGACCCCACCGGCGCGGTCACCGTGCACGCCGGCCAATTGCTCGACAGTTTCGGGCAGTTGCGCGACGACGGCACGACCACCTCGGGCTGCTGGATCTTCACCGGCAGCTTCACCGAGAAGGGCAACATGATGGCCCGGCGCGACGCGACCGATCCGCGCGAGCAGGGCCTCGCGCCGAACTGGGCCTGGTCCTGGCCGGCCAACCGGCGGATCCTCTACAACCGCGCCAGCGCCGACCCTGCCGGCAAGGCGTGGAATCCGCAGAAGCCGGTCATCGAGTGGAACGGGACCAAGTGGGTGGGCATCGACGTGCCCGACTACGTGCCGACCACCAAGCCCGAGGATTCCGTCGGCCCCTTCATCATGAACGCCGAAGGCGCCGGGCGGCTGTTCGCCCGCGACCAGATGGCGGAAGGCCCGTTCCCAGAGCACTACGAGCCCTTCGAATCCCCGACGCCGAACCTGCTGCATCCGAAGGTGAAATCAAATCCCGCCGCGCGGGTGTTCCCCGACGACAGGGCCAACTTCGGAACCGGCGCGGACTTCCCCTATGTCGCCACCACCTATCGCCTGACCGAGCAATTCCACTTCTGGACCAAGCACGCGCTGATCAACGCGATCCTGCAGCCTGAGGAATTCATCGAGATCGGCGAGGCCCTGGCCAAGGAAAAGGGGATCACGCAGGGCGGCTGGGTTCGGGTGTCCTCGAAGCGCGGGTTCGTCGTCTGCAAGGCCTATGTGACCAAGCGCATCAAGCCGATGCAGGTGGACGGCAAGCCCACGCACGTGATCGGCGTTCCGATCCATTGGGGCTTCACCGGACAGGCCCGCAAGGGCTTCGGCGCCAACACCCTGACCCCGTCGGTGGGTGACGCCAATTCCCAGACGCCGGAGTTCAAGGCGTTCCTGGTCAACATCGAGAAAGCGAGTGGGCCCGCGGCCTGACGCCGCCGCGGGTTCGAGGAGTCGTCCATGTCCGGTCTGCAGTCACAGGACTACATCAGGCGCTCGGCGTCGACCCTGACGCCGCCCTCGGCCCGCCGCCACGAGCTGGAGGTGGCCAAGCTGATCGACGTCAGCCGCTGCATCGGCTGCAAGGCCTGCCAGTCCGCCTGCATGGAATGGAACGACCTGCGCGGCGAGGTCGGGCATTTCCGGGGGTCCTACGACAATCCCCATGACCTGGACCCCAATACCTGGACCCTGATGCGGTTCACCGAATGGGAGAACGACAAGGGCGACCTGGAGTGGCTGATCCGCAAGGACGGCTGCATGCACTGCGAGGATCCCGGCTGCCTGAAGGCCTGCCCCGCGCCCGGCGCGATCGTGCAGTACGCCAATGGAATCGTCGACTTCAACAGCGACGCCTGCATCGGCTGCGGCTATTGCGTGAAGGGCTGCCCGTTCGACATCCCCCGCGTCAATCCGACGGACCACAAGTCCTACAAGTGCACCCTCTGCTCCGACCGCGTCTCGGTCGGGCTGGAGCCCGCCTGCGTCAAGTCCTGCCCGACCGGCGCGATCATGTTCGGGTCGAAGTCGGACATGAAGGCCTGGGCCGGCGAGCGGGTCGCGGAGCTGAAGTCCCGAGGCTTCGCCAACGCCGGCCTCTACGACCCGGCGGGCGTCGGCGGCACGCATGTGATGTACGTGCTGCACCACGCCGACAAGCCGTCGATCTATGCGGGCCTGCCCAATCACCCGGCCATCAGCCCCTTCGTCGAGCTCTGGAAAGGCGGGGTGAAACCCCTCGCCGTGGCCGGCATCGCGCTGGCCGCGATCGCCGGCTTCTTCCACTCGGTGGTCGCAGGCCCGAACGAGGTGCAGCCGGAAGACGAGGCGCGAGGGCGGCGCCTGGTCGATCGCGAGGACGACGCGAGATGATCTATCCCGAGGGAACCGTGCTCCGCTACGCGACCGTGACCCGGGTCAACCACTGGATCACGGCGATCTGCTTCGTGTTGCTCACCCTGTCCGGCCTTTCGATGTTCCACCCGATCTTCTTCTTCCTCTCGGCGCTGTTCGGCGGCGGCCAATGGACCCGCGCCGTGCATCCCTGGATCGGGATCGTCCTGGCGCTCAGCTACGCGGGCCTCGTGTACCAGTTCTGGCGCGACAACTTCTGGACCCCGGACGACACCGCCTGGGTGCGCAAGTTCGACCTCATCCTGGTCAACGAAGAGGAAGGCGTTCCCGAGGTCGGGCAGTTCAACGCCGGCCAGAAATTCGTCTTCTGGGCCATGGCCCTGCTGATCCCGGTGCTGCTCTTCACCGGCCTGGTGATCTGGGAGGTCTATTTCTCCGCCTTCACGCCGCTGGTCGTGCAGAGGATCGCCGTCCTGCTCCATTCGCTCGCGGCGATCGCGGCCATCCTGGTCTGGATCGTTCACGTCTATGCGGGGATCTGGGTCCGCGGGTCGATGCAGGCGATGACCCGGGGCTATGTGACGCCGGGCTGGGCGTGGCGGCATCACCGCAAATGGCTGCGCGGCCTGACCGGCGCCAGGTCGCCTGGCCCGACGTCACGCCCTGAGGGGGTTCCGTGAGACAGGGCGAGGTCGCCCCCAACGGGCCTTGGATCGGCAATCCGCAGGGCGGCGTCGACGCCCCCGATCCGCTGATCCTGCCCGATCCCGCCGCGCGCTTCGCCGCCACCGCGGCGCGGCTGGAGGTCTTGGCGGACGGCCACGCGATGGCCGACTGGCTGCGCTTCATGGCCGGCCTTGCGCAGGCCCAGCATGACGCCCTAGCGGCCCTGGGCCCCCTCGCCGGCCCCGACGCAACCCTGGTGCGGCAGGCGGTGGAGGCGCGCATGCCGCCGCTCGCCGCCGACGGCCATCGCCGCCATCCGCTGTGGCGCGAGGGCCTGGCCGCCCTGCTCGACAGCTCCGAGAACGGGCGCTTCGCCGGCACGATCCCCGCGGACGCGCGCACGGTGATGCGCAGCCTGCGCGCGCGGGGCGCCGCGGCGCAGGAAAAGCTGGCGGACGACTTCCTGAGCGGCGGCGTGGCCCCCGCCGAAACCGGCGCGACGCTCTATGTGGCGGCGGCGCTGCAGGTCTATTTCACCCGCCTCGCGGGGCAGTTGCCCGCCGAGGACCTGCGGCTGCTGCCGGAGCGCGGCCTTTGTCCCTGCTGCGGCTCATTGCCCGTGTCGGGCGTGGTGACAGCGTCCGGGCGGGCGCCTGGAACGCGCTACCTGCACTGCTCGCTCTGCTCCGCGGCCTGGAACCACGTGCGGGCGGTCTGCATCACCTGCGGCAAGTCGGGGGCGCTATCGCTGATGAGCGTCGAGGGCGAGTCCGGCGCGGTCCGGGCCGAGGTCTGTGGCGACTGCCGCAGCTACGCCAAGATGCTCTACCAGCCGCAGGACATGAAGGTCGATCCCGTGGCAGACGACCTCGCCTCGCTGGGACTGGACGTCCTGGTCGCCGAGGCCGGCTGGTCGCGGCACGCGCCCAATCCCCTCGTGCTGACGGGGTAGCCGCTCGCGCTCGCGACGCGCCTAGCCATGTACGATCGTGAAGATGGCCATGGCGGTGGTCAGGCAGATGAACATGCGAAGGCCGATCAGGGCCGCCTGGGTCCCGCGGCCCAACGGCATCGGCGGGAAGGGAGCCGGAGCCGCCAGCGCGCGGGGGCGTCGGTCGGGGTGGCGATCGAGATGGGTCATGGCTTCGTCTCCTAGAACCAGTGAATTCCGAGGGCGCCGAGGAACCCCACCACCGCGTAGGCAGAGCCCGCGACGGCCACCAGCACGGCGATCGCGACCCCCAGCGCCGTCACGGTCCGGCTGTTGGCGTCGGCGCCCATGATCTGCCGGTCGCCGCTCATCATGAGCAGGAAGACCAGAGCCGCCGGCATCAGAATGGTCGCCAGCAGGTTGGCGTTGAGCGACAGGGTCAGGAGCGGCGCGCCGGGGATCAGGACGACCGCGCCGGCCAGGATCGCGATCCCGATATTGGTCGCGTGGAACAGCGGCGCCTGGCGGGGCGAGGCGTTGAAGCTCCGGCCGGCGCCCGAGATCATCTCGGCGATCGAATAGGCGGTGCTGGCCGAGATGGTCAGCATGGCCACCGCACCGGCCTCGACAAGCCCGAGGGCGAACAGCGCCGCGCCTGGCGCGCCGATGATCGGGCGCAGGGCCTCCGCGAAGCCGGCGCCGCCCTGGTAGTGGGACATGTCCACGTGATGGGTGAACAGCGGCGCGGCGGCCACCATGGCGGCGCAGCCCGTCACCGCGGCGATGACCGCCCCGATCGCCGTGTTCTGGCGCCCGCGGCGGATGTCGCGCCGGCCCATGCCCTTGTCCACCGAGGCGCTCTGCTGGAAGAACAGCATCCACGGCGTGACGGTGGCCCCGATGTTGGACGCCAGGATCAACAGGAACGCCTGCAGGGTGGTCTTGGGCGTCGGGCCCCAGGTCGCGACGGCGTGCAGGATCTGGTCGGCGGAGGGGCGCGCGAAGACCGCGACCGCGACGAAAAGCAGGTTGAACACGGCCAGGCCCGCAGCGAGGCGCTCCCAGGTCGCGTACCGTCCGCCCCAGGATCCCATCGCCACCAGCAGGACGGCGCAAGCCACCGCCGCCCAGGGCGGCACGCCGAAGAAGCCCATGCCCAGCCGGATGGCGATGACCTCGGTCACCAGGGTGATCAGGTTGGTGATGGCCAGGTCGACGGCCGAGGCCCAGCCCCAGACGCGGCCGAACCGCTGGAAGACCAGTTCTCCGTAGCCGCGACCGGTCACCGCGCCCAGCCGCATGGCCATCTCCTGGACCACATAGGCGGCGGCGAAGGTCGCGATGATGAAGGGCAGCAGGAAACCAAGGCCGTAGGTGGCCCCGCTGGTCGCGTAGGACAACATGCTGGGCCCGTCGTTCTCGCCCAGCATCGCCAGGGCGCCGGGGCCGACCAGCAGGGCGGCCGCCGCCGGAAACCGAAGGCGCAGCCACCGCTTCGGCGCGAAGCGGGCGCGCGTGGCCGCCGCAACGCCGACGGGGCCGCCGACATTCCCCTGCAAGTCGACGAAGGCGATGTCGGAGGGCGGCGGCATGTTCGGGACCCTGGGTTGCTGACGTTGCGGTCAGGCGGGGCGTCTAGCCGGGGACGACGTCGGGCCGGCTCTTGGAGATCTGCTCGATGAGGCGCGGATCCATCTTCAGGGTCTCGGCCACCATCTGCCGGGGCGAATTGGCGAGCCACTGCGAGAGGGTGACCTCGGCGAACTGCTTGTCCTTGAAGGTCTCCACCATGATGATGTCGGTGGAGCCGGTGTTCTGGATGTAGTGGCCGAGGCCCTTCTTCACATAGCCGATGTCGCCGGCGTGGAAGTCCATGGTCACTGCGGCGGGGCCGGTGTTGAACACGGTCATGCGGCCGGTCCCCTGGACCCAGTATTGCCATTCGTCGGCGTTGGGGTGCCAGTGGAGCTCCCGCAGGCCGCCCGGCTTGATGGTGACGATGCCCGCCGCGATGGTGGTGGAGACGGGGAAGTTCCGGGTGTCCACGATCTTCACCGATCCGCTGCGCGTCTGCTTGGTCGGGGCCATCTTGCTGGTCGAGAAGACGAACTCGAGCTCCGGCTCGCCCAGGGGCGAGGCCACCTGGCGCTGGACCTCGGCGAGGGGCGGCGGCTCCGCGCCCTGGTAGATCCAGCGCGCGTCGAGGGACATGTTCTGGAAGGCGCTGACCGGGAGGTTGAAGTTCTCCGCCAGCACCTCGGGCGGGGTATGGATCATCCAGTCGCTCAGCAGCAGGGTGTTGTATTCGGAGGCCCTGCCGTTGTCGAAGACCAGGACGAACTCCGCCCCGCTGGGTCCCAGGCCCTGCAGCGAGTGCGGAAGCCCGGCGGGGAAGTACCAGAGGTCGCCGGCCGTCACGTCCCGTACGGCGGGCCGCCCCTCGGCGTCCAGCACGGTGACGCGGCACTTGCCGTCGACCATGACCGCCCACTCGGCCTGCTGGTGCCAGTGCAGCTCGCGCACGCCGCCGGGACCAAGCCGCATGTTCACGCCCGAAACATCCTCGGAAATCTGGAAGTCGGACTGGGTGACCTGCCGCGCCCACCCGCCGTCCTGGATGCGCTTGTGCGCCAGGTTGAACGACGACCAGAACATGGGCATG
>Ga0210400_10001885_pt1 | contig 20300 bp, 19 predicted proteins | sample IncBWH26MmetaG_FD_155456 | JGI IMG/M metagenome (GOLD analysis project Ga0210400, IMG submission 155456) | Forest soil microbial communities from Barre Woods Harvard Forest LTER site, Petersham, Massachusetts, United States - Inc-BW-H-26-M | ecosystem: Environmental > Terrestrial > Soil >...
GTGAATCGATCACCTGGGTTCCGTTTGTCCGGTGCTAGAAGACCGGCCATGAAGCCCCATCCGATACCGTCCCAGCAGAGGTCGCGTAGCACGGTTTGGCTCCAAACGAGTTTCCGGAAAGTAGACCACCAATCAAAACCGGACGCTTCCGATAATATGACTTATCGGGCTCCTAAGCGGGGCATCTGATAGCGAACAGGTCCAGCCTACCGACCTTACGGCCATCACGCCCTTCTCGACGTGCAACGAAGTTTGCGGTCCGGTAAAGTGAAGTGTCTGATGAACCTCGCATGTCACGAAGATGAGCTGAGGCAACTGCTCAACGACGTCGCCTTCACCAGAAACCTCGGCTTTGTACTTCATGGAATTGCAGAGGGTCAATGCAGCATCGATGTGCCCTTTCAGGATGCGTTTGAGCGACCAGGAGGAATTGTGAGCGGCCAGGTGTTCATGGCAGTCGCGGATGTGGCGATGTGGCTGGCAATCAAGACGAAGCTGGGGCTGGCCGATTCCTCCGTTACCGCAGAAATGAAGACAAACTTCCTGGGCAGCGCCAAAAAAACTGGGTTTCGCTGCACCGCCAAAGTGCTGAAGATTGGTCGCCACTTAATCTACGGGGTCGCCGAGTGCGTCGACGGCAACGGTAGGCTGCTCACACACCACACACTCACATACATTCGCGTCGAATGATCGACTAGAGCACAGCGATACGCTGGCAGGGGGACGTAAAACGCAGAGCTCGTCGAAGCGAACCGCGCCGGCTGGTTAAGTAATAGCTGCCGACAATGGTGGATATCGGTCCGCTTCTGGAGAGTCGGACTTATCAGTATCGTGCGGCAGTCAACGCAGGTCGGCGATCAGGGGCGTGAGCGTAAGGGGGCTCAAGATCGTGGATAGGAATACCGCGCTGGTGACGAATTCCGGAGCCAGTTTGAACTCCAGCGCGAGAATCGTGGTGACAACCGCCACCGGCATGGAAGAAAGGATCACAGCAGATCGCCTGGCTACTCCCGTTATACGTATATGAGACCGGCAAGACGCGGAACTGCAAGGCTTACTGCGGCAAGCCGATCTTCTTTCGAAAGTCCTTCAGTCGCGGATCGCCACGCAACAGAGACAACTCCGGATATGTCAGGTACTGGCCCACGCGCCAGACGCTGCGGGCCGCCATGCGATCCAGAGCTTCAAATGTTCGGGCCTTGTCGCCGAGCCCCGCGTAAGCCAGCACCTGAGTCTGCGGCCGACCGTTCTCTGCCGCCACCTTTTCTGCCTCCGCACGGCGTCCCGCTCGCGCGTACGCGTAACCCAGAAAGCCCTGGTTGGGGTTCTTTCTAGCCTCCTCCGTCTCCAGCAGCCGTATTGCCTCGTTGATCCGACCCTGTCCGAGGCGGCCGCGAGCCAGGAACAGGATTTTGAGCGGATCGCTATCTGACATCTTCAGATCGTGTTCTGCCGCCTCGTCGTAGCGGCCCGCCGAGATGAGCACTAACGTGAGTGCTGAATGCGCTCGTGGAGACAGAGGATCCGTTCTAACAGCGGCTCGGGCCTGCTTGACCGCTTCCTCTATGCGGCCGACTGTCATTAGAAGATCGACCGCGAAGTCATCGTAGTTCTCGGAGCTGCCTGCGTCGAGTTCGATGGCGCGACGGAAATTATTCTCGGCGGCTCCCCATTGTTTCTGAGCAATATGCACGAAGCCCCGGGCGCGGTACGCCTCCGCCAGCAACGGATCGAGCTCGATTGCCTTATCCGCCGCCGCCTGCGTTTGCCGCAGCCAGTCCGCATCGGCTGATTCCGTATTCAGAGCATCCCAGCGCGAAGCATATGCGGTCGCAAGACCGGCGTAGGCGGGGGCGAAGGAAGGGTCCTTTGCGACTACTTTGCTATACAACTCGACCCTTTTGGCAAAAGACGCGAAGATGGTGAACGACTGTGCATCCAGCGCGCGTGCCGGTAGGTAAAGATCGTAGGCTTCCGTGCTGGTCTCGTAACGTCGGCGGCCCCGGCCCAACTTCAGACGCAGACTGTTGACGATGCCGCGGGAAATCTCGTCCTGAATGGCAAACACATCCGTCAGTTCCCGGTCAAACTTGCCGGACCACACCGGGGAATCGTCGCGCACCCGGACGAACTGGGCGTCGATTCTCAGCTGCTGGCCGACGCGCAATACCGAGCCCTCAACGACGTAATCGGCGGCCAATTGCTTTCCCGCCTCCCGAACATCGCGGGGCTTGCCCCGGAAGGCAAAGGAAGAAGTCTGCGAACGGACGGCCAGCCCATCGATTACGGAAAGATTCCGGATGATCTCGGCTGTGAGCCCATCAACGAAATAATCGTTCGTTGGATCGTGTCCCAGGTTCTCCAGCGGCAGAACCGCGATATTCACCGGCGCCCGTTCACGGCTGAGCACAAGAGCGACCGTCACGGCAGCAACGAGCAAAACTGCGGCACTGGCGGCAATCCAGACTCGGGGTCGAAATCGGTGCCAGCCAGGGCGATCCATGGTTTCCCGCTCATCCCGCTCGGATATGACGGAAATGTAGCCGCCTTTCGGCAACTCAATGACAATTGGGTCTCCGCTGCCCTTCCCCGCGTAATACTCGGCGAGACGCGCCCGAAGGCGGGTAGCTTCCGTTCGCACAATCGAATCGATCTTGGGGTCGTAATCCGGCTTCCGGCCGAAGACCTGGATGGCGATCAGTGTCTCCTTGAGTTCGCCGTCCTGGCCTTCCAGATGCCTTTCTACGACGAATCGGAGAAACCGCGACAATCTTTCGTTCCGTGCAAAACCAGGGCTCAACAGCACCCTCTCCAATTGCTTACGGGCGGCTTCGACGGTCAAATTACCCGACTGCATCAAGATAAAGAATACGCTTTGTTTTAAATAATCTGCAAGCGTATAAAACCCTCTTTCAACTGCTTTTCAACTTCCTTCCGCGTGGTATTCCGCTGCATGCTTGGGCTGCGCCAGCGGTTCCGCCCCCTGGCGCCAAGGAGAAGAAATGACACGCCAACACTTACTGACTATCGCATTCTGTGCCGGATCTCTGGCCCGCTCGCTAACGGCCCAGATCTCCAACGCTTCCCTGTTACAAATCGAGATTCAGAACCATCGGCTCTACGTCTTTGACGTAGACTCCTCTAAGCTGGGCAAAAGCTCGACACCCCTCGATCGCGCGGTTCCTGCCACATTCGAATCCTGGATCGGCATCGGCGACGTTGTGTCGATTAACGGAAATCCGGTGAAGGGCACGGTCTTCGAGAGGAGCCTGACCTTCAATGCACGGCCGAATGCCACCTCCGGCCAGGCGATTGCCGACGTCAACGGAGCCGGCCTCTACGAATGGAACCTGGAGTTGATGAACCCGGACGGAACCTTACTCGGGCGCATCCTAGTGCAAGGACTGGCCGGCGGAGGTTCCTCGCCTCCTGGCGCGCCCAGCCTGATTCCGCGGACCGACTACATGGTTGTGGGCGGTACTGGAGTCTTCCTCGGCGTGCGGGGCGGCTATTTCAACAACAATCCCGATCCCTCCGTGCCGATACCCGTAACATCGGCAGCCGAGGATCCGTCGCTGCGCCGTGTCTTCGGAGGCGGAAAGGCGACATCTCTCTTGTATCTGATCCCGCAATCAGCCCCGCAGATCGTCGTGACCCCGAATGGGCCTGCGGTCATTCATTCCGTGGACTTCACGCTCGTCAGTTCGTCGAAACCGGCCGCGCAGGGCGAGATCCTCTCGCTGATTGCCACTGGCCTGGGGCCGACACGCCCGGGCGTCGAGCCCGGTAAGACTTTCCCGGCCGACGGATCGGCGGCAGTGGTCGGACCGGTCGGGGTGTTGGTGAACGGAAAACCCGCCGAGGTGCTCGGAGCCGTCGGCTACCCTGGCGCCGCTGATGGTTACCAGGTGAATTTCCGGCTCCCGACGGGTGTGGCATCGGGAACGGCCACCATTCAGGTGAGCTCGGCCTGGATCGTCGGGGCGGAGGTCAAGATCGCGATTCAGTAAGACGCAGCGCGGATCGCAACGAAGCTGCGGAAGGCGCCCGCAGCCCGCTCAATTCCGGACAGGTGAGGGATTGCCCATTCGCCACAAGCTGAGGGGCGCCATAAGGAGACTTCATGTCACGCTCGACTAATGTGTTCGTGCTGCTGATTTCGATCGCCGTTGCTGGTTCCGCACAGGAGGCTTTCGGGACGTGGAAGGTAAACCCGGCCCGATCCAGCTTTGGCGCAAATCCCCACGCGACAGAAATCACGTTACGAATCGAGCGGCACGCCAGAGGCGAGGTGGCCACGCTCGATCGGATTCTGCCGAACGGTCTCGCCGTGACCACCAGCATCATTCTTTCTATGGACGGCCAGGTGCGCGAGTTTCGTGGTGAATTCTGTGCCGGAACGCAGTCCTCCCAACGCTTGGATGATCGTACGGTCGAAGTTCGATTTCAATGCCAGGAGGGACGATCCGTTCGGGTGCGCCGGCGTACTTCCCCCGAGTCCCGCGATCTGATTTTGGAAATCTCGGACCAGGTGCCGCGCACGCGCGAAATCCAATGGCGCCTGGTCCTCGACAAACAATAGCGAGCCAAACAATAGTGTAAAAGAGTTATGCTATGAAACCAAAGTTTGGCCGCACGATCATGAAAGCGTGCCTTCTTCTTTTTGGGCTGTTGAAACTCGCCCCTGCGCAGGCACCTACGGGCGATATTGCCGGCGTAGTCCGCGATCCCACGGGTGCGGCTGTCGTAGCCACCCAAGTGAAGCTGGTCAGTGTGGCATCGAGTATCGAGCGCAGTACGCGCACCACTGCACAGGGTGATTACAGCTTCCCAGCGCTCCTGGCCGGCGAATATGAGCTCAGCGTTGCCCAACAGGGATTCCAGCGGATCGTTCGCGTTGCCGTGGTCGAAGCCGGAGCCACCACGACGGCCGACTTCGGCCTGCGCCTCGGTGAGGTGACTGAATCCGTCACCGTGGATGGGGCGGTGCCGGAAATGCAGTACGATTCCCATTCCGTCGGCGGCGTGATTACTCGCATGGAAATCGACGAGCTGCCACTCAACGGCCGCAGCTTTCTGGAACTGGCGAAGCTCGAACCCGGCGTGCAGCCGCCAACGAGAGGCAGCAACAATCGAATGTTTGTACCGGTCCTGGGCGCGCCTTTTGGAAATAATGGCCGCGCCACGCGGATCACTATCGATGGCGGCAGCATCATGGCGGTCGGCAATGGCGGGTCCGCAATGGGCGCTTCACAAGAAGTTGTCCAGGAGTTTCAGCTCTCGACGGTAAATTTCGATCTCTCGACGGGGCTCACCTACGCGGGCTCCGCCAATGTCGTCACGCGTTCGGGAGGAAACGTTTTCCATGGTGCCGCGTTCTACTACTTTCGCGATCACACCCTGTCCGCGTATCCCGCGCTTCAACGGGATCCCGTGGATCCAGATCCATTCTTTCAAAGGCAGCAGTTTGGTTTCGCCATTGGTGGGCCAATCCGGCGCGATCGCCTCTTCTTCTTCGCGAATTGGGAACGCAATGACCAGCGCGGCGTTGTAGGCACGACATTAGATGGAGCCGACTTCGCGCATTTCAGCCGCGTTACGCCCACTCCGTTTGTTGGCGACCAGTTCGGCTTGCGTGTCGACGGCCGAATCACCGAACACGAGACCGCATTTATCCGCTACTCGCATGACGGCGACCGGGCGTTCGGGCCCAGCTCGTTGACCGCTCCTGTCGGTACGAACCTGTATCCGTCGGATTGGACACGGCAGTTGGTCTGGGCCGATCAGAGCCTCCTGGGGCTGACCAGCATTTTGCACCCTACGCTGGTGAACGATCTCCGTTTTTCCTACTTCTTCATCAGTTCCAGCGAAGTTCCACCGCAAACACAGGACTGCGCCGGCTGTCTGGGTTTGGGCGCGCCCATCATCAGCGTTCCGGAGGCGGGACTCTATGTCGGCGAATCTTCATATTCTCGACAACTCGGCCGGCGCTATCAACTCAACGATTCGCTCGCATGGCAGTGGGCTTCGCATCGAGCGCGCTTCGGCGTCGACTGGGAACATAACCGCGGCGGCTTGCTCAACTCGAACAACGAGCCGGCGACTATTACCCTCTTTTCACCGAACCAGGCTCGTCAGGCCAAGATTCCGCTGCCGTCTTCGTTCCTGACGCTGGACGACATCCTCCAGCTTCCGCTTCAGAGCGTGACAGTTGGAATCGGCGATCCGCGCGTGCCGCAGGAAAACAGTGGTAACGTCCGCCACTGGAACACGCTGCGCCTGTATTTCACAGATACGTGGCGATTGCATCCCCGCCTGACGGTGAACTACGGCCTCGGCTGGAGCATCGATCGCGATCTCAACTACGATCTCCGCAAGCCTGCTTTGCTCGCACCGATTCTGGGCACGGACGGCTTGGGACCGACGCGAAAACAGTGGAAGAATTTTTCTCCGACGCTGGGATTTGCGTGGACCGCCTCAAAGGACGCGAAAACAGTATTTCGCGCGGGTGCGGGCATCTACTATGACTATCTGTTTGCTGGTTCCGACGCCGAGCGCGCCGCGCTGGGACCGTTAGGATTGGGCCAGCAGACTTACCAAGGAGTCGGAATCCCCGCTCTCTGTCCCGGAGTTCCAGCGTTGGACTTCAGAAGCAATCCTACGTTCTTCACCGGCGCGGACGTGATGATGCTACTGCCCACCATCAGGTCCTGTTTGACAGGGCGCGTGGCCAACTCCGATCCGTCCGTGGAAGCTATTCAGCTTGCCAAGGCATTTCCATCACAACTTGGCGCCTTGATTCCTACGGAGTATCCGAGTCCGTCCAGCCAGCATGTCAACGTGGGAGTTCAACGTCAGATCGCGCCCGACTTTGTACTAAGTGCCGATCTTGTCTATCGGCATTTCATTCACGTCGGCTCCGCAGCAGATCTCAATCACTACAACAGTGTGCTCGGTCCGGTGATACCCAAATGCGTCGGCACTCAAGTGACTGATCCCCAAGCAATATGCTCGTTAGGCCAAATCTATGTAAGCCAACCCGCGGGCCGCGCAACCTACAAGGGACTGCTCCTGCGCGCCGACAAGCGCTTCTCGCATGGATTCCAGGTTCTCGGCTCGTATGCGTATTCCAGCAATACCGGCACGAATGGGGGCAGCGGATCCAATCTTTACGACCGGCTTAGTAACGTAGGCCCGCTCAGCACGGACTTCACTCAGATCGCGAATCTTGCGGGCATCGTGCAACTGCCCCGGCGCTTCGATCTAGCGCTCAATTTCTCATACTCCAGCGCACCGCCGTTTAGCGCCTTTGTGGGCGGCATCGACTTCAACGGTGACGGTACGGTGGGTGATCTGCTGCCGGGGACCACCGTAAATGTATTCAACCGCGGACTCGGCCGATCGGATTTGGAGCGACTGATAGCTCAGTTCAATGCAGTCTACGCCGGTAAGAGCGATGCCCAAGGGCGCCTTATTCCGACGCTGACACTTCCGGCGCGCTATTCTTTAGGCGACAATTTCCACACGCTCGATCTGCGTCTGAGCCGATCCTTCGTATTTCGTGAGCGTTGGCGCGTGTCGCTAATCGGCGATGTGTTCAACTTGTACAACAAACCGAATCTAACCGGCTACAGCGGAGATTTGACAAGCCCAGCCTTCGGGCAGCCGACCAGCCGCGCCACCCAGGTTTTTGGTTCTGGCGGTCCTCGGGCATTTCAACTGGCTATGCGAGTCGGTTTCTGATCAGGCGAACCCGCCACCGTCGTCAAAGCGTATTTCCATCCAATATTCCAAATCATCGGCACGGTTAAGATAGACGGCAGCATGAGGATTCCGATAATGCTCCTTAACGCGTCCTTCGGAGGACCGACTCGCAATTCACAGAATGCCGATTTGAGCCCTGCAGAGAAAGTCCCCGGCAGCGGTACAACGTTACTCTTCCGCCCTCCTCATGCCCTTGACATCGATACCCAACTGCGCACACTTCTTGTACAGATGACTGCGCTCCAGCCCCAAGGCTCTAGCTGCCTCCGTCATACTGTGATGCGACCGATCCAGTTCGGTCCGGATGGTTTCGCGCTCGAAAGCCTCCGTCCTCGTGGCCAGTGTTCCTGAGGCTAGTGTTCCTGGGAGGTGCCCCGAGCGGGCTACCTGCGGTAGCGCCATGCGCACGTCTTCCTCGCTGACTTCGGAATCGGCCAGCAGCAGCAGCCGTTCCACGGCGTTGCGCAGCTCACGCACATTTCCCGGCCAGGTGTGGTGCTCCAGGGCTGCAACGGCGGCCTCGGTAAACGGTTTCAACTTCCATCCGTTCATTTCGCTGATCGAACCATTGAAATGTTCTACCAGCACGGCGATGTCGTCTTTGCGCTCCCGGAGTGGTGGCAGCTGAACCGGAAACACGAAGATTCGATGGAATAGGTCCTGGCGGAATGCTCCGGCTCGTACCTGCTCTTCTAAGTTTCGGTGCGTCGCGGTCACCACTCGCACATCCACACGCTGGGTGCCGGAACCGCCCACACGCTCGATCTCTCCCTCTTCCAGGACACGCAGAAGTTTCGCCTGCATCACTGCCGGCATGTCGCCGATCTCGTCAAGGAACAGCGTGCCCTTGTGGGCTTGCTCGAACTTTCCCGCGTGGCGCGCGGCCGCTCCGGTGAACGCCCCTTTTTCATGACCGAAAAGCTCAGATTCAATCAATTCTGCCGGGACCGCGGCGCAATTAAGCGCGATAAAGGGTCCTGTGCGGCGGGCGCTTTTGTCATGAACAGCGCGCGCAATCAACTCCTTGCCGGTACCGCTTTCGCCGAGGATGCAAACACGTGAATCGCTAGACGCCACGCGCTCCACCTGCGCCATGACGCGCCGCATGACGTCGCTCTTCCAAACGATTTCGTGCCGCCCTAGCCGCGCCCTCAGCTCGCGATTTTCGGACTCTAGCCGCTTTAGCTTGAGTACGGTTTCCAGCGTCAGGAGCAACTTTTCCGTAGAAAGCGGCTTTTCGAGAAAATCATGCGCGCCCAGGCGCGTGGCTCGAACCGCCATGTCCAGTGTGGCCTGGCCCGAGATCATGACCACCGGCGTGGTCACACCGGCGGCCCGCATCTCTTCGAGCAACGTGATTCCATCTTTATCAGGCATCACCACATCGGAGAAAATCAGATCGAACGATTGTGCGCGCACAAGCTCCAGCGCTCGCGATGCGCGATCCGCAACCGTCGCGGCGTGTCCAGCCAATCGAAAAGCCCGAGCCAGCGACGCGAGTGTATTGGGATCATCGTCAACGATTAGCAGATGGCTCACGCGGGCTCTCCCGTTACAACAATCGAATCAGCCTGCGTCAAAGGCAGATCGATCGTGAAAGTGGTTCCGCGCCCTGTAGCGCTCGACACTGAAATCGTTCCGCGATGATCGCTGACAACGCTTTGCACGATCGCCAGTCCCAATCCGGTGCCGTGCTGTTTGGTCGTATAGTACGGCGTGAACAGGCGCTGACACTCCTCGTCCGTCAACCCCTGGCCAGTGTCGGACACCTCCAAGCGCACGCCGCCTTCGTGCGGCGAGGTTCGGACCATCAGCTTTCCTCCGTCCGGCATGGCATCGAGAGCGTTGAGCACCAGGTTTCCGAGAGCACGACGCATCTGATCCGAATCGGCTTGAATCCGCGTGTCCGTGCCGGCCAGTTCCATGATCGGCTCGACCTTGAATCGGTTATCGGCGTGGAAGCGCGCGTCATTGAGCTTCATCACGCCGCGAACGATTTCATTGACGTCCACGGTCTCGAATTGCGGTGCGGGCATTTTCGCAAAGTCGCTGAAACGCCCGATGATGGTCTTCAGGTTCCCGAGTTCAGCCAACAATGTCGCCGTGCTCTCGCGAAATACTTCGTCGAACTCTGATGACTCCCGTGCGCGCTGCAGATTCTCTATCGTAATCTGCAACGGAAACAGCGGATTCTTCAGTTCGTGCGCCAATCGGCGCGCCAGCTCGCGCCAGGCCGCCACACGTTCGGCTTGGATGGCCCGCTCGCGCTGCTCCAGAAGTTGTTCGGTCATGCGATTGAAAGCTCGTGCCAAGTCGCCGATCTCGTCCCGCGACAACACTTCCACCCGTGCCGACAGATCGCCTCCGGCGACCGCCCTGGCTCCCGCCGCCAAGCGTTCAACGGGGCGGGTGATTCTTTCAGTGGTCCACCAGCCCAGCAGCACCCCAATCACGATTCCGGATGCTCCAACAACCACGCCAGTGCGGAGAATCGATCGTTCCAATCCGAGTTGCGTACTCAGCGACGTCCCGGCCAGCAGCACTCCCGCCAGTGAGCCGGCGCGGATAATCGGCAGCGCCAGAAACGCCTCCGAACTGCGGCGATCCGACGTCCACTGCACGGAGCCGGTAACTTCTCCGTTGGTGGATCGTACCTCTTGAACCAGAGGTGCGAGTTTCTGAGCATCCCTGACCGATCCCTCGGCGTCGATCACTTCTCCCGGAGGTAGCCACAGCAGAGCGCGCATGCCCGGAGCGACGCCTAGCGATTTGAGCAATTCGGGGCTGAGGCGCCGTCCGCCGGCGATCAGCATTTTCCCGCCTGCGACCGGACGCACGGCCGTCAGGGCCATTGCACTTCCCTCCGGCGTCGGAATACGTGCCAGAAATACGTCGGACGTATGCCAGTCGTTGGACGCAATCAGCCAATCGTTCTGATATCCGAATCGCGCGGGCCAATGTGCCGAGGAGATGATGGTTAGGTTGGGTTCGACCACATCAAGAAAGTCGAGATCCGCAGTCGCGGCTTCGGTCTGTGCCCGATCGTATTCCGCGGCGCCGGCCGCGATCTGCTGCACGCCCGGGGACGACGCGGCCAACTCCACGCGCCTTGCGACCTCTAAGCTCCGTGCCGCCAACTCGTCGCGAAACTGCACCAGCAACGCCTGACGTCGTTCACGATCTATCGTATCGAACGCGCGCCGGGTGGAAATCGAGACTGCGCCGGTCACCAGAGCCACGGCCCCCGCTACCGTAAAGGAGGAAATGAACAGCAGCTTGGTGCGAAACGTCACTGCGCCGCCCCGGCATCCAGCCAGACTTCTTCGAAACGAGGCCAATTCTTCACCCTGGAAGATAGCATCCAGCCGCGCGGCAGATGGAATAATGGAATCACTCCGGAGCTGTTGATGAGAGCTTTTTCAACCTCATACCAATTGGCCGACGGCGGCGATGCGACTCTCAGCAGTGTTGTCAAATCCTGCAACGCGAGCGAAGCGTCGCTGGCGGTCACGGGCAGACGCACCAGCCGGACGTCGGCGGTTCCCGTGCCCTGGCGTAGCGTGATCCCCGCTTCATTCGCATTGACGGCGATGCGCTCGGCAATCGGCCGAATCACCGCGTCCTGCCGGTCGTAGCCAAACGTCAGAGACTGGGGAGCCGATACGAGTTGCTTCGCTTTGGCGAGATCGCGTTCGCCTGGGAACAGAAATGAGTATCCGGTCAGCCAGCGTGGCAGGAGTGCGCCGGAAATCTCTCCTTGTTTCTGCAGAAGAACATTGAGGATCGCGGTGCGGTCGATCGAAAGCGACAGGGCCAGCCGCACGGGCGCCGGTACACGGCCACCGTCGAACTGAAGCGCCACGGTTTCCGTAGGCTGCGTACTCGCGATGGTGGTTCCGCGCTGCTTCGAGGCGCGCAGGTCTCGCGCCGCGATCTCCACCGCATCCACCTTACCGATTTGAAAATCGCTGGCTTGGTCCGCGAGGCTGCGCCCCATCTGGATACTGATCGAATCGAGAAACGGACGCCCGCCCCAATACTGATCGTGCGCTGCCAGCGTGGCAGACTTTCCAGCCTCCCATCGGGCTACCCGAAAAGGCCCTGTGCCCAGGAGTGAACCATCCTCCGCCTTTACGACGACTGCACTCCGCGTTCCCGCCAACTCGCGCAGGATCTGCTCGATCGGCCGGTCATCGGGGACCATGATTGCACCGCCTGGGGTCGACCATATAGACCCACCATGCAGCTTGACATTCTTCCGCGCTTGAAAGATCCAAACCTTGCGCGCCGGATCGTGCGTCCAGGACGTAGCTAACCACGGCTGCGCGCGGCCATGATCGTCCAGCCTCACCAGTGTTTCAAACACGAAGGGCATCCATTGGCGTTGCGCTCCGAACGCCGCTGGGTCGTCGGGAACCACTGCAGGATCCAGGCTCGGGACGGCGGCCCGTATTTCGACGCGCAGTTCGCCGCCATAGTGTGGTCTACGCGCCGCCTCAAGCCCGGCCGTCAGCACCAGGACGGCGCTAGTGGCTGCAATCGAGCGTAAGGCTGTACGCCGCATATTTTCCTGTTGAAAGATTCCGAGCCACTGCCAACACACCTTCACCTGCCGGCCACAATACCGTCACGGGGCCGGGAAGCTCCATCGGTTCGCTGACTCGTACTGGCGCACGATTCACCAATTCGTAGAGCGCGATAGAGTCTGATGAAGCGGCATCACCCGCCGCAGCAGCCACGATGTGCTGGCCGCCACAAGCTGCGATCATGGCGAAGTCGCTGCCCCAGGCGTCGAATACCGCTTGCGGTGCGTGCGCCGCGTCATAAATATGGATTCGGCCGTCGACTTCCGCGACGACACTGTCGCCCCCAAGTTCCGCGCTGGCGAAGAATTCGCCCCGCCAATCGTGCAGGTCTTGCGTGTTGCGAGTGGCTTTGAACTGTCCGCCGTCCTCGCACTGGGCAGGGGCGGTCATCTTTACCGGCACCGTGCACGTCATAGCCGGTTCTTGGATCGTTATAGAGTCTGAATTCGTCTCCAGGCGTCCCCGCGGATCTCGGACTACAACAGGCAGTTCAACGGCAACCGCACGCTCCCATTTTCCTTCTTGCCGCTCGTACCGAATTAGGCCAGCAGTGTCGAGCACAAGCATTGCATCTGCGAGAAGAGCGACGTCCAAGATCGGCATTTCCTGTTCCCACAACAACTTGCTTTCGATCGTAAATGGAGCACGCGACGGCTTCGTTAAAGAAGGAACGGACTGGAATTCTGCCATTTCGACCATTGTTTCATTCTCTCGACGGATCTCCGCGACCAAAAGATAACCGCGCAGGTTCTCCGACATGGTCAACGTCAGTTCCACTTGCATTGGATTGCGGATACGGCGTTGCAGGGCTCGCGCCAGCGCCGTCTGCGCCTTTGCCGCCTCGGCTGCGGGAAGTGAACTGACGTTGCGAGACGTGATCCGTACCGTTTCGGAAGCCTGCAACCGGGCCGACACTCTTTTAGCCAGCGCTACGACGGCGTCGTCGAGGGTGTCCGCACGCGCCGCCAGAGCGATCATCACCAGCAGAAATCCCCGAGCCACCGCACGAATCATAACAAAGCGAACGTAGCGTCTACAAACAAGAATACGGGGCGGGCTGAGTTGTCTGCCCGCCCCTTGTTCGGCGTCCACCCGCGCTCTTCCCCTGTTCATCTCACTCTTACGAACCTTCTACTGAACAGAAGCCGTCATTCCCTTCAGAACGTCATTGGCGAAAAAAAACTTCCCGTCGTTCGGCACCATCATGATCTGCACTTTGTCGGACAGCTTCTCTGCGATGATCTTCTGGATCAGCAGCGGATTCTCCTTCAGCACCGTCGCCTCCAGCTTCATTCTTTCGGAGTCCGCCGAAGCCAGCCGCCGGATACGGTCCTCATCAGCCTGATTCAGCAGCTTGCGCTTCTCCAACTCGGCTTTGCTGTCGATCACCTTGGCCTCCGCCATGGCCTCTGCGTTCTTCACGGTGGATTCTTTGCGCGCTTCCGCTTCCAGCTTCGACTGCTGGATCTGCTTTTCTTTTAGTGGAAGGGTGTGCTGCATCGCGTCGGCTTGTGCCTTGGCCTGGATCACAACAATCTGCGCCTGTCCTTCGGCTGCCTTCACCTCGCGCGCTTTCTGCGCTTCAGCTTCCAGCTCCGCCTGTCGGACCATCTTTTGCTTCACTTCGAGTTCCACGCTCAGACGCTCGTTCTCCTGCTCCTTGAGCAGCAGGCCTTCGAGCCCCTTGGCGTAATCGGCCGGCAGCTGGATATCCCGCAGGATTACTTCCTTCACGACGATGCCATCGGCGCCAAGCTTAGCGGCAATCCGCGTGGCGGCCGCCTGCCGGACCTCGTCCCGTTTGGTCGAAAACATTTCGCGTACGACGTAGGTGGGTGCCAGATCGCGGAAGATGCTTGAAACCGCTGGGGCGATCATCTCTTCTTCGATCGGCTGCGGAAGATTAGAGTGAATATAGGCCAGCTTCGAGGCATCCAGACGATAGCGCACTGCTACCGCCATACCGACGGTCAGCCCTTCGCGCGTCTGCACGCGGAGAGTTCCCTCACCTTTAGATTTTTTGGGATCTTCCACCAGCGTAGTGGCGAACACCTCATCGCGAACGCTATAGGTTTCCATGCTCTCGATCAGAGGCAGGATGAAATGGACGCCGGGATAGAGTGTCGCGGGACGAGTGCCCACAAATTGGTTGACCCGAACTCCCGCCGAACCGCTCGGGACCAGCGCGATGCTCAGACCGGCCAGCAACGGTAGGACACCCCAAGTAGCGAGGTGCTTCGCAGCTTGCCAGTGGGCGTCTTTCCAAGAAAGGGCGGGCGCTGGCTTTATTAGCTCCGGGCTGGAGGGGTTCCCTTCCCTCGGTGTCGTCGCGCGAATCCTCTTTGATTTCAGGATTTGGTATAGGTCCCAGACAAGGATTCCGGCTGCTCCCGCGAGCAGGCCGATCCCGATAAACATAAGCAGGTATCTCAATAACAGCATGATTTTCTCCTTTTTTCGCTAACGTCACTCGGAAGCCGTGTCCGAGAGAATCTTGGTCAGTAATCCCGAAGGCTCGCCCTGCAGCTCGACAGTGGTTCCGACTGTCACCATCTCGAACAGCTCTTTCAAGTCCTGTTCGCGCATCCGAACGCATCCATGCGAGGCGGCCTTACCAATCGACGACGGCACGTTCGTTCCGTGGATGCCGTAACCCTGGGCGCTGAGACCCATCCAGCGCGAACCGAGTGGGTTGTTCGCACCGGGCGCAACGGCCCCCGCCCGAGCGTAGTAGGTGGGGTTGAGAACGCGGTTGATGATCGCGAATTTGCCTTGCGGGGTCGGCGTGGAGCGTTTCCCCACCGCGACTTCGTAGATCCGCAACACGCGGTCGCCTTCCAGCAGCACGAGCTTGCGGTCGGGAATCGAAACGACGATGCGCCGACGCTCGGGAGTGTTTGCTACATGGGTGGTCTCGCCCGCGCGAACATCAAAAGTAGCGATCGCCAGGACCGCCATCAGCTTCGTAGTCGATTTCAGGTTTACGTTTTTCATGCCGGCCTAAAATGCAGGCATGGAGCCATTGCGTAAACAATTCATTCAACAGGAGTTAACTGAATCTCATTTTGTGTCGTGGCGGACACGTCGTGTCGGCGCTGACACGTAGCAGAAGTTGCTGCGCCTTCTCCTTCCTGGGGTCAGAAACGAAGTTTGAGAGTCGGCGCGCCTTGGTTGATGTCTACCAACGCGCGGAGGTAACGTGCTCATGACGTAGCTACCGTTAATGCCCAATAACGGCTACTGAAGCGCGGGCCTCAAGTCACAATTGTGAGTTTGATCGCGTCGTTGGGCGCGCGGACCAAATCCTGCTTGGTGCCCAGATATCTTTCCGTAGTTTGGACCGACGCGTGACCGAGAAGCAGCTGGATCTGCTCAAGCTCGCCGCCGGCTGCGCGGCAGAGCTTGGCGCAAGTGCGTCGCAGGTCATGAGGTGCAAGGCCGGGAACGCCAACTGCCTCTGTGTAGTGCTGGAGCATCTGCCACACAACCTTCTCGCCCAAGCGTTCACCCCCCGCCCGGCCAGCGCGGGTCACTGGCCGGAAGACGTGGCCCTGCGCCAGTCCCGCCGCACACGTCCAGGCATCGATCGCCACCTTGACCCAAGTCGGCAGTGGGGCCGTACGGACCCGGCCGTGCTTACCAACGAGGTCTACAATGCACCAGCGCCCGTCGCGTTGTTGAATATGAGCGAAATTGAGCGCCGCAACCTCCGATCGCCGCAGGCCACAGCCCAGAAGAACGGCTAGCATGGCGCGATCCCGCAATCCTCGCATCGTGGCGATGTTTGGCGCGCTCAGTAAATCCTGCGCCTGCCGCAGCGACAGCCAGTTCCCTACCCGGACTCCAGTGGCCTTCACATCTTTCACGCGAATGATTCCGGCCGCTAACTCCGGAGCGAGGAGACCGTTCTCTGCTGCCTCAGCCGCGAGCTTACGAATCGCGGACAGGCGAATGCTGATCGACGACGAGCCTAAACCGCGGCCTTCAAGAGATACTCGCCAAGCGCTAACAGTCGCCCTGGTGAAGCGGGGTTGCGATGACTGCTGCAACCAGGTCACAAACTCATCCAGCGCCATGTTATACACGCGGCGCGTGATTGGCGAAGAAACGCTGTCTAGGACGAGCGCTTTCAGCCGCTGCCACTCCACCGACTTTTCCACCGTACTCAGGGAGTCCATTTGAGTATTCACGCGGACTCCTCTTGAGGCAATCCTTCGGCAGGGCTGCAACTACTCACAGGGTTTGGCCCAGTCACCCCGGCCAATCGCTTCGCAGTCTGGTAAGCTCGCCGAACCGTGGTTGCCCCGGCCCTGACTTGCTTCGCAATGGCGCGCCAAGGGAGTTGGGCTCCATCACGAAGCGCCACAACCCGTGCGCCGTCCAGGTTAACGCGAGGTCTTCCGGCTGGTCGCCGCCTCTCGGCCGTCTGGTTATCCACCTCTTCTCGACCATCCGAGGTGCTCGCTCGGGCGTGGATGGCACCTCGGGTCATGACCTGATTCCTTGAGGTGAAACGGCAGACGTGCTGATAAGTTGTTGAATCCCTTCGAGTATCACCTTGCCTTCTGACCCTGGGTTAACGCAGAAAGTTCTAAAAGTGTCCACGAAGGGGAGCCACATATTAAGGGGCGAACCGTCTCTCCCCGTTAGTTCACGCGGAAACCCGAGAAATGCACAAACATGGCGGGTTTTGGCGAGGTTGTTCGGTCTCCGTTTCTTGCGATTTCGCCGGAGGTCGGTCTCTTGAGCCGGATGATGGCGAGAGTCTCTGATGGCGGCTTTGGGGTTGCCCGTTATTTAACGGCTCGCCCTCACGCCTCGCGTTTCGCCGCGCTTGGATCTTCGTCCGGGTTGGCCTGCCGGTATTAACAACTAGGCGGTTGGACCTTTGCGTATGGTCGTAAGGCCAAAATCAGGCCATGCCGGGTGGCTCCTATTGACACGCGCCAATCTCAGGAGCACAATTTTCTCGGAGCCAGATTGGGAGAGCGGAATGCCTGTCCAATTGGAGCCGGGGATGTTCAACCAGGAGGTGTTTGATGGACCCACCGGACAGTGAACGGAGGCGGCAGCGCTGAGGCGTTCTATGAAAGGATTCGGACCTTGCACCACCGGATATGGCCCGTGAAAGGCGTGCCGCGCTTTCTACGCAACTTGATGGTGGTCGCATGGCTCCAAACTAAGAATGCCCGTGGCGCTGCCGCTTCTTGTTCGATCACCACTCGCTGCCAGTCTTGGTAGACCTGTGGTCCGCAAAAACTCGATTCGAGCCTCACGCCGCCACCTTCTCCAGCCAGTACTCGTGGTGTAATCCACCGAGCACTGCCTTGCTTCGGAGAACGTGTCTTGCCGGAAGGTGATGACGGTGACCACTCATCGGTGGAGTTGGTCGGATCGGGTCAGGAACACCGGGACCAAGACTAGTGTGAACCCGAGCGTAGTTGTAGTGGGCGACCCAGTTTGTCAGCACTTGTTTCAGATGCCGCTCCCCAAACGGAATCAAGAAGTCCAGGCACTCCCGTCGGATCGTCCCCACCAGCCGCTCACAGACGGCGTTTGCCTTGGGCGCCCGCACCGGCGTTCTTAATATTCGTACACCCATCGCAGCCACAGCCTTGTCCAAGTCCTTCGAAAAGATGCTGTCCCGATCATGGATAAGAAAACGGTAGGGATGTTCCTCGGTCAGCGCCTCGCGGAACTGCTGCAGCGTCCATTCAGCAGTCGGATGCGCCGTCACATTGTGATGAAGGATCCGGCGCCTGCCCAGCTCCATGATCACCAATACATAAAGGATACGGAATCGGGCTGTGAACACCACGAAAAAGTCGCAAGCCACGATGGCCTGAGCATGGGTGTGCACAAAGGTCAGCCATCGTTGACTCGGATCCGGCGTCCGACCGCGATGGCTGGCCAGATATTTCGGCACCGTGCGAGGGGAAACCCGGATTCCCAGCTTCAATTTCAACTCGTTGGCGATGTGCTCCTCGCCCCAAGTGGGATTCTCAGCCGCCATCCTCCGGATCAGCTGCTGGAGATTCTTGGGCAGAGCGGGTCTTCCCACAGGTTTGGACTTCCGCCGCCAGAACAAGCGGAACCCTCGGCGATGCCATCGGATCAGCGTATCCGGCTTCACCACCACGAGCGCATCGCGCCAGTCAAACAGTCGGCTTAAGCAGGCCATCAGGCATCTGGCCGAGTCCTGGGCGCGGTGGGGTCTGACGTTACGCTCCTGAAACATGGCCAGTTGCTTTCGCAAGGAACAGGTTCTCAGCCACTAGGGCACTGCGGGACTTAATGGCCAACCGGAGCAGTTCGACCAAGTCGAACAGCACGCGGTTAATCGTCCCCGTGGAATGCCTGAACGCCTTCAGCCAGATCGATGAGGGTGACATGAAGCTTCAGCATCTCACTACAGAAGTCCTTCCGGAATCTATCACTTCGCTAAAGGATCGGGTTTTTGCGGAGCACAAGTGGCATCGGTTACGAACTCACGAAACAACTCCGATCGATTTGAAATTCGTCCAGGTCAGGCGAATCAGCTCAAAATGATGAGTCGCGTGGCGCCTGGATTCATTTTGAAGCAAATGAGCCGATCGGTCGATCGCGTGCTTAGAACACGGAATTAATTGGAAGCATTGCGACTTGCCGAGGCTTGCAATGCGATTATGGTGGGTCGTCGATGATGACGATCTGTGTCTGTCTGGGTTGATTGATCGCTGTCGATCACGATAGTATGCTGCAACAGGATCGTGCACTAAAAATCCTAAAAAAGAGGTCGAAATGGCATTCCGCGTCTTGATCATCGGTGGCACGGGGCAGGTCGGAGCCGCGGTGGTACGGGCGCTGGCTGCCGAGCCGTCCTGCGCTGAAGTGGTGATGGTCAATCGCAAGGCGATTCCTTTAACCGCTAACCATCGCTTGCGGCAGGTGATCTTGGATACGGCAGATGCGCAGTTTCCCGCAGCAGTGACCAAGCTTGCACTGAGCATGGTGGCGCTAGGCGTCCCTGTCTACGGGGCCTCCTGTGTTGGCGTCGGTAAAGGCAGCATGAAGTGGAGCGAGGAGGAATTGAAGGCCCTCGAAATTGGGGTTGTCGGTGGTTTTGCCCATGGCTGCCATGCCGGAGGCGTTGCTCGGTTTGCGCTGCTCTCGGCAGTGGGAAGTACAGCGAAAAGCAGGATTCGCTATGTGCGAGTCATGGGGTTAAAAGAAGAAGCGGTTCAAGGTATCGGCTTCAAAAGTCTGGCGATTTTCCGCCCGGGAATCGTCGGAGGTAATGCTCACACGCCGGGCTATGTTGCTTGGTTGGGGCGTCTCATTCCGGGACGGTTTGGGACGATCGAGCAAGATGATATCGGGCGCGCTTTTGCCGCTGAATTCATCAGTAGCTCGGCCCCCAATGGCGTCGTGTATCTCGAAAATGCAGCGATGAAACAGAGGTCTCGTGGGCTTACTTAGGCCGCCCATCGGTGCGAAGCGGCATCGCGATCCAGCGACGATGAAATGAAAATTCTCCAAGCGGGGCGTAAGCCGGTGTTTCGATCACTGCGGCACGATGAACTCTTTTGCACCGATTTGTACCGAGTCCCTGCTTTCGATGCTTTTGACGACTTAGACGACTTTGTAGAATCAATAAGTTGCGAGACTTCAGAATGTCAGGTTCGTGTTCGAGCCCATGCCGGGGAGCCAAAAGCTTTCTTCGCAACAGCCGGACCCCGGTTTGTTGACGGCGATCCGTCTTGGCCGTTGTTTGGCAACCTTTCCAAAGAGGGCCCCCCGTAATGGATTGGTCGCCGTCCGCGTTCGATATTGCGTGTTATCAGTCAGCCCGATCAGGTCTCGGGTGATGACATTCACCCGCGGAGACGTCTTGTGGAATCGAGCCGGGATTAGCATGCTAGAGCCCTTCAAACTGGAGCCCTTTTTAAGAGAGACGGAAGGAAGATATAG
>Ga0210400_10001886_pt1 | contig 20300 bp, 17 predicted proteins | sample IncBWH26MmetaG_FD_155456 | JGI IMG/M metagenome (GOLD analysis project Ga0210400, IMG submission 155456) | Forest soil microbial communities from Barre Woods Harvard Forest LTER site, Petersham, Massachusetts, United States - Inc-BW-H-26-M | ecosystem: Environmental > Terrestrial > Soil >...
CACTTTTCTGACCAACGCGGGAAAAACCTGGCGCTCGTACCAGGAAGACACCGACCTCACCACGGTTGGCGGGCAGCTCACCAACGTCCCTCTGCCGCGCGACCAATGGACCGTTCCGCTCAAAAGCATCTCCGGCACCTTCGCGCCGGGCAGCTTCAATCAATTCAACGGTTCCAACCAGTTCAATTACGCCGCCAAACACAATCCTCAGGTGTTCTTCACTGACAGCAGCGGCGGCAATGATGCGACCACAGGCAATCCGTTGCGCTTCCAGTACGCTCCGCTGCAGCAGTTTTTCACCGATCTGGCCAATAACACAGTGGCTGACTACAACTTCATTTCGCCGGACCAGTTCAATGACATGCACACCACCCTCGCTGGCGGCTACAAAGGCCTGACCGGCGACCCGGCAAAAATCCTGCAGGGCGATGATTTCCTGCGCCAGGTTATTCCCGTGATCATGGCATCCAGGGCTTACCAAGAGCACGGCGTAATCATCATCTGGTTTGACGAATCCGAACAGGACGGCGTCGCCGGCGACAACCCGGACGACTTTAACCACACCGTTGGCGAGATCGTGATCTCTCAGCGCGCCCGCAAGAACGTGAATGGCATTCCCTATGCGAGCCCGCTCAACTTCACCCATTCTTCTGATCTGCGCACAATGCAGGAAATCTTCCGCACCGCGGGACCATTCCTGGGTGATGCGGCCAACGCCACCGATCTGTCTGACTTGTTCGATGACGGCGCCATCCCAAAGAAACTGCACGAAGACGATTCAGATCGTTAAACTCCGAGCGGCAAATTTCGCCAGCGCAGGGATCTCAACAACAGAGGTCCCTGCGCGTTTTCCTTTACACCTGCGCGAAGCCACCGTCGACAAATAGTTCAATACCCGTGATGAAGCTGCTGTCATCCCATGCCAGAAAAACCGCTGCCTTCGCGATCTCATCCGCTGTACCCATCCGCCCCATCGGTATCACGGCTCCCATACTCTTGAGGCGATCCTGTCCCGTTGGCGAGGAGCCGAATAACTCACGCAGTCCTTCCGTATCGATCGGTCCAGGGCTTATCGCGTTCACCCGGATGTGACGTGCCTTTAGATCAGTCGTCCATGTGCGGGCGAACGAGCGGACCGCCGCCTTGGTGGCGGAATAGACGCTGTTAGCCGGCAATCCTTTGCTGCCAACGATCGACGCGTTGAGAATGATGGATGCGCCATCAGGAAGAAGAGGCAGGGCCTTCTGCACGGTAAAGAGCAGGCCTTTCACGTTGGTGCCAAAGATGCTGTCGAAATGCTCTTCGTCGATGCTCCCAAGCGCAGCATATTTAGCGATGCCTGCGTTGGCAAAGACAATATCTAGCTTGCCCTTCTCCTTCTTGATTTGCTCGAACAGACGATCCAGATCGCCGGGCTTCGCCACGTCTCCTTGCACTCCCGTCACCTTGGACCCGATCTGCTTCACCGCCTCATCGAGTTTCGGCTTCTTCCGGCCGGTAATAAAGACGTAGGCGCCCTCCTGTACGAATCGTTTCGCGGTAGCTAGTCCAATGCCGCTGTTACCGCCCGTGATCAGCGCAACCTTCCCGTCGAGCTTTCCCATGAAGTCCCTCCTCCAGCAAATGCCGTGCGTTGTAGATGCCACCAACCGCGAGTCGGGTACATCAAATTTCTTAACGGTTGCTGGTATCGCTTTGCCGCGCTTCCACCAGCTTGACCTCGTACATGCCGCGGACGCTGTTGCATAAAAAGATCGCGTCCGCCTGAAGCAGGTCTTCGTGTCGCAGTACTTCCACCCGGGCCTCGGGGTGTTCCTTTAAAAACTCTGCGCGATATGTTCCCGGCAGCAACCCGCAGGTCAGGGCAGGAGTAAACCAGACGCCGTTTTTTACCAGGACAACATTGTGAATGGCGCCCTCCGTCAATTCGCCACGCTCGTTGAAGAAGAGCGCGTCGTCGCATTGGGCTGCGCTCGCCTGTTCCAGCTCCTGATCGTAACTTTGCCGGTGTGTCGTTTTGTGAAACAGGAAGCGGTCCTCTCTTTGCGTCCGGTGAGCGGCGATCATCACGCGACCATGGCGTGCGTCAGAGACCGCAGCGCTGTTCACTTCCAGCCGGCCATGGCGATCGAGAGAAATCCTCACTCGCCATCTCTCGCCTCGCGCAAATCGGGCCGCCGTTTCGCATAGCTGTGCGTCAACCTTGCAACGATCAAAGTCAAATCCAAAATATTCCGCTGACGAAGCCATGCGGGCCATATGCCTCTCCAGCAGTATGTACGCGTCTTGCCACAGCATGGTCTCGAATAGTTTGAACTGGGGCGCCCTTCGCGTCAGAAAGCCGCATTTCCATGCGCACTCTTCCCATTCACGATCGGGCAGTGAATCGTATGTGATGCCGCTGCCAACGCCCATCACTCCTTCACCGCCGCGCAGGACCGATGTACGGATTGCCACGTTGAACTGGGCGTTACGCCCCGCAACATATCCAATGGCTCCGGTATAAATGCCGCGACTTGAACTTTCGAGCCGCGCAATGTGCTCCATCGCCCGTATCTTCGGGGCACCCGTAACAGAGCCCGAGGGAAACAGGGCGCGGACTACGCTCTCGAACGTCCAGTCCTGGCAGAGCTCGCCTTCAACGGTCGAAATCATCTGCCAGAGCGATGAAAATCGTATTGCTTCAAACAATCTTCTGGGACGCACGGATCCCGTCTTGCAAATCCTGCCCAGGTCGCTGCGCATGAGGTCCACGATCATCACATTTTCTGCGCGCTCTTTCTCCGATTGCTGCAGTTCGATCGCTTTCATGCGGTCTTGTTCCGCGGTCAGCCCCCGTGGAGCCGTGCCTTTCATCGGCTGCACCACGATTTCTCCATCTTGAATGCGGAAGAAAAGCTCGGGTGAATGGGAGAGCACCTGTTCCGTTCCCGTGTTCACGAAAGCTGCGTAGGGGGTGGGATGCTCAAGGCAGACCGAGGCAAACAAATCCCACGGCCGGACCGCAAAACAAAACTTCAGCCGGTCAGTGAAGTTAAGTTGATAGAACTCGCCATCGGCGATGAGCCCCCGAATTTCTTCTATCTTTTCACAATACTCTTCGCGGCTGATCCCCAGATGCAGGCCTTTAATAGCCGGGGCTGTGCTTACCGGCGGGAAATTTTCGCCGTTCATCACTTCGCACCGGTCGTACAAGCCGAACCACGCCAGTGTGGTTGCGTGGCCGGCCAGAAGGGGGCGCAGCCGAGGCTCCAGGGCATAGCCTGCTTCATACGCCAGAAAGCCTGCAGACTCACCACCGTTGGCCGCATGGGCAGCGACCCTCGTTAGTAACTGGTCCAGTGATTTCGGATCGTCGGCGCGGAGTATCTCTCTGGGCTTGGCGTAAATGCGCCAGTGGTCTTCTTCGCGCAAGGCCGCGAAACCGGCGCTTTCAGACGCCCGCGCAACGTTATTGGCTTCAGTGTTCAAGAGTTTTGCGGTTTCCGTGTGGTTTCCGTGTAAGGATAGCGCAACCTTGTCGATACCGGCTCGTCGTCTGGCGCTGCACTGTTATAAGGCTCTTCTCTCATTTATACTTGCTGGTTTCGCCGGCTGGTTTCACCCGTGATGTCGGGCGGCGCTGACATAGCGCCCTCCAGTCGCATCTAAGCTGTTGAACAGGAACACACTGAATATGAAGATTCTGGTCTGCATGAAGCAGGTCCCGCAAAAAGACGCCCCTCTGAAGCTCAATGAAAGCGGCACATGGATCCGCGACGACGTTTCTTACGAAGTCAATGAGCCCGACGCCTTCGCCCTGGAAGAAGCTCTGCGGCAAAAAGAAAAGCATACCGGCGAAGTGGTGGTGATCACCGCCGGGCCGGCGCGTTCGCAGCAGGTGCTGCGTGAAGGCCTGGCAAAGGGCGCCGACCGCGCGATTCACCTGGAAGATAACGGCTTCGTCGGCCTGGACGCGTTCAACATGGCCAGGGCCTTTGTCGCGGCCATCAAAGATGAAAAGTTCGATCTCATCTTTACCGGCCTGCAATCGGACGACTATGGTTACGCCCAGACCGGGGTGATCATGGCGGAACTGCTGGGCTGGCCGCACGCCACCATCATCATGGAAATACAGAAGTCGGATAGCGGCATCAAGGTCAAGCGCGAGCTCGAATCCGGTTTCTTTCAGCATGTGAGCATGCCGCTGCCCGCTGTGTTGACCATCCAGTCAGGGATCAACAAGCTGCGTTATGCCACGCTCTTGGGCATCAAGCAGGCCAAGAACAAACCTCTGCGTAAGGTCACCATGGACGAAGTAAAGTCCGCGCTGGGTGAGAACATGCAGAAGATTGAAAGACTCTACATCCCGCAAAAAACCAAGAAGACCGAGATGATTGAAGGCTCGCCCGGAGAGATTGCCAAGAAGCTGGTGGACAAGCTGCGCAATGACGTGCGCGTAATTTAACCAGGAAATTTCGTTTTAAGGAGCGCCCCATGGAACGAATGGAATATGACCCTGAAGGCGGAAGTTATCAGCCTATAACCGAACACGAAACCGGCTCAACCTTTATGGTGCTGGGCCTGATCATGCTAATCGCGGCCGGCGGCTGGATGCTGTTTGTCGGCTGGGACATCCGCGCGGGTGGCGGTCTGATGCAGGCCATCTTCGCCGCCGATGTGGTCATCGCCCTGGTTTTACTCATCCTCGGATTTATCAAGAAGAAACGGCTAACAAACTAGATGGCAGACACAATTCTTGTAATTGCTGAACAACGTGAAGGCAAACTGAACCGCGTCTCCTGGGAAACCGTGGCCGCTGCCCAGGCCATTGCCGCTGAAACCGGCGCAACCGTCGAGGCCGCAATCTTCGGCAGCGGCATCGCCGGCATAGGCCAGGAAGTCGCCGCCAAAAAGCTCGCCAAGGTGACCGTGATTGATTCGCCCAAGCTGGCCAAGTACGAACCCGATGGCGTCGTGGCCGCGCTCAAAGATTTCATTAACCAGAAAAAGCCCTCGCTGGTGCTGATGCCGCATACCTACCAGGTACGCGACTTCGCCCCGCAACTGGCCACGGCGCTTCAGCGCACGCTCGTCAGTGACGCCGTCGGCTTTCGCAAAGACGGGGACAAGCTGGTCTTCACCCGCCAGATGTTCCAGGGAAAATTCGCCGCCGACGTTTCCTTTGCCTGCCCCGCGCCGCACTTTATTACCTTCCAGGCCGGCGCTTTTCGTGGTGACAAAGCTGAAGCGGGCGCTTCGGCCGCGCCTGTCGAAACCGTAAATGCCACTATTGCCGACGGCATACAGCGCAATCACCCTGAAGATCCCTTCAAAGAGGCCAAGCAGGCGGTCGACTTGACGCAGGCCGAAATCATTGTCTCCGTCGGTCGCGGAATCAAAGAGCAGAAAAATATCGAACTGGCCAAAGCCCTGGCCGACGCCCTCGGCGGCGAGATCGCCGCATCGCGTCCCATCTGCGACTCCGGCTGGCTTCCCATGGACCGCCAGATTGGCAGCTCCGGCCAGACGGTTTCACCCAAGCTCTATCTCGCGGTCGGCATCAGCGGCGCCATTCAACACATTGTCGGGATGAAGGGCTCTCGCAGCATCATTGCCATTAATAAAGATGCAGAAGCGCCCATCTTTGAGATCGCCGACTTCGGCGTGGTGGGTAATCTGTTTGATATTCTCCCGGCGCTGACCGAAGAAGTGAAGAAGGCCAAGGGTTAAATCAGCCGCGAATCAACGCGAAAATCGCGAATCCGATTTTTCAGAATTGATTCGTGTTCATTCGCGTGTATTCGCGGCTAAATGAATTCTTGCTGAGTACTAATAGAATGCTAACTTTCCGCAAACCTCTTGAAGGAATCGAGCGTCCGCAGATGGAATCGGACGTCACCATTGTTGGCGGCGGCCCCGCCGGGCTGGCCTGCGCGCTGCGTCTTTCCCAGCTCATCGATCGCCATAACCGCCGCAATCCTGAAGCGCCGTTGAGCAAAGAAAACATCAACGTCCTGGAGAAGGCCCGTGAACTCGGCCAGCACTCGCTCTCCGGTGCGCTGCTCGATCCCCGCGCCATGGACGAGCTTCTTCCCGGTTGGCGCGAAGAGGCGCCGCTTGATGCCGAGGTCGTGGGCGAAGACGTCTTCTTCCTCACCGAAAAAGGCGAGCACCGCCTGCCCCTGACGCCGCCACCGCTGCAAGACCATGGCAATTACGTGATCTCCATCAATCGCTTTGTGAAGTGGCTGGGAGAAAAAGTAGAGCAGGCCGGCATCACCGTCTTCACCGGCTTTGCCGGGTCAGAACTGCTCACGGAAGGCAACCACGTCATCGGCGTTCGCACCGACGATAAAGGTGTCGACAAACACAACCAGAAAAAAGCCAACTTCGAGCCCGGTTATGACCTGAAGTCGAAGATCACCGTGCTGGCTGAGGGCCCGCGCGGGTCGCTTACCAAACAACTCGTCGGCAAATACGATTTGCAAAATGGACGCAACCCCCAGGTCTATGGCATCGGTGTAAAAGAGCTGTGGGAAGTCCCCTCAGGGGCGATCAAAAAGGGCCAGGTCATTTACGCCATGGGCTGGCCTTTGACCACGAAAGAATACGGCGGCGGCTGGCTGTACGGCTCCAAAGACAATCTGGTTTCGCTCGGCTACGTCACCAGCCTCGACTATCAGGATCCACGTCTCGATCCTCAGCGCGTGTTGCAGGTATTCAAGACGCATCCTCTTATTGCCGGTTTGCTCCGCGGCGGAAAGATGATCCGCTACGGCGCAAAAACATTTCCCTATGGCGGATGGTTTTCCATGCCGCCCCTGGCGGGCAATGGCTGGATGATCGTCGGTGACTCTGCCAGCTTCTTGAATTCCCAGCGGCTCAAGGGCATTCATCTGGCCATCAAGAGCGGCATGCTCGCCGCTGAGACCGCTTTCGCCGCGCTGCTCGAAAATAATTTCACCGCCGCCCGACTCCAACAATACAAAGAGAGCGTTGACTCCAGTTGGATCAAAGACGAGCTGTGGGAAGTGCGTAACTTTCATCAGGGCTTTGAAAACGGCCTGGTCTCCGGCATGCTCCACACCGCTTTGCAGCAGATCACCGGCGGCCGCGGCTTGCATGAGGTTTATCCCGCGCACGCCGGCCATACCCGCATGAAGCATCTGGACGAACTGCCTGCAGATGGCGGCAAGCGCGCGCACATGCTCGGCAAGGCCAAAGGCGATGGCAAACTTACCTTCGACAAGCTGACTGATCTCTATCACTCAGGCACGCGGCATGAAGAAGATCAGCCTTCGCATTTGATCATTCACGACACCAATATCTGCAATACCCGATGCGTCACGGAGTTTGGCAATCCCTGCCAGAATTTCTGCCCCGCCAACGTTTATGAAATGGAAGAAGACGCCTCAGCGCCCAAGGGCAAAGTGATCCACCTGAACCCCTCGAACTGCGTGCACTGTAAAACCTGCGACATCATGGACCCCTACGAAATCATCACCTGGGTCCCGCCCGAGGGCGGCGGCGGCCCGAATTATGACGGAATGTGATGTCTAGTGCAGCTTAATTCTCTGCATTCTTTGATTACGCGACTCGTGGAGCCATTGAGTGGCTTTTTTTGCTGATCGACGATTTCTTGATTAGTCAAACCCGTTGAGGCTTGCTGCAGTTTGGCGTCGGCGCCTGGAATTTTCCATTTCTGGGCAATGAAAAACCAGTAATACGCAATCTTTTGGTCGTCGTGCAATCCACTTTTTAGTTTCAAATCTCCCGAAAGCATAATGCCCTCGCGCGAATCTGCCATGGCTGCGTCCTGATACCAGTCAAACGCCTCTCTCAGGTCTATTGGCTCGCCCAATCCTTGTTCTGCGGCTCTCCCCAAGACTATGTAGGCGGATGAATTTCCCCGCTTTGCCGCCAGCTTGCACCATGATCTGGCTTGCGCATAGTCTTGCGCCACACCCTCACCGTTGCCATACATTTTGCAAAGCGTGAATTGCGCCGCACCGTAGCGGAAGGCAGGATCCGCTGCGGCCACTTGGCGATAGAGTTCTGTTGCCCGGGCGAGATCCTGTGGGATGTCTTTTCCCGATTCATACATTAGGGCCCAGCTGAAATTTGCCCACAGCCGGCTCATTCTTCATTTCCCCGCCAATCCGCTTGACTGCCTCCGCTGCCTGGGGATCGCCCTTGCTCTGCGCCAATGTCATCCAGGCGTAGGCAGCAACCATGTCGGCGCCAACCCCTTCACCGTTATAGTAAGAAATGGCTACGTTATAGATTCCTTCCGCAAGCCCTTGTTTCGCGGCTTTCTTGTACCACCGAACGGCTTCTTCTTTATCCTGCTGTACTCCCCGTCCCAGGGCATACATTACGCCGAGGCTATTTTGCGCCTGAGCATACTTTTGATCCGCGGACTTGCGAAACCACTCAACGGCCCGCTCGTCATCCTGTTGCACGCCTTTGCCTTCTTCATAGGCGCGGCCGAGTTCAAATTGTGCCTGCGCATCGCCGCTTTGAGCATGTTGGGTCAACTCCGCACTTGGAGTCGCACTTTGGCAAGGGGCAGGCGCCGCGAAGACCAAAAGGACAGAAAGCCAAACAAGAGATACTTTCATTGAAGATATTTCTACCGCAGAATACCCAATTCGACAACGAAACTTTGGGGTGAGAACCTCGCAACGAGCTGGCGGTCTGCGAGAATAGTTCTCATGGAAATCCGCCTTCTCACCCCCGACGACGCTGAAGCCTTCTGGCATCTTCGTCTTGAAGCATTGCGCAACGCCCCCGCTGCTTTTGCCGACTCAGCCGAGGAACATCTCATTACCACTGTCGCCACCGCAAGAGAGCGCCTGAGCAAGAACGATCCCGAGAGCAATTTCATTGTTGGTATGTATGACGAAGGCAAACTCGCCGCGACGGCGGGTTTTTACCGCTACGCACACAACAAAGAGCGCCACAAAGGGCACATCTGGGGCGTTTACGTGCGGCCGGAATCGCGTGGCAAGGGTGTCGCCAGCGCCCTGATGAAAGATATTGTCCGCCGGGCACGAGCCATTGGCGGTCTGGAGCAAATCACCCTGGTCGCCTCTGCCAACCTGCCCGCGCAAAGGCTTTATGAAGCTCTGGGATTTAAAAGCTACGGAATCGAGCCGAACTCATTGAAGATAGGCACGCACTACGTGGACGATGTCTTGATGGTGCTCTGGTTGTAAACCCTCTGGGCATTCTCACTTTACGCGGGAAACATTTAGGGTGCACGTACCCTGCTTCCTCTTTATAATGCAGGCATAGGTTCCGACCACATCCGGCCTGAGGCATACCTGGCCAATGTGGCGGCTCCTTGCTGAGAATGCAAGGACGAGGGTCTGGAGCGGAAACGCCTGGGCCTCCCGTGTTGGAAAGGAACCGAAACACGCTTCGGCGTATTTCCCTCCTTCTCGTTCCCAGGAAACAGACCAGCGCGGCCAGCTTCTGCAATGGAATTGGCGACGAAGCATATGCGGCTTCAGGACAAACACGGGCGCTTTATCACTGACCTCCGCGTCAGCATCACGGACCGCTGCAATTACAAGTGCGTCTATTGCCGCACAGGGAACGAAGGCGCGCAATATTCCGAACTGCCTTTTGCCGACTACCTGCGTCTGGTGCGGATCTTCGTGAACTCTGGAATCGAAAAAGTCCGCCTCACTGGCGGCGAGCCTCTGCTGCGCAATGGCCTGGTGGATTTTGTTCGCGAGCTCGCCGGCCTGCGCACGCTCGATGGTGAGAAACTCGACATTGCAATTACGACGAACGGCCATCTGCTGGCCGAACTGGTGCAGCCGCTGAAAGAAGCCGGCCTGCGGCGCGCCACCATTAGCATGGACGCCGTCGATGCTCAAAAATTTGCTCGCATCACGCGCGTCCCCAACGGATATGACAGCGTGCTGGCGGGCATCCGTGCGGCCAAGCGTGCCGGGCTGGAGCCGGTCAAGGTCAACTGCGTTCTGCTACGCGGCTTCAATGAAGATCAGATCGTCGAGTTTGCCCGCTTTTCCCGCGAGGAGGGCGTTGTCGTCCGTTTCATCGAATTCATGCCTCTGGAAGAGGACCGCGTGTGGTCGCCCCAAGTGGTGGTGCCGATGGACGAAATTCTGGAAAAGCTCAATGAGTTCCGTCCCGTGAGGCAGCTTCCTAATGAGCCCAGCGAAACCGCGCGGCGTTATACCTTCGACGACGGCAAAGGAGAAATCGGCATCATCGCGCCCGTCTCTCATCCTTTCTGCGGACACTGCTCGCGCGTTCGCCTTACTTCTGACGGCAAGATCCGTACCTGTCTGTTTTCCCTGCTTGACCATGACATGGCAGGGCGTATGTACCGCGGCGCCAGTGATAGTGAATTAACTGATTACGTTCGGTCAGTGGTCGACCAGAAAGAAGCCCGCCATCATATTGGTGAAGCTGGATTTATCAAGCCTTCGCGCAGCATGGTCCACATTGGGGGCTGAGACGCAACCTGGCGGTAACTTGCAACGCATAAATAAGGTTAGTAAAATCCGGTTCAAATTCCCCACGAAGTTGCAGGCGCGAATCTCCTCCAGCAATATTGAATTCCCCCACGGTTTGCTTTGAAAACAGGATAATGGTTTCGAACGGGACAAAAAGAGGCGCTTTAGCGGTCACACGGAACCCACATATGGCTCTTGCGGTGGAAGTTGCCGGCAAAACCGACGTCGGGTGCGTGCGCACGAATAACGAAGACAATTTTGGCTTCGATTCGCGCCATGGCATCTTTGTGGTCTGTGACGGCATGGGCGGGCAGGCCGCCGGCGAAGTCGCCAGCAAGATGGGTGTGGATATCCTGTTGGATTATTTCCGTAATCAGGCTTCAGCCGTGGGAATGCAGTCACTGAATGGACAAAACGGTTCCTCGGGGGCCCAGAGCCTGGCCAATGCGATCCAGCTGGCGAACAAGACAATTTTTCAGGCTGGGCAGGAACAAAACGGGCGCAACGGCATGGGATCAACCATTGTGGCGGCGCTGGTTCGAGGCAACGCACTGGCCATCGCGCATGTAGGTGATAGCAGGATTTATCTGGTCCGCCAGGGCACAATTCAGCAACTTACACAGGACCACTCTTTAGTCATGGAGCAGGTGCGGCGGGGATACATCACTCTGGAGCAGGCGCAGCAATCAGAAATGCAGAACATTATCCTGCGTGCGCTGGGGTCAGAAGAAGTGGTCGAGGCCGACGTTGATGACCTTGTGGCCATGCCGGGCGACGTTCTTCTCATGACTTCTGATGGCCTTACTCGTTATGTGCCGGATGACGAAATTCTGAAGATCGTACTGCAGCCGCGCCTGGAAAAAGCCTGCGGTGAGTTGGTAAAGACGGCCAGGGAACGCGGTGGCGATGACAATATTACCTGCCTGCTGGTGCGGATCGTCAACCGTCCGTGGTATCAAAACATTTTGAACAAGCTCTTTTTCGGAGGCCCGCAGTGGCAAAACTCTATTTGAAATTTGAGCAGGATGGCCAGGTGTTAAAAGAGGTCTTTCTGTCGCAGGCGGCAACCACGATTGGCCGCTTGCCGGATAACAGCGTCCAGATAGACAATCTTGCCGTTTCCGGCCACCATGCCAGAGTCTCCTGGGAGACGGACCATTATGTTGTGGAGGATCTGGGTTCGCTGAACGGTACTTACGTGAACAATGAGCGCGTGGGTAAGGCGACATTGAAGCATGGCGACCTGGTAAAAATCGGCAAGCATCTGGTCGAATTCAAGAATGAAAGCGCGGTGCCAAACTTCGCTGTCGCCGCTAAAACCGGACCGTCGGCCCCGAAACTGGAAGCCACCATGGTGCTGGATACGCGGCAGGCTCGCGAACAACTTGCTGACAAGAATGGTCCTTCGGCGGGGTCCGGGCCGCTGGGGATTTCGCGTCCCGCGTGGATGTCAGAGCCATTTGCTGCCGCCAAAGACCGCGTAGGCCTGCTTGAAATATTGCAAGGGAAGACCGACCAGCAAAAATATGTTCTTACGGGAAAGATGACCATGATCGGCAAGTCCAGCATGGCGTCCATCAAGCTGAAGGGTTTCTTCGCACCGACCACCGCGGCGCTCATCAGCAAGCGCGATAACAAATATTTCATCTCACCTTCGGAAAGCAAGACGAGGCTGAAGATCAACGGTGAAGATGTGGCCAGCCAGCGCGAACTGAATGCCGGAGACGTTATCGAAGTAGGAAAAGTGAAAGCGGCTTTCAGCTTTCAAGATTGAGACTTTGGGATGGAAGACCGCTACTTAATTCTTTCCAGCACCACAAGGGTGCGGTCGTCCTGGGCTTCACTGTTGCCGCCAAAAGACTGGACGGCGTCCAGAATTTCCCGGATTGGCTCTTCATTGCACAGGAAATTCGCTATCAAGTGGGTGCCGAATTCGGCCCCTTCGGCGTTTTCCGTCTCGCTGATGCCATCCGTCAGTATGCAAAGGCGTGCGCCGGCGGGAAGGTCACGCTCGATCACATGAAAGTCAACTTCAGGAATTAATCCCACTGGCATGTCACCGTCCTCCACATGCGTTACCTTGCCGTCTTGCGCGAGAATAGCCGGAACGTGGCCGCAGTTCACCAGCGCGAGCTTGCCATTGCGATGCAGTTGCGCCGCCAGCAGGGTAGCGTATTTCTGTCCGGCGACGCGTGAACACAGAAACCTGTTAATCGAGGCAACCGCATCCACAAGCCGGGCGCCGCTGGTCATCTGCGCGTAAAACATGCCATGAATCACCGATGCCAGCAGGGCTGCCGAGATTCCCTTGCCGGAAACATCGGCCACAATCACCGTCACGGAGTCGGGCGCTACGTGAACATCGAAAAAGTCGCCGCCTACTTCGCGGCAGGGTATGCTGAAGCCGTTCACCCGGACGAAATCGGTCTCCACCTTTGAGGTGGAGATCAGACTCCGCTGGATGGACGCGGCAATTTCCATTTCCTTGCGATACTGCTGTGCTGCCTGTTCCGCTGCCACCAGTTTGGCGCTTTCCAGCACCGCCGCACATTCACTGGCCAGCGCTCGCAGCACTTCATGACTCACGCCTGACAGATTAAGGGAGACAGAGCGGCTGTCCAGGTACAGCACGCCATCTACCTTGGTTGTAGAAGCGCCATGCTGGCGCGTCCGCAGCGGAATGGCGATGATGGTCCTCAGTTCATTGAGCACAATACTCTGGCGCTCTGCCAGCGCCTGCTGCTTCAGGGCGTCGCCGGTAATGAATTCCGCGGCTGACGCCAATGCTTCGTGCACTACAGAATGAGAAACTTTCGGATCACTAGTGAGGCTCGCGCCTTTGCTGTCCAGTCCGCAAGCCAGAACCGGCGTTCCTCCTTTGTCAGAGTCTTTAAGGTAAACAAAGCCACGCTCGGCCTTAGTGATCTTCAAGGCATAGTCGAGCATGTTGCTAAGCACTTCGTTCACCACCACGCCACCGGTGAGGCTTCGGGCGGCTTCACGAAACCAACGCAGCTTTTCCAGGTCAGACGTATCAGACTTTGAAACCAGCCGGCTCAGCAACTCATTGGTAGTGTTATGCGTGGTGTGGACGGCATCGCTGCCCTGGGTAAAAACGATTTTTACGCCTGCTACGCCAAAAGTGATTTCATCTTTGTTTTTTAGCTTGGTGCGATCACAGCGCGATCCGTTCACGAACGTGCCATGGCGGCTCTGGCAGTCAACAATGTAGTATTCACCGGCCTCAATCACCAGATTGGCGTGCTGGCGAGAAACCTTCAGGTCGGCGATGGTGGCATCGCATTCTTCGGCCCGCCCTATGGTCAACGGCGATTTGGTGATGTCGAGCCTGCGCTGTCGCCCCCCAACCTCGATCAGGAGTGCCGCTTCGCCGGTATGGGACGTGGCCACAACCGCCATGATGAGTGTCCTGTTCTTGTTCAAGCGAATTATAATCGCTGAGGCCGCAGATTATGCGGTTGTCTTAAGTAGCCGAGCCCTATTTCCAACGGAATCCTGCCCCATCGCTATCCTCGCCCAATCCGATCAAGTCAGCACCACGCTCCAGAGCACTCCCGAGAAAACCGACCGGCGCGCCATGGCGATGGTCTCAACGCTGTTTTTTGCCTGGGGTTTCCTGACCTGCCTGAATGACATTCTGATACCGCATCTGAAGAACATCTTCGACCTCAATTACACAGAAGTCATGCTGGTGCAGTTTGCCTTCTTTTCTTCTTATTTTCTGTTCTCCATGCCATCCGGCAAAATCGTTGAGTGGATCGGTTACAAACGATCAATGGTCACCGGTCTTCTTACCATGGCCACCGGCGCGCTCATGTTTGTTCCAGCTGCGTCCATCCCATCTTTCCCGCTTTTTCTGACCGCGTTGATAGTGCTGGCCGCGGGAATGACCATACTGCAGACTTCCGCGAATCCGTATGTAGCAATTCTCGGCCCGCCGCGCACCGCTTCCAGTCGATTGAACCTGACGCAGGCCTTTAATTCGCTGGGAACCACGCTGGCCCCGAGATTTGGAAGCTGGCTGATACTGGGAGCGGCGCTTGCTCCCGCCAGCCTTGCAGCCATGCGGGCGATGAGCGTTGATCAGTTGCACAGCTACCGCGTAGGGCAGGCAGCATCCGTCAAGGTGCCTTATATCGGCCTGTCTTTGGCGTTAATTGCTCTCGCGGCGACGGTGGCTTGGTTCAAGTTGCCGGTCATCGAATATGCAGAAGCGCATGGCCAGGTTACCGGCAGTATCTGGCGTCATCGACGGCTGGTGCTGGGCGCAGTTGCAATATTCGTTTACGTGGGCGCGGAAGTCGCCATTGGCAGCTTGATGACCAATTACTTCAACCAGAAAGAAATTGGCGATCTGTCACTGAAAGACGCGGCTGGCTACCTGCAATATTACTGGGGCGGCGCAATGGTCGGGCGTTTTGTGGGCTCAGCGCTGCTGCAAAGACTGAGTACACAAGTACTGCTGGCGTTCAACGCGATGGCGGCTGCGCTGCTCGTTGCGGTTTCTATGCTGACCTTCGGCCACGTCGCAATGTGGAGCCTCCTTCTGGTCGGCCTGTTCAACTCCATTATGTTTCCCTGTATTTTTACGCTGGCCATTGCCGGGCTCGGCCCGCTGACGGGAAAAGGATCGGGATTGCTGGTAGCAGCTATCGTCGGCGGGGCTGTCGTACCCGAAATGCAAGGCTTTCTGGCTGACCACATCGGCATCCATCACGCTTTCATCCTGCCGGTGCTCTGCTACGCTTATATTATTTTCTATGCCCTGAAGGGGGCTTCTGCTCCCCGCACCCAACCGCATAATTTCGGACTATGATGGGAGAAGCACGGACCGGCAGGCACATCGCTTGCGAGGAGTGTCGATGTATTTTGAGCAGTTTTATCTGGGATGCCTGGCGCATGCTTCTTACATGCTGGGATCCGAGCGCGAAGCGGCAGTCGTGGACCCGCAACGCGACGTGGAAATTTACCTGAAGGCCGCAGACGAGCAGGGCCTGAAAATCCGCCACATTTTTGAAACTCACCTTCACGCCGATTTCGTCTCTGGTCACCTGGAACTGGCAAAGCGCACAGGCGCGAAAATTTACATCGGAGCGGAGGCCGGCGCTACCTTTTCGCACGTAGCGATGCGTGATGGATCGGAAGTGCGATTCGGGAAGCTGCGCATTTCCGCGCTGGAAACTCCCGGCCACACGCCTGAAGGCATATGCCTGGTGGTTACCGATGAAGAAAAATCTTCCGATCCCTGGGCTGTACTGACCGGCGATACCCTGTTCATTGGCGATGTAGGCCGGCCTGATCTTTCCAAGTCGCACACGCCACAGCAGTTGGCAGGCAGTCTTTATGACAACCTGCACGGCAAATTGATGAAGCTTGGCGATCAGGTACTCGTCTATCCGGCACACGGGGCTGGTTCGCTGTGCGGGCGCAATATGCGGGCGGAGCGGTCCTCCACCATCGGCACGGAGCGGCTGACCAATTACGCGCTTCAGATCAAGACCCGGGAAGAATTCATCCGCCAGCTGACAGACAATCTGCCTTCGCGCCCTGAGTACTTTCTCCAGGACGCACAGATCAACCGCACCGGCGCTCCTGCGCTGACAGAAATGCGTGATCTCCCGCCATTAGCTGCGCCTGAACTCGACGCTCTGCTGCAACAAGGCGTCTTCGTGCTGGATGTCCGTCCAAACCCGGATTTTGCCGCCGCGCACGTGCCCGGCTCAGTCAACATTGCGCTGTCAGGCCAGTTTGCTTCGTGGGCTGGAACCATCATGGGCCTAAGCGCCCGGCCAGTGCTGGTCGCGGATACGCCGGAGCAATATGCCGAAGCACGGCTTCGCCTGGCGCGCGTGGGAATTGAAGATCCGCGCGGATTTCTGCAAGGCGGCGTCGCCGCGTGGAAGCAAGCCGGGCTTCCTCTGGCTCGCGTGCAGCAGATAACGGTGCAGGAACTGTCGGACCGGCAGCGAGGTAATGGTTTGCAGGTGCTTGACGTTCGCCGTGAAGGAGAGTGGCAGGCGGGACATATCGAAGGTGCGGAATGGTTTCCTCTGGATAACTTCAAGATTTCTGCGCCTGAACTCGATTCGTCAGCCCCGGTAGCCGTGCATTGCCAGGGTGGATACCGCAGCATGATTGCCTGCAGCTTGCTCCAGCGGGCTGGACTGGAAAATATTGTGAACGTCGCCGGTGGCTTCGATGCATGGCGTCAAGCCGGGTTTCCGGTGAAAGCGGCGGTGCCTGAGAGTGTGTAAGCCATGGTCGCGCATAAATAAATGGTCCCTGCACACCGCCAATTCACGCCGACAAGAATGAGTGCGTAATTTTTATTCAGAAACGATATCCCCGTCCATCCGTCCAATCCTTATTCAATTTCCTGTACACTAGGCGCGATTCGTGAGGGAACCTCCTAATGCGCCTTAACAGACTCCTGTCCACCACCCTTTTGTTTTCATCCGTAATATTTATCCGGAGCTCCGCGCAGAATGAGCCTGTCCAAAAGCCCGAGAAACCGGGCATCGCCAACCCTGTTGTGGTGATTGACGACAAACCGGTCACGGCGCTGCCTTACACGCCAAGCCTGGATGTGCCGTCGATGGATAAAGCGGCCGACCCGTGTGTCGATTTTTACCAGTACACCTGCGGGGGCTGGATGAAGAACAATCCCATTCCGGCAGACCAGGCGAGTTGGAGCGTTTACGGCAAGCTCACGGTCGATAATGAGCGCTTTCTCTGGGGCATTCTTGATGAACTGGCGAAAAAGACCTCTGGCCGAAACCCAACGCAACAAAAGATCGGCGACTACTTTTCCGCCTGCATGAATGAAGCAGAAGTTGAGAAGCTGGGCGCAACGCCCTTGAAGCCGGCACTCGACGAGATTGCAGCGATCAAGAGCAAGAAAGACCTGGCCGCATTGCTGGGGCGTGAACATCTGGCAAATGCAACCCAGAATTTATTTTTCGGCTTTGGCTCGGACCAGGATTTTTCCGATTCCAGCCAGGTCATCGCTTTCGCTACCGCCGGCGGGCTGGGCCTGCCTGATCGCGATTATTACACCAAGCCCGAACCAAAGTCTGAAGAAATCCGGCAGAAATATCTTGTCCATGTGCAAAAAATGCTGGAGTTGCTAGGCGATTCGCCCGACGCAGCCAGGCGCGAGGCCGCCTCCATCATGCAGATCGAAACAGCGCTCGCCAAAGCTTCTCTTACCAGAGTGGAGCAGCGCGATCCGCACAACCTGTTTCATAAAATGGACCGCAAGCAGCTTCAGGCGCTCACCCCAAACTTCGACTGGAATACTTATCTGAAGACCACCGGTGTGGACCAGGTAAGCACGTTCAATGTGACCGAACCAAAGTTCTATCAGGAGCTGGACCGCCAGATCCAAAGCAACAGTCTTGACGATCTAAAGACGTATCTGCGCTGGCACATCGCCAGTGCCAATGCGCCTTTTCTCTCTTCCAGGTTCGTGCAGCAGAATTTTGATTTTTACTCTCATACGCTCCGCGGCGTGGAGCAGATTGCCCCGCGCTGGAAACGCTGCGTCCGCCTGACAGATGGCCAATTAGGAGAAGCTCTGGGCCAGGAATTTGTCAGCCGCGCCTTTGGCGAGGGTACAAAGCAGAGCACCCTGCGCATGACAAAGCTGATTGAGCAGGCGATGGAAGACGATATCAGGCAGCTCGCATGGATGGGCCCGGAAACGAAAAAACAGGCGCTGGAGAAGCTGCACTCGGTGGTGAACAAGATCGGCTACCCGGACAAGTGGCGCGATTACAGCTCAGTGGAAATCAAGCGTGACGACTTTGTGGGCAACGTGCACCGCGCCACCATGTTTGAGGCGCGGCGCGAGTTGGCAAAGATCGGTAAACCACTGGATCGCGGCGAGTGGGGCATGACTCCGCCTACGGTAAATGCCTACTACAATCCGCAAATGAATGACATCAACTTTCCCGCGGGCGTCTTACAGCCACCACTCTATGACCCCAAGATGGACGATGCTCCTAATTATGGCAACACCGGCGGAACCATCGGCCATGAGTTGACGCACGGGTTTGACGATCAGGGCCGGCAATTTGACGCCAAAGGAAATCTCCGCGACTGGTGGACCAAGCAGGATGGCGCACAGTTTGAAAAGCGCGCGCAATGCATCGTGGACCAGTATGCCGGGTACACGATCGTTGACGATATCAAGATCAACAGCAAACTCACGGAAGGCGAAGACGTCGCCGATCTGGGCGGACTCATCCTGGCTTACATGGCGTGGAAAGCTGACACGAACGGCAAGCAACTGGAAAACCGGGATGGCTTCACGCCTGACCAGCGATTTTTCATCGGGTACGCGCAATGGGCTTGTGAAAATCAGCGCCCGGAAAACCTGCGAGCCAGCGCCATAACCAATGAGCACTCCCCTGGGAAATATCGCGTGAATGGCCTGGTGGTGAACATACCGGAGTTCCAGCAGGCATTCAGCTGCAAAGCCGGCCAGCCGATGGTGCGCGAGAACCGCTGCCGCGTGTGGTAGCCCAGCCCCAAATTCGTTCCGGCAAGACCCTGCTGGAGATTTGCATCGACTCCGTGGAGTCTGCTTCTGCATCCGAGCGCGGCGGCGCGGACCGTGTTGAATTGTGCGCCGGCCTTCCTGAAGGCGGCACCACTCCCAGCGCAGGCATGATTGCCGCGGTACGGAAGAAAATTGCCATTGGCCTTCATGTAATGATTCGGCCGCGCGGCGGAGACTTCTGCTATAGCACGGACGAGTTCGGTATCATGCAGCGCGACATCCTGATTGCCAAACAACTCGGCGCGAATGGTGTTGTGTTTGGCATCCTGGATACCGACGGCAAAGTGGATAATAAAAGAATGCGCCAACTGATCAACCTGGCGCGTCCCCTCAAAGTTACATACCACCGGGCATTCGATATGGCTCGCGATCTGGAGCGAGCCCTGGAAGACCTGGCGGAGGTGGGCGCCGATCGCGTTCTGACCTCCGGCGGCAAAAAGAGCGCGGTGGATGCCATGCCGACGCTAAAGCACTTGGTACAACAGGCGCATGGACGAATCGCGGTAATGGCTTGCGGCGAGCTATCCATAGCTAACGTGAAAGCGGTCATTGCCTATTCGAACGTCACCGAAGTCCATGCCGGACTGGGCACGGCCGTCACCAGCGCCATGAAGTTTCGCAACCAGAAGATTGAAATGGGCACACTCACCAACAGCGAATACCAGCATGTCGTGGTAACGGCGCACAGTGTCCGCGAACTCAGGGCGGCCATCGACAGCCTTTAAAACCGCACAACCTTACAGAGAGCTTTCCTGCACACTGGTTCTCGCCCTTTTGGCAATGATGGCTGTAGTTTTTGTGTTTAAACATCTGTTGATAACACTAAAATAAGGTTGCCGTCTAAAGATAAGGGCCATGGATCTCTCCTTTGAAAAGGACCGAGTTGAATGGAATACGCTGACGCAGAGTCTGCCAGCTCGTCGTCGTCGCTGGAGCTTCTCCGTCTGCCTCTCATCGGTGATTCATTGCCTGGTAGTGATAGCAGTTTGCTGGCCGGCCATTCCTGTCTTCGTGAAGCCGGTCGCGATTGCGCACGGCCAGGGCGGTAGCGCGACTCCGTCATCGGTCATTCTGTATGTCCCAAACGACCTTAAGATCGCCACCGCCAGCAAACCGCCTCTTCTATCGCTTCCAGCTCCTACCCGAGCAAAGCCTCAAAAAACGAAGCTCCAAAAACGCACCAATGTAATCGAAGAAGCGGATAAACATCCTAATCCCGCCGAAGCCGGCTCTGAGAATGG
>Ga0210400_10001887_pt1 | contig 20295 bp, 19 predicted proteins | sample IncBWH26MmetaG_FD_155456 | JGI IMG/M metagenome (GOLD analysis project Ga0210400, IMG submission 155456) | Forest soil microbial communities from Barre Woods Harvard Forest LTER site, Petersham, Massachusetts, United States - Inc-BW-H-26-M | ecosystem: Environmental > Terrestrial > Soil >...
GGTGAGTTTATATATCGTCCCGCATCCCTCGTTGTCCCAGCCGCAGAACCTATTGTCGCCGCCACGAACAGTCGTTCCGTAGAGGTTTCCTTGCTTGTCGAAAACCAGTCGTCTCGAAGGATACATCCCATCGCTGCAGTTGCTGCGAGAGCAGAAATTATAAAGGATGGTGTACTTACCCTCGGGAGTGAGCTTGAAGACCACGCCACATCCGGTTACGCCGGCGTATGTACACACACCGTGCCCCTGGCTCCCGCCGCTGTAAGCCGTTCCGTACAGGTTGCCCTGCTTGTCGAATACCAGCCCGGCTGCGGGAAGCGCCCCGTCGGTGCACTGCTGCTTAGCACAAAAGTTATAGAGGACGGTCTCCACGCCGTCGGGGGTTACCTTGTAGATCGTGCCACAAGTCGAGTAGCGGCCGTAAAAGTTGCAGACGCCGTAGGCGCCGCCGCCGCCCGTGCTGGTAACTCCGTAGAGATTCCCGTGCTGATCGAAGACTAGCCCTGTAGAGGGACCCTCCCCGTCGCTGCAGACCTGCTGTGCACAGAAGCTGTAAAGCACGGTTTCGGTTTGGGCCCGGGCAGTGCTCAGCAAGAAAGGCAGACTGAAGAGAGCCAGCAATGAAATCCGCTTCATAAGAGTTCGATTCGCCATTGTCCTACCCTCCAGACAGCTACCACGAGTATCCTACCGACGAGCCAAACCATTAAACAGTGCAGGCTACTCCCGGCGGTTTTGGGCTGTCAATGCCACGGAAATAATTCACGCGGATCTAAAGAGGTTTGCTTTCATTCTTGGGTACACAGGCGAAATGCGGAAGGTGCACGGAAGCCTTAGCTATTTATTGAGGAGTTAAATAGATCTACGTCTATGATCACAACACGTTCGCCGCCGCGTATGGTTATGGGACGCCAAACTTCACCAAGGTGAAGGTAGGCAACCCTCCACCGGACGCCGGTTGGGCCTTGGAGGAGTCGCTGGATATCGAGTACGCCTTCGGGATGGCTCCGAAGGCCCATATTTATCTTGTCGAAGCCAATTCAAATTCTTTTAACGACTTATTGGCGGCTGAAGACCAGGCGACCTCGCTGTTGCAAGCGGCGGGCGGCGGAGAAGCCTCCAATAGCTGGCAGGGCGGAGAATTCTCCAGTGAGACTTCTCTTGACTCGCACTTCCAGGGATCAGGCGTTGTTTATTTTGCGTCGTCCGGTGACTCAGGCGGCCAGGTAGGCTATCCTAGCACCTCGCCCTACGTGGTTTCCGCTGGCGGCACGACCATACTGCGTAACTCACAGGGCTTCTTCACCAATGAAGCCGCTTGGAGTAGCGCGGGCGGCGGGCCGAGCCAATTCGAACCTCGCCCCAGCTACCAGAACATCATCAAGAAAATCGTAGGTACACACCGGGGCACACCTGACTTTTCCTCCGAGGCCTCCAACGTATCCTACGTTGCCATCTACTCCCAATACGGTTGTGGGGGCTGGTGTGGAGTTGGTGGTACCAGCGTCTCCTCCCCCACTCTTGCCGGAATCGTCAATGCCGCCGGTACTTTCAACAGCTCGACGGCGGCTGAAAACGGCGAGGCTTATAAAGACTACGCGAACAAGGCTACGTACAAGGCAGACTGGCGCGACATCATAATAGGCAGCAACAGCCGCTATGTCTGCAAGAAAGGCTGGGAGTTCTGCACCGGCATTGGCTCCCCCAAGACGTATAATGGGAAGTAGCTGGCTGGCTCCCACGTAAATTCCTTATTGCTCGAACGCCCGCTCTCTAAGGAGCGGGCTTTTTCACCTTTCGATATTAGCCTTCGCGTGTGCCCCCGAGGTGTAATTTCGATGAAAAAGCGGAGCACGAGGACATTCGCAGTAGAACCCACCACCAATATTCTGCTTGGAGGCGATCAGGACGGTATAGCCACTCGCACGGTGGTTCTGGAAGAGATGGAACTAGGTTGACTAGCAGAATGGTCACCCCCGATACCGGATTGCAGCGCTGCCTTGGAAATGCTCAGCCCAGTAACAACGAAGTCGCGCCACAGCGTTGGCGGTTGGTCCAGCAGGATCTGAATAATGTCGAAGAGTTCGGTCGCGGATCGTGGCACGATTGGGATCGCCAGCAGGATCGTCGAAGACGCGGGATCGCTTACAGTGATGGTGCCAGCGCGTGGGCTTGAAGCCACGGCTGCCGATGCCTGACGGCGTGCATCCGCTTGAGCCGCGCCAGTTGGTGTTGGCGCTGGTTGAGGTGTCGGTATCGAGCCAGATTGGGACTGCGTTGAATGAGCGCTTCTGATCGAGTTCGCTGTGATGGAGATGTAATGTGCCGAATGTGGCGACCTGGAACACCCGCGACTCCTCAATGAGCATGAAGGCAGAGTAGCCCTGCGCGTGACGTACTTGTCCGTGCGCGGCAGCGGCGGCGGAGATGGAATGGGCATCCTTAGCAAATGCCGAAAGACGAGAATCGCTTCCTCGACTCACCATCCGGTGGTAGCATTGCTCTCATCTTCTTTCGCAGACAATCCAACTCTCCGCTGAGATCCATGATTTTGTAAGGAGGATCGTGATGCAAAACAAGAGAACAAGATGGGCACGTCTTGCGAGCCTGCTGCTGGCGTCACTGACATTTGCCGCCGCAGGGCTGAGTGCGCAGGTTTATAAACCCACATGGGATTCCGTCGACCGCCATAATCCCGCGCCCGAGTGGTATCAGGATGCGAAGTTCGGCATTTACTTCCATTGGGGAGCTTTTAGCGTGCCGGCGTGCTGCGTCCATGGCGAGTGGTATGGGAATTTGATGCTCGATGACAACACTCCTGAACATATCAATCAACTCAATAACTACGGTGATCCGTTTACAGTGTTTACCTACAACAAGTTCATCACCGGAAAGAATGATTTGCACGGCCACTTCACCCAGTTCGCACCGAAACTGAAATCCGACGGTGGCAATTTCGATCCCAACGAGTGGGCTCAACTGTTCTCCGATGCCGGCGCCAAGTGGGCTGGTCCCGTCACTATCTTCCACGACGGGTATGCATTATTTGCTAGCGCCGCCAACGAGTGGAATACGGTGCATTACGGCCCGAACCTGGATTTGCTGGGGTTGTTCGCTACCGCGATCCGCGCCAAGAATTTGAAGCTGTATACCTCGTGGCACACTGCTTTCAACTTCACCGGCTACTGGTTCGACATGCCTCATCAGCAGGATCCAAGTCTGCAGAAACTGTATGGCCAACTACCCAAAGCACAAGAAGATCAGCTTTGGTTGGACGAACTAAGAGAAGCGATCGACCAGCAACACCCGGACGTCATGTATCACGATTTCAACCTGTATAAAATCGCCGTAAAGAAGCGATTGGAATACCTCGCGGATTACTACAACGACGCGGTCAACCAAAAGAAGGACGTAGTCGTCACTTACAAGATTCAGGATCCCCACGGTTTTGATAAGAAAGGTGAACTGGTCGTCTATGAAAGAGGCGGTCCATACAGTATGGTCTCGCCTTATTGGTTAGACAGCGAGTCGATCGCGGATGGGACTTGGGGGTATATCCAGAACATCAAGTACTTCTCCAGTAAGGCGCTCATTCATGCTCTCATTGATCGCATCAGCAAGAACGGCAACATGCAGTTGAACATCGCACCTATGGCCGACGGCACCATCCCGCAAGAGCAAAAGGATATCTTAACTGCTATCGGCACCCAACTCAACACGTTCGGTGAAGGCATTTTCTCGACCCGGGCGTGGCTGGCTGCTCGGGTTTTTGGGGAAGGCCCAACCCAATTGGGTGGCGTATTTACGAAGCCGACGGAAGGCACCAACAAAGATATCCGGTTTACGGTAAACAAAGCCAATGACACGCTCTATGCTACTGTTCTGGGATGGCCAGGAGATGGCAAGCAGCTAATTATTACTGCCTTAGACCCATCCCATATCAACTTGAGCACGCTCAACAACGTGTCTTTATTGGGCGCAACTGTCGGCACATACATCAATCTTAATTACACCCAGGATTTTCAGGGACTAAAGGCGACCATGCCCTCCACTCAACCATATACGGCGGCTGCGTACGTTCTGAAGCTGACGTTCACCGGGAAGATTCCCACTTATCGTTGGCCAGATTAGAGCATTTGCTGCCCGATTGTCCGCCGTTTCGATTCAACTCAGATCGGTGCCGACTGAACCCGATTCTATCAAGGAATCAGGAATGAACTTGAGCAAGGAAAATGCGGACTCCACGCTGTTCGTGTGGAATTCTCCTCGGACATATTCTTTCGCGGTGTGGTTGACGGTCTCGTGTTTGTCCTCTGGCATTCCAGCTCGTTTCATAGCCCACGGATAGCTAGCAAACTCATCTGTAACGATCACGTCAACCGTTCCGCTGATATTTACCTTGATGTACTTCGCCAGCGTGCCCGACTTCGCATCCTCAGCATGGAAGAAACGGAGCGGCCGGGCTTTTGTAAAACAGGCCAGTAACGGCAAGATTACGTAAAATTGCTCGCTGACGTTCCACTGTTTGCCCGTGGCTTCGTTCCAGGAGGTAATTCCTCTCACAGCGACAAAGAACCTCGCCGTCGGACAGTCGCCATCAGCGTACAATCCTGGCGGCAGAGAATGCTCGACAATGGCGATCGCGCGTGCAAGCAATTGATCTTCGATAGTCGCGCCGGGGTGCATCGCGTTCAAGCGCTTCTTTCTCAGCCTTGATTTCCTTGAGAAGCTCCTGCCACCACGCCGGATTTGTTTCGGGCAGGCGGTCGATGACCGTCTTGTTTCATTCATCTGCCTCGGCTTTGGTGGGCAGGGTGAAACAAAAACGTGCGCCGTGTGGAGAGTTGTCGGCAGCCCACAAGCGGCCACCATGCGATTCGATAATCGAGCGGCTGATGCGAAGTCCCATGCCGGTGCCGTGAGTCTTGGTGGTAAAGAAGGCGTTAAAGATCTGATCTGCTGGCTGCCGGGGCAATCCCACCCCGGTATCGCTGACCGACAGCAGCACTTCATTGTTTTCGGCTGGCTGCGACTTGATGACTAGCTCACGCGGCCCATCTACGTCGTGCATCGCATCGACGCCATTTACCATGAGGTTCATCAGCACCTGCTGCAATTGCACGCGATCTCCTGTGACATGGGGAAGATCTGGCGCCAGCTCTGTTCGGACTGATATGGAGTGCCGCGATGCTTCGTCCCCCAGGAGGACGATCATCTCTCGAGCAACTTCGTTTACGTCAACCAACTCCCGTTGCGGAGTACCCTTCTTGAAGAGCAGGCGGACCCGGTTGATGATTTCGGAGGCACGCTGTGCGTCTTTGACAATTCTCCACGCAGCCTCGCGCGCCTCTTTCAGATCGGGTTCATCGCGCGTAATCCATCGCACGCAGGTATTGGCGTCTGTGACTACTGCGGCGATGGGTTGTTTCACTTCGTGCGCTAAAGAGGCAGTGAACTCTCCCATGGTGGTCAGCCGGCTGGCGTGTGCGAGATCCGTCTGCGCCTGACGTAGCGCTTCTTCGGCACGTTTGCGTTCGGTTATGTCCCGCGCCAGTTTCGATGCCCCAACGACGCGGCCCGAGGCATCTTTCATCGGGGAAATTGTCAGGGAAACGTCGAGCAGGCTGCCATCCTTACGCATGCGGACCGTCTCGAAGTGGTCGACCCGCTCGCCTCGCGCGAGCTGCCCAAGAATCGTTCTTTCTTCGTCACGACGCTCAGGAGGAATAATCAGTGTGATGTTCTGGCCGACCGCTTCTTCCGCAGGGTAGCCGAACAGCCGTTCTGCGCCCTCATTCCAACTGGTAATGATGCCATCCAGACTTTTGCTTACAATCGCATCGTGCGACGACTCCACAATTGCAGCCAGCAAACGGGTCGCCTCCTCTGCCCGCTTGCGCTCGGTGATGTCCGTCGAGCTACCCACAAATTGCACTAAATCTCCGGATGCGTTCAAAATGGGATGGCCGACAGTGTGGATGTGTTTGACAGAGCCGTCTGGAAGAAGGATTCGGAATTCCACTTCGTATTCCGACTTTTCAGCGATTGCTCGATCAATTGCTCCTTGCCATTTAGCTCGATCCTCCGGATGCGTGCGTTGCCGACGTTCTTCAAAAGACGGCGGGCCATTATTTGGATCGAAGCCATAAATGCGGTACCATTCCTCGGATAGATGCAAGGCGTCCCTTCCCGCTACCCTCCAGGCCCAACTCCCTGTGTGCGTGAGCCTCTGCGCCTCCGCCAAGTATGCTTCGCTTCGCTGCAGCTTCTCTTCCTGCAGTTCCAAGGTGTGGGCAGCGAATCGCCTATCCACCCAGGACGTTAGCAAGGCCAACCCGAGGACGACAAAGGTAACGGCGGCGATTCCAGCGAGGCCAAGTGTGGAGATGCTTACGGCGTGAGACAGGTCCGTCGCCATGTCCGAGGGCGTGAAACTGGCGGCGGCCATGCCGGTGTAATGCATGACGGGAATCGCAGCACCCATCACGGCGGCTCCGGCCAACTTTTCCCAGCCGATCCCCTTTTTCTCATCTCGGAAGTGAAAGGTAATCCATAGCGCTGCGAAGGAAATCAGAACCGCGAACACGACGGACATGACGACGAGGGAGGAATTAAACTGGCATATAGCGGGTAGACGCATCGCGGCCATACCGATGTAATGCATACTCGCAATTCCCGCCCCCATCAAGAAACTTCCCGCGACCGCTCGGGAGGCACCCATTTTCTGTCGGCTCACCACGCCCAGGGCAACGACCGAAGCGAGAATGGCCGCAAGCAGTGACAACAGAACGGTCGGCCAATGGTAGGCCACGGGAATAGGAAGGATGAACGCCAGCATCCCAATGTAGTGCATGGACCAAATGCCAGTTCCCATCGCGCCGGCCCCGCCTAGCAGCCAAACCGCGCGAGTCCAACCGCCCGCGGCCGTTACGCGACCCGCGAGATCCAGAGCAGCGTACGACGCAAACATGGCAATCAACACCGAAAGCGCCACGAGCGCGTAGTTGTACGAGCCAATCAAATTCACGGCAGCCATTTGACACCATCCGCTTGCCACGTGGAACAGTCGCACCTCTCGATACGTTCAGCGAGTCTTAGGATACTGGCAATTGGCTCGGTGAGTATTTTGATTGGTGCAAGCTTGGCGATACTTAGCACCTTACAGCAGGAAATTAGCTCACTGCTGTTAAGATTGGCAATTCCTAGTTCGACGTGAATCGACGAAGGGTCTGATGCTTTCTGGTAGCTCCCAGATGGTCGGCAAACCGGAAGTGATCCAGAAACGGGCTTCGGGGAAATGTGTGGAACTGCTCCCTTATCCGGAGCCACAAATTGCTATTAATCGGGTCATGCCAGCTCTGGCCGGCAGCTTCCTGCGGTTCTCAGGCACAACTTATTGCTAGTAGAGTCAGCTTTTGCAGAGTAGGAATCGAGCAATTTCGGTGAAGGCTGGCACGGACAACTGACCAAGGGGTGTTCGCAATGAAAAATCACGCACGATGTCGCGAGCCGGCCAAGTGTGTATAAACTGGAGAGGGCTTTCGAAGTCAAAAAGGAAATCCGGATAAGAAGCGTTACGCTCTGCGAAGTACGCACGATCGCAGGTCTGGAGGAAACGTGAACGACGCACTGTTTCTCCACCGCATTCATTTTGCCTTCACCATCACCTTTCATTACTTATTCCCACAACTGACGATGGGCCTTGCGCCGCTGATTGTCGTGCTCAAGACGCTCGCTATCCGCACTGGCAACGAAGCCTACAATGAATCGGCGCGCTTCTGGACGAAGATTTTCGGCATCAACTTTGCGCTGGGAGTCGTCACCGGCATCCCCATGGAATTTCAGTTCGGCACCAATTGGGCGCAGTTCTCGCGCCTTACCGGCGGCGTTATCGGCCAGCCGCTGGCCATGGAAGGCACATTTTCCTTCTTTCTGGAGTCGGCGTTCCTGGGGCTGTTTCTGCACGGCGAAAAACGCTTGGGGAAATGGGGACACTGGTGGGCTGGCTTCCTGGTGTTCCTCGGGTCATGGATCTCAGGTTTCTTTATCATCGTCGCCGACGCGTGGATGCAGCATCCAGTGGCCTACACGCGCCTGTCCAATGGAGGGTTCAGTGTTTCCAGCTTCTGGGGGCTGTTGACCAACCCGTGGGCGCTGATTCAGTACGCACACAGCATGAGCGCAGCCGTGGTCACGGGGGCATTCGTGATGGCGGGTGTGGGCGCCTTCTATTTGCTGGAACAAAGGTTCGTGGAGCACGGGCGCATTTTTCTCCGAGTGGGTGTTGTCGCTGGAATCGCCGCTTCCCTCTGGCAGGTGTTCCCCAGTGGCGATCTACACGGTAAGTACATGGTGCGCCACCAACCGGTGACCACTGCAGCCATGGAAGGTCTGTTCAAGTCGCAAACTGGTGCTCCCATCGTCATTCTTGGTCAACCCGATGAGCAACATCAGCGAATCGACAATCCCATCCTTGTGAATAGGGTGTTGAGCTTTCTCGCCTACGGAACAATCACGGCCGAAGTCCATGGCTTGAATGAATTTCCCAAAGACCAGTGGCCGACCAACATTCCACTGCTTTACTTCAGCTATCACGTGATGGTTGGACTGGGCACGATTTTCGTCGCTGTGATGGCGCTTGCCGCCTTTCTTCTGTGGCGTAGAAAGCTGTATGTAAGCATGTGGATGCTTTGGATGATCATGCTCTGTATGCCGTTCCCCTACATCGCGAATACTGCCGGATGGCTTACCGCGGAGGTCGGACGCCAGCCCTGGCTGGTTTATGGGCTGCTGCGCACCAACCAGGGATATTCCAGCAACGTCATTGCCGGCAACAGCATGTTCACGCTCCTGGGCTATATGGGACTCTATCTGGTGCTGGGCGTTTTATTTCTGTTCCTCATACAGCGCGAGATCGGGCATGGTCCGGCGTTCGTCGCAACCGGCGACACGCGCTCGCGGGCGCCAATCACGACAACTTAGGAGTTGTGCATGGAACCAGTGTGGTTTGTGCTCGTTGCCGTAATGGTCATCGCTTATGTCGTGCTTGACGGCTTCGATCTGGGCGCCGGAGTGTTACACCTGCTGATTGCGCGGACGGAAGAAGAACGGGTGACCGTGATTCGCACCATCGGTTCGGTGTGGGACGGCAATGAAGTGTGGCTGATTGCGGGCGGAGGAACGCTCTATTTTGCCTTTCCACTACTTTATGCCTCCAGCTTCAGCGGATTCTACCTGCCGCTCAACATAGTTTTGTGGCTGCTGGTGCTGCGCGGCATCGGAATCGAATTTCGCATGCATATCGAGAATCACGTGTGGCGGTCGTTGTTCGATGGATCGTTTGCCTTATCGAGCGCGTTGCTGGCGATATTCTTCGGTGCGGCGCTCGGCAACGTGGTGCGCGGCGTCCCTTTGAAAGCGGATCATTTCTTCTTTGAGCCACTGTGGACGAACTTCCGGACTGGCGCCGACACCGGCATCCTCGACTGGTACACCTGTGGCGCGGCGGTTCTTGCGCTTGTCGCTCTTGTGGTCCACGGAGCGCTTTACGTGGCCCTCAAGACAGAAGGAGCGGTGCACGAAAAGTCGCTCAAGCTTGCCCGCCGATTGCAGCCGCTGCTGATCGTACTGACTGCTTTTGGCGTGCCCGTGACCGCTGTCGTGCGTCCGCGCACCATGCATAACTTCAGCGAATATCCGCTGGCTTACGTGATCCCCCTGGCGGTTGCCGTGAGCCTCGGCGCCATGTGGACCCTCGAACGACAAGCGAGGGAGAAGGCTGCGTTTGTGAGTTCCTGCACATATATCGTAGCCATGCTCGCGGGCGTCGCAGTGGCGCTATATCCGAGCCTGCTGCCATCCAGCGGCGATCCGGCACGCGACATCACCATCTACAATGCCGCCACTGGCGAGTATGCCTTACGCGTGGGGCTTATTTGGTGGGCGTTGGGGATGGGCCTCGCTTTCGGCTATTTCGTTTTTGTGTATCGCATGTTTCGTGGCAAGGTTAGGCCGCAAGATGGGAATGGATACTAAGAAGCGTGCAACAAGCGCTACGCCGCCTTCTTCTGCCCGGCCCGCAGCTTCGCCCATCTCGCTCTTTGAGAGCGGTGATTTTCTTACGGGCTGCTGACATAGTGCGCTTTGCGGGAGCCGAGCCGGTTGTCTTTGCTGTCCCCGCTGCTGCCTGAGATTCCTTGCGGACCTTCGCCCACCGCGCTCTTTGAGCAGCCGCAATCTTTCTACGCGCTGATGCAGACATCGTGCGGTTCACAGGTGCCGATGTGATTACTGTTGGTTGATTCACTTTTTGCGGTGTTCGCGAACCGTTCAATGACTCGATCACTGCAATCGCTTTATCCAACTTCTCGGCGCTCAGCACGAAGCTGCTGAAGCGCATTGGTTAGGTTTCCCGCTGTTCCCCCCTCGGTATTTGACAGCGGGAAACATTGTATCTAAGTTGGACGCGACGCCAATCCATGATTCGAAGAAACCATAGCCGTGCCCTAACGTCGTTCCTGCTTATTCTGGTTACAGCGTCAACTGCAAAACAATCGGGCTCTGCCGTCGAACAGTTTCAGAGTCTCCGGGGAGAGCTGCGAAAGTCACACGCCAGCAACGATTGGCACGCGAACCTACTGAGCGCGAAGAAACAAAAAGAGTTTCTGAATGAAGCGCCGAATTCACTCTTGGAAGTCGCCCGCGCGGACGTGCGCGTCGGCGATCTCAATGCGGCGCTTCACGAACTGGACCAGTTCGTCCGCATGGGGCAGTCTACCGGCCTGCTTGCAACGTCTAAAGACTTTTCTGAACTCGTCAAGAATACAAACTTCACAAAGATCCAGAGTGGCATGGCGGCGAATCGCTCCTCATTTTCGGTCGGATCGACGGCCTTCCTGCTGTCCGATTCAGCCCTTCTGGCCGAGGACGTTGACTACGATCCCCGTACCAAGCGGTTCTTCATTACCAGCGTGCGGGAGAAAAAACTTGTTTCGACTGAGGCCAGCGGAGCCAGCATCGACTTTGCGAAAGCGCCCGACAACTGGCCCATGCTGGCGGTCAAAGTCGATCCTTCGCGCGGTGTGCTGTGGGCCACCGAGGTTGCGCTCCAGGGCTTTAGCGCCGCGCCTCAATCGAATTGGGGCCGGTCGGCCCTGCTATGCTTTGACTTGAAAAATGGAAAGCTGCTGCGGCGCATCGAGGGACCACATCCTAGCGCCTTGGGCGACATGGTGCTAACGGGGCAAGGCGATGTCATCGTGAGTGACGGAGACGGAGGTGGGGTGTACCGTGTGTTCGCGAACGGCTCCGTGAGGCAACGCCTCGACGACGGAGAATCGGGACCCGCGATTACTGTCATGACGTGTCGGTGAGTCGGCTAATCGCCGCGGGACCCAAACCTCCGAAGCTGTCCTCTGATAAACCAATTTGGTTGACCAGCGAGACAGGATTGATCCTTATTTTCGGGGACGAGCCCTTAACCAATAGAGTGTCAATGTTGTGTTCTCGGCGTTTCGCAACCACTCCGCAACGTCCTTTGCTTGGAAAGGTCGGTCCCCTGGGTCGAGATCACGATTGAGCAAATCGGTAATTTCGTCAGCGGTGCTCGGTTTCCTGATCTTGTTCAACGCCCGCAAAATGTGCTCGCTGAGACGACGACTCGAATTCGAAACCTTCTTCATCGGGACGGAGAGAATTTTCTGCGGAACCACGATTACGAGTGGTCTAGGAAGAATACTAGAAAAGGTAAAAGCTGTGACATTGGTTATGCTCTAGCCGCCAGCTCCTGCGAGGGAGCCAACAACGTGGAGGCATGTACCGTCACAGCCCTTGATGCGATCACCGCTTTCGCGGTTCCAAACCCCAACTGCTCCTCGCAGAACCAGTCGGTTTTTTCGGGTCTGGCAGCTCGCCGGGTTGCCCCACCGAGCTGATCACTCAGCCTACCTCGGACCGGCAAAAGTTTAATTAAGCCAACCCTTTCAGCCGTCGACGCGTGTCACCGTAAACGTTTGCCTAGCAGCTGTCAATGCCGCTTTTCAGTGCAATCAGCCGGTTGCCATGGATCAAAAACCAGAAACGCAACCCATTGAATCGTTATTGCTTAATGAATGGGAGATTAAATTCTTCCCAGTCTTCCACAGGAACATCCACAGGTGCTCGATTCCGTGGCCCTTCTTCTGATTCTGTTTTCGACCTACTGCTCCAGACTTCAAAGCTTGAGGAGCTCTACCAATGCGAGATTGTTCGGCTTCCAGTTCTTTGATGAAAGTATCGAGGTTTATAGCGAAAAGGTCTAGCAAACAGAAGGAAGATATCTGAGAATCAAACAGGACGGTACCTGAGAAACTAATCGATTAGTATAATAAATGCGACGTTGAGAATACGTCAGTGTGCCTCCCGAACTGTGACTGCGGAGTGTGCCTGCCTTGGTAGACTCTGATTCGTGTGCTGAAGCTGTGGGCTCAGGTCAGAGATACTTTAGTCCGTTGGTTCATGCTTTAAGTTTGGAGTCGTCTCCAAACGGGACCCGGGGAGATTCTTTGTGACAGTCTCCGCGATCGTGCCGATGACCGGTTCCTACGACTACCGCGAGGTGGCTCGGTCGGTGTTGATAGCCATCGCTGCCTCGTATGCCGCTCTCGACCTTACGGGTCGCGTGTCCGCCGCCAGGGGCCGGGTTCGCCTAGCCTGGTTGAGCGGTGGCGCCGTGGCGATGGGCATCGGCATCTGGGCGATGCACTTTAAGGGGATGCTGGCCTTCCGCCTGCCCGTGTCCGTCGACTACCACTGGCCCACAATCCTGGCAGCACTCTTGGTGGCCATCTTCGCGTCCGCGGTCGCTATGTATGTGGCGAGCCGCGAGAAGATGGGCTGGCGCGAAGCCTTGAACGGCAGTGTCATTATGGGCGCCGGCATCGCCGGCCTGCACTACATCGCCATGGCCGCAATGAGATTGCCTGCCGTCACCAGGTACTCTCCGCTTCTGGTTACAGCTTCCCTCTTGCTCGCGGTCTTGTTTTCTCTAATTGCGCTGTTGATGGCATTCGATCTACGACAGGAGACCAGATGGACGGTTCCGCGAAGAGCTGGCAGCGCCATCGTGATGGGGCTCGCCGTCTCCGCAATGCATTACACCGGAATGGCTGCCGCAAGTTTCATCCCCGCCTCACCTCCGGATCTTTCCCATACTGTCAGTATCTCCGCCGTTGGCAACAATGCAATTGCTATTGTGACCTTGATCGTGCTCGTGGCTGCCATGGTGACATCGTCTGTCGAAAGGCGGGCGAGCGCGGAAGTCGGGCGGATCAACCGAGAGTTGGAGCGTCGCGTCGTCGAGCGGACGCTAGATCTGGAAGCGGTCAACCAGGCACTAAGAAGGGAAATTGCCCACCGTGAGCGAGCAGAAGAGGAGGTACGGCGAAGTGAAGACCGCCTCCGACTTGTCATCGATACGCTTCCCGCACTGGTGTGGAGCAAATTACCTGACGGCTCTGCCGATTTCCTGAATCAACGTTTCCGCGAGTACACCGGTCTCGCTACGGAAGAAGCATTAGGCTGGGGCTGGATGAAAGAATTTCATCCCGAAGACCGCTCAGAAGACGAATGGCGGGCAGCCTTTGCGGCTGGGGAACCTTTTGAAAGGGAGGCGCGGCTAAGACGGGCGGACGGCGCATATCGCTGGTTCCTACTTCGCGCTGTGCCAATGCGCGACGAACTCGGGAACGTTGTCAAATGGTACGGCACAAGTACCGACTTCGAGGACCGGAAACTCGCTGAAGATGAATTACGCAGACAAAAGGAGGTCCTCCAGAAGATATTCGAGAATATTCCCGTGATGATAGCTTTGATTGGCGAGGATGGCCATGTTGAGCTGGTCAATCCAGAGTGGGAGCGAACGGTGGGGTGGACGCTCAGAGAAATACGGGAAGAAAATTTCGACATATATGCCAAGCTCTTCCCTGATCCCCAATATCGGCAAATGGCTCTGGACGTCGTTGCCGCGTCAACGGGCGAGTGGACAGACCTCAAGGTGAGGGCGAGAGACGGGCGGGTCATAGAGGTGGCGGCCGCTCTCGTTCATCTTTCCGACAGTTCGACCCTTGGCATCGGAAAGGACATCACGGAGTGGAGGAGCACCCAGGCGGCTTTGCAGGAGGCGCGGGATAAGCTTGCCCTCATCACACGCGTACAAGGAATGGGAGAACTAGCTGCCGCCATTGCCCACGAGGTGAATCAGCCCCTCACCGCGATCGTGACCAATGCGAACTACTCTTTACGCCAGCTAAAAGGTTCCATCCCGAATCTCGATGAATTAAGGACGGCGATTGAGGAAATTGCCAACGACGGCACTCGTGCGAGCGCGGTCATTTCGCGGATTCGAGGCTTGCTGGTAAAGGGAACTCCGCGCAGGGTGGAGCTCGACATCAACCGGATCATTCAAGATGTAACTGTTCTCCTGCGCAACGAGCTGAGCCGGAACCATGTGTACTTACGTACCGAACTCGCGTCTAATCTGCTACGCGTCCATGGGGATCCGGTACAGCTGCAACAGGTATTGATTAACCTGATCATGAACGCACTTGACGCCATGCGACTTTCCCCAGAACAACCACGAAAGCTTCTTATCAGGTCGGAACAAGTGCCAGCTATGGTTGTGATCCGGGTTCAGGATTCTGGTCCAGGAATCGAGCCGAGGCTGGCAGATCACATCTTCGAACCATTCTTTACCACAAAAGCGGAGGGCATCGGAATGGGGCTCTCGATCAGCCATTCCATAATAGAGTCTCATGGCGGAGAATTGTCGCTTATCTCGACCTCACAAGGCGCTTTGTTCGAATTCACCCTGCCGGTCACGATGAATGAATGAGCCAGCTTCCATCGTCTTCGTGGTTGACGATGATCCCTCGATCCGTCGCGCCATCAAACGCCTCATAGAATCGGTAGGTCTGTACGTAGAATTGTTCGGGTCGGCAGCTGAATACACGAACAGCAGCCATCCGGATGTTGTTAGCTGCCTGATCCTCGATATCAGATTGCCAGGAATCAGCGGGCTCGATCTCCAGCGCAAACTGGCGGAGGCCAAAACTCTCATCCCGATTATCTTTATTAGTGCCCACGGGGATGTTCCGATGACCGTGCGGGCCATGAAGGCAGGAGCCATCGAGTTCCTTACCAAACCGTTCCGCGACCAGGATCTGTTGGATGCGGTTCAGGTCGCATTGGAGCGGGATCGCACGAGACGCCAGAGAGAAGGAGAGAATGCAACGCTGCGGGAGCGGTTCGAATCACTCTCGCCACGAGAGCACGAAGTCGTCGCCATGGTCGCCTCCGGCATGCTCAACAAACAGATTGCGGCTGAGATTGGGACCACCGAAAACACAGTAAAGGTTCATCGCAGCCGCGCTATGGAAAAGATGCAGGCACAATCCCTGGCTGACCTGGTGAAGATGGTTGAAAGATTAAAGACTGAAGACACCTTCACAAGCCCATAAACGAAAGCACTACAGCCTACTTCTTTCTGTTACCCAGCCCTGACCAAGGTTCAATAGAATTCTCTTCTGCCTAGTAATAACGTAGTTCTACTTGGGGAAAGGTGAGTTGGCAAGAACTGCAGCGCGGAGGATGAAGCTCGAAGAATTCCATGCTTGGTGCCAACGCTCAACCATGAACGCCAGGACCCCTCCCCACAATCCCGCCGATGAGCCCCCCTCGCGGCGGGTCTTTGTCATCCTGAATCCCAGTAGCAACCGATTTTTGACGGGTGGAGTTCATAATTTAAAGTGAAGACGACAACGCTCCAAGCCTTTCAAGCTTTGCTGGAGTCGGTTGCGGACGCGATAGTTATTGTCAATGAAGTTGGAGAAATTGTCCTGATCAATTCCGCAACAGAAAACCTATTCGGGTACTCGCGCGAGGATCTGGTTGGCGATTCCATCGAGAGACTGCTTCCGGGTCATTTTCAAGAAAGACATCTCGAATACCGGAAGGCGTACTTCGGTGATTCCGGTGTGCGGCCGGTGGGAGCAGGCCTGGAGCTCCGCACCCTAAGTAAGGATGGCCGCGAGTTTCAAGTAGAAATTAGTCTCAGTCTTCTGGAGACGGACGATGGCACTTATGCAGGTGCAGCGATTCGTGACATTAGCGAAGTTCTACGCGAAGAAAGGCAATATCGTCTGCTATTTGACGCGAATCCCGAGCCTATGTGGGTCGTTGACTCGGAGACGCTGCGATTTCTCACGGTTAACAATGCTGCGGTTCGAAATTATGGATATTCGCAAACAGAATTCCTTTCTATGACCCTGAGGGAGATACGGTTTGAGGAGGAATTCGAGCGTTTTCCGAGTGCGGTAGATCCGCAGCGTACCCGTGGCGAGTCCTATGCGGAACTTTGGAAGCATAGGAAAAAGGATGGAACTGTCATCGACGTAGAGGTCAGTGCTCAGCCCATCATTTGGGGGGCGGCGAAGGCTCAACTCGTTTTGGCCCACGACGTCACCGCACAGCGGCGTGCCGAAGCAGATGTTCGGGCCAGCAAAGGGCAATTACAATTGCTCCTCGACTCCACGGCAGAGGCCATTTATGCCATCGACGTAGGCGGAGCCTGCACCCTCTGTAACACCGCCTGTCTCCGATTGTTGGGCTACAGTCGCGATTCGGAACTCCTGGGGGAGGACATGCATGCACTGATCCACCATACCCGACCCGATGGGCGTCCTTACCCCTGGGAGGAATGCCCAATCTATCTGGCCTTCACGAACGGGAAAGGCACGCACGAGGCGGAGGAGGTCCTTTGGCGCGCAGACGGAACTAACTTCCCGGCTGAATACTGGTCTTATCCCGTGCGCCATGACAATCGGGTTGTTGGTGCCGTCGTCACCTTTTTTGATATTACTCAGCGCAAAAACTCCGAGGAGGCCCTAAGGCGATCGGAATCAGAGTATCGCTCGATCATTGAGGAAGCGCCCTACGGCATATATCGAGTTGACCAGGACGGCCGGGTAACGCTAGCGAATCCGGGGTTAGTCGCGATGTTGGGCTATCAGTCTCAGAGTGAGGTTTTGGGACTCAACGTTGCTACCGACATGTTCTTGGATCCTATGGAACGACAGCGTGTGCTTTCCCTATACCGATCGGAAGGTCCTGCGGTTCGTTACGAGACGAAATGGAAACGCAAAGATGGAGCGCGGATCACGGTGCGACTAGCGGGGCGGCAATTGGGCGGCGAGCAAGAAGACCCGATCGGGTTCGAGGTCTTTGTCGAGGACGTCACCGAACAACGGTCATTGCAAAAGCAATTTGAGCATGCGCAAAAGATGGAGGCTGTTGGGCGACTGGCGGGCGGTGTAGCACACGATTTCAACAATCTGCTCATGATTATCAGCGGTTACGCACAGCTTATAGAAGAGTCCTCTGATGATCCTAAAAAGGTTGTTGAATATGCCACGCAAATCCAAGCTGCTAGCTCCAAAGCTGCCACCGTGACCCGCCAACTGTTGGCTTTCAGTCGGAAACAAATAGTTGAACCAACTGTCCTCGATCTTAACTACATTGTGAAGGACCTGGAGAAGATGTTGCCACGTCTGTTGGGCGAAGATGTCGAAACAGTGACAGGGCTCGAACCTCAGCTCGGTACAGTGACGGCTGATCGAGGTCAGATTGAGCAGGTCATCATGAACTTGGCGGTGAACGCAAGGGATGCAATGCCACAAGGTGGGCGTCTCACGATCGCGACGAGTAACGTAGTACTGGACGCCTCTTACTATCAGGGAGTCGAAGTTCCACCAGGACGCTATGTCTTGTTGGCAGTCAGCGATACGGGCACGGGAATGGACGCCGAGACTCAGGTTCATATTTTCGAACCGTTTTTTACGACGAAAGAAACAGAGAAAGGCACGGGATTAGGTTTGGCGACGGTTTACGGAATTGTGAAGCAGAGCCACGGATTTATCTGGGTTTACAGTGAACCGGGCAGAGGCAGCATTTTCAAGATTTATCTTCCTCGTGTCGATGCGGCTGCGGATTCCGGCGAGAGCCTCCAACTGGACCCAGTTCCATCCGGAGGGGATGAGACACTTCTCTTGGTGGAGGATGAGGCCGCCCTTCGCAACGTATGCCGTGTGTACTTGGAATCTAAGGGTTACACCGTCTTAGAGGCTGGCAATGGGAAAGAAGCAATGAAGATGTGCCAGAGCTATGATCGCCCGATTCACCTTCTAATCACAGACATCGTGATGCCTGGCTTGGGAGGATTAGAACTGGCCAAATCCGCATTGGAACTACGCCCAACACTTCCTGTCATTCTTGTGTCCGGATACACCGACCGTGAACTAGACCATGAAGCGCTAGGCTTCGGAGAATTCCTGCAAAAACCATTTAGTTTCGATGCTTTGGCTCGCACCGTCAGGTCTCTATTGAATAGGGGTTGAGAAAACTTCTCATCGAGCACAGCAGATTCATGCGAGTCGCCATTCAGAGTGCTATGACCGGAGCGGGAAGACAGTCCACAGCGCTGGCGACGGAAGGCGCGTACACCTTACGACAACCCTTCCAATCGGCGACGTAATCTTGTTTCAAGCGGAGGTACGCGTGTGCACAAAATCCTGATCGTAGACGATGACAAGGCGGTGCGCGATCTGCTGCAAGCTTGTTTGTCCCCAGTCTACGAGGTTATCGATACGGGAGACCCGGAACAAGCTCTGGCGCTGGCTCTGGAAAACAAGCCGGACGCGATCCTTTTGGATCTAATGATGCCGAAGTTCTCCGGATTCGAACTCTGCCAAAGCTTTCGCTCACTGAGTTACACCTCCGCGATTCCGATCATTGTCATCACAGGAGAATCGGATGCGAAATACAAGGATCACTGCTCCAATCTGGGCGCGGTCGCCTACTTTGAGAAGCCTCTCAGACTCGATGAACTCAAGCGTAGGCTAACCACGGAACTACAGAGCAAGAAGTCGGAGCAACGCGCCCATGTGCGTGTCCGCATGCGGCTTTCGCTCAAATTGAGGGGCGCGGAAGCTAGCGGAAGAGCCTTCGAGGAAATGACTACTACCGAAAACGTCAGCGCAGACGGTTTTATGTGCAACTGCATGTCTTCGCCGGTCAAGGATGCGATTGTTGAGGTTATTCTGAGCAGCGGAGGCGAACATTATGTTGGACGAGCTCGGGTGGTGCGCAAGGAATCCTCCGGCACTCCTTGGAGGCGGTATGGCTTCCAGTTTCTGGAGAAGACCGCCGCTTGGCCCTTACAGGACGGTTAGCCGGGCGGACTGACGGAGTTCGGGTCGCCATGCACGGCAAGAAGCGTTCGATCGAGCGGATTATCGCGCTGATGTGATGTCGTCGAAACCCGTGCCATTCATGGCCCCGGCGCGCTGGGAACTCGACGTTAGGAGGTCGTCTCAATGACTCACAAAGAGTGTTTCCGCTGGGCGGCTCACGTGCTGCTGTTGGTCATGGTTGTACTTGCTCTCGTTGCAATCGCTCCGGCGGAGTGGAAAGACAAGGTGCTGCACAGCTTCCAAGGCGGGACGGACGGCACCTATCCTCCAGGTGGCGTGGCGACTGACCGGGCAGGCAATTTGTACGTGGCAACCAATGGCGTCACACCGGCCCACGGGGCTGATCCGTCGGAGCCGTTGAAGGAGTGAAGAACTTTGTCTTTCGGCGCGCTCTCCGCAGTAACACAAAATCCTAGAGCGAGGGAAATGACCGTCAAAACTCGGCTTACGCTTGCTCTGCAATAGACCACGGCCATCCTCCTCTCACCTTACGACGTTCGCATTCTACTCTGGTCGAAGCGAGAGTTTGTTCCCTCATTTGGCGAAACATCCCATTTACGCTCAAAACCCCTCAATGAGCGGGTCTGGTTACATCAGGTTGGTCGCCGGGCAAGCACAAACAAAATTCTCCGGTGTCCCTTTAAGCTCGGGGAATCGCCTTTCAACCAATTCAAGAATACTCTTCCCTCGTTCATCGCCTTGTGACAGGGCCGCCCTGTGGCAATCGGCTGCGCGCCGTGTCGCTTCCCCTGTTTCGCCCTGTCGAGCGAGGCAATCAGCCAGAGCGAAGAGCGCCATTGGATCCTGCGGCGCGTAGGGTAGACGATGGAAAGATACCGGACCCCAGCGGGGCGAAAGATTATCGGCGGCGAAGATTTTTTCAATTCCCAAGGTTACGGTTTGATGGGCTGTCTTTCCATAACGCAAAAAGGCCGCCAAAAATGGCGGCCTTCTCTCGTCGCGCTCTGCGATTAAAAACTCAATCGCCTAAAACCGACTCAGCCTCCTCGAC
>Ga0210400_10001888_pt1 | contig 20292 bp, 10 predicted proteins | sample IncBWH26MmetaG_FD_155456 | JGI IMG/M metagenome (GOLD analysis project Ga0210400, IMG submission 155456) | Forest soil microbial communities from Barre Woods Harvard Forest LTER site, Petersham, Massachusetts, United States - Inc-BW-H-26-M | ecosystem: Environmental > Terrestrial > Soil >...
TTCATGGACAGGGGAGGGCGCGGGTCTCGATGCTTTTGCCCAGCCTTTGCGCGACCGTGTGTCTGATGCCGCTCTGGTGATTCCTGCTTCGCTGAAACAAGAGCTGGATCGGCTCTTCTTGCGCTGCCGCTCGCGGGACGGACTGGTGGAGGGGTTGGGAGCTTCTGCCGTGACCCGCTATCGTCCCGGCGTGCGCGCTTTGTTTGTGGGCCCCTCAGGAACTGGAAAGACCCTGGCTGCGGGATGGCTGGCCACACGGTTGGGACTGCCTCTCTACCGCGTAGACCTGGCGTCAGTGACCAGCAAGTACATTGGCGAGACCGAGAAAAACCTGTCGAACCTGCTGGCCCGCGCAGAGCACGCCGAGGTGGTGCTGCTGTTCGACGAAGCGGACTCCCTGTTCGCGAAACGCACCGATGTAAAAGACGCCAATGACAGATTCGCGAATGCCCAAACCAATTATCTGCTGCAACGCATTGAGACGTTTGACGGGATCACCATACTGACCAGCAATACCAGGGCCCGTTTCGATTCGGCATTTGCCCGCCGCCTTGATCTGATCGTGGACTTCCCTCTTCCCGGCCCGGAAGAGCGGCGGGCCCTGTGGCAGTCGCACCTGGGTGAGCGCCATTCGCTGGCTTTGCGTGACCTGAACCAGCTCGCCGTTACCGCCGATCTCTGCGGCGGCAACATCCGCAACGTCGTGCTTGCGGCCGCCGTTCAGGCCCAGCATCACGAGAGGCCAATTACCTACGGCGATGTCGTCGAAGCTCTGGGGGGCGAATATCGCAAGCTGGGACGGCAGATGCCGGTGGAACTGGTGCGCTGATGGAAGGCGTGCTCACAACGAAGGCGGAAGAAAAGAAGCCGTCTCGTAAGGCGGCTCCGGATTCTTTCTCAGAAAGTGCGCCGCGCTCCGGAGAACGCGGCGTTTCTGAAGGAATGCCTCTTTTCTTGCGGCATAAGGTCCAGACTAAATTGGTCGTTGGCGCTCCCGACGATCCTCTGGAACGCGAAGCCGACCAAATAGCCGACCATGTGGTGCAAGGCCGAACACCGCCCCTCACCAACGGACACTCGACTGGAAAACTCCAGCGCAAATGCGAGTGTGACGGCTCACACTCTCACGGGAAATGTCCGGCCTGCCAGGAAGAGGAAGAGAAACGCGTTCACGCCAAGGCGCAGGGTGGCGCAAGCTCGCAACCCGCTTCTGTTCCGGCGGCTCTCAACACTTCCGCGGGAACACCGCTAACGGGCAGCGTAAGAGAGCGTGTAGAACCGGTGCTCGGCGCCGACCTTGGCCACGTGCGCGTACACTCTGAAACCTCTGACCAGCAGACTGCACAAGCACTCCAGGCAAAGGCCTTCACTTATCAAAACCACATCTGGCTCGGACCAAACCAAAGCGCCGAAGATCTTGGTTTGATGGCGCATGAAGCCGCCCATGTGGTGCAGCAGAGTGACGTGGTTCGTCGCACGCCTGGTGACGGTGCGCCCGCCGCGAATCAGAATGAAACGCTGGCTTGTGTTCCACCCAAGGATGCGAACTACAGTTTCATTCCGCCGGAGGCTCCTCCTGCGGCGCCTGCATGTATTCCCACAGAGGTTCAGATCCAGAGCCCGGCGGCGGACATCGCTAAGCCCAGGACAGAGACGGTGGTGCTGGACGAACCGGTCCTGCGCAATACACCGATTGTTCTTTACGCTATCCCAATCGAGCTGACGGAAGAGAATCCTGACAAGGATTCCCGGCCCATATGCATTGCTCCTCCCGCCCCGCAAAGCCGGCCAAAAGGTGATTCGGACCAGCCCCCGCCCGTTGCCGGTCCAGTCACCGTACCTCCGCTCCCCGGCGTACCGCGGCCTGCGGCGCGTCCGGTGCTGGTGGAAGGCCAGCCGGTCATCGCCGAGGTAGTCACGTCAGCCTATGTTCTTACCAGCCAATATCATCATCTGGCTGTCGGGGCTGGCTCGGTGAATGTTCTTGAGACAGCCCAGGGAGTCCGTCTGATTGATGCGGGTGTCGGGATGCAAGGCGGAGAGGCGCTAAGCCAGGCAATTGCGGACAAGATAGCATCCACGGTAGCTGACCGCCCGATTCTTGAAGTGTTGATCACGCACCTTCATGCCGACCACACCAATCTTCTGCCCAAGCTGGCGGGGCGGTTCGCGATTGGAAAATTACGTGTGAGCGCGGTACAGTTCGCCGATCCGCGGTTCAAGAAACTGCTTCAGGACGTGGCCACCGCCCAGGCGAACGGCGTGCGGGATCGCGCTGCTGCGGAGTTTGATGCGAGGCGGGCGGACTGGGACAAGGGTGAAGGAGGCACCATTGCCGACGCAGCTCTGCGCGACGAGGCATTTCAAAATGCCAAACAACAACATGTTCGCGAGGCGATGCGGAAGTTAGCCGAGAATCCTACCCAGGTAGAACTGCTGGTTCCGGGAGAAGGGAGACTCGTGGTGGAAAATGCTCCACTAGGAGATCTGCCTTCACTGGCCGGAGCCACCACGGATCCAGTCACTGAGGGTCTGAGACGGACGGGTCAACCAGGAGATATCTCTGACACGGCGTTCACTGACCCCTCCGCTGGAGAGAAGCTTGCCAAGCAGCGAGAGCGACAGAAGACCGATCCAAACGCCGAGATACCGGATGCGGATGTCGATACCGCATCGACGAGCTGGATCATCGACCTGCCCGCCGGCAATCGCCTGATGGTCGTTCCGGATGTGCGTACAGATGATTTGCGTCGCAAAGTTAAAGATACGACCGGCGCAAAGCGCGCGAACTTCGAGGCGGAACTGGCGAAACTGTCACCGCAGAAGGCCCGTTTTCAGGCCTGGAACATGACCCACCACATGCAATCCGGATGGGTGGCGGGCAAGGCGCCTCATATCGGGGGCGCGGCCGAACTCGATGCCTTTATTGCCCTTATGCAGAACATCCGCGAGGTGCAGAAGGCTCAGCGTGCCCCCGGGCAGGCCGCGCCCGCGGACATGGTAGTGGTGTCCGCACAGCACAGCCTGGCGCGAAGCATGATCAATCCCGGCATGGTGTGGTTCCTGCGCAGTCTTGGATTTGACGTGTTTCTGGCAAGCTCGGGAAGAGACGTTCGCCTGATCGAAGCCACTACTGCCGGTGGACGCAAGGTCGAAGGGGTTGCTGGTTTGCCCTACGAAGGGGCCCGCCCTTCGGATCCGTTGCTTATGCAATCGGAGGCCGCCGTTCGCTTCATCGACAAGAAGGTGCAATTTGAGCAGACCCGCAAGGCCTCCCCGCGCATGAAAGCGGCGGACAAGTCCGCTCTCAAGGCGGACCGGGAGGCCAACATCACACGCCTGACTGCAGCCAAGGATCGTGTGCTTGCGGCGAGGGAAGCCTATATTCGCGAGGCCAGCAGGGAGCTATGGCGGGGCCCTGACGAAGCCGGCAAACCCGCGACTGCGCCGGATCCCGCCGCTGGTCCCTCTCCGTCTATCGCTGCGGCCGAGAAGGTCCTGCGCGATGCGATGAAAGACCCCGACCTTGCCGATTTCACGCTGCCAACGGCTACCGAGGCCCCGCTGATCACCGACACGGCCCTGGTACTGATGCGCATTCAGGAAAAAGGCGGCACCCTCGATACGCAGGGCCGGCAGATACTGGAAGCAAACCAGCGCCTCGATGTTCTCCGCGCCAAACTCCACAACGGCGAGGCCACAGCCGAAACCAAGGCCCAGCTGTCCAGCGAACTGGAACAGCTTCGCGAACTGCTGCGGGAGCAAATACCCAAGGCCCCGGAAGCCAGTAAGCCGGTCCTTGAGGAAGAACTTCTCCATACGCAGAAGGAGTTGGAGTCTCTTGTTCATTCGAAGGAGGGCCAAGTGCTCTTCTCGCGTGAGCCCGGCACCGGCCGGTTGATCGAGAACCGTGTGGTGAAGGCATTGGCCCCGAAGTCGCCCGCTGCGGACCGCATGCGCGCACGCCTCGACGTCGCCGGACGGTTCCTCGGGGCGGTGATGATCTACCAAACCGTTCGCGGGGAAGCGGAGTTAGAGAAACAGGTGGCAACCGGCCAGGCCACTGTGGGCCAGGGTGTGGTTGGCACCGCGAAGAATATTGAAGGTGTGGCCATCGGGGTCCGGATGATGTCGGGCGTCCATGTCCATCCGGCCGAGTTTGTGGTCATGTCGGTGCTTGACGTCACCGAGACGGCCCTGGGGAACTACGATACCCCCGAGGATCGCGCCGTGGCGCTCAGCAAGACGGGAATGCGCGAAGGCATCACGCTGTTCTTGATGGTCGTTGGCCAGGCCATGATGAAGTCTCCGAACCCCTACGTTGTTGCCGCCGGGTTCGGTATCGGTTTCCTGACAGAACCCATTATGGCTGGCTTGGAAGCCATGGGCGTCTTCGATGCGGTTGAGCGCGCCAGCGCGTTCTTGCCGTCGGAAGTGACCAAGGCCAACCAGGACCTCCGCGATCTGATGAAGGAATATCGTGCCATCCTTGGAGCAATGGAGTTGGCGTCGCGTTCCGACGAGCAACTCACGGCCGTGGGAGTTGGCGATCCACAGGCCCTGCGCTCCACGTCCAGCACCGACATCGCGACATACCGTACCCGGGCCGCCGAGAAGGAGCAGGAGCTTCTGAGCGCGTTTGACAAGGGATATACTCGCGCCCAGACTGAGTTCGCGGGTCTCTATGAATTGGATGATCTCCGGGGCCAGTTCCTGGTACTGCGCCAAAAGGCCCACATAGGTGATACGGACCGTGGAGACTCTTCCCGCCAAGTCGCCCTCGATGCCTTTGCCAGGATCGATAAGTCACTGTCTCTCGATCAGAAGAGCGCCGATGAGATCAATGACATGCCCCAGTGGGATCACCTCGATGAGGCTATGAATGATTTCGTCAAGTACATGAACAAGAGCGAGGTCGATTGGGAAGATGTACGCAAGAAAGAACAGGACATCGAGCAAATGTTACGCAATGCCCGGTATCGCCTCGACCCCAAGGCGTTTGGAATGAGGAGCCAGCCCTTGTTGAGTCCCAACACGCCAGGGCGATTGACCTACGAATCAAAGTTGAAAGAAAAAGAAGCACGAATGAACGACCTGCAGCGGGCGATGATTGAGATGGCTTCTGCCGCGTCCCTGACGGGCATTGGAGACAAGCCGGGCGAGGTGGCGCCCAACGACATCGAGGCGATTTTGGCGGCGTATGAGCGCCTTCTCGAACAGGCGCCGGCCCGGCCGTTCTCCGCCCAGCAACTCAGCCAGCATTCGATGGCTGCTGGTCCAGAATATCGTGACTACGTGAACGAGCACAGCGACTACAAGAGCTATCTGGAGCGCCTGCATGCCAGCGAACTGGGCCTGCGGGCTTTGGCCCAACGCGCCATACGCTCACAAACCGGGCAGCCCACTGAGACCGCGGCGACACTGGGAGACCGGATCAATTCAGCCGTTAGTAAACGCAAGGGGCTCTTGGGCCTCTTCTATCTTGACGAGGTGGAGGCGCAGGTTTCCAAAGTGCGTGAGCAGGAGATCAAGAAGCTGGCGCCGTTGCTGGATGAAGCACCCGGTACTACGCCCCTCTCCGAGAACGAGAAGGCCGCTCTCGCCAAGGGAGAGCTGAAGGACTACTCCACGCGCGTCACTACGGTCACCAACCAGCTCCAGCAGGTCGCTGGTTTGCGCATTCCGGATAAGCCAGAGGATTGGGTGGCTGGCATCTACCGCTTTGAAGGTGAAATAGAAGGGGTAGGCTATACTGCGCGGATCACGAAAGACAAAAATGTTCTGGTTGGTGTCACCGGGGGACGTGAGTCAGCGTGGTCGCCCATGCGGGGAGATTACTTTGTGCAGCCCGTGGTTCCGGTGAATGCCTCTGCCATCCAGCGGCTCCCAGGGTCGCAAAAGGTTGACACACGTTACCTTCAGCCTGTCCAGTTGCGCGAGTTGACTGAAAACCAAAAGAAGGACAAATAGAGTTGCAGATACCCGACAACCTCAGGATCGTTGAGTTTTCTTCGAACGGCACGCAACACCGCTTGCAATTGCGAGTGCCATCTACGGCCGAAGTTGTTCCGCTCATTGTCGACCCTGATCTGCGCGGGTCCAGTCTGGCAGAAACTTCACTGGTGCTCGAATTGCACGTACTGATCGACACTTTCGACGGCGAAGTTCCGTCAGAACCACAAATCGAGACTATTGTGCGGTCGCCGGAGGCCCTGGCACGGGTACTCCATGTCCGCAACGCTCTTTATAATTTCCTTGCTGAGCAGGGAAGGGCAATGGCGTTCTGCCCCTATTGTCCGGACAGCCCGGTAGAGTTGGACTTGCTGTTTTATTGGGTCGCGCTGCGGTTGCCTGCATGGGATTTCTTCGACCGGGGAGTCCTGATGCATTTGCCTTCCCTGGCCTCCACGCTGCCCAGCGGTCGCCGCCCTGCTGGTCCGCCTTGCGCGGGTCGTTTAGGCTTTCGCTACCCTTCGGGGCCACCGGTTCAAGGATTTCTGCGGTCTCTGCAAAGCTCCGAGGCGCTGGCCCTCGAAGAAGAAGCTTGGCGCCAGTGGGTGCCGGACAACTTCCGACCGGAAGATGAGCAGGCACACTGGAGACGAAACAGTCCACCGTTTCGCGCCATTCTGCGCCTCGGTCTCGCGATCGATCCCCCAGTACCGCCAAGAGTTGTCGATCAAATGCCGCTCGGTGCTTTTCTTTTTCTGGATCTGCTGTATTTCGCAACAAACAACGTTGATGTCAAAGCGCCGGACCGGCTGCAAGTTAAATGTCCCGGATGCCAGCATTACTTTCTTCCCGTTCTGCAAACACATGAGACTTGATGAAATTGTTGTTGAAAGAACGGCATCAATAGGAAATCGATGGGCCGCTGGATCAAGGTTGGAGAAACGGCAGCGAAGGGCAAGTTGCTCGCTCTTGTCTTAACGCTGGGATCCACGGTGGCAGGTTCGGTCCGATAGATCAACATGCGAACGGTTCTTGAAACCAAGTCGGACGGGAAGAAGAAGGACGGCGCGGCCCATTCGGACGCCTCTTCGCCGGGAGTTGCCGTCTGCACAGGCAAACTCGGGACTCAGTAAGATGCAAGCAGCTCTTGAAACCAAATCGGAAGAGAAAAAAGCGTCCTCCGGGTCCGCTCCGGATTCTTTCTCGGAAATCGCGCCGCGCCCGGGTGAGCTGGGCGCTTCGGCGGGCTTGCCTCTGTTTCTGCGGGGACGAGTACAGACCAAGCTGGTGGTCGGCGCACCCGACGATCCCTTGGAGAGAGAGGCGGACAGAGTCGCCGAGCGTGCTGCACATGGAGGCAACGCATTTTCACCGCTTGGCCGCGCACATACACAAGTGCAGCGGAAATGCGCCGCCTGCGGCGGTGGGCGTGAAAAATGCCCAGCGTGCAAAGAAGAGGAAGACAAAGAGACCCGAGTCCAGGCGAAACCTGAAGGTAGTGCGGTCCAACTAGATACCGAATCCCCTTTATCGCTGAATGGATCCGGAGGCTCTCCGCTTTCTGAGAACGTCAGAGAGCGTGTTGAGCCTGTGTTGGGGGCCGACCTGGGTCATGTACGTGTTCATTCTGACGCATCGGCCCATAATGCTGCCCGTTCTATTGGGGCCAAGGCCTTCACTCATCAGAACCATATTTGGCTGGGTCCTAACCAGAGTAGTGACGACACCAAACTGATCGCGCACGAAGCGGCCCATGTAGTCCAACAAGGGGCCGCTCCAGGCACGACACCATCCATTCAACGCCAGCCGGAGGAGAATGCTCCCGCGCCCGAGGGTGAGGCGGGACCTGGGCAAGACGTCCCTTCTCGCGACGGCCAGATCGTGTTGCAGAAAGCCGCGCGTAAGCTGGACAAGTCCGGCCAAAAAGGGAAGTCTACGTCGGACCAGGATGGAACGGCCGGTAAGAAACCGGATCCTGCGGACCTGTCCAAGAAAAAGGCCGAGTTGGAACCGGAAGTAAAACCTCCTGTGGACCGTGCTGCACAGGCCAAGCCACACGTTGATCAGGCAGCTGGAAAAGTCAAGAAAGAAGTGCCGAAGCCTCCGCAAGCGGGAAAGGCGGACAAGCAGAAAGGTTCGGCACCGGAAAAGGGAGGAGCTAAAGGAGCAGGTGACCACGCCGCAGCGGCGGCAGGTCTGGCGAAACAGGCTTTTGCGGAAGCTAAAGCCGGACCGATACCTGACCTTCCACCGAAAGTCGAACCACCTAAGATGGATGTCCCTGTGGATGCCGGGGGAAAGCCGTTGCCGTCGAATCCGCGCGCGGACGCACAGATTCAGGGGTTGGCAAGCGCTGCCCAGATGTTACGGATGCAAGGTACGGCCCTGCGCCAGCGGGCTGCGCAGGAGCGCGGAAACGCCTCTGTCATTCGCGGCAACATGCAGGTTGCTCGTGGTGGGGTCGCCCAAGCGGAAGGTGGCGTGGCGCAGTCGCAGGATCACCTTGCCTACCGCAGAGAAGTAGTTGGCACGGCCAAAGGCGCTTTGAAGGTTTCGGAGCAGAAGGCGGAGAAAGTCGCAACGGAAGCGCCGAAATATGCCGCTAAGGCCGATGCGGGGAAAAAGAAGACAGGTCCAATGTCCACCGAGGCCAAAGGCCTCTCTGCCCAAAACTCCGCCGCCGTCCCTGATGACGCGGACGCGGCGGCCAAGTCGCAGGAGCAGGGACAAAAGCTCAATAGCGTTGGTTCCGACATTGGGAGCATGGACGACGCTATTACACAGACCAAGACCAGGGCCGAGGGTTTGACCCAGGAGGCTGCGGACGCCAAACAATCCAACGAGCAGACCAAACAGAAAATTGATGGCACGGAAGGGACTCTGGCTGCAACCGAAGGAAAACTGAGTCAAATGAAAGGCCAGAACGCCACGGCAAGGGCCCGGCTCGCCGGACTTGAAGCCGGGCCGGCCCAAGTGCTGGCGGCCTCCAATGCGTTGGACCAGCAAGGGATGCAACTGGTTCAGGCTTCGTTTGATCTTGAACAACGGTTGCATCAGACGCAACAAAATTATCTCGATGGGATGCGGAGCGTTCCTGCTTCAAAACGGCGTATGGCGCAGAAAAATAACGGTGGCCCCTCGGTACTGGTCCAGCGCCAGCTGGAGCCAGCAGGCCGGATCAATCTTGATCTCTCCGGAAAACTCGCCGGTGCTGCGCCCTCCTGGCTTACGGGAGAAGAGCAGCAAACCGAGGTGCAACGTGCCGAGGCCAAGGCCAAAGAAGATAAACGAAAGAATGATGAGATTGCGGAGATCAACGCTCAGGCCAAGGGTGACTTCAACAACTTGACCGCTGGAGACAAGGCGAGTATCGCGGTCAACCTCACGGTTCGCCACCTCTTCGACTCCGTGGGCAGCATTAAATGGGCTGATTTTGGCGGTCAATTGCTGCGCGGCCTGGTAGACCCGCGTGTGTCCCTCATGGGAATCGTGAGCGGACTGAGTATGGCCCTGTCCGGTATTGCAAATCTGGCCAGCGCCGAACAATGGAAGAAAGACCCCCTGGGTAATTTGCTTAAGTCTGCCGCGGACATCGCCACGGGTATCACCATTGTTCTGGGCGCGATCACTGGGTTGGCTATGGCGATCATCGTGATCATGGTTGCTGCGGCCATCTTGACCTTGGGTCTCCTTGGCCCGGCTGCCGCCGTAGTCGTCCCGTTCTGCGGCACCATCGTCAGCACGGTCGGCCCCTGGACCATAACTGCGGCCGGAATTGCGCTGGAGCTGCAGGCCCTGGTCTTCATCAAGGACCTCATTGACGCCGCCACGGCGTCCTCCGCCAAGGAATTGCAAAAGCAAGGTGATGCCATGACCGAGGATGCAAAAAATGCAGGCAACATGGCAATGCAGATCGGGCTGGCGGCAGTAGGTGAAATTGGTGGCGAAGCTCTTGCTTCCACGAAATTTGGTCAGGCCTTGGGCGCCGAGATGAAGGGTATCGGAGAGGATTTCGGCATCATTAAATCAGAAGGGGCTCTTCCAGTAAGTGAAGGCGGCGCGCCGCCACCTGGCGAAGGGGGTGCCCCTCCAACGGAAGCGCCCAAACCCGTGGAAGGTCCGACAACAAGCGAGGCACCTAAGCCAACTGAAACAGCTAAACCAACGGAGGTACCAAAGCCAAGCGAGGCCCCTAAACCAACGGAAGCACCCAAGCCGACTGAAGCACCGAAGCCGACCGAAGCGCCCAAGCCAGCGGAACCTTTAAAGCCCGCTGGCGAGGGAGAAGGATCCCAGCCCGCAACAAAAGGAGGCACGGCAGAGCACGGCGAGACCGTTGCCAAAGAGCCTGCTGCCGATGGGCACGAGATCAGGGTCACGGAAGACGGAGAAGTGCTTCGCTGCACAGAGTGCAAGGTGTTAAGAGGTGAATACGCTAACGAACTCGAAAAGGCCGCTACCGATCCTGAAATGGCCAAAATCAAAGCCGAATTGGATGCGGCTGACCAAATAACCGACCCGGCAGCGAAGGCCAAAGCGGAAGCGGTAGTTGAGGAAAAGCTGGCGGCCGCACGCAAAGCCGCGGCAGAGACCGAAGGCCCGGCTCCAGCGGAGCCAACCGAACCTGAAGGGCCATCCAGAGATCCTCTGGATGATGATCCTTCTTTGGACGATGATAGTCGCGGTCGCGGAGAAACGCGACCGATGAAGCCGCCCGGACAGTCGGGCGGCAAGCAAAAGTTAGATCCATGGCTTAGAGAAAAGGGTCTGACTCCTAAAGAAATTCGGGAATTCAAGCGATGGCTGGAAAAAGGTCACGATATAGGTGAGCCGCATGAACATCTCAGACCTGGTTCACCAGCAGCCGAAGGAAAGCTCCAGGACTGGATGGACGAGACCGGCCGGACGCCCACATCCACGGCCTCAACGGGAGGGCAGGCCCCACCTCCAACCGAAGGCCCAAAACCAACGGAACCTTTAAAACCCACTGGCGAAGGAGAAGGGCCTGTGAGTGGGACAAAGGGAGATGCGGCAGAGCACGGCAAGACCGTCGCCAAAGAGCCTGGCGCCGACGGGCACGAGATCAGAGTCACGGAAGACGGAGAAGTGCTCCGCTGCACAGAGTGCAACATTTTGAGGAAGGAATACGCTAAAGAAATTGAGGACCTTAAAGGTCAAGCAAAGGAAGATTTGGAAGCTGAGATGAAAGCGGCGGATGAAAAGACTGATCCGGCGGAGAAAGCCAAAGCTGAAGCGGAGGTTGAGAAGAAACTGGCTGCTCTGCGAGAGGCATCGAAGGTTCCGTCGCCATCTGGAGAACCTCCGGCAAAATCTCCTGCACCCATGCCGGAAGTTGAGATCGAAGAGCATATTAATAGTGCGGGAAAGTCCGTTCAGCGGGGCCTTGTTGCCAATGAAGACGATCTGCTTCAAGTTGCTCAAGCCCATGCCGGTGAAGGGGGGTTGGATAAATGGACACAAACGAAAGAAAATTTCTGGGAAAGCCCCGACGGCATGCGCGAAATAGAGTGGAACCCTAAGGGTCATCCTCCGCCGATGAACGAAGGACCGCACGTTACAATAAGAGAGCGGCTCACGCCAAAGGGTAGGCAACAAGCAAAGATTAAATACTTCATAAAGGGACAGGAAGAATGGGCGGGGAAATGAGTCTACCGGCGGTTTCGCTTGCTGAAGCAGAAGCGACGCTGCGTTCTTTGGTCCCCCTGGCAGGCTCTCGGCAAAAATACGCTTTCGATCCGGACGATGTTCGTCGCGCTGCCCTTGGGCAGGGCGCGATAGATAATGTTTGGCCGATAAGTGGTGTTGAAGATCGAAGTGATTCGGAACTATTGACTGAGCTAATGGCATCCCTGGATGTTGAACACGAACCAGTGGTTATTGTTCCAGGTGATTCATTCAGACCTAGCAGCGACTTGTTCCGTAAAGCGCTGTCGTTGGATGGTAGCCAATTGCAAGAATTTGTTCGGGACTATCATGCTCGGACGGGACGTTACATCTTCGATGGTGACACGATTTTTCTATTTCCAAAAAGCCGGCAAATTGTAATGCTCCATCACGAAGGGTTCGGGATAAGGTTAAAGATGTGAAGACAGGCGGGTTGCACCTACTCTGGGACCGCTCTGGAGTGAAAAAACTGCGCATCCCGAATAAACCTGTAAGCTGTGTACTCAGATAATGTCCAGACGCCGCATTGACTTAAAGCAACGGCCGCTATGGCAGCAATATTTGATAGCCATCGTTGTTGCTGCTGGAGTTTTCGCTCTTGCATGGCGTGTTGGGCGCAACCGCCCATCTCCCCTGTGGATCAAAATCCTGATCCCCGTCTGGAAGTGGGTAGGTGTTGCCGTGCTCTTCTTCTTCATTGCAAGATGGCTGTTCATGAAATTACGGAACATAGGGAAATAGTGGAAGGGAAGCAGAACGCATATAAAGAAAGTAAAGCACTTACAGATCAAGCTTCTCGGGACGAATGGGTTTGCGCGCAACCCAGGTTTTTGGGGCGGAGCGCTTGAAAGAGGTCTGCGCATCAATTCTAGGCCAGGTCTAACGCTGCCTGAAATCGCAACGAGGCATACACGCCTGATGCACTTGAGAAGAAAGAAAGATAGGGGCCAGAGGATATTCTACGGGTCCAATGAGTTATTGAATCCCCGGACCCATCAGATATAAAATCTGCGCTGCGATTCGTAACGCGAGAGCAGGCCCGTATTGCCAAGCATATTTGCAGGGAACGTACCGCGGCAGAGGTCTTTGCGAGATAGACCATCTCACTCCCCAGTGCGGCAGAAAGAAATGGGTGCCCAGGCGGGGCTGCCGTTGTTCGTTCAGCGGATGGCACGCGGTTCCGGACATTCTTCTGCGCCGCAATCTGGGATGCTCACCTTCGGCCAGCATTTACGACGCGCCAGTTCTGGAGGCGCATCCCTTGAACCGGCGGCGCGCACGCACTTGGAAGAGCACCTCAACACCGATTTGTCCTCGGTGCGTGTGCACACCGATAAAGAGTCAGATCATCTGGCCCGTTCTGTGCACGCAAATGCTTTCACCAGCGGTTCGCACATCTTTTTCCGGGAAGGGGCCTGGGGGCCTCATACAAGTGCGGGGCTTCAAACCCTGGCCCATGAAGCTGTTCATGTGAAGCAGCAGTCTGCCGGGCCGGTTGCTGGAGTGCCTGTTGCTCCAGGCGTCAAAGTTAGCCAGCCGTCAGATGGTTTTGAGCAGGAAGCTGAAGGCGTGGCAAAACGGGCTTCAGCCGGTACCGGCCCTCAATATTTCTCTGGTGGCCAAGCCAACCGGGAGAGTGGCGGAGTGCGCGAGCAATCCGCAGGTCAGGGACAGACCGGGATCTCAATCCAGCGCGAACCCAAAGGCCCTGATCCTGTTCAGCCGCAGGGCCAAGCTCCCGCACAGCAGGCTTCCACTGATCCTCAATTCATCTTGATGAATCCCGGACTCGAAACTGATCCGGGATTGCGCAACGCCATGCAGTTACTGCAGCGCTACGCGCCCACCGTAAGAGTAAGCGACATCCAGTTCCGGGTGATGGACGAAGCCAACCGGGGCACTTATTTAGGGGCCTCTTTGCAGGAGAATGGTCGTTCCTTCTGGGAGGGCAATGTGCCGGTAATAGAACTTCCGGCTTCCATGCATGAGACCCTTTCCCAGCACGTGAAAGGAACGGCGCCGGTAAGTGAAGTACATGCCGTGCTTCGGACAATAGGACATGAGATGTACCACCTGATGCGTGGACGCACCGGCAACCAATCCAACCCTATTCAGCCGGTCTATGACGCTGAAGCCATCAAGCAGATGGAAAATGTGCACCAGAACTGGCTTCGTTTTGTGCAGGATCCCGCAGGCAAGAAAACGCTTGGCATCCCCACAAACCTGAAGATCGATAAGTGGGAGGACATCCCCGAGGCCCAGCGAAAATCGATCGATACCGGCGCCACGCAGACCAGTGCGATTCAAGGGCTTTATGAGCAAAGCGCGTACCTGGTCGAAGAGATTTACGTGCGCATTGAAGAGCTTTCTTATCTGCGCGTGCAACAGCAAAATGAGGCTTCAGGCAAAGGGCCGTCGCAAGGGGAAATCCGCGAAATCGCCCATCTGGTTTATTTCTTCAATAATTTGCTGGAGAGTGCCGCGCAAAGCGGAAGCAGTTTAGTCACTCCACAATTGCTGGCGCAGACCCATACCGCCATGCTTGCTTACCTGCGCAAGCGTTACCCGAATTCCCGAAATGCTGGTCTTGATTCGTATGAAGTCGTCTTCTATCTAAGCGCGCTCAACGGCGGCCTGCCTCCACTCTATGGCGGCGATGGCAAATTGGTCTCCCTTGCCCCGCCAGGCGCGCGTGTGCCTTGAAACCTTCGACGCGTTGCGGAACCTGCAAGTTTCTATGAGGATGCCGAATCAGCTGCTCTCCTCGGGCCGGTACTGGTTCGAAGCGATCTGATATTTCTGCAGCAGCCGTTGAAAACTTCGGCGCTCCTTCCCGGCGGCCCTGGCCGCTTGGCTTACGTTTCCTTGATGGGTCGACATCAATTGCGCCAGATAGTTTCGTTCGAAGCGTTCCACAGCCAGCGCCTTCGCCGCGCGCAGGTTCGTGGACTCCCGTTCCGCCAGCTCCAGCGTCGGCTTTTGGATATCAATGTCGTCTGCCTCCAGCCGGTTGCTGGAGCACAGCAGAGTCGACCGGTGGATCACGCTTTCCAGTTCGCGGACATTGCCTGGCCAGGAGTATGAGCTCAATTTGTGCATGGCTTTGGGACTGATTTCCCTGACTTTCTTCCCGTGCCGTTCACCGTAGAGATGTAGGAAATAGCGGGCCAGCAGCGGAATGTCGTCAGCCCGCTCGCTGAGTTGAGGGATTGTAAGCCGCAGGATGTTAAGACGATGGTAGAGGTCTTCGCGAAACTGCTTGCTCTCAATGCGCGCCCGCAGGTTGGCGTTGGTGGCGGCCAGAATGCGCGCCTTGCTCGTGTGCATGCGCGGCGACCCCACCGGACGGTATTCGTGCTCCTGCAGCACCCTGAGCAGCTTCACCTGCGCCGAAAGGCTGAGCGCGTCGATCTCATCCAGAAACAAGGTCCCGTCTTCGGCATAGGGCAGCAGTCCCATGCCCGAAGCGGCGGCATCCGTATAGGCGCCTTTTACATGCCCAAAGAGCTCGTTCTCAATCAGGTTTTCGGGCAGGCTCCCGCAGTTCACAGGCACAAAAGGTTTGCTCCTGCGGGGACTCAGGTAGTGGATCGCCCGCGCAAAAAGCTCCTTGCCGGTCCCCGTCGGGCCTTCAATCAAGCAGGTGCAGTCAGACGTCGCAATGCTGGGGACTTTTTCCAGCGCCTGCCGAAACAGAAACGACTCGCCCAAAAATCCGCTGAACCGTGGGCCTTTCCGGAAGTCGTCCCACTCCGGTTTGGGCGGGATGGCCTTAACCTCCCCAAGGAAGCGTCTCATGCGCAGACTAAGGTCCACCGGACGAAAAGGACAGCAGAGGTGGTCGTCCAGCTCCTCAATTAAAGAGTGTGGAACGTCTCTGTCCTCGCTGATCCGGCAAAGGATTCCCAGAAACGGCGTCTGAGGAAAATCCTTTCGCAAGGTCTTAACGCGGAAATCCATCTCCACCGCGTTCCCCGAGCGTACCAGAACCAAACTGGGGTGCGGAACTGGCTCAAGCTTCCGGTCAGATGCCAGATCATGCAGCTCGATGGCAACACCGCGAAACGACTCGGATAGCGCGTCGACCAACTGGTTACATGGCAAATGCGAACAGCCATTGTCTCTGGCCGTTAAGATGAGGAGCCGATGGGCAAACATCTCCACCTCACTTCAGGGTCATAATACAAATTGAGTTAAGGCCGGACAGCTCTTCAGGAATGCCCTTTGGACATCGGAGGGGTTGCCGGGAAAAGTTTACTTCTAACGATTTTACAAAAACCAATATATGCCACATCCTGTGTTCATTTGAGGCTGTCCAAGTGAAGCGTTAGATAATTAGACGTAAAGAAAAGCGTCGATCCTTTTGAATTGGTAAAAACTAATTTTTATTGCGCGGGCAAGCGAACCTCGATTGGATATAGCAAAGCTAAATTGCTGATGCATCACGTGCTTACGAACTCACGAACTAGAATTCAACGCCTGGACATTTTCGATAAAGTGATCGCATATTAAAGTCCTCTAAGCCAATTTTCCCCGTTACATTGGTCATCTATGCCAAATTTCCTAATACGGGAAGCGGAGCCTCTAGTAGGCTGCAATCGGCGCAGATTTCAAGCTTCTTGAATCTGCGCCGAGAAACCCTTCCCGTTTGGTCAAATAAGTCGAACGGACTAAAAAGACACGGGTTGTGATGCGTACCTTATTTGTCGAGATGACCGATCCAGGCTGGGTGGCCCCGGCGTTCCAGTCTTCGAGTCGTAGGGATCATAGCGTCGCTTTGGACGCCAGACTTGCCTGACGGAGACAAGTACTAAAAGCAGATACTTCATATTTCAGTCACTCTAGACTGAGCAGTAACCAACCGGCGCTTGACTTGTCGGCCGTACGAGGTGGAAAGATTGTGACCGATTCCGTCTGGTTGTCCGTTCCTATAGCTGTGAGTTCAAAGCGTAGCCGCCAGAGCTTGGAGGGAAAGCGCGACCGCCGAATCTGATACTCGCGAACACGCGTTGGCAGGAAAGTGCGTTTCTCGAACGAATCGACGCGCGAAACATTGGCCGTCCAGTCATGGTTATTCCACCACGCCCAATCGGGGAATCCTTCCGGGTTGAGTTGCCGCTCACCGAGTTTCGCGGACGCGTGCAAGTCATAGATCTCTCCCTCAGTGGGGGACAAATAGAGATCAACGATGCCGGAAGGTGAATGGGTATATTCGAAGGCGATGTAAACGAATTCAGTCGAGCGTTGGATATAGACATGGGCAACGCCCGGAACTTCGATACGTGTGGAATCTTGCCATTCTCCCTTGGAGAGCACACCATCGATCATGACTATCGACGAGGTGTGCGGCGCCCGAATCTGGAGGTTGGAAGCGGCAGCAACTTGTAACACGAACAGGATCGTCAGAGACGGTAGCGTCTTCATTCCTTGGCCAACTCCGATCCAAAACAGGATACCGGCCATCGAGTCGGCGATGTGATAATACATAAGTCACAAGCGTTCGCAATGTTGGCCGGCCCAGTTCCTGCGGTTTCTAGCGTGATACTCGCGGCTGTGGCTCATGTGCGTTGGAATTCGCTGTTCGGGCCGCCGCGATCCTAGGGACTCAGCACGGTGCAACAGACAAAACAGCTCCGGTGCCGAGCAGAATTCAAAGACGTGCTGCAAGTTGGTCAGTTCAAGAATCTCATCAACATTCTTTGTGACATTCATCAGCTTAAACCGGATTGCGCGGGAACCAGCCCACTCCCGCAGTCCGAGCAACACTCCCAATCCACCCGCATCAATGCGGTCAACGTGAGCCACATCAAGGAACACGATCCTGGCCTTGGGTTGGCTGAGTACCGCGTTGCGCAAGGACGAGTAGGCGTCGCCCATCACAATTCTGCCCTCACAGGAGAGGACGCTGGCGTCCCCCAATTGCTGAACCGTCACCCTCAACATAAACATCTCCTTTCGATCATTGTCAGGGGGCTTCGCTCGAAGCTGGACCGGCGTAATATCGGTCGCCCGAAACTCCCTGTACTTGTATGACGAATGGGCAGCTCTTAGATCGACAGACTCTCCATCTTTTTTTGCTGTTTTGCACGACCTGGATGGACGATGGACTGCTCGGGGATTCTTTCAGGATGGAAAGAACGACGGCCAGAAGCAGAATTTCGTGACCTTTTCACGATCGCGTTCAAATAGCCGGCACTCTTTAGGAATCGGGAAATTGCCTCGTCGAGCTCACCTCATGCGTTGTGTTGCCTCGCTGTTTCGAGCAGCCGATTAAGGGTCTCAACGTCCCTGAGGGTGACATACTGACCGATGTCGCGCTCAAAGTGCCCTGTTGCAGGCCGGACACTACTTGCCCCGGCCGATCGCCTGTTGGGCAATATTGTCACGGATTTCGAGCAGTTCATGCCACGAGGTTGGTCCTTCGCTGCCGGCGGCATAGTTGGGGAAGTCCGGCGCCGGCAAATGCGCCCACGCTTCTTCGATCGGCGTAATGATGCGCCATTCCGCCTCTACTTCGTCTCGGCGCGTAAATAGCGTTGCGTCGCCACGCATCGAGTCAAGCAGCAGCGTTTCGTACGCAACCGGCCCCTTCGACTCAAAGCTCCCTTGATAGGAGAAGTTGGCTTGAACCGTTACCGTCCGCAGCTGCGTTCCCGGTCGCTTCGCGTCGAATGCGATCGAGATGCCCTCGTCCGGCTGAATGCTGATTGTGATGACATTCGGATCAATCACCGAAGACGTGCCGGCAAACAACGCCTGTGGCGTCGGTTTGAGATGCACGCGGATTTGCGTCAGCTGTCGTGCAAGACGCTTCCCAGTCCGGATGTAAAAAGGAACTCCGGCCCAACGCCAGTTCTCAATGTGAAACTTTACCGCTGCGTAGGTCTCGGCTGTTGAGCTGGGATTCACTCCCGGCTCTTGCCGGTAGCCTGGCACCGAATTTCCGTCAATCGCCCCAGGACCATACTGCCCTCGAGCGGTGAATCGTGCGACATCCTCGACGCTCATCGGCCGAATGGATCGAAACACCTGCACCTTCTGTTCACGCACCGAATCCGCATCAAACGCTACCGGCGGCTCCATCGCGGTCAGCGCCAGCAACTGAAGCAGGTGGTTTGCCACCATATCGCGCAGGGCACCCGTCTCTTCATAGAATGCCGCGCGGTTTTCGACTCCCACTGTTTCAGCCGCCGTGATCTCCACATGGTCGATGTAGTTCCGGTTCCACACCGGTTCGAAGAGCGAGTTGCTGAAGCGGAATACCAGGATGTTCTGCACCGTCTCTTTGCCGAGATAGTGGTCAATCCGGTACACCGCGTTCTCGTCGAACACGCCCCGCACAACGTCATTCAGTGCATGGGCCGATTCCAGGTCCCTCCCGAACGGCTTCTCCAGAACAATTCGCGTCCAGCCACGGTCGCGGCGGCTCAGTCCAACCGCTCCCAAACCTTCAATGATGGGTCCCGCTACTGACGCGGGCGTCGACACATAGAACAAATGATTTGGGCTTGATCCATTCTTCTCCATCTCCTCCAGGCGAATGCGCAACTGCGGATAGAAATTCGGATCGGTGATGTCGCCCACCATGTAGTGCAGCCGCCTTTCAAAGTCTGTCCATCCAGGCTCGCTGAAGTCGCGTGTGTCTTTCGACTTGGCGGCTGCTTCCCCCGTCTTCTTGCGAAACTCTTCAGAACTCATCGGTGTGCGGCCAATCCCGAGAACTTCGAACTGAGGGTTCATGCAGCCCACACATGACAGGTTGTAGAGGCCCGGGATCAGCTTTCGCTTCGTCAGATCGCCCGAAGCTCCAAAAATGATCAGGACACACGAATCTCCAGTTGGCAACGGTTCTCGCGACAGCTTCTCGAGCGGAGTGGCTTCGATAATCGTAGACATAAACGCCTCTCCCTAATAGATGCTCTCTCTATGGACTCCGGATCGGAAATTGACACACCTTAGTTCGTCGAGCTCTCCGCAGCATTCTTTTGGCTACACATTCGTCGACTTTCTTTAGCATAATCAACAACGGCCCGCGTTCTTCACCCCACATTTCGTCACAAGGGTTTTTCCCACATCGCACATTGCGGTCGAGAATACTCGGCAAATTCGATGAACTGCGGTGGAAGATCCGACGGGTATCTGGCTCAGCACGGGAGCTGATCAGGGAGGTACACTGGCTGTATCGCTCAAAGGGGTCGTTTCCGAACGCGTCGAGGGGATGTTCCCGTGTTCCACCTCACGGCAATTGCTGGTTGTTTCTTGTGCGATATTTCTGGCATCTGCTAATAGGTGGATTGTTTATGGCAGATGGCAAAACGTCAACGAACCTCCTTTCGCGCAGCAAGGCACCACTGTTCCCGCAACTCCACCGGCGGATGCGTCCCAAGTTCAACAGGAAATTCGCGAGATCGAAGCCACACTTGCGAAGCTCCCAGATCGCGGTCTGCCGAAGCGCCGGCTAGAGGAGGCTCTTCACCCGCCCCGCTAATCGCTTGGGTGCGATCAATGTGTAGCTGCCCAACAGAAGTTCCCTCACTTCGTCCCAATCGATTTTGCCCGCGTCCAACCGCAGCGCGACCCAGCCCTTCGATGCGATGTAAGCGGGAAGATAAAATCTGCCTGGGTGGGCCGCAGCCAGGGCCTTGTTGTCGCCGG
>Ga0210400_10001889_pt1 | contig 20276 bp, 14 predicted proteins | sample IncBWH26MmetaG_FD_155456 | JGI IMG/M metagenome (GOLD analysis project Ga0210400, IMG submission 155456) | Forest soil microbial communities from Barre Woods Harvard Forest LTER site, Petersham, Massachusetts, United States - Inc-BW-H-26-M | ecosystem: Environmental > Terrestrial > Soil >...
GTTGCGTCGAGCTGCCCGAGAAAGGAGCCCAGGACCGCGACCGATGTGATCTTCCACACCAACGGGTCAAGCCGAACGGTGTCGCTGGAGTTCTCAGGCATAAGCGGCTAGGACCTCACCGGTGGTCCGGACTCGCGTGAGACGAGGGAAGATCTCTTCAAACGCGTAGCGGTGTTGTTCGGCGTCCTGGGCGGAGCAGGCGTCTTCGACCAGCACAAAGGCAAATCCCAGTCCGGTGCCCTGCCGCGCGGTGGATTCGACCCCTGCATTGGTAGAAATGCCGGTCAAGACGACCGTGTCGATCCCGCGGTTCTTCAGCTGCTGCTCCAGGTCAGTGCCGGCGAAGGCGCCCCAATGACGCTTGGTAATGAGGATGTCGCCGGGCTGGAAACCCGCGGAAGGAGCGATCTCCGACGCTGCGGCAGGCAGCGGCTTATCGCCCAGGTTGTGCGGCTGGTCGACGGGGAGCTTCATGAAGTCGTTGAGATCGACGCGCACGTAGACGACGGGAGCGCCATGTGCGCGAAAAACTTCAGCAAGTTTTTTGGAGTTTTCGACGACTTCTGCCGCAGTATGCGGCACGGAGTTCATGCCGACGATGGCATTCTGGAGATCGATGAGGACAAGTGCGGTCTTTTTAGGGTCGAGCTGGAGTTCTGCCATGGTTCCTCTTTGTTGAAAAAATGTTTAAAAATCGAGGATAGCCTCGAGTTCTATGGATTTATAATACGAGGATGTCCTCGATTTCGTCAAATCCCATTCGCGTCGCTCCGCAGCAGGAGCGCTCGGCGCGCCGGCTGGCGGGTTTTCTGGAAGCGGCAGCGGAGCTCTTTCTCGAAGTCGGCTACGAAGCAGCCACGATGACAGCGGTCGCCGAGCGAAGCGGGTCTTCTATTGGCGCGCTCTACAACTACTTTCCGGATAAACAGTCCATCGCGTTCACCCTGCTAAATCAATATTCGCAAGGGATGGAGGCGCATTGGAAGCCGCTGATGGAGCAGGCGGAGTTACTCACCCATGCGGAGTTCGCCGATCTGTTCATCGAGCGCATCACTCAATTCGTCCAGGAGCGTCCCGCTTATCTGAGCCTGCTGGCCGCGCCAATCCGCTTTCGCCGCGACCCTGCTGCCCGAAGGGCTTCACGAATCGCAATCGCAAATGCCTTTCAGGCAAAAAATCCGTCGCTTTCGAAGGAACAGTCTCTACTCGCTGCAAACGTATCCCTCCAGTTAGTCAGAGGCATGATGACGCTCTATGGGGAAGCAGATCTCAAAGGGAAAGTCCTGGTTGTGGCTGAATTCAAAAAGGTGCTGACGTTGTATCTGGGAAGTGTCTTGTCCGATGATGGGCACCGGCGAGGTAAGACGAAACTTTAGCGTTGGGCCAACCATCGCGTATGCGCACACTGGTTGGTATCCGTAAGTCTTCGTGCTGTACCTGAATCGCCCCGTACGTCGATATTTACTGGCTCCTGGCAATGAGCTCACTGATTATGTTTGTGGCTTCATTTCTGCTGAAACGAAATGAACCTGGCAAAGGTGCGAAGGTCTCGGTTCACTAAGGTACAAGATGCTCCGCTTGGACTCCGAATCGAACCGTGGCATATGGTGAAAAAGTGCGACCGTCCATCGCCGTTCGTCATCTTTACTTGTTGAAGAAAGCTCGTGACACGGTTCCGAGAATCGCACTGCCTGGGAAGTCTATGAATTCAGTACAGCAGTTCGCGCCAGCAACGGATACCCAAAGACTCGGAACGCTGTTTCGCATCTTCGAGGCTTTCTCCGCTTGTGGAGAGCCGGATGAGTTGGCACGAGCCCTTGCTGAACAGTTGCGCGATCTCATCAGTTTCGACCATCTCCACGCGCTCATCTTTAAGGAAAATTCCAACGAAATCGAATGGCAAGGCTGGGGAACGGAGGCGATCGCCTTACCCCATCTCCCGGTCGAGGAGACATCAAATTGGCGCGTTTTCAGTACCCAGGAACCCCTGCACGTCGCCGACTGGGACGCGGATGGCAACTTCCCGCAGTTGAAACGCCTTCTGGAAAATGAGGGTTACACGATCGGTTCTGTCATTCGCGTGCCATTGACCACGCCGCACCGGCGGTTAGGTACATTGGGTATCGCCAGCCGTGATCGCAATGCCTACGGTGCGGAGGATGTCTGCTTCTTGCAGTTGGTTTCGCGTGGTGTTGCCCTGGCCATCGATGATGTTCTTAATCTGCGGAAATCTCAAGCGGCGCGATCGAAAGTGGAACGCCAAAATACTCGGCTCAGACTGCTCCTTGATATGACGAACCGGATTACCTCGAACCTCGATCTAGCCGACCTATTGCGTACAGTCTCAGGGAGGGTTCGACTCGTCATGGAGTCCGATCTCGTGGCCATTAGCTTGCTGGATTCGGAAAGCGGTCAATTTCGAATTTGCGCGCTTGATTTCCCGAACGGTAAGGGGTTCGTGCATGAGGAACTGGTCACTTCTCACGACGGAGTTACTAAGAGAGCTTTTGAAACGCTCAAGCCGGTGATTGTGAACCAGTTTGACCCGGTGGATTTTGGTCCCGAGGCCTCTGAGATCGTAATCGGTGAAGGACTGAAAACTTTCTGCGTTATTCCTCTGATCAATCGCGGACGTGCTCTTGGTGTACTCTGTCTCGCTCGGAAGAAAGAAAACTCGTTCTGCGAGCACGATGCGGAGTTTCTTACTGAGGTAACAGGCCAAGTCGCAATCGCCATTGAAAATGCCCTTGCCTACCGCGAGATCTCCGAACTGAAAGACAAACTTGCCCACGAAAAGTTGTATCTCGAAGAAGAGATTCGCAGCGAGCTGAATTTTGAGCACATCATTGGAAGCAGCCCAGCCCTGAAGAAGGTTTTGGAATTGGTGGAGACGGTCGCCTCCAGCGATTCTACTGTGCTGCTGCTGGGCGATACGGGTACGGGAAAGGAGTTGATCGCCCGCGCTATTCACGACCACAGCCGGCGTAAGGACCGCACCTTTGTCAAACTCAATTGCGCTGCCATTCCGACCGGCCTGCTCGAAAGCGAATTGTTTGGGCATGAAAAGGGGGCGTTCACCGGCGCCATCAGCCAGAAGATCGGACGGCTGGAGCTCGCCCATCAGGGCACACTATTTCTGGATGAAGTGGGCGACATCCCGATTGAGATCCAGCCAAAGCTACTGCGTGCTCTGCAAGAGCAGGAATTCGAGCGCTTGGGGAGCACTCAAACGAGGAAAGTAAGCGTGCGGCTGGTTGCTGCGACCAACCGCGACTTGGAAAAGATGATCGCGGCGCGCGAATTTCGGAGCGATCTCTACTACCGCTTGAACGTATTCCCCATTCGCATCCCACCGTTGCGGGATCGGAGAGAAGATATCCCCTTACTGGTTCGCTTCTTTGTCCAGAAGCTCGCAGGGCGAATGCAAAAACACATCGAAAGGATTCCGGCTGCCGCGATGAAAACCTTGACGAATTGGGAGTGGCCAGGAAACATCCGGGAACTGGAGAATTTCATCGAGCGTGCCGTGATCCTCACGCGTGGGAAGACTCTCGAGGTTCCGATTCCCGAATTGCGCGAATCGGTCGTGGAGTCGCACGTGCCGAACCACAACGGCAACCAGGACGAAATTTCCAGAATTGTAAGACAAACGATCAGCGAAATCGGCAAGGAAAACTCGAGAAGCGAAGCCAAACAGCATGACGAGTCGGAGCGGCAGGAGATCATCCGTGTTCTGCGGGAGACAAAGGGTCGGGTTGCGGGCGCAAACGGCGCCGCGGTCCGGATGGCAATCAATCGGACTACACTGATTTCTCGTATCAAAAAGCTCGGCATTAATCCCAGACTGTTTTCCTGACTGTACCTTTACCACCGATTCCGCCCATTCCTTGAACGCATCCCTCGAGTTCGCATTTCTAAGTGAGCGAGGCAAAATATTCGTCCCCAGTGTTCAGTGACTCACACGCGTTGAAACTACCGCCGTTGCGGTCTGACCAAGACCGCTTGACCTGCAATTCTCGATGTTGAAGAGCCCCTTCGTCAGTTTTGACACAGCAACACCGAGGGTTCCCACACGGCTTTGGAATGCAGGATCTTACCGCGCCCAAAGTTTGGCATACGAATTGCCGTTCGCTGAGGGGCAAAGAGGAGCGGCATGCTGAAGATTTCCATCGTTGATAGCCCTTCCGAGCGCCGGTTGATTCTTGAAGGAAAGCTGATCGCTCCTTGGGTTGCGGAGCTGAGGACCGCATGGAAAACCATCAACGAGGAGATCGAGGGGCGCGTTGTAGTGATTGACATGGGAAATGTAGCCATCATCAGCCAGGAGGGAGAGAATGTTCTCCTGGAATTGATGAATGCAGGAGCAAAGTTTCGTTGCAGCGGCGTGGTTACCAAGCACATGATCAAAGAACTCAGACGCAGAAGCAAGAGGGACTCGAGCAAAGCGGTCCGGAAAGAGCCTTCCCGTGTGCAAGACAATCAAGGACAAAAGTGAAATTGCTGTGCACAGGTCGGAGTTCTGAGCCGAAGCTCTCGGGATCCTCGCGAATGTGGCGTTATGCGGGCACTGTTGAAGCTAAATATCGACAGCTACAACATTTGTCATGCACCAACAATTTCATCTTTGAAATCCTCCTTGCATTTTCAGCCACTTGTGCAGATCTGATTCCCCGCGAGCATTGGCCCGGGGCTTGCACAGAGATTGTTCGCGACGCGGGGGGATGGGACTGGCTTCGGCTGGAGATTCGACATGATAAGCATGATAAGAACGATGACCCGAGTGAAGCGGATACCCGTGCTTGCGTTGTTCATTGTCTCCGCGATGGAGTTCATCCTGGAGCGCGCGGGGACAAATCTTGTGGTCGTGACGGGTGCACTTGCGATCTTGTTATGGGAAGCGTCGCGGAAGCTGTAGCTGCGGATGCGCGTCGCCAAAGCCCTTCCCCAATGGAAGTTCACGATCAAGCATTTGTAAAAACTCTACTCTTCCGGCGCAGAAATCCTGCAACTCTCAGCTGAGGTCGCGTTCATAGAAGTCAAGTCCCTGCCGCTCGACTCGATAGCGTTCGGTCTCTCAAGGAGCCTCAAGTGTGGAATTGTTTGCGTCCTAGGGTCAGGGCTAAGGATGTTTCTGCTATGCAAAGCGTGAAGTCTCTTATCACCGCCAGCACGGTGTTCTTGGTCGTGCTTCTGGTGACGCCGGCGCTGGCCGAGAAGGGTCAATCGGCGTACAAGCAGGGCACAGATTTGGAGGCGCGCCAGAATTACGAACGCGCCTACGAAGCCTACCAGAAAGCCTATGATGCGGATCCGCGGAACACCCGATATCGCGCGGCACTCACCCGAATCCGGTTCTTGGCCGCCGCATCAAAAGTGCACCGTGCGACGCTACTGCAGCAGGCGGGAAGCCTCGAAGAGGCTTTGGTATTGTTTGAACAAGCCCTGAGCATTGACCCATCCAGTCCCATCGCCTCACAGCAAGTGACAAATACTCGCAACATGATCCAACAAGCGGTGGGAAATCGTGCCGCGAATGTATCTCGGTCCGAACCCGGACTAAGCTCCGACATTTTGGATGCGCAAGGACCCGTGAAACTAAGCGGCATTTCCACTCTTCCAGTCACGCTGAAATTGTCGCAAGACGCCAAAGTCGTTTATCAAACCATTGGCAAGTTGGCTGGCGTTAACGTGCTTTTTGATCCGGACTTCGCCGCACGCCAGCTCAATATCGAACTGAACGGAGTCACATTGCAAGAGGCACTTGATCTGGTCGCCGCCGAATCGAAGACGTTCTGGAAGCCGATGACTCGCAATACGATTTTCGTGGCAGCAGACAATCCTGCGAAACGGAAGGAGCTGGAGGAAAATGTCATCAAGGCTTTTTATCTCTCAAACTTGTCGGCACCGACCGAGCTCCAGGACCTGGTGAACACTCTACGTTCCGTCCTCGATGTGAACCGCGTTCAGCAACTTGCTTCACAGGAAGCCATCGTGATCCGGGGAACGCCCGACCAGGTACTTCTGGCGGAAAAGATCATTGGCGATTTTGACAGGGCGTCCCCGGAAGTTGTTGTCGACTTCGCGTTGATGGAAGTGAGCCGCGATAAGGCGCATACCCTGGGCATAAGTCCACCCACCAGTGCCTCTGTCCAGTTGCAACCCAATATCAATACCAGTTCCAGCAGCAGTTCGAGCACGTCGACTAGCACGTCGAGTGCGAGCAGCAGTTCTGGTACTGGTCTCAACTTGAACTCCCTCGCCAACCTGAATGCGACCGACTTCGCGGCGACGATTTCGAGCGTCAACGCAACCGCCCTGTTTACTGACAGCAGCACTAAGATCATTCAGAATCCACAGATTCGATCTTTGGACGGTCAAAAGGCATCGCTCAAGATCGGCGAACGAGTGCCAGTTGCGACCGGCTCTTTCCAGTCGGGGATCAGCGGGCTCTCGGTAAGCGGACTCGTCAATACTCAATTTCAGTACATCGATGTCGGTGTGAATATTGACGTCACGCCACATATCCACCCCGACGGAGATGTCACTCTCAAGATTGCCCTCGACGTATCGTCGGTGATTAACAATGAGCCGATTGGCGGGATCACCGAACCTGTGATCGGTCAGCGGAAAGTGGAGCACGAAATTCGGTTAAAGGATGGCGAGGTGAGTCTGCTTGGCGGGATGCTGGAGCAGCAGAACATGCAGACTTTGACCGGTATTCCCGGGCTGTCCCAGATCCCAATCCTGAAGTATCTGTTTGGGCAAAAAAATACCGATGTGATGGATAGCGAAATCGTGTTTGCAGTGATTCCTCATATTATTCGGCGTAAAGATTTCAATGAGTTCAACGGCAGGACTCTCGATGTGGGAACGGGAAATTCTGTTCATCTGCGACACGCGCCGGCGACAATTGCAAGCGGAGAGTCTGACCAGGCCCTTGAGACTGTACCGGCAGCGAAGTCACTCGGTGGAACAGTTGCTGCATTGGAGCTTGATCCCACCGCAATCTCGGTCGTCAACGGTCGAACCTTCACCATCGATGTAGTTCTATCTGGTGGGCAAAATGTGCATGCTGTTCCCTTGCAGGTGATCTATGACAAGCAGGGTTTACAACTCCTGAATATTTCGAGCGGCAATTTCCTGTCTCAAGGAGAACAAATCGTCGCTTTGGTCCATCGGGAGGACCCGGCTAGTGGTGCCGTAGAGATCACAGCGTCTCGCCCACCTGGCTCGGAAGGAGTCTCGGGTCACGGCGTGGTAGCGACCCTGACCTTCCAGGCGAATGCCACTGGACGCTTCCCTGTGAAAATCACCAAGGCGGCTGTCGTGCAGCCTGACCAGCAGTTGACCGCCGCATCAGGCTCGGAGATTACCGTATCCGTGCAGTGATCGCGTTCATTCGCTGAACACTCACGTTTGTCTTTTGTCTGTAGATCCATTCCCACCGGCGAAGACTTAATCGCCGCCATGGCAACTTTGTGAAGCAGGATTCTTCCAAAAGGTCCACGCTTCGCTTCCGTGGCCACGATCATGACCGCGTGACCTGCAATCATCCGTGCTGTTGAGTGCCGCTTCGTCAATCTCGACATCATGACACTCGGTTTTCCCGCAGAGCTTCGGAACTCAGCGAGTTAACGGTTTCCACAATCTGGTATGCAAAGTGCATTCATGATGCGTGTGGTAGAGATGCACACCTGAATCCTGGACTCGCCCACGCGGGATTGTCTCCCGCCGCGGAATTGCCCTGTCAAAGAAGTGCGGGCGAGTGTAATCGCAACCTAATTCAAGGAGAAAATACAGATGGCAGTTAAGAATCGTGACGTGTCATTTCCAAGGGCCGCGTTCGTCGGCGTCCTATTATTAGTGTCCGCGCTAAGCGCGCACAGTCAATCAAATTTGTCCCGATCGGGCCAATGGCGAATCGCGGGCCAGAATCTGAACAACACCTGGAGCCAGCCGGCAGAACATTCCATCACTCCTGCCAACGTAAAAGGCCTGACACCAAAGTGGGTATTCACAACCGGGGGAGATGTTTCCGCCACTCCTACCGTCGATGGTGACGCGGTTTACTTTCCCGATTGGGGTGGCAATCTCTTCGCGGTCCAGAAAGACAGCGGCCGCCTCATCTGGTCTCACAAGATCTCCGATTACGATGGCGTTACCGGAGCTTTTTCTCGTGTCAGTCCCGCAATAGATAACGATCAGCTAATCATTGGAGACATTCTTAGTTCAAACGAAACGCACGCTGGCGCAAATGTAATCGCAGTCGACCGGAAAACTGGAGCACTCCGGTGGATTAAGCAGGTGGAGACCCATCCAGCGGCAATCATCACTGGATCCCCGGTTGTGTTCGATGGCGTGGCTTACATTGGCGTCTCTTCGAGCGAAGAGAGTCTGGCAACAAATCCCTCGTATCCCTGTTGCAGCTTTCGCGGCAGCGTCGTTGCGCTCGACGCGAAGAGCGGTGCAATCCTTTGGAAGACCTTCGACATGCCCGATAACCATGGGCAGACCAACCAATACAGCGGCGGCGCGGTTTGGCAACCACCCGCGATTGATCCCAAGCGCGGTACGCTCTTCATCGGCACGGGAAACAACTACACCGCTCCCGCGGATGTGGTCGCTTGCCAGAACGCAAATCCTGCCGCGGACTGCACTGCTCCCGACGATTTCTTCGACGCTGCTCTTGGCTTGGATTTAAAGACCGGGCACGTCAAGTGGTCAAAGAAGTTGCAGGGTTCTGATACTTGGACCGTAGCCTGTCTGACTTCTTCAGGACCCAACCCAAATTGTCCGGTACCGAGCAGCCCGGATTTCGATATGGGAGGAGCAGGACCTAACCTGGTTGGCAACGTCGTCGGCTTTGGCCAAAAGAGCGGCATCTATTGGGCGCTCAATCCCGATAACGGCAACATCGTTTGGAGCACACCCGTCGGACCAGGCAGTTCGCTGGGAGGCATCGAGTGGGGAACGGCTACTGACGGTAAGCGCATTTATGTCGCGATCGGGAATCACGATTTTCTCCCCTATACCCTGGTGCCCTCGGGACAGCAGATTACGTGGGGGGCATGGAGCGCTCTCGACGTCGCCACCGGGAAGATCCTTTGGCAGACGGCGGACCCCACTCCAGGCTCCATTGACACCGGTTCAGTGAGCGTTGCAAACGGCGTCATGTATGCGGGCTCTTACTCCGGGCAGATGTATGCATTCGATACCGCAACTGGAACAATCCTCTGGAATTTTGCGAGCGGTGGCACAGTAATTGATGGGCCATCGATCGTAGATGGCACCCTCTATTGGGGTTCCGGCTACCGGAATATCCCGCCGGGAATCGGAAACAACAAAGTGTACGCGTTTGATCTCGGCGGCTCGAAGCATTGAAGCGGAAACTACGCAAGCGGGCAAAAGTGATGGCTTGCACTTAACGTCATCGCTTACACATCGACGAGGTTCGATGTGATTATTGCCCGAATCCGACCTCAAATCCCTGAAACAAAAATGGGGTCTTCACAATAGTGGGCAGTATCTCGACTTGGTACTGCCCAAAAGTGAAGACCCTTGAATCAACTAGTCACGCAACGTGATGGAGGAAAGAAATGCATTTGAAGACTGTCTCTAGAATGTGCGCGCTGTGTACTCTTACGATTGCAGCCGTGCTTGCTTTCGGCGCGCCCGGACAGGCGCAAGCCTACAAACAAACCAACCTTGATTCAGACATTCAAGGACTCGCTCAAAACCCGCCCAACGGCCAGCCCGATACGCAGTTGGTGAACCCTTGGGGGCTTATTGCGAGTCCTACGAGTCCGTGGTGGATTTCGGACAACAACGGCGGTGTTTCGACTCTTGACGACGGACAGGGAGTGAAGCAGGGACTGGTAGTAAACATCCCCTCCCCAGTGAACGGGGTGGCGGGCACGCCAACGGGAATAGTCTTCTCGGGAGCCTCTGGGTTTACCTTCCAGGCGAAGGGCACTACGGCGAGTTCAGTCTTCACCTTCGTAACAGAAGATGGAACCATCGTAGCCTGGGGCCCGGGAATTAGTCCCGACCTTCCCAATGACGCATTCGTGGTGGTGGACAACTCCACGAATCCCACACCTGGCACCGGTGCCGTTTATAAGGGCGCGGCCATCGCACAGATGACGGCAGGTGGACCATTCTTCCTCTATGTCGCGAATATTCGTTCTGGGCGCATCGAGGTCTACGACACAAACTTCAAGCCCGTCAATCTTAGCGGCGACAAAGAAGGTGGCGACGCGTTTCTGGATCACGCAATCCCCAGGGGCTTTGCTCCGTTCAACGTGCAGGACGTCAACGGGAATTTGTACGTGACGTATGCCAAACAGAATGCGACGAAGCATGACGACTTCGATTTCCCTGGCTTTGGATTCGTGGACAAATTCTCACCCACAGGCAAACTGCTGCAACGGCTGGAGAATGGTCCATGGCTGAACGCACCGTGGGGTGTCGCACTGGCGCCGGCAAATTTTGGCTTCTTCAGCAACCACCTGCTGATCGGCAACGCCGGGAGCGGAGAAATCGCTGTTTACGACGCCAACAGTGGGCGCTTCGATGGTCTCCTCCGCGACGCCAACGGACATGCAATTCAAAACGATCGCTTGTGGGCGCTGCGCTTTGGCAACGATCAGGCAGCTGGACCCAGTAATTGGCTGTACTTCACCGCCGGTATCAGCGATGAGGCGCACGGACTGTTCGGCTTCTTTACCCCTGCGGATAAGAGCGCTCCGGAGTCCAGCGGCGACGATCGCTAATCCAGAACCCACATCGGGTGGTCGAGGTCGCACCCGATCAAAACCATCGAAGTACGACTTGAATATAAAAGGAAATGGAGTGTTAGCGCATGAATCGGAAATCGGCAATGGTAGTCAACCCAAGCAGCTCGGATCCTCTGACAACAGAACACGAACAAGACTCGCCCGCACAAGGCGTCGCAAACCGGCGCTCATTCTTAAAGAAGAGTCTGGTAGCTGGAGCCTTAGCAACGGCGGGCGCGGGGGTCTTGTCGAAGGTACCAAGTGCCTTCGGTGAAACTCAAACTCGTAGCGGTTCACTCACAAAAGGCGATGCTGCCATCCTGCGGTTCCTGGCCGCCGCTGAGATCATCGAGAGTGATCTCTGGCTACAGTACCAGGAACTCGGAGGAGTGCAGGATGACGAGGTCGCTCAACTGGCCAGTAAACTGATTCCCGGCTACCCTTCACGGGCAACCGGCGGAAACGCGTTGTATATGCAGGACCTGCTGCCGCTTGACAGCGATATGTCGCAATACATTCATGACAACACCGAAGATGAATTGACGCACGAGGTGTTCATCAACAGCTACCTCGCCTCAAAGGGCGCTCCGACCGTCGATCTTGACCAATTCCGAACATTACCAGGCAGCAAGGCGACAGGTGCAAATCAGTTCGGTCGACTCACGAATCTGATGAAACTCACTGTCGATACTTCCTGGTGGACACGATACCGCAGCCGCAACAAGAATCCGGATTTCGGCGACACATTTCCGCAGGCGATCCCGTCATTAGCCGTCGGGCAACACCCAGCAATTCCACGGACTGATAACGATGCAAGCGACTCCAATTTCTTTCAAGCGATCGTAAATACCGCCGGGTTTCATTTTGCCTTCATCGAGCAAGGAGGGAGCAGCCTCTACCCTCAACTCGCACAACGAGTCAGCAATGTGGAAGTTCTACGCATCCTCCTCAGTATCGGCGGAGTAGAGATTGCCCACTTCCAGACCTGGCACGACAAGGCCGGCAATGCACCACCCTTAACCAATGTCGTTGATCCGGTGACCGGGGAAAAGGTGACCTTTCCGGACCTGAACTCTCCTCCGTTTGGCGGAGAGGACTTTCAAACCAATCTGATTATGCCGGAGCCAACCGCATTCATCAGCAGAGATCTGCCGGCATGCTCCATCATCCGACCAACTGCAACGAGTGGGGCCGCAATGGGAGCCTTAGCGAGTCTCACAGCCGATGGCCTCTTCATCGGGCAATCGGCGGCATTTTTTGGATTCATGCGTGATCTCGCGGAAGCTGCGGACGCAGCTCGACACGAGGTGAATTGAACTTGCTGTCCAATCGTTCTTTCAGCGGGTGCCGTACCTGCCGTTAAGGCTTACAGCACCCGCCCTTTTTTTCAGTGTGACGTAAATTGTTTTCGAGGAGCAAAAGCTAAAGATGTTTGGATCCCTGCCTGAGTGCGTCTTCGCGACCTGCACGGAGGTTACGTAGCAAACGCGCCACGCTAGTCCGACCTTCAAGGAGTGGTATGGCAGGCTAACGATAAAAGTAAGTTATATTTCATTACAAAATTTCCGGCGCGGCGAAGGCCTTGGCGTGCGTCGGCTCATTCAGAATCCGCATCGAATGAAATGAAGGGCGAAGGGCGTTGCATGATTGCATTAGGGCTGGTGCATGTGATTGAGCGGCATTCCGACGAACTCGCCGCTGAGTTGATCGCGAAACTGGAAACTTCTTCGCGCACCACCGATCTGCGCAAAGTACCGATCGAGGAATTGCGGCGAGGAATCCAGGACCTCTTGCGGCACTTGGGAGATTGGCTGATTACCAAGACGGGCCACGAGATCCAGAAGCGTTATTTTGAGCTCGGTGAGCGGCGTGCCTCTCAAGGAGTCGCGCTTTCCGACTTCTGCTGGGCAATTGCTCTCACCAAGGGACATCTCTGGGAATTCCTGCAGCGCCAGGGCGTCACGGGTAGCCCGATCGAGATTTATGGCGAGATGGAATTGCTGCGCCTATTGGACCAGTTCTTCGATCGCGCTTTGTGCTTTGCGGCCGAGGGCTATGAGCAATCCGTCCGTTGTACGATTGATTAAGCGCTTGATGCCTTAGTTGCCGGTAGCTGGATCGGGCATCGGCTAAACCAGAGCGACTTTATATAAGGCGACCAGTTTCGCCCAGGCACGCTCGGCTTCGGCCTTGTTATAGATGGGCGCGCCGTCGCGCATAGGCATATCTGGTACACACCAGCCATGCTGGGCTGAATACACTTCGATTTCGGCGGAAACCTTGGCGGCTGCAAAGGCCTGCTTCAGCTTATCTTTGGCATCCGGCTGACGTTCGTCGTCGTTCGACGCGATCCCGAAGTACATTCGTGCCTTGATCTTCGGCGCGAGCAAGTGTGGGCTATCCGGCTTATCGGTCACCAGGCCTCCGCCGTGGAATGATGCGCCCGCACCGATGCGATCGGGCAAAGATGCGGCGGTCCTCACCACCAGCGCCCCGCCCATGCAGTAACCCTGGGTTCCGATCTTCTTTGCCTTGTTCACTTCTTTTTGCAGATCGAGGAAGGCGATGTAAGCGGCGGCATCCTTTTCGGCGTTGCCGGGCGCGTTTACCGATGCCATCAGCGGCCGGAGCTTTGCCATGTCGTCGGCATTCTGAAAGTTGAACGTGGACGCATCCGTGAAGGGAGCTTTGGACACGCGGTAGAAGGGATTTGGCACGAGTACGGAATATCCCTCACCTTCAGAGGCAAGACGTCTCGCAATGGTGCGCATCGAGGGCCGCAAGCCGAATGCGTCGGGCCAGATCAATACTCCCGGATGGGAACCGGTTTTCGGACGAATAAAGGCGGCATCGCAGGTTCCGTCCGGAGTCTTGATCTCGACCTCAGTCTCGGCCACCTCAAAGCCCGCGGCCGCTGCCGGCTGCACCGTCGCAGCCAGGCTCGCGCCCACCAAGAGGGTTGCAAAGTCGCGCCGTGTAATGTCACCGGGATGGATGTCGTTCGTCGGTTGCTTTTTCTGGTTGTCTGTCATGGATTCTCCAGCAACGAGTTTATCGCTTTCGGGTGCTCGACCGCATCCTCGAAACGTCTGTTTGTAGAGGCTCGCATTTTTCTTGGTGTTGGGCGAAATCGACAATTTCGACTTTTGACACCAGCTCCTGAACGCTAGCCCCAATCGCCTTTCCATTGCAGCGAGTTAGCAACATACTCCGATGCCTTGCTCTGGCATCCCGGTTGCTTTGGCATCAGTTGGAGTCGCCCAGCAGGCTTCGATTGAGTTGTTTTATAGCAGCCAATTTCCATTGGGAGAAGATGCAATGTCGAGTCGAGCAATAATAATGTGGACCAATCCCGCCGACCAGAAGAAATGGTCGACTCCTTATTCGTGCACGCAAGCGGTTGTGGCTGTCGTATTTGTTGTGATGGCTGTCGCAGGCCTTCGCGCGCAAACCGCGACAACCGGAGCCATCGCCGGTGTTGTTACGGATCCAACAGCTGCAGTCATGTCTGGCGTCTCGATCACATTGAAGAATGCCGATACCGGCAGCTCCACATCTACTACCACCAATTCGCAAGGATCGTTCAATTTTCCTTTGCTACAACCTGGAAATTATTCAGTCTCGGCGACCGCAGCCGGATTTCAAGAGATCGTCAAGAATGTGACTGTGGCACTTGGAGCCAGCGTTACGGCGAACTTGCAACTGTCGATTTCTTCGCAGAGTCAGACGGTTGAAGTAACGGAAGAAGTGACGGGCGTTCAAACCCAGGACGCCAATCTTGAAACGAACTTTAATGCCCAGCAAATATCCGTCTTGCCAAATCCTGGGAATGATCTGAGCGCAGTCGCCCTGACCGCGCCCGGCGTGGTGATGAACACGACCGGCGGGTCAGTGTTTGGCGGGGGTAATTACGAGTTCTTCGGTTTGCCGTCGAATTCCAACGTGTTCACCTACGATGGCGCGAACGACAACGATCCCTACTTCAACATTAATAATAGCGGCGCGACCAATCTAACGCTGGGCCTGAATGATGTGCAGGAGACCAGTGTAGTGACCAACGGATATAGTGGCCAATTCGGTGGCCTGGCGGGAGCGAACATCAACTATGTCTCGAAGTCCGGCACCAATTCCTTCCACGGGAATGCGGAGTACTGGTGGAACGGACGCGCTCTGAACTCCAATAACTATTTCCGCAATCAGGCAAACGCCGTTGCTGGAAGCCAGGTCGATCCCCGCCCGTTCGTAAATGCCAATCAATATGCAGCCTCGATCGGCGGACCGATCCGGAAAAACAAATCCTTCTTCTTTGTCGACTATGAAGGCATTCGCCTGGTAATTCCGTCACTGTTCTCGGTTAACTTGCCGACCCAGCAGTTTGAAAATGCAGTGGTCGCCAACCTGAACACTGCGAGCCCCGCTTCCGTGCCTTTTTACAACCAGCTATTCGGAATCTGGAACGCGACTCCAGGCGCGGCAGGCGCTCAGAACACGCTCGCTGGAGGAGGTTGTTCGAACGTTACCAACCTGGCCGGAATCGCGTTTGGAGCAGGCAATCCGTGCGCCACACAGTTGCAGGGCGGCACCTCTCAGGCCACCAACGATTACCTGATTGTGGGTCGCTATGACCAGAACATCGGAAACAATGACAAGCTCTTCGTCCGAGTGCAGCACGAAACCGGCATCCAGGCCACTTACACTGATCCTCTAAGTCCCGTCTTCGATGCTCACAGTACGCAGCCGGAATGGCAGGCCCAGTTGAGCGAGACCCACACACTCGGCAACAATAAAGTAAATAACTTCATCGCCTCACTGCAGTGGTATAGCGCGCTCTTCACGATGGTGAACCAAGCCGCGGAATTCCAGACCCTTCCTCAGACGGTCGCATTCGGTGACGGTTCATTGTTTCCTCTGAATAATGATGGAACCGCCTTTCCCCAGGGCCGTTCTGTGACCCAGTACGGAATTGTCGACGATTTCAGTTGGACTCGCGGGAGACACAGCTTCCGGTTCGGAGTGAACTACCGCCGCGACGATGTGAGTGACCATAATTTCACCGGCGTCATTCCTTTTGCCGAGGAAGTCTCCCTGAACGACTTCGCGTTCGGAGGCGTGGCGCCTTCGAATACCGGAGTAGGGAATCTGGTGGCTCAGAACTTCCCGGTCAAGACGAATGTACCGATAGCGCTCTATCAACTCGGATGGTACGCGTCAGACGAGCTCAAGGTCACTTCGAACCTGAAACTGACGCTGAGCATGCGGTTTGATCACTTGTCGAATCCAGTCTGCCAAACGAATTGCTTCCAAAGTTTTTCCGGACCGTTTCAGGATCTGAATGGCACGGCGCCCGTGAATCAAGCCTTGAGGACGGGTTTGAATACTGCATTCCCCTCCGTAACGTCGGTCGTATACGAGCCGAAGGTCGGCTTCGCTTGGTCCCCTTTCGGAGCCAAAAACACAGTCATCCGCGGCGGATTCGGTATCTTCAGCGACGCTATTCCTACCGGTGCGATTGATGACATTCTTACCAATGCACCGAATGATCCGTCGTTCGTTCTTTTTAACGGCGCGCTCTCACCGGCGGCGCCGGGAAACCTGAATGGGCAAGCTACAGCGGCCAATGCCGCTTTTATCTCTAATTTTGCCAACGGCGGCACGGTTCCCGCGTTCAATTTTTTCAACCCCGGCAAAGTGCAGATCCCACGCTATGACGAGTGGGACCTTGAAATACAGCAGGCTCTGGGTTGGCACACCACGCTGAGCGTGAAATATGTGGGCAATCATGGTGAGCATGAAGAGATCACGAATCCAGCCCTGAACGCTTTCAGCCCGGGGGGCGTTGCATTTGGAAGTCTTCCGATTACCCAGCCAGACGCGCGATTCGGAGTGGTTGCACAGACGCAAAACGTTGGCAACTCAAACTACAACGGCGTCACGGTGACTGCCGCGCACAACGTTAACGGAGGCTTCCAATTCCAGGCGTCCTATACCTATAGCCATGCTCTGGATGAAATCTCCAACAGCTCTTTGAATCCCTTCGGCTTGAATGCCAACGGCAACGTCGATGTTGTCACGCCGCTGAATCCATTCAATATCCGGCAGCTTAACTATGGAAGTGCCGACTACGACGTGAGGCAGTCGTTCGTTATGAATTATGTTTGGAGTGACGCTTTCCGTCACCTGACGAAATGGGGCCCGAACGCACTGGTCAAAGGTTGGACGTTCTCCGGAACAATCTTTAAACACACCGGGTTCCCTTACTCGATCTGGAGCAGTAACGCGACGGCGACTTTACAAGGAAGTCTGTTCGGCAGCACGAGTCCTGCCACCACCACAGCGGTTCTTGCCAACGTCGTCGGTTCTGCGAACGTCAACTGCGGTGGCTCAGCCGCGCAGTTGGTGAACGGGTTGCCTAATCCGTGCTACAGTTCCGCCAATTTCGCCGACCCAACAAATAATTTCGGAAGCCAGCGTCGTAATCAGTTTCGCGGCCCAGGTTACTTCGACACTGACTTCGACGTGGAAAAGTCGTTTGCCATTCCGAGATGGGAGAGTGCTCACTTCTCAATTGGCGCAAGGTTCTTTAATCTCTTCAATCATCCAAACTTTGCCTTCCCAAACACCAACGTCGACAGCAACCAGTTCGGACAAATCACGCAAACCGTCAGTCAGCCGACGACAATCTACGGCTCTGGTCTGGGTGCGGATGCATCTCCACGGGTGATCGAATTGCAAGCGAAGTTCGTTTTCTAATCTCACGCCGGCGATGGAGGCGGCCTCACTTTGGCCGCCTCATAATGTCGGCTCCCAGATGTGCCAAGTGTTCCTGAAGGAACGTATCGTCATCACGCATATGGGATGACGACTCTGTCATGACACTCAAGTCCATGGAAACATGATGCTCGATCTCTAGTGACCTGTGGTGACGGACGTGTAAATCCCGGCGAATCTGCCCTCTCGTCGTTCAGGCTGCCCGGGCGAAGAATTGCTCCAGGGCTCATGTTGCCCTCCGCTGGCCCGGCAAACCCAGGACCGCAATTCCGCCCAGCAACGCGATTCCCACGAGGACCAAGCAACTCTCGCGGTAGTCTCCAGTGGAGTCGCGTAGGCGGCCGATCAACCAGGGCGCAACGGCATCGGCAATGCCGCCCGCGGTCAGGATCACGCCCAGCAATCTTCCCAGGACTTCAATCCCAAAGATTTCCGCGGTGATTAGCGGGATGATCATGTAATCGCCACCCAGACCAATACCAAAAATCGCAGCGGAGGTGTAGAGCGTTAGCCGAGTAGTCCCGAGGAACAGCAGAGGGATTCCCGCGGCGACCAGCAGATAGGTCAACAGCATGACGTACTTCTTGGAGAAACGGTCCGCCAGCCAACCGATGAGTAACCGGCCAGCAATGCTGAAGGCCAACACCAGCGATAACACACTTGCGGCATCCCGCTGGGTGAAGTGCCGGTCGAGACTCAAGAAAAGTTTGAGATTCTGCTGCGTGCCGCTGACTGCGGCAATCGAGCACATACTCCCCAGGGTTAGCAGATAGAACGATGATCGCTTGAATGCTGCCATCGGACTCGCGGACTTGACCGGGCCGGTCGTTCCAGTTTTGGGGAGTTCTTTCAACCGGAATTCTTTCAACCGGAATACCAGGGGCAATGACACGACCACGATCAAGAAACCGAGAATCCGCAAAGAGGACTGCCATCCGAAATGCTGGACGAGCACGTGTGATATCCACGGGACGGTTGCGCCTCCAATGCCGATGCCGAGATAGGCGAACCCCATCGCCTTTCCGCGCGATCGATCGAACCACTCCGTTAAGAGGACCTGGTTGGGAAGCGGGCCGCCGCAAACGTAGCCCAGCGCGTTAAACAAGTAAAAGAAGTAAAACATGCCAAGGCTTGAGACCGAGCCCAGTCCGATCAAGGCTCCCCCGGCCATCAATATCCCGATCATCATTAAGCGACGGGGTCCAAAGCGGTCGACAACCCAGCCGGCGAGGAACCCGAAGATGGGGCCCACGACGAGTTTGCTCAGCGCGTTGCCTGACGTCACTTGCGCGCGCGTCCAAGCGAACTGTTGGACCATGAAGTCGTAGTAGAAAGGCAGTCCCCAGAGGGAAATTCCGACAATGCAGAACAGCACCACAAAAGCTGTCGCGGCTGCCTGGTAGGCCTGGCGTCGATCCGCCGGAGATTGAGTGGCAGTTGGGCCGGGGCTTCTTGACAGCTCGCCGACCGATGCAGCAGCGCCTTCGCTTCCCGGTCCTGTCATGGGCTGTCAGTGTAACGTAGAGGGGATTGATCGGGCGGAGATTTTGAGGTCTTCACTTGGTACAGGATGCTTTTCTTGAAGCGGCAGGAATGAAGACTGTTCCACTCCTGCCGCCCTGATGACAGTTCCTGATTCAGATCACTGTACGGTCACGGGCACGGTAGCAGTCGTGCGCCCGAATTGATTGGTTGAATCCAGAGTGTAGGTGGTCGAAGCCGACGGCGTGACGACGACACTGGTGCCTCGCACGGGTCCGGCCTGCGGATCAATGATGTTGTAGGTGCTGTTCGTGACGCTCCAGCTTAGGGTTGTCGACTGGCCAGCCGTCACCGTCGATGGATTGGCGGTGAAGCTGCTGATCGTGGGCGACGCACCAGTGGGGACGTTTGCAGGAGTATAGATGGTGCCAGTCTGCACCACTTCGAAATTCGAAGCCGTGATCGCCTTCAAGAGATCCAAGTCGGTGTTGTTCCAGCGATTGTCGGGCGCTCCGCTGATGAAGATCCCGCTGCCATTGTCGGCCAGGATCAACCCGTACTTCTTCATAGCGGTCAGAATTACCTGATCGTCCGCGGGATAACTGGAAATATCGAACGCTGCTTTGAGGCGAAGGCGAAGGCCCATGGGCGGAGCATTCGTGTCCGTGGTGGTGGATGCCCAGTGAGTGGCGGGAAGGACGAACGCCTTCTGGGATGTGGGTATGGTGAATCGCAGGGCATGGTTAATGGCGCCCGCGGCGACCTCGTCATAGCGGGCGAGTCCGACGAAGACCGGCAAGCCCGCCGCATCGGCCGATGTCCAGGTGTAGGGACGCTGCTCATTAATCGTCATGTCCCAGATGGCGGTTGAATTGGCGCTCCACTGGCCGCTTTTCAGAGTGGCATTGTAGAGTTCATACAGCCAGCAGCCATCTTTTTCGAGCACCAGCACGTGGCGATCACCGTTGCCGGGTTTGGGATAGCCTTCGATGAGCGCGTTGGAAGGAATTGGCTCGGGCCCGGGATCGCTTTCGCTGGCGAACGTTCCCAGGGTTACCGTGACTTTCGCTTGAGTTCCCGCCACAACTTGATAGGGAATGCCAATCGTCTGGTTGTGAAAAGTGCCAGCCCCAAAATCGGGATGGAGGGTTACGGTGCTTCCGATGAAGTTGATGTAATTCGCCGAATTGGGATCGACCGGCGAGGCGGATATGTCGGTATTCCACAAACTACTGGACGGGAAGGGTACAA